>ENA-OQDD01000608-OQDD01000608.1-human-gut-metagenome-genome-assembly--contig:-NODE-608-length-13965-cov-3.755817_pt1 | contig 13965 bp, 19 predicted proteins | sample MGYA00242507_ERZ504598 | MGnify/ENA primary metagenome ERZ504598 (study PRJEB26092, sample SAMD00036318) | human gut metagenome | host: Homo sapiens | study: EMG produced TPA metagenomics assembly of... | reverse complement strand
GTAAAGAGTGGCTGGAAGATTTGGTCATAGCTGAAACCATGAAGCTGATTCAGGACGATGCCGTGATTGATGCCATCGTTGCGGAAGTGATGGAGTTGCAGGATCAGGAAAACACCACTCTCCCTTTCCTGGAAAAGCAGATGCGCGAGGTAGAGAACGGCATTGAAAATATGCTGAACGCCATTCAAGCAGGTGTGCTGACCAACTCCACCAAATCGCGTTTGGAAAAGCTGGAAGCCCAGCAGAAAGAACTTGAGATTCGGATTGCCGAAGAAAAAATCGCTCGGCCACGGTTGAGCGAAAATCAGGTTCGGTTCTGGCTGACCCGGTTCCGCAAGCTCGACCCGAACGTGAAAAGCCACAGGGAGACGCTTATCAACACGTTCGTGAACGCGGTTTATCTCTATGATGAAAAAGTTTTGATTATATTCAACTACAAAGACGGCACAAAAACCATCACTTTCGATGAGATCGCTGCCAAAGATGCCCCAGAGGGCAATGGTTCGGATTTAGGTTGCTTCGCTCCACCAAAAAACCTCAACGTATGAAAGTACGCTGAGGTTTTTGTTTTGCTGCAAAGCCAGACTCACTGGGCGGGTGGATTCGAACAGCATCGGCCCGCCGAATAGTCCGGAGGGCAAAAAGCCCTGCGGGGCTTTTTTAGATGCGCGGCTCGCGACATCCACCCGCGCTCACCAAAAACCTCAACGTATGCAAGTACGCTGAGGTTTTTGTTTTGCGACAAGGCTAAACTCATCGGGCAGGTGGATTCGAACAGCTGCGGCGATGTCGTTGAAGACAGCGCAAAAACAGCCCCGATGGACCGTCAGGTTCACCGGGGCTGCTGCTGTACCATGATTTTGTTGACGTTAACATTTTCGTGATGCCGCGAAAACATCACATGTAGACCTTCTGGCTGCGCACCTGCGCTTCGATCAAAAGAGCTGCTTCCCCGTGGGGGCTATGCACATGCAGGAGATCTGTTTGTGCCGCCGTTACTCTTCCGCTGCAGCTTTGGATTCGTTCACAAAGGCGGCGATCTTATCCACCTGAATTTCGGCAACGGCACGGCCGGTCTCGTAGACGCGGCGCAGCTGGACCGGATCGCGCTCCATGGAGCCGATCTCCAGCGGGATGGGCGGGCGGATGACGAACGCCTTGCCGGTCTGCTCCAGCATGGCAATGTGATCCAGCGTTTCGTTGTAGCGCTCGTGACGGTCGGCAACGGCTTCCACGAAAGCGGGGTAGCGCAGGTAGCGTGCCCGGATGGCGGGCAGCATCTTGTTCTTCTTTTTCACAAAGCCCTTGGGCTGGGTCAGCACAATGAGGTTGCGTTTGTAGCCGATGGACTCGAAGAACCGCACGGGGATGGAATCGGCAATGCCGCCGTCCAGCAGCTGATAATGGCCGATCTTTACGATCTTGGCCGCCAGCGGCATGGAAGCGGATGCCTGCATCCACTGGATATCCTCGGCATCGCCGGTGCGGCACTTGTGATAGATGGGGTCGCCGGTACGCACATCGGTGCACACCACAAAAAAGTCCATGGGGTTCTCTGCAAATGCCTTTGCGTCGAATACGTCCAGCTTTTCCGGCACGGTGTGGTAGCAGAACTGCTCACTGTACAGGTTGCCGGTGCGCAGCAGGTTGCCGAAGCTTGCGTAGCGCTTATCGTTGCAATACTGGGTGTTGTAGCGGATCACACGGCCGATCTGATGGGACTTGTAGTTGCAGCCGAACACCGCACCGGCCGAAACGCCAATGGCACCATCCAGCACGATGCCATGCTCCATCAATACATCCAGAACACCGGCGGTAAACATGCCGCGCATGGCACCGCCTTCCAGCACAAGACCCGTTTTCATATATGCTCTCCCCTCCTGTGTGCCGGTGCACAGATGCCGGACACACCTTATATTAACTACAGTATACTCGAATCTGTAAAAAGTACAAGAGCGGAAAACCTATAAATTTATCAAGAAAACCTCTTGCCAAAGGAAAGAGCATCCGGTATACTAGGTGAAATAAAAAGAGAAATATGCGCTGCAAACGCATGGGCATGGAAAAAATCAGGTTGGAGGAACTGCTGCACTATGAAGATGCTGGAAGATCGTATTCGCAAAGATGGTATCGTACGCGAGGGCAATGTGCTCAAGGTGGATAGCTTTATCAACCACCAGATGGACATTCCGCTGTTCCGGGAGATGGCAAAGGAGTGGAAGCGCCTGTTTGCAGGCAAGCCCATCAACAAGGTGCTCACCATCGAGGCCAGCGGCATTGGCATTGCAGCCATCGTGGCCAGCGAGTTCAACGTGCCGGTGGTATTTGCCAAAAAGTCCATGAGCATCAATCTGGACTACAACAACTACGAGACCAAGATCCAGTCCTTCACCCACAAAAAGATCTACAATGTGATCGTCTCCAAAAAGTTCCTCACCCCGGAAGACCATGTGCTGATCATTGACGATTTCCTTGCCAACGGCTGTGCCTGATGGGCCTGCTGGATCTGGCCAAGGAAGCCGGCGCCACCGTGGAAGGCATCGGCATCGCCGTGGAAAAGGGCTTCCAGCAGGGCGGCGAGCTGATCCGCAGCAAGGGCATCCAGCTGGAGAGCCTTGCCATTGTGGAGTCCATGAACAGCGAGACCGGCGAGATCGTCTTCCGCGAGCAGCCGCAGCAGAATTAAACAAAAAAACATTGCAGCCCCGGGAAAGTTGGAAGACCTTTCCGGGGCCGTTTTTTGCTTACGCCCCGTCAAAGCTGTCACCGTCGGCGGCAGGTCGGCAGCGGTCTGGGCGGGATCGGTATCGGTTTCCTGTTCCACGGCGCGGGGCACGCCCTTGTACACCAGCGTCTGTTCCAGAACCTCGGCGCACACCGGGGCTGAAAGCTGCCGCCGGCAGTCGTCCAGCTGTGGGGTTCGTCCAAGCACACCAGACACAAAAACTGCGGGTCGTCGATGGGAGCCACGGCCACAAAGCTGGCAATACGGGCTTTTTCGTCGGTGCTGTCCAGCTTCTGGCTGGTGCCGCTCTTGCCGCCCACCCGGTAGCCTTGGATGCGGGCATTGCGCCCGCCGCCGTAGAGCACCACGGCTTCCATCATCTCACGCATGGTTTCAGAAGTTTCCGGTTTGATCACCTGCCGCCTGCACACCGGCTCTGTGTGCTGCAGAATGCTGCCGTCCGGGTTCAGGATATCGCTGACAAGATAAGGCTGCATCAGCCTGCCGCCGTTCACCACAGCGCACACGGCTGCGGCCATTTCCATATAGGAGATCTTGCTGCTCTGGCCGAAGGCGCAGGAGGCCAGCTCCACCGGCCCCATGCGGTCGGCGGTGTAGTACAGACTCTTTTTGGGTTCGGCGGGCAGATCGACCCCGGTTGCTCCCGCAGGCCGAAAGCGGCAAAGTAATCGCAGAAGGCTTCCTTGCCCAGCCGCGCGCCGATCTGGATAAAGCTCTGGTTGCAGGAATTTTCCAGCGCCTGGGTCACGGTCTGGCTGCCGTGGCGCTTGTGGTTGGCGCAGTGGAACCGTGTGCCCGCCACCGAGATGGACTCGCCGCAGTAAAAGGTGGAGTTTTTGCTCACAGCCCCGGCATCCAGCGCGGCGGCGCAGGTGATGAGCTTGAACACGCTGCCCGGCTCGTACAGGTCGCTGACGGCCTTGTTGCGCCACTGGGTCTGCTGGGCCAGCTGCAGGGCGCAGCGCGCTCGCTGCCGGTAAGGGCATCCACGGCCTTGCGGGCGGCTGCATCGTAGATCACGCGCGGCTGGTTCGGGTCGTAGGCAGGCGTGGTGGACATGGCCAGCACGGCCCCGGTGTTCACGTCCATCACGATGCCCACGGCGCGCGCCGCCACATGATGCTCCTTGACCGCATAATCCAGCGCGTTTTCAAGGTAATGCTGGATGTTGGCATCGACAGTCAGCCGCAGGCCGCTGCCTTCCAAGGGCACTTTTTCGGTCTCGTAGCTCTGCTCCAGTGTGTAGCCCCAAGCGTTGACGGCGGTGAGCACCACACCATTCTGCCCGGTGAGCACATCGTTATATTTCAGCTCCAGCCCGCTCACACCGGCGTTGTCTACATTGGTAAAGCCCAGCACGCTGGCCAGAAATTCCCCCTCCGGTACCAGCGCTTGGAGTCCTGATTGATGCGGATGCCGGTGATGCCGTTCTCTTCACAAAAATCCCGCACGCGGTCGGCGGTGTCGCGCTCCACGCGGTAGCGCAAAAGGCAGTCGTTGGAGGTGCGGTCACTGAATTTTTCCAGCAGCTTCGCTTCGTCCAGCTCCAATATTTCCGCAAGGCCTTGCGCGGCAAGGCTGAGCTTTTCCTCCGGCATCTCGCGCGGGGAGGCCCGCAATGTCCAGCAGCTGCTGTTGGCGGCAAGCAGTACACCGTCGGCGCTGTAGATACGGCCCCGGTCGGCAGGCACCACAGTATCGCGCAATTGCTGGCCGAGGGCACGGCTCGCATACCAGTCGCCTGAAAACAGCTGCAGATACGCCAGCCGCGCGGCAAGCCCCGCAAAGCAGACGCAGCACATCAACGCGGCCACCAGCCGTGCCCGGGCATGGAATGCCCGTTCCGGCAGGGTGCGCAAGGGGCGCGGCTCCGGTTTTGGCATGGCAGGCACCTCCTTCTCTGGGCAAGTGTATGCGCCGGTGCGCCGGGTCTATGACTAACCGGCACCGCCGCCGCGTACAATAAAGGAACGGAGGTGATACGGATGCACAAAGCTGCTGCCCATGCAAAGCGCGGCCTGCCGCTGCGGCATCTGCCGGCCATGGACCTGCCGTTTCTGGTGCTGGTGCTCACGCTGGTGGGCTTTGGCCTTGTAATGCTGGGCAGTGCCAGCAGTGCAGTGGCGCTGTACCGGCGGGGCGATGCTTTTGCCTACCTGCGGCCGCAGCTGCTGTATGCTGCGCTGGGCATCGGGGCCATGTGGATGGCAAGCCGGGTGGACTACCATATTTACCACAAGCTGGCATGGCCGCTGCTGGCGCTTTCAATGGTACTGCTGACGGCGGTGCTGTTCATGCCGGAGTACAACGGCTGCAAGCGCTGGCTGGTGCTGCCGGGCCTGGGTACACTGCAGCCCAGCGAGATCGCCAAATTTGCGGTGGTGCTGGTGTTTGCGCATATCATTGCGCTCAACCACGACCGCATGGGCAGCTTCGCGGTGGGGGTGCTGCCCTTTGCACTGGTGCTGGGAGCGGTGGCGGTGCTCATGCTGCTGGAGCCGCACCTCTCCGGCACCGTGCTCATTTTGGGCATCGGCGCGGTGCTCATGTTCGTGGGCGGCACCGGCCTCAAGTGGTTCGTGCTGGCCGGGGCGGGCGGTGCAGCGGCCATTGGAGCTGCCATCATCATTATGCCGGACCTTGTGCCCTACGCAGCCAGCCGTCTCAGCTCATGGCTGGACCCCTTTGCCGACCCGCTGGGCGACGGCCACCAGACCATCCAGAGCCTGTATGCCATCGGCTCCGGGGGCGCGGCGGGCCTTGGCCTTGGCAGCAGCCGCCAGAAGCACCTGTTCGTGCCCGAACCGCAGAACGACTTCATCTTTTCCATCCTGTGCGAGGAGCTTGGCTTTGTGGGAGCCTGCGCGGTGATCCTGCTGTTTGCGCTGCTGCTGTGGCGGGGCATCACGCTGGCGGCGCATGCACCGGATCGGTTCGGTGCGCTGCTGGTAGTGGGCTTTGTAGTGCAGGTGGCCCTGCAGGCAGTGCTGAATATGGCGGTAGTCACCAACACCATCCCCAATACCGGCATCAGCCTGCCGTTTTTTTCCTCCGGCGGCACCAGTCTGATGATGCTGCTGGGCGAAATGGGCATCGTGCTGTCGGTGTCCCGCGGGGAGACATAAAACCGGGCGTTCCCTGCCATAAAACGACAGCATCCGCTGCCGGTTCAGCTACAAATAACCGGACAAACAAATGGCACAACTGCAGACAAAATAAACAAAAAGCCTTCGCGCCGCATAGCATGAGGTATCTTTTGCGGAACGGGGGCTTTTTGCATGGGCGGAGATCTTATCATCACAGGCGGCATGCCGCTGAACGGCACAGTACACATCCCGGCAGCCAAAAACAGCGTGCTGCCGCTGCTGGCAGCGGCCTTTTGTGCAATGGCACGGTGCGTTTTCTGCAGGTGCCGCATCTTGCGGATGTGGACACCAGCGTGGAGCTTTTGCAGGGTGCGGGCTGCACGGCCCGCTGGCAGGGCAGCGACATCACGGTGCAGGGCGTGCCTTCCACCTGCCGCCTTGCGCCGGAAGCCGCTGCGCGGATGCGGGCATCCATTTGTTCTGCGCACCGCTTCTGGCACGGCTTGGCCGGGTGGAAACGGTGCTGCCCGGCGGGTGCCGCATTGGTGCAAGGCCGGTGGACCTGCACCTTTCCGGCCTTGCGCAGATGGCGTGCACTGCCGGGAGGAGGGGGAAAGGCTGATCCTGACAGCGCCTGCCGGGCTGCACGGTGCGGACATTACACTTGGGTTCCCCAGCGTGGGTGCTACCGAGACCCTGCTTCTGGCAGCAGCTGCGGCGCAGGGCGAGACGGTCCTGCGCGGGGCCGCACGAGAACCGGAGATCAGCGATCTGGCAGCATTCCTGAACCGCTGCGGCGGCTGTGTACAGGGCGCGGGCACCAGCACCATCCGGGTGCAGGGCAGACGAATGCTGTATAGCTGCAGCTTTGCGCCCATGGCCGACCGCATCGTGGCATCCACCCTTGCCTGTGCCTGCGCGGCGGCAGGAGGCCGGGTGGAACTGACCGGCTGCAGGCCGGAGACCTATGCACCGCTGCTGGAAATTCTGGCACAAATGGGCTGCAGGGTAGAAACAGGGCCGGAAAGTGCGGTCATTACCCGGCTGGGCGCGCTGCACGGCGCGGGCAGAGTGTTTACCGGGGTATACCCGGCACTGGCAACAGACGCAGCGCCGCTGCTTGCTGCTGCCATGCTTGCCGCCGACAGCGCCAGCAGCATCGAGGATGTGGTGTTTGAGCGGAGATTCGGCTGTGCAGAGGGTTTTGCGGCTTTTGGAGCCGCTGTGCAGGTGCAGGGACGCACACTGGACATCCGGCCGGTGCGGCAGCTGCAGGGCGCGTGTGCACGGGCTGCGGACCTGCGCGGAGGCGCGGCACTGGTGGTGGTCGCGCTGGCGGCAAGGGGACGGAGCCGCATTACCGACACCGGTTACATCGACCGCGGATATGCCGGTTTTGCACGGATGCTGGCGGAACTTGGTGCCCAAATTGAGCGGGAAATGCCGCGGGAAAGCGCCAGCGAGAAAAAAACACCTTCAAAAAAGCAAAATTGACTTGCATTCAGGGCAAAAAGATGATACGATACAGTTATATAAGTGTAAGCAGATAATTTCTGTGCGCTATGCGCAGTTTTACGATAAAATCCGATGGAGGACAAAGTTATGGCACTCATGCTCGATGAAGAAATGGACGAAAACGTTACGACGATCAAGGTGATCGGCGTGGGCGGCGGCGGCGGCAACGCTGTCAACCGCATGGTCAGCGACGGCCTGCAGGGCGTCGAATTTATCGCAATGAACACCGACCAGCAGGCTCTGGCCAAGAACCACGCTGCCACCAAGGTGCAGCTGGGTTCCAAGCTGACCAAGGGCCGCGGTGCCGGTGCAGACCCCCGAGATCGGCCAGCGCGCCGCTGAAGAGAGCAAGGACGAGATCGCAAATGCGCTCAAGGGTTCCCAGATGGTGTTTATCACTGCCGGTATGGGCGGCGGAACCGGCACCGGTGCAGCACCGTTGTGGCCGAGGTGGCACATGATCTGGGCATCCTGACCGTTGGCATCGTCACCAAGCCCTTCTCCTTTGAGGGCAAGCGCAAGATGGGTCTGGCAGAGCAGGGCATTGCAAACCTGCTCATGCATGTGGACAGTCTGATCGTCATTCCCAATGAGCGCCTGAAGATGATCAGCCAGGAAAAGATCACCCTGATGAATGCCTTCCAGGCAGCCGATAACGTGCTGCGTCAGGGCGTTGAGTCCATTTCCGCTCTGATCAATGTGCCTGCCTTCATCAACCTGGACTTCGCGACGTGCGCTCCATCATGAAGGATGCCGGCTACGCACACATGGGCGTGGGCAGCGCCAAGGGCGCAGGCAAGGCCGAGAACGCCGCAAAGGTGCTATTTCTTCTCCGCTGCTGGAGACCAGCATTGCCGGTGCACACGGCGTGATCATCAACATCACTTCCAGCCCGGACATCGGTCTGGAGGATGTGGAGACCGCAGCAGGTCTCATTACCCAGAGCGCACATCCCGATGCAAACATCATCTGGGGTACTGCGTTCGACGAGAACCTCTCGGACGAGATGCGTGTGACCGTGGTTGCTACCGGTTTTGACAACAAGAGCGCAAGCGACCTGCGCAGCAGCATCAGCAATGCAATGGGCGGCGCACAGTCCACTCCGTCTGCTGTGTTCAGCAGCGAGACTGCAAGCCCGGCAGCTTCTGCCGCAGGCGGCGCTGCACCGGCACCCACTGCTGAAAAGCCCGTGGAAGAGGACAACAGCGATAATGGCTATTACGACCAGCTGATGGCCATGCTGAACAAGCGCAGATAAAAAGCTGGCCGTCATAAGCGGATCAGGCGTATCGGATGGATCGGAGGGACACCATGGCGCAGGGCAGGCAGCAGAACAATGGTTCGCGGCAGCGCTGTGCCCAGTCTGCCGCGGCAAAGGCTCCGGCAGAGCCGCCCAAGGCGGTGTGTGCCCAGCTGGAGCAGATGAACCGAAAGCTGGCAGCGGCCAGTGCGGAAATTTTGCGCTATCAGACCCGTCTGTTTGCCTGTGAACGGCAGATGGCCGCGCTGCGGCAGGAAAATGCCCAGCTGGAAGCGGCCTGTGAGCAGGCGCGGCAGGAGGCTGAGTGCGCGGGCGCTCATGCAGAGCAGCTACGTCAGGAGCTGGCCCGCCATGCGGAAGCTGTGCGGCCTGTGCCGGTTGCGGCACATACGTCCCCGCAGCCGGAACCATCGGCAGCGCAGAGTCCGCGGCCGGAGCCGGAGCCGAACAGCCCCCACAGCCCGGGCCGGAGGTTCCGCAGCCTGCTCAGCCGGACTGGAAGCCCCAGACCAGATTGGAGCACCTCTCGGTGGAGCTGATGAACTGGTTCGACGATATGATGGGCGCATGACGGAAAGCTGGATGACCTGCAAAAAAAGCAGATATGAGTGAAATGAAAAGCTGCTGCAAAGCGCAAAGCTGTTGCAGCAGCTTTTTTGTGGTCCGGTAGGAAACGGAAGACCCTGCGGCCGGAAGTACAGGAGCGAGGAGCGGTTGAGATGGAACCAAAACAGAAAATACTGATCGTGGATGACTCGGAGATCAACCGCGCTATGCTCAAGGAGATTCTGGGTGAGGGCTACGAATATCTGGAAGCCGAGAACGGCCTGCGCGCGATCGAAATTCTGCGCAGACGCACCGATATCGCGCTGGTGCTGCTGGACCTGATCATGCCGGAAATGGACGGCTTTGATGTGCTGCGGGTGATGCAGTGCTATGCATGGCAGGAGGAAATCCCGGTCATTGTGATCAGCGCGGCAGAGGACAACCGAAGCGTCGAGCGCGCCTATGATATGGCGTGGCCGATTACATCCGCCGCCCGTTCGAGCGGGTCATGGTGCTGCGCCGGGTGAAGAATGCGCTCATGCTTTACGCAAAGCAGAAGCGCCTTACCCGCCTTGTGACCGATCAGGTATACGAAAAAGAGCACAACGGTGTGCTGATGATCAGCATTCTGAGCCGTGTGGTGGAGCTCCGCAACAGCGAGAGCGGCCAGCATGTGCTGCACATCCGCACCCTGACCGACCTGCTCCTGCATCAGCTGGTGCAGAAGACGGACCGTTACCAGCTGGACGAGAGTGATATCTCGCTGATCAGCACAGCGTCGGCGCTGCACGATATCGGCAAAATCATGATCCCGGAAGAGATCCTGAACAAGCCCGGCCGCCTGACCGAGGAAGAGTACGCCGCCATCAAGACCCACACCACCGAGGGTGCCAGGATCCTGAAGGGGCTTGCCATCGGGCAGGACGAACCGCTGGTAAAGGTGGCACACGCTATCTGCCGCTGGCACCACGAGCGGTGGGACGGCGGCGGCTACCCGGACAGGCTCAAGGGCGACGAGATCCCCATTGCAGCACAGGTGGTGGCACTGGCCGATGTGTACGACGCACTGACCAGCGAGCGCTGTTATAAGCAGTCCTACAGCCACGAAAAGGCCGTTGACATGATCCTGCACGGCGAGTGCGGCAGCTTCAATCCGCTGCTGATGGAATGCCTGAAAGAATCCTCGGAGTTGCTGCGCACAGAACTGCAGCGCTCGGAGTATGACCGCGGTTTCCGCCACGAGACCCGCCGCCTTTCGGAGGAGATCCTGCATCGCGAAGCTCTGCCCCGTGAGGATCGTGCCCAGCGCCTGCTGGATCTGGAACGGGAGCGCACCGCTTTTTATGCCGAGCAGCGCGGCGGTATTCAGTTCGATTACGATATACTCAGCGGCAGCGTGACCGTGGTGAACCGCTACGAGGACCCGGTCAACCGAACCCAGAAGCTGGACTTTGATAAGGGCATGGGCCTGACATTTCTCTCCGGCAAGGACCGCCGCAAGCTGCTGGATGCCATTGCAGCCGCAACGCCGGAAGAGCCGGATGCCGCATTCTTGGTGCTGATCGCGGTGGATCAGGAATACCGGCTGCACCGGCTGGTGATGCACACCATGTGGAGCCGCACCGGTGTGCGCCACTGCGTAAGCGTGGTGGGCCAGATCACAGATGACCATGCCCGCCTGCAGGAGATGATGCTGGGCGATGTGAACAGCGACCAGCTGGAAGCACTGCTGGAACGCCTGAAGGGCTTTTTTGACATCGTGCGTCTGGTGGACCCGGAAAGCACCAAGGTGCTGAGCCTGGGCAAGGATGGCCGGCTGACCGAGATGCCCGGCACCTGCCACATGGTGTGGAACAAATCGGGCCGGTGCGAAAACTGCATTTCCAGTAAGGCCCTTGCCCGCAAGGAATCCCTGAACAAGATCGAGTTCAAGGACGATCAGGCTTATTTTGTCATGGCAAAGTATGTGGAAGTGGGCGGACGCGGCTGCGTGCTGGAAATGGTGTCCAAGCTTTCGGACGGACGCTGGCTGGATATGGGCGGCCGCCGGATGCTGCTGGACCGCGGCTCCAACTTTGACCGCAGCGCCTTTGTGGATTCGCTGACCGGAGCATACTCCCGCCAGTACTTCGAGTGCTTCCTTGCGGAGAGCAAACAGGTGGAAGGCGTAGTGATGATCGACGTGGATCACTTCAAGGAGGTCAACGACCGGTTCGGCCATCTGGTGGGCGATAAGGCCCTGCAGAGCGTGGCACAGTCCATCCTGAGCAACCTGCGCCAGACCGATGTGCTGGTGCGCTATGGCGGCGATGAATTCCTGCTGCTGGTGCCGCACATCCGGCCCGGGGAACATGTGATACAGCGCGTGCGGGAGGCTGCGGCCAGTGCCAGAGTGGAAGGCTACCCGGAGCTGGAGCTTTCGGCCAGTGTTGGCGGTGTGTGCGGTGTACATCCGCTCACCGAGGCCATCCGTCAAGCGGACGTAAAAATGTACCAGAACAAGGCCGAGCGCAAAAATTAAACAAAACAAAGCCCGGACAGGCTGCAGTATCGCACTGCTGTGCCTGTCCGGGTATTTTTGTTTTTCAGCGCACAGCGCTGGTGCGGTGCTCCATCAGATAGGTGGCTTCCAGATCAGCGATGTGCAGTTTGACGGCAAGGGGATACTTGTCGTAGGCTTCCGAGATGGCAAAGCAGCCGCCCCGGGCCGCATCGTCAAAGCCGCCCATGTGCCAGCGGATGGCAACGGCTTCCTCGATGTGCAGTTTCATGAACCGCTCGATGAGGAACACGCTCTTTTCGCCGTGGCCGTAGGGGAACAGATCCTCCACGCTGTAGCTGGGCACCTTTTCCCACTGGCCGGTCGCTTCGTTTTTCACGTTGCGGGTGCCGGGCTTGTAGTAGTTGGCCTTGCACAGATCGTGCAGCAGTGCACAGATGGCAAAGGTCTCCTCGCTGTCGCCCTCGGTAAAAAAGGTGTCGTGCAGCGCATGGTAGACGTTCAGGCTGTGCATACACAGCCCGCCCTCACAGGCACCGTGGAACCGGGTAGAGGCCGGTGCCGTAAAGAAATCGGTCTTATGGTCCAGCCAGTCCAGCAGTTTTTCGCTGCCGGGGCGGGTGACGTGCTGCTGCCAGATCTGCAAAAACTCTTCGCGGCCGCCCATGCTTACAGCTCCAGCTCGTCCAGAAGGCCCTTGAGGATGGCCATTTCGTCGTGGCTCAGGGAAATGCCCTTGCCCATGCGGGTGCCGTCCGGGGACCAGTCGCGGATGTCGTACTTGGGTTCGCCGTCGTTCCAGCTGATGAGGTTCAGCTGACGCTCCCAGCCGCGGGGACGCTCCGAGAGAACTGCAATGCGCTGAACAACTTCATATTTGATCTCTGCCATGATGCAAAACCTGCCTTTATCTTTGTTTGCTACCATAATAAGGGAAGCGGACGCAGATTTCAACAGGTAGAGCAAAAATAATTTGAAAAATTTTTGTTAGCCGTAAGGTGCATCCTCACGCCAGTCCACAAGGCTCAGCACCTGAGAAGCATCCTCGTCCGGGGCCGGATGGCAGGAATGGGTGTGCTGGTCTGTGCTGAACAGTCCGGGTGCATAGTGGGCCATCACGCTGGTCTGCACATCCCCGGCCAAAAATTCCCGGGCGTTCTTCTGGTAACAGGCGGCCGGGGTGCCGTTGGTCATGGGCACACCCTGCGGGGCGCTGTTTGTGTCCGGGTGCGGGGTCTGGCCCGGTGTTTCGATCTGCGGCGGCACTGTGTGCCGGGGCAGCGGGGTAGCCTGGCAGCAGGGGATCCGGCTCCCTGCCTAGCGGCGGGCTGCAGCGGGTGCAGCTGTTTTCCGGTGCGGCGGCAATGCCGGGCTGGTGTTCCAGCTCGTGGCGGATAAAGGGCGTCAAGCTCATTGGAAAATCACCTCCGCCCATAGGATGCCCCGGAAAGATGTAACTTATAAAGAGGCCTGCGGTGTTTTACACAATCAATTCTACGGTAGAGCCGCCGGTGCGGGCTTTGCGCACCACCACCTGTCGGTCGATGCGGTCTTTCAGAGCGCCTACGTGGGAGATGATGCCCACCAGCCGGTCGCCCTCGGTCAGCCCTGCAAGTACGCGCATGGCCTGTTCCAGCGATTCGTCATCCAGACTGCCGAAGCCCTCGTCGAGGAAGAGCGTGTCCAGACGGATGCCGCCTGCCGCGCTCTGTACTTCGTCCGAAAGGCCCAGTGCCAGCGCCAGCGATGCCTTGAAGCTTTCGCCGCCGGAAAGGGTTTTGACGCTGCGGCGGGTGCCGTTGTAGTGGTCGATGATGCCAAGGTCCAAGCCGGACTGGCTGCGCTGGTTCTCGGCACCAATGCGCTCCAGCTCGTACTGCCCGGCGGTCATCTGCATCAGGCGGGTGTTGGCGTGGCGCAGGATGCGGTCCAGATAGTTCATCTGGATGTAGGCTTCCAATTTGATCTTCTGTTTGCTGGTCAAGGTGCCGCCCGCCGTGGCGGCAAGGGCACTCACCCACTGCCAGCGCTGTTCAAGTTGAGTGCGCGCTTCGGCAGCGGTGCGGTATTTTTCAGCGGCTGCACGGTTGGGCAGCGCTGTGCGGCCAGCTGCTGGGCCTGCTCCCGCAGGGCAAGTGCGGGCGGGCGGCAAGGCGGGCCTGTTCTGGCCTGTAAAATTCCAGCGGCTGGGCAGGCCCGGCGGTTTCGGCAGTGGCTTGCTGGGTCTGCAGGGCATCCACAGCGGCTTGGCAGCGGCATAGGCCTGCTCTGCCTGTTGAGGGAATGCTGAGCTGCTCCACTGCCGGTGGCG
>ENA-OQDD01000607-OQDD01000607.1-human-gut-metagenome-genome-assembly--contig:-NODE-607-length-13979-cov-1.614857_pt1 | contig 13979 bp, 15 predicted proteins | sample MGYA00242507_ERZ504598 | MGnify/ENA primary metagenome ERZ504598 (study PRJEB26092, sample SAMD00036318) | human gut metagenome | host: Homo sapiens | study: EMG produced TPA metagenomics assembly of... | reverse complement strand
AATTAAGGAAGACCTTCTTGCCACGAAGAGGAAAATCCTGAACAATAACAGGATCATAAAAGCCTTTACTCTCAGTATCCTGATCTGTATACTTCTCAGGAACGATATTTTTTCCTCAAGGTAGATCACAACTTCATTTACGCTTTCCTTCACATCAACGAGATCAAAGTACTCTAAAGTGCCTTCAGGAAGAAGAAGGCGATAACCGTTTAACTCCATAAGCTATGAATTGGAGACAAAGATAATAATTTATAAATTTACCCCTCAGGTTTTTACATTGACCCTTTAGGAGTTCTGTAAAAAGAAGAAAGAATTAGTGTTTCAAGTTACTTATGTTAGAAATTATTTTCTCATTTATTAATAATGTATCTGAATGGAGTGCGTAGTTGCGTAAGTAAGTGACGTGATGTGTATATATACGATATAATTTTCCAAACTTAATTTTATAGCTTGGGATGGAGAACTGCTGGGAGGGATTAAAGTTAATAATAGGATGTAATTCGGTATTTTGCAATGATAATTGTCATGTTTAATACTTAAATAACTGTTGTGCCAAGTTGTACAAGTCATTGCGCCACGTGTACCACGTGTGTCCACCGGGGGCTTCGCTGTACTTGTAGTTGATACCTGCTGCGTCAAACAGTTTCAGCATGGCTTTACAATTGTTGTAAGCGATGTCCTCTGGACCACCTTGCGTGAAATGCAAGGCGTGCACTGTGTGGTTGAAGTCTTGAGCGATGGTCTTGAGGTAGGTGCTGCGTTCGGCGTACATTTTCTTGTTCGTCTCAAACCAGCCAGAGCTCAATACCCATAAGTAGCCGAATTCTTTGTAGTGATTCAAGCCTGCTTCCAAAGTTTCCATGCCGCCCATGGAGAGGCCTGCTAAGGCACGATGGTCTTTGTCGGTCAGTACACGGTAGTTGGCTTCGATGTAAGGGATGATGTCATTCATCAGATCTTTGGCAAATAGAGGTACTTCGTCCATTAGGTTTTCTGTGGCAATGGAGCCGTTGGGCATCACCACAATCATGGGTTGCATTTTGTTCTCGGCTAGTAAATTGTCGAGTATGTTGCCTGCGCAGCCTACCGTAGGCCAAGCAAGGTCAGTATCACCTCCGCCATGTATCAGGTAGAGCACCGGCAATTTTTCCACACTTTTCTCATAACCCGCTGGCGTCCATACGTGCAGGCGACGGGTAGTCTTCAGAGTCTTTGAGTGATAATAACGTTGAGCTATTGCACCATGGGCAACATCTTCCTTCATGGAGAAAAATCGCCATCTTTTGCCTCCACTTTCAGTACGGCTGAGATTTCATGTGCCTCGGGAGACTTGGGATCGAACACTTTCACACCATCTACTATAAAGTGGTAGCGGTAGGCTCCAGCTTTTACTGGAGGTACGGTCACCGTCCATACACCAGAGACCGATTTCATCACATCTGGCTTCCTTTCCCCAAGGAATAATGTCACCCTCGATGTCTACTTTCTTGGCTTGGGGTGCGTAGATATTCAATGCTATCCTGCCGTCACTCAGCACTTTGACTGATTGGAGTGTGTCGTTAGGGGTAGGCGTACGTTGCCATTGTGCTGCCCTAGGCATTATGCCGCAAACACAAAAAAATGCTGTTAAAATGAATTTACTCTTCATTGGAATTAATTTTAAGATTATAAATAAGACAGCTATCTCATGGTACGGAAGCAACCGGATGGTAGCCGATATGTATTGCCTTTCCTATTGTCCTACTCTAATAGGACAATAGGAAAAATGCTTGGTTTACTCTGTTAACACTTTGCGTGCTTCGCGGTCAGGGTCGTAGACTACTTCGCACTGGTCGTTCAACATCATCGTGGCTCCCTTGTCCGGTGTATATTGCGGCCATTCAGGCAGGCTTGTGCAATTGGGGCTACCCGTACGCATGAAGCTCAGTAAAGCGTCGGTCATCTTCGTGGAGAGGTCGCGCGGACGCTTGCCTCCCCCCGTATGGGTAAGCATAACGTCGGTATTCTTCAGCCAGAAACTGATGTCCAGACAATGGAAGGAACGCATGCGCCCGTCGAATAAGGGTGGCTCCCAGCCGAACCATGCTAAATAGACCGGTGCGCTTTGTTGTGCCTTGGCATTGATGGCTTCAATCACTTTCTCACGGGAGCTCATTATCAAGCCGAGCAATTCAATAGGTTTCTTGTCGGGAAATGCTTTTTCATAAGCCAATACAATATTCTCACCGTTTTTACCTTTCATTTTGTCCACCATTTCCACCAGTTGCGTTCTATTCATTTTTTCGAGGGTAGCATTGTCGCGGCTTATGGAGAACTCGCATGTAGTGGTGCTGAATAGCATGGGGACATGGGCCGAGGGAGCTTCCGGATCGGTATAAAATGTATCCATCGGGATGTGGAAGCCATCACCCACAGGCCCAAAAGAACCACGCATCATGCCATTGCCGCCTAGTTGCTTGTCATACTTAGCGGCTGCTCGGTTGGCCAGGACGATGTAGTCGAGCCAAGGTATTTCTTGCAATTTGTTTATTTGCGAAGGTGGTAAACCTGCCTCTTTTAGGATGTATTTACCCAGTTCGGTACTGTAATTGTTATCTATTGCCCCCGTGATGTTTCCACTCAAGGCTACGGCCTTGTGCAACAACCCCTTTGTCTCGGCCATGGCTACCAGCGTGCACACTTTAGCTCCGCCGCCCGACTGGCCCATGATGGTGACGTTGCTCGGATCACCTCCGAATTGTGCGATGTTGTTGTGTACCCACTTCAGGCCGGCCACCAAATCGAGGATACCAACATTGCCCGACTCGGCAAACTTCTTCTCATCCACCCTGAAAAGTCACTGAAGCCGATAGGGCCCAGTCGATGGTTTAATGAAACAAATACAATGTCTCCGTAGCGGCTAAGATTCTCGCCCCGATAGCTGTCTTGCTCAATGCTATTGCCATTTGTAAAACCGCCTCCATGAATCCATACCAGCACAGGGCGTTTCTTCGTGTCGGCCAAGGCGGGCGTCCAAATGTTTAGCATCAGACAGTCCTCGCTGACGCATAGTAATTCCAATGGTCGGTAAATGTAGTGTATGTGTTGCGGTACTTGCCTGTCGTAATCTGCGGAGCCGTATCGCCCCAAAAGACCGCTGGACGGATGCCTCCCAAGGCTCGGGTTCGCGGGGAGGCATGAAACGGTTTTCGCCCGCCGTGCTTGCCCCATACGGTATGCCACAGAAGGTGTATATATCTCTTAATAGATAGCCGCGCACTTTGCCATACTGAGTCTGTGCTACGGCAATGGAATCTCCTATATATAACTGTTGTTCGTCTTGCGAAACACTATTCGGTTGTTGCTCCGTCCTTCCGGCAGAGCAAGCGGAAAAGGTATACACGAAAATACCCGCGTAAAAGCAGGGAGATGCCTTTCCTGATTTTCAACTTAACTGTTTTCATACGCAATGAATTTTTTTATTACAAAGATGAACATTTGTCGGCAAAGTTGCTTTTCACCAGCTTCGTTGTTTTTGTCAATGGTTCACTTGATACTTGTCTGTTTCTTCATTCAGGTTGTCTGTATATTCAAAGGCAGGCATAGAAAAGAATCCACACACAGTTATGCAAAGGACAGACTGCGTGCGGATTCTGCATTGTCTATCACAATCTTTTTACTCAACTCTAATAACTGTTCTATAAAGTAACTTCACCTTCCAGACGGATATCTGCTGAAGAGGCACCGATAAGTAGTTTTACCTTACCGGGCTCCACAACGAACTTATCTTGAATTTCATCCCAATAAGCGAAATCCTCCTTGGGAATATCAAGCACCACTTCCTTTGTATCACCGGCTGCGATAGGCACCTTACTGAATGCCCTCAGTTGCTTCATCGGGCGTTCTACCTTTGATTCCGGATAGCTGGCATACAGCTGCACCACTTCCTCACCGTCGCGGCTACCAGAATTCTTTACCAACACGGTTACGGTAACCTTATCCTTGTCCTGCTTGACAGACTTGATTTGCTGGTAGTCGAATGTTGTATAACTCAAGCCATAGCCGAAAGGATAAAGTACATCATCCTTGTAGTACATGTAGGTACGTCCGTTACGAATGTCATAATCCATCATGTCGGGTAGGTCGGTAATGTCCTTCACCCATGTTTGAGTGGTATGTCCAGAGGGGTTGACCTTACCAAACAAGACATCGGCCAAACCGTTGCCTTGTTCTTGGCTGCAATGCGTAATGTGCAAAATGGCTGGCAGATTTTCTTGACTCCAGTTGATGGTGTATGGGAAGCTGCTAACTAGTACCAAGATAGTGTTGGGATTGGCCTTGTACACCTGCTTCAGCAAGTCTTCATCGGGCAGCATCAGCGACTTTCTATCCACAGCTTCTCGTCCGTCGCTCGGCACGGGGCAGAAGAACCAGTCAGGACTGTGCCATACGGATGGTTTCCTACGCATACCACAGCTACATCAGCCTCCCGGGCCGCATTTACGGCTTCATCTATTACATTGTTGGTAGCATAAATCACTTCTGTTTGTCCATCTTTCACGGCGTTGCGAATGCCCTCTAAGATAGTAATCTCATATGCCGGTGTGCCGCTATACCAGTCTTGCACAATCTTATCGGCATAAGGCCTATTACGGCTATCTTCTTCAGCTTGGAGGCATTGAGGGCAGAAGATTCTTACTATTCTTCAGCAGCACCACCGACTTGGCCGTCACCTCGCGTGCTAATTGTTTGGCTTCCTCACGTTCATAAGGAGGCACTTCGTTGGGGATGGTACCGATGTTCTTATAAGGGTCTGCAGAATCTTTTCCGTCCAGCAATCCTAGCCTTAAGGCTACGTATAGGTTGCCACGAATAGCTTTGTCAATGTCTTTCTCAGTCAGTAAACCCTTTTCTAAAGCTTCCTCAATATAGGGCTTATAAACATCCAAGAATTGTCCTGTAGTAGCCTTTACCACCGCAGCCGCTCCTTCGGCCATAGTGGGATAGGCATGGTGGGCATTGACTAGCAGCTTCAGTGCTCCGCCATCCGTGCAGATAATGCCGTTGTTGCCCCATTTGTCGCGAGTAATTTCTTTCAAGCAGGATGTACGCACATGGCCGGGCCGTTCCATCCGTTATAGGCAGCCATAAAAGCATGGCTTTCGCTTCGGTAATGCCTTTGTAGAAGGGATAAGCATAATATTCGTAGATAGGCGCATATCGAAGTTGCTTGATGTGCTGTCTCTGCGATCTTCGTTACTGTTGGCCAGGAAATGTTTCATCAGGGCGGCAGTACGCCAATAGCGTGGGTTATCACCTTGCAAGCCTTTGATGTTGGCTACTGTCAGTCTGGCAGTAAGGAAGGCATCCTCTCCGTAGCTTTCTTCCGTGCGTCCCCAGCGCGGATCGCGTGCCAAGTCGGCATTCGGAGCACGCATTACCAAGGCTGTACGCTTGTCTTCAGGACGTTGCATGTAGTAGCGCGCTTCAAGGGAAGCCTGCTCACCTACTTTTTTCACTAAGTCCACATCCCACGTAGCGCCCAGCCCATATGATTGTGGGAAAATAGTCGTAGGTCTATCAGTAGGAATTATTTTCCATCTTCACCTTTCTTACGTCCTCCCCAAGCAGCAGGACCACCCAAGGCCAATCCATGTAGGCCTCGTGGTGGCGGCAAGAAAGTATGCCCAAACGGGGCACCGCTAGGTCGCTGCCGAGTAAAGCAATTTTTTCCTCCAGCATAAGTTCTTCCAGCAAGGCGTCAATACGCTTTTCGTCCGATAGTTTCGTGTTCTGAAATTTGTAAATTTTCTGCGCTCCGACCGATAAATAAGCCATCGTGAGGCACAACACAACAAATAAAGATTTCATTTTCATGATTACATAAATTGAGTTTGTAAACCTTAATATGTAGCAAATTTTGTTTTCTCACTTTAAAAATGTACAGAAACGGATAGTCTTGATGAAGGTGTCAAAATGACAACCAGTTGCAAACGGCATTCCTGTTTTTTACACTCTCATTAAATTTCATATTATAAGCATATGGCTCTTATCACCAACCAGGATTTTGTTTCAAAACACCGTCAGATAATAGAATCTGGTTCGTGTTGACCATCATCAAACCTGCCTTGTTTATAAGTTCTGAGGATTGAACGAGATGGTAGCAGGAGCACCCGCTGTCATCACTTCAACGCCGTTTTGTTTGGCTAATTGGGCGGCCGCATAGTCTATGCCTTGGCGTAGCAAGTCGTAATAGTTAATGCTTCGAAAGCAAATTCAAACTGACGTTCGCGCATTATGTTTCTTTCGTAGCTTGTTTTTCGGTGTATAACGGAGAGGTGTTGCCATCTTTATCCTTAAAGGCACGTTCGCGAACCATGTTGAAATACTGTTGCGCATTAGGGCTACCCAACTCAGCTGCCATTAGTAACACGTCGGCATAGCGAACTTGAACATAATCCTGGTGGTTTGAAATCATCAAGTTACCCGTACCGTTTTCCATACCAGCATGTGTACCATCGGCAAAGGCCAATGGAGCATACTTCTTGATATAGTAACCGGTGTATTCCTGCGATTGGACAATACAAGTTTGAACCAACTGATTGTCTTCCAATCCCTCGCCTTTTATATCAATCACAGAAGCTGTACGCCGAGTATCGCCATCCTCATATTCCTCAACGAATTTAGGATTTACTGTAGCATATCCCCAACCTTGTGCATAAGGAGCCACACCTGTTGAGGTACGCAAAGCAATGTTTACTTGCCAACGGTTACCGTCCAAACCAGACCAGTTAACACTGGCTGTACATTTTACGGTTAATACTGTCTCGTTATTACCATCACCGGCATAATCGCCATATAGGGTAGTCATATCACCTACTTCTGCTTTTTGAGCACAAGCGGCAGGCCACAAACGCCGGTATTCGGGTATCAAAGCGTATTGACCTGAAGAAATAATGTCTTCCACAGCGGCTAACGCATCAGCCTTGGTCACGCCTTCAGGCTCTTGACCATAATAACCGGTGTAGTACAAATAAGCACGTGCCAAGATGGCCTCGCAAGCATATTTGGTAATCTTGCCATCGTTTGTTTCCGATTCAGCTTTGGGATAAGCGTTTGCCGGAATATTTTCGATGGCAAACTTCAGGTCATCGAAAATCAGCTTATACACGTCAGCGGGATCTGCCTGCGGTATATTTTCATCAGTAGGTTTGGTAAGCAAAGGAATGTTACCAAACTGACGTACCACATCGAAATATAAGAAGGCACGGATGGCATGGCACTCGGCCATATACTGAGTATGCATGCTACCCGTTTCGTTCCATTGAATGCTATTTTCGCGTGTGATTAATTCGTTGCAACGATAAATGCCTGCATAATAACCAGACCAACTGGAACCTGTAGAAGAAGGCATTTCTGAGAGGTCAAAGCGATCGGTCACACGCATACCGTTACCATCGGAAGCACCGGAACCGCCGAAACATTCATACCCCATTACTTCGGCGCTAACCAAGAAATTGACAGCGCTACCACATGTTGCACGTCTATAACCATCGTAGCAGCCCAACAAGGCACGATAGGCATCTTGCTCTGTTTTATAAAAATTTCCTGTCGTAGATTCGGTCTTTGATTCCACATCCAAGAAGCCCTTAGTGCAAGAAGTCATTCCCAAACTCAGGCATAAAATGCCTGCTGCAATTATGTTAGACCTAATATTTTTCATATTCATACGTATTTTTATAAATTAGAATTTAAGATTTACACCTACAAGAACAGTACGGGGGCGCGGATAATAACCATAATCTAGGCCCGATACCCAAGAATTGTTGGAAGAACCGAAACCGATTTCTGGATCCATACCGTCGTACCCGGTAATGGTGAATAGGTTTTGTACCTGAAGTATAGGCGAGCTTGGCTGACTGCTTTGCCCTTGAATAATTTGGCGAAATCATAACCCAACGTAAGTACTTAGGCGCAGGTAGTCACCATTTTGTATAAATAAGTCAGAGACTGATAGTTGATGTTGCTATCTGTAACGCGCGGAATCCGGTTACTGGTGCCTTCACCGTGCCACCGGTCAAGGATAGCTGTGGTGTAGTTTGGTGTAGGACGGGTGTGGTTACGGTAAGACTGCACAATCTGCTGGCCAAAGGCGCCGTTTGCCACGATGGAGAAATCGAAGCCTTTGTAAACGAAGCCCAAGTTCAAACCCAACGTGAAATCAGGAGTACCGTTGCCTAAGTTCACCTTATCTTTGTTGTTGATTTGACCGTCATGGTTTCGGTCCACAAAGCGCACATCGCCCGGCTGTACATTAGACTGCAGGATACCGTTGCCTGCGGCACGCCATTCATCTATTTCCTGTGTATCTTGAAAGATACCGGCAGTTTTATAGCCCCAGAAATAACCGATAGGTTGGCCATTTTCTGCACGGTAGAATTCGCTGGCATTGTTGTACAACTCATTGCCTGCACCATGATGATACCATCGCTGGTAGGAATGTTACCTACCTCATTCTTGTTGTAGGAACCGTTCAGTGAGATGTTATATTTAAAGTCCTTACCTAACGTGTCATCCCAAGTCAAAGCCAGTTCCACACCGGTGTTCTTTACATCGCCACCATTGATGTAAGGTGCGCCTGTACCAGCCGTATTCAGAATAGGAGCTGTGAGTAACCAATCCTTTGTTGTCTTCATATAGAAATCAAAGTTCACACCAAAACGGCTGTCGAAGAAGCGAGCGTCGAAGCCGATATTGGTCTGTTCAGAAGTTTCCCATGTCAACTTTTCATTGGCCAAACGGCTGGGATAAGCGCCCCAGTTGTTACCTAATGCCGCAGCTTCGGTAGACGAATTTTGATGCGAGTTACCGAAATAGTAATATATATATTGCGACGTGATAGGTGCTAAGTATTGGTAGTTGTCAATGTTTTGGTTACCTACTTGTCCCCAGCTGACACGTAGCTTAAAGTAGTCGAGCCAGCTACGGGTACTTTCCATGAATTTCTCGTTGGTCATGATCCAGCCTGCGGAGATGGATGGGAAATAACCGTAACGATGGCCACGGGCAAACTTGGAAGAACCGTCGGCACGTACCGTAGCGTTCAGCATGTAGGTCTCTTTCCAGTTCCAACCAAAGCGGACGAAGTAAGAGACCGTACGGTTTTCATCCAATGGATAACCGCTGACACCTAAACCACTGGCAGTAGAAGAAGCTGTACCATTGCTGATGTAAGCATGTTCCCAATCGTCGAATCCTTCTTTCAAGGAAGAATTGCTACCACTTAAGTAAGTGCCATTGTATTGGTAGGACTCCATACCGATCAAGGCATTGAAGGCATGGTCATTAACTTTCCAGTCATAAGTAGCCGTATTGGTCCATGTAAGTTCCAATACATGCTGCATATTTTGGGTAACACTGGTATTAGTATTACGGCTTGTAGAACCGAATTGGTATATCGGGTTGAAGTTGCGGTATTCATTGGTACTGTAGTTAGCACCGAATACAGTACGAATTTTCAGGTTCTTGATGGGCTGCAATTCGGCATAAGCGTTGCCGGAGAAGAAGACGTTTTTGTTTTGATTATGGCGCATCATCATTAAACCATAAGGGTTACCGCTTTCCTGATTCCAATCGGAATTGGAGGTATCATTGTAGGGCATGTCGTAAATGTTGTTATCGCTGTAAATGGGAACAAATGGAGCAATTTCGTAAGCGCCACGCAACGAGTTATCGTATTGGCCGCCTACGCCGACACCAGTCTTATCACGGTAAACGAAGCTAACTTGTTCTCCCACCTTCAGTAGATTTTGAATAACTTGTGCTCAGAGTTGATGCGGAAGTTGTAACGGGAGAAGTTAGACACGTCCTTACCGCCAACAATACCTTCCTGTGACATGTAACCCAACGAAATGGCATATTGGGAAACCGTTGAACCACCCGTAATACCAAGGGTATAACTCTGCATTTGAGCATTGTCTTCAAACATTTTGTCCAGCCAATCTACATCATAGAGATTACCGTTTGCATCATAAATAGACTTATAGCCGCTCCAATTATATCCAGAACCGGTAGAGTTGCGGTGCGACTCGTCCATAATCATCATGTACTGTTCGGTATTCAATAAGTTCACTTCTTTTGCCACGTTCTGTACACCGAAGTAACCGTCGAATGACACTACAGCCTTACCTTCCTTACCGTTCTTGGTCGTCACCAACACTACACCGTTGGCTGCCTGCGCACCGTAGATGGCAGCGGAAGCGGCATCCTTCAAGATGTCGATACTTTCGATGTCGGCAGGGTTCAGGTTGGAGATGTCACCGCGAACGCCATCAATCAGATACAATGGTTCAGCATTACCTATGGTACCCAACCACGGATGCTAACCTTGAGGCTTTCACCCGGTTGGCCGGAAATAGAAGTGATGTTTACACCAGGTGTCTGTCCCTGCATGGCCTGCAAAGGATTGGTGGTGTTCAGCTCGGCGATTTTGTCGCCTTTTACCTGGACGGTGGCACCTGTCACTAACTTTTTCTTTTGGACACCATAGCCCACAACCACGACTTCGTCCAACATTTCATTGTCTTCTATCAGTACCACATTAATGATAGAAGATGTGCCTATCTTGATGGTTTGCGACTTAAAGCCAATGTAAGAGAAGACCAAGGTCTGCCCTTCGCTGGCTTGCACTGAGTATCGACCATCAAGGTCAGTGATACTACCGGTAGAATTTTCTTGTACTTGGACACTTACTCCAATCAAGGGAAAACCGTCCGTACCCGATGTTATTACTCCCGTAATCGTCTTTGACTGCAGAGGAGATGCTTGTACCGGAACTGCTTGTATACAAGCAAGTGTTAGTACGAGTGACAAAACTACGTTGCAAAAACATAAAATTACACTTTTTTTCATATGCATTTCTCACATTTTAATTATAAGGTTAATATTAAGGATAATACATTCTCTTTCGTGTTTTAGGGTTCACACAAAACTACTTTTCAACATATCTCTCACGTTGTATAGTGCAACAATCTTTAAATAAAAAATGAAGAGCTTTATTTTAAGGATTCACGTGCTTCCCTATCGGGATCGTAAACCACCTCACAGACATCGTTGAGCATCATCGTGGCACCCTTCTCAGCTGTGTACTGTGGCCATTCGGGCAGGCCTGCACAATTGGGATTGCCGATGCGCATGAAGTTCAACAAAGCATCGGTCATTTTCATAGAAAGGTCGCGCGGACGCTTACCACCGCCTGTATGGGTAATCATTAAGTCGGTGTTCTTCAGCCAGAAGCAGATGTCCAGACAATGGAAGGCGCGCATGCGGCCGTCGAACAAGGAGGATTCCAACCGAACCATGCCAAATAGACCGGGGCCTTTTGTGTCAGCTTCTGGTTGGCTGTAGCAATGACATTTTCACGTGAACTCAATATTAAACCAAGCAACTCGATAGGCTTTTTGTCTGGGAAGGCTTTGGCATAAGCGTCGACTATCTTGTCACCGTTCCCACCTTTCATCTGGTTTATCATTTCAACTAATTGTTTCTTGTCTATCTGCTCCAAAGTGGAGTTGTCACGACTCAGGGAAAATTCGCAATTGGTAGTGCAGAAAATCATTGGGATGTTGGCCGAGGGGGCTGAGGGATTGGTAAAAAATCCACCATAGGAATATGTGTACCGTCAGCGATAGGACCGAAGTTGCTGCGGCGACCGGTAATACCAGCTTGTTCGTTATACTTGGCCATAGCACGGTTTGCTAACTCAATATAGTCGAGCCACGGCATCTGCTGTAATTTATTTGCTTCGGAAGGCTTCAAGCCGGCTTCCTGCAAGATTACTTTGCCTACGGCTGCACTGTAATTCTTGTCAATGGCATCAGCAGAGTTTCCGCTCAAAGCTATGGCCTTGTGGATAAGCCCTTGCGTTTCGGGCATGGCCACCAGAGTACACACTTTGGAACCACCGCCCGATTGGCCAATGATAGTGACATTGTCGGGGTCTCCGCCAAATTGCCCGATATTGTTGTGTACCCATTTCAAGCCGGCGACCAGGTCGAGAATGCCCACATTGCCCGATGCTTCGAATCCCTTACCGGCCACCGAAAGATCGGAAAACCCGATAGGCCCCAAACGATGATTGATGGATACGAACACGATGTCACCATAACGCTGATATTTTCGCCATTATAACCATCTTGTTCAATACCATTACCGTTGGTAAAGCCGCCTCCATGTAGCCACACCAGCACGGGACGCTTCTTGTTATCCGTCAGTCCGGGCGTCCAAATATTTAACATAAGGCAGTCTTCGCTTACATCATAATAGTTCCAATGGTCTACAAGCGTGCTGTAACTGTTGCGATACTTCCCCTTGGTCTTTTGTGGGGCTGTGTCACCCCAGAATACAGCAGGTCGAATGCCTTCCCACGGTTCGGGTTCTCGAGGAGGCATGAAGCGGTTCTCACCCGCCGTGCTTGCCCCGTAAGGCACTCCACGGAAATTGTAGATACCCTTTAATATAAAGCCCTTCACTTTGCCGTATTGGGTCTGAGCTACGGCAATGTTATCACCAATGAACAATTGTTGTTCATCATTGTTTTCCTCTGTGCTCTGCTTGGCCTGGTTGGAGCAAGCTAAAATGCCGCACAGCAAAACGCTTCCTACACATAGTAAGGAAACCGTCTTCAACTTCATAATACCAGATTTACTTATTCGCATAACATTTGGTCTTTTATCGCCCCAAATGTGGTGAAAATCGTTTGTATAATGTTATCAAAATCTTTAATTGATTTATCAAAATCTACTTAATGTTGTTTAAAGCGTATGATTTCAACATTGAGACAAGTCTTTGCCTATATATTCCTAATAAGCCTTTCTTACTTGTATCCACCCATCACTAACCGCTAATCTCTAAGTTGGAACCCCATTTATTGCTCATGTACTTTTTGACAAAAGCAAGGATATATTTTGATTATCGCTCGTTTTATATAATTTTGTACAGAGAAAAAGAATACTGATGTTTCACGTGAACCTTAAATGACATACTACTTGTATGAAAAAACTCAAACTGCAATGGAAAGGTATTTATGCCTTATTACTGATGTTGTGGTCTGTACCCCTGCCAGCCCAGTTTCCGCTGGTAGAACAGATATCAAGTAACTTCATTACTTCGTTTGCCGAAGATCCCAAAGGTACATCTGGATAGGGACCAATCACGGGTTGAACCGTTTCAGCGGTTCGAATTATACTGTATATTATGCGCAAGAAGAGTCCACAGCGCTCAATAGCGACTATGTGGATAATTTAATGTTTGATGCCAATAACCGTTTGTGGATGTCAAATGAATGCGGATTGTGCGTGTGGGAGGATGGTATATTCAGACATCCGCAACAGGTAGGTCAATCCCATAGGGCGTGTGCTGGATCTGGATAACGAGTGCTCATTATTAGCTGATCGTAAGGGGGTGGCCAAGGTGAACAAGCAGACGCTGAAAGAGGAAAAATATTATCTACAACCAGGCATGAGCATAGTCGGTGCTATTACCATTTCCAGTCAAAAGCAAGTGTGGACGGCCAACGCTAGGCACCATGCCACAGATATTTATATATTGGACAGAGACTTGAACTTGTTGCGGACGCTGAATGGCTCTAAGGATACCTATATAGAAAGTATTGTGGAAGACGCCAGCCACCACATGTGGGTGACTACAAGTAAAGGATTATTGTGTTATGACGCAAAGACGTGGGAAGAACTGCTTTTACCTACTGACTTTATGGAGGCTACACAGAACAAAAAAATACACTTCGTGCTTCCTTATTGGCAAAACTTCCTGCTGATAGGTATTTCGGGTGAGGGAATGTACGTTACGATGTGGCTCGACGGGTGTTGACACGTATCCATGTGCAGCAACAGTTGAAGGGGGATAGATATGTCTGTTTCATCGATACAAACAACGGAATATGGCTGTCTGATCAAGAGAACGACTTTCAACTATTATCCCGA
>ENA-OQDD01000605-OQDD01000605.1-human-gut-metagenome-genome-assembly--contig:-NODE-605-length-13989-cov-3.040038_pt1 | contig 13989 bp, 17 predicted proteins | sample MGYA00242507_ERZ504598 | MGnify/ENA primary metagenome ERZ504598 (study PRJEB26092, sample SAMD00036318) | human gut metagenome | host: Homo sapiens | study: EMG produced TPA metagenomics assembly of... | reverse complement strand
GTTCATCAGTTTCTGTATTTTCGGATTCGTGACAGGGCAATGATCTCATTGTAGGCTTTCTTCTTAAAGTTTGTCTTCTGGGTCTTGAAGACATCGGGATGCACCAAATAATCATTGTCGTTGCACCACTTTAGGAATACCTTTAACGTGGAGATGTACTTGTGGATGGTGTCATTCAGCAAGCCCTCTTTATCTCCATCGTTCGTGTTCTTTTTCCTGCTTAGAAATACCTCAAACTGATCGAGAAATTTACCGTCCATTTCCCTAAGGATAAGTTTTGTTCCCTTATGCTTCTCAAAATCCTCCAATCCCTTAAAGACTGTCCGGTATTCTTTTAACGTACCCTCTTTGACAAAATTGGATTTGTAGGAAAGGAACTGGGTTTTCAGGTGGGAAATGGATATTTCACTATTGACGGCATTGTCCCTGTCAATACAGTCCTGTACAATCTGTTTATAATCCTCTTTGGAAAGAAACTGGTTTGTTTCTTTTTTTCGCATTGCTTCCCTTGTACAGCAGTTTGCAAGGTTGTTCAGTTCAACATTGAATTCCAACGCTCCGCTGGCACTTGGTTTAAGCCTTTCCTTTTCAAAATCCCAACTTTTGGGCAATATCTTATAGTTTGTCCTGTATTTTATCCTACAGGATTTATCCGGTGAAAAGAAGAAGATACAGTGCAGTGGGCGATGGGATTCCAGAAACTTTTGTGCAAGGTTCTTCTTTTTCCCTCCAACCTTTGCCAATTCCTGTTTGACCTTTTCAGGCGAAATATCGGGATTATAGGGCTTATCTAAATAAAAATTCACTTTCATATTTCTCGGACATATTTCGGACAGAAATGCTTAATATTACCATATTTTACCTTTGTAAGGTTAGGTAAAGATAGGTAATAAAATTTGTAAATACCTAATAATCAGAGTAAAATAAGAAAGTAAAAGTAAGATATGATAACGGTTCGAATCCCGCCCTGCCGCAAAAAAGCTACCTCTAAGGTAGCTTTTACTTTTAGAATGGGGCTTTATCTTCAACAATAGCCAACATTTCCGCTCGGTATAAACATAACGTATGCCTGCTGTTTCTCTTTGGCGAGTACCTTTCTCACCAGCCATGTGCGGAACAGGTGGGTGTTGTAGGTGTTCAGCCGGAAAGCGACCGGGATGATGATTTCAAGCGCGTACACGTCCGCGTACAGCCCGTTTTCAAGCTGCATGTAGCGACACAACTCGTAGTCGTTAAGCACGTCCGACTTGCGGACTGCTTTGATGGCAGCGTTCACTGCCGGGACGGTCGTATGGAACAGTCCGGCGATTTCGGTGGCGGTCATCCACACTTCGTTACCGGTTACGCTGACCGCCTTGTCCTCTATGATGATTATGTCACGCTTCATGGCTTCTCTTTTTTAGATGGTACAACCTGCAAATTCCTCAATGCCGTTCAACCTTGCCGCAAGGATCTCCATGTCTTGATTGAGTTTTTCTTTGGTTATCTTCGCGTAAATCTGCGTTGTCTTTATGCTCTTGTGTCCGAGCATAGAACTGACCGTTTCGATGGGTACGCCGTTGGAGAGAAATACCGTTGTGGCCGCCGTGTGGCGGCTCTGATGCCACGTGATATGCTTGGTGATGCCGCAACGCTTGGCGACGGCACGGATACCGGCAAGGCACGTGTTGTAATGCGGGACGGGAAATATCCTGCCGTTCTCGCACAGTCCACGGTATTTGCCGATTATGCGGTTGGCGATGTCAAGCAGGCGGATGTTGGACACCACGCCCGTTTTCTGGCGGTTGATGTTTATCCACTCGTGTTCATCGAAATAGGTGCGGATATTCTCTTCCGTGAGGTTGCGCATATCCGAGAATGACAATCCGGTGAAAGCGCAGAACAGGTAGAGGTCACGGTACAGTTCCTGTTTGGCGTTTTTCAGTTTGCCCTCCATCAGCAGGCGGATTTCCTCTTTGGTAAGGAAACTGCGTGTCGTTTCCTCCTTCTTGATTTCATACTCGCGGAACGGGTCGCGCGTCAGCCACTCGTTGTTGATGGCGATGAATACCATCGTCCGTAGCGGGCAGACGTACAACCAGACGGTATTGGTGCAACAGTGCTTGTCCGTGCGCAGGAACATCTCGAAGTCGGAGATGAAAGCCGGGGTAAGCTCTTTCAGGGCGATGTCCTTCACATGGTAGCGGATGTCGAGGAACTCTTGCAGGTGCTTGTAAACGATACGGTACTTTTCCAGTGTGCCTTTGGCTTTCATGCCTGCCTCCACCTGTTTCTCATAGTCCTCGTTGTGCTGGCGGAACACCTGCATCAGCGTGTGATAGCGGTGTTCCAGTCCGAGAAAGGCGTTTTTCACCTTTTCCGCCGTGACGAAGTTGTCACGCTCCATGATTTCCTGATAGTGTCTGTTGATGCGTACCCGCATTTTGTCAAGCATACGGTTCGCTTCGAGTGCCGCCGTGCTTCTGCCCGTGACACGTCCCCCTTTGGTGTCCCACAGTTTCGGATCGACAGTCAGCTTGCAGCTGAACTGCGTCTGGCTGCCGTCCACCGTGATGCGTCCCATGACGGGAACTGTCCCGTCTTTTTTCACTACCTGACGCTTGAGATAGTAGATTACTGAAAATGTACTCTTCATCGTCCTTAATTTTTTTGGTTTCAAAATTAGTTGGTGAAGAGTCCGGTGTCGGTACGCAAAACGGGGAGGAACGGCGCAATCTTTTTCCGTAAGCAAATTTTTCGCGTGAGTTGTCGGTAACTCACTATTCCTTAGCGTCTTGTTTCGTCATCCGTACCCGTTTGTCGCATTTTCGGGCATGGTTACGAACAAGTAACGTTGCGGCGTCAGGATTTGGCTTTGGCAGGGATTGTAATGGCTTCACGAATTTTCGCCACTTCAACTAAAACCCTTGTAACTCAATTCTATCACTATATCTTTCCGCATTTCACTTTTTTGTAGTAACTTTGCTATCAAAAAACATACTGGAAACAGTGCCGGATAGTATGTGAAGAACAGAAACTTTTGGGAAAATAATATGTAAATACAAAATTATAAAAACAAAAAATGATTAGAGTTGCCACGATAAAGGATGCTTCAAGACTTGCGGAAATACAGATTTTCTCTAAAAGAAAAGCCTTTCGCCCTATTTTTCAAAACGATGATGTTTCCTTTAATGAAATGTCGGTATTGCGTCTTGCATTATATTATCAGGATGTTATAGGAGCTTTGGACGATATATATGTTTTTGATGACGGGATTGTAAAGGGGATGATGAAACTGGATTGTAAAAACAGTATATGGGAATTGAAAGAGTTGTATGTAGATCCGTTCTTTCAAGGAGAAGGTGTTGGGACAAAACTTATGCGCCATTTCCTTACAACAGCAAAAAGTCACGATGTAAAAGAGGTTTACCTGTGGGTGTTGGAAGAAAATTTTGCAGCAAGAAAATTTTATGAGAGCCACGGGTATGTCTATACAGGAAATAAAAAAGAGTTTTCCGATTCAGGAAAATATCTGTTGAATTATGCATTACGATTAAAAGCCACCTTATAATCCGGCTCGCGTTCCGAAAATTCCGCTTTGCCGGGCACGTGAAGTCCCTTGGACGGTCAAAAGGTTCAGGGGGCTTTTTTGTCAATCGCCCTCACAGGCAGATTTTCTTTTTTAGCCGTTATTCCCACTTCTATATACAATCGGGCTTCTTCCTCTTTTATTCCGGTTATCCCATTCTTTCCCTGATCTCGCCCCCGTTGCCTCCTCGCCGGTTGGATTTTCTCATGCAAAGGTACAGCGGTCGTCCGGCGTCAAGCACCACTATGCTAACGGCTCGCGGATTTGCCCGGCAGCCTTCCGCAAATCGAAGATGGCCTTTCAGCCCCCGCCTCGTACCTCGACGGGTTGGGTATTCCGTGAAATTCTCCGGCCGTTTGCTTGCCTTTCCGTCCTTTCCCCGCTGTCTGGCTTGCATGTAAAATCTCTCCCGCCAAGGAAGCCGAAAGGCTCCGAAAGCAGGGAGAAGAAAAAAGCAAGTTCAACAAATTAAAAATTTAAAGTTATGCACAGCAAGATTTTTCAAATTACCGAAACACGGGTGAGCAAGGACAACTACCTGAACGAGGACACCCTCACGCAGGGCGACGATAGTTTCTTCGACTATTGTGCGGAGATTGACGATGAGGAACGCCAGTTCCATATCGACAACTTGGTAAACAACATTCTGCCCAAAGGCATGTTCGAGCTTGTTTCCGACGATACCATACGCTACAAAGGCGGTGCGGAACGATGGAGAGAAGATTTCATCGCAGACATTCGAAGCAGGGCGGAAGCCCTTACCCCCGAAAGCGTGCAGGACTGGATTGGCCCGGTCTATCAACTCGAAAAGTTCCTGAAAAACCCGCTCGATACCGCTTACTGGTTCTACATGGACGAGGAGGGGCTGCAATCCAACGCCGAGCAATCCTACGAGTTCCTGCGGCAGGCATGTGAATTTAAACCCGGTACGCTGCTTTACATCGGCGGTGTCATCGACTATCATTTTTAACCTCAAAACGCTGAACGATGAAAGGTACGGAACATTTCAAACGGACTATCAAGGAATACTTGGACGGCAAGGCACGGACGGACGAACTTTTCGCCGTCTCCTATGCCAAAGAAAACAAAAACTTGGACGATTGTATCACATTCATTCTCAATCAAGTCAAGGCAAGCGGCTGTTGCGGAATGACCGACGACGAGGTGTGGTCGCTCGCCATTCATTACTATGATGAGGACAACATCGACGTGGGCAAACCTATCAGTTGTGGCGTCGTGGTCAATCACAAGGTGGAGCTGACCGAAGAAGAAAAGGCGCAAGCCCGAAAAGACGCGCTGAAAGCCTATCAGGAGGAAGAAATGCGCAAGATACAGCAACGCCACAGCAGGCCGAAGCCGACCGCCAAAGCTGTACAGAATACCCAAACGGAACTCTCACTCTTCGATTTCTGACCATGAAAGCACGGACAAAATTTCAGCATCAGGTAGTAGCCGCCAACGGGCGGTTGCTGCCTATCACGGAGAAACAGGCAGAATGGGCGTTCCGGCATACCGTCGGACATTACGCTTTTCGTACACCGAGCGGACAAACGACCTGCCTCGATTGCGGTCATAGGTGGAACGAGACAAAGGCGAAGCGTTGCCATTGCCCGAACTGCCACGCCAAACTGACGCTCAAAGACACGCTTTGCCGCAAGACAGATGAGAAAAGCTATTTTTCTGTCATCACCACGCAGGACGGATTTCAGGTGCAGCGGATTTTCAGAATGAATGTCTGTTACCGCAAAGGCAAGAACGCATGGACAGACGTGTGCGAAGTGGCGAGATACTGGTTGGACGAGAACGGGAAAACCGCTTTGACAGCCTTGCAACGGACAATGGGGTGTTATTTGGACAGCTTTCTGTACGGGTCGGGATTGGAACTGCGGAACGACAATTACGTGTACCAACGCATAGCCGACTGTTATGTCTGTCCGGGCTACACGGTTATCCCGAAGTTACGGCGCAACGGGCTGAAAGGGTCGTTTGCCGACATCGCCCCGCAAAAGCTGATGAAAGCCCTGCTATCGGACAGCCGAGTGGAGACAATACTTAAAAGTGGACGCAAACGAGACCTCAAGCACTTCATCGACCACCCGCAGGATTTGGATTTCTGTTGGCCGTCCTACAAAATCGTGTTACGCCAGAAGTATCGGATAACGGACATTGGAATATGGGTGGATTATCTCCGTATGCTCGACAGATGCGGCAAGGACTTGCACAACGCCCACTATGTTTGCCCCGCCGATTTGAAAGCCGAGCATGACAAGTATCAGAACAAGGTGCGTATTCTCCAAGAGCAGGAAAAACGCAAGGAGCAGATGAAACGGGCGAGGGAAAACGAGGCACGTTTTAGGGAGTTGAAAGGCAAGTTCTTCGGTCTGGAGTTCACGGACGGAACGATAGTCGTCCGTGTACTGGATAGCGTGGAAGCCTACTACGACGAGGGTAATGCGTTGCACCACTGCGTGGGACAGTGCGAATATTACCTCAAACCGGATACGCTGGTATTCTCCGCACGGATAGAGGACAAGAGGGTCGAGACCGTAGAATTGAGCCTCGAAACATTCAAGGTGCTGCAGTCGAGAGGACTGTGTAATAAAAATACGAAATATCACAAGCGGATTATGAACCTCGTGCATAAGAACATCGCCCTTATCCGAAAGCGCATGGCCGCCTGATACCGGCTGCGGAAGTTATATCGGGCAACCACCTGCCAATCGGGACAGGTGGTTGTTCATATTCCCGATAAAGGCCATGTCGAACATTCTGTTATACAGACAATTCTTTTTCCATTCCCTTACATTTTGTCCGATGGACAATCGTTCGACGTTTTTTTTGCCCTTTATACCCCAGACACATACTGCCGTCGTTTCCTGTTGTAACGGCCGGAGATCTTTGCCTCCATTCCCTTTGTATGCTTGGGCGTATCATTTCATGGAATCTCCACTATCGCCACGGCCTGTTTTTACGCAGCAAAGGTACGGCGAACGAACAGCGTGTCAAGTACCGCTTCGCTACTCCGGATAAAATTTGACGCAAACTTTCCGCAATCGCAGATTGCGGCATTTCATAAAATTTTAACCTCCGTTCCTTGCCTGCTGTTCTTGCTTTCGCCGTTGGGAATTGCACGTAAAATCAACCCTTTGGGCGAAGTCGGAAGGCTTCAAGAAAAGGGAAATAAAAAACAGAACAATGACAGCAATAGAACAGATTATCGCCATAGCTGAACAATTAGGCTGGCAAGTTAAAACCGATACCGACAAACCGAACCTCGTGGTGTTCGATTTTCAGCAATACACACCTCACGGGCAGGATTTCAGTTTCTCGGTTGAGATGAAAGGCAATGACACCGACAGCTTGTTACAGGAAGTTGAAACATATTACGAAGACTTCGACCCCGACTATGAACCTACCTGTGGATTGGTACGGACGGGCATGGCAAGAACGGCGCACCTTACCGAATCAAAGACATCGTGAGCGATATGGAGCAGGCGGAAGCCATGATAGAAAAACTTTATGAAACATTAAAAACAACCATGCAATGAGAACGAAAACCCTCTACACACGAGACGCCGAAAAGGCAGGAATAAGCCGTTTCCCAAACTTTCACCGCACGGGGAACATAACCGGCATGAAGCAGCTTTACTACGGAAAAAACGCCCTATTGGTACGTTGCGGGAGTCAGATTTACAACGTATCGAGCGAACCCGAAATTTACTACAACATGGCTCATTAAATGGTATTCATTATGAAAAGAGCAAGTTACAAGAAAGATTTTCAGAGTTGGAAAGGCATAATGGCTCTAAAACTGCTCTGCTGCAATATAGTTGCAGGCCGTTTTGATTGGAAGAAATACTGTACGCCACAGTCTTATTGCGGTCAGGAAATTTGCGTTGTACCGCTGCATTGCTCCTACGGACAGATAGGCTATACCGTGCACTTCCCTTATTCCGATATACCGGAAGTGGAATACGATTGGGAAATGAACAAATTAACTATCGACAAAGAGAATTGGGAAAGCTATTTAACGTGAGTATAATTCAAAATATAGCCAGTTGCCCGTCTTTGAAAAACATACATCAATGGCGGGCTTCTTTCAAAAACAGTATGCTGTTATGGTAGAAAGGGAGTTGGAAATAAAGTTATATTAAAGGAAGTGGGGCATGGAATATTCAATATCTTTATCTTCAACCATATATTTTTCCTGAAATTGAGCAATTTCTTTGCAAAAATCATCTGTCATACAATAAATCTCCGTAATTTTGGTCTCTGAAAACATCATGGTAATTGCTTAAATGTTAATTGAATACTATAAATTCAATACTTTTATTGCTATGTGCCTAATTTATTTACAGAATTAGAATTGAAAGAATATGACACAGACTTTTTATACCCAATGGCAATCTTCTGTCCTTGCAGACGCAGAAACTTATGTTTCAAAGGAATACAGTAATTTCCAAACGGCATTGCTACGTGAAATATCCAAATATGCAGAAGCCGTGGATGCGGCGGTCGTATCCGAGAATAAGGGGCATTATTATACAAGTTGCTTTATTGAACGTAATGGTAAGTTTGTATATATAAACCATTCTGCGGATGTGCGGATGGATGATGGGATAAAGATAGAACTCGGTTCGTTCATGATACGGACTGCCCGGCACGCAAAGGATTATACCGGCGGAAACAATCAATATTGCGATATGCTGCAGTTACAGTCAATGATTGACAAACTGCTGTCGTAATGATAACATATAGTCTGTAGCGGAATGAAAACCGGTAGGGACTATAAGGATGTGGAGCGCCTTCAGTATGAAATCGCTCCACATTCTTCATATTACGCTGCCGTTACCGACGCAGACCGCCGCCATATTCCGCCTCTTGTAGCTCCTCCCTGTATTCTTCAAGCTCGTTCAGCTTCTCGTTCACGGCTTGCAGGTTGGCCTCCAGCGTCATGTTGTGGTCATAAGGGTAATGATGTTGTACGGCCATCCCTGCATTGGTGGCCGTACCCACGTCCAGCGTATCCTTGTCCCTGTTGTACCTTGCATACAGAATATCTCCGTTTGGCATTTCGAATACCGGCATTCTCTGATGTGTCAGTTCAGCAAACTGTTCCGCCGCCATATCTTTGGCCACCTCTTTCACATCATCGCTGGCACGGTCTGTGCCGTAACGTGTGATATGGTCCCGCACCTCCTGTTCCGTGTATTTCAGCATGATGTCGTATGTGCCTCCGACACTTCCGTTGTACACCACGGCAAAGTCTTATCTTCAATCAGCAGGTCATCGCCCCGGTTCTGGAGGGAGAAGCGTATGTATGCTGCTCGTCCATGCCGTTGCCGTCGTAATACTCCTTGGCGAGCGCAAGCAGACCCTTGTAGTCGCCTTTGTCCTTCAATTCGTCCAGTTGCTTCGTGTCGTCAGCGGTTTGGAGATAGGCCACCGAAGCATAAAAAATACGTTCCTTGGCAGAGCGTTTGTCCTCTTGCTCTTCGGTAACATTTTGTTCCAACTCCTGCGCAATCTTATCCACCTTTTGAGTAACGATTGACGAAGCTCTTTTCACGTCCAGAAGCGTTGTCTTGATAAACTGTGGGGATTCTTTCAACTCATCGAGCCACCCTTTGAGGTATGCGCAACTGTCTTCCTTTATATGCTTGGTCATGCCGTAGCGTTGTGCGACCAACGCGCTGCCCAGTTCGGCCACCAGTTCCTCGCGGGCATACTCTTTCGAACCGAAAGAGGTAGGTTGGAGTCGGTCAAGCACACCTTCGGCACCCGTGGAATGGACCATCTCATGGAACAGCGTTCCGTAGAAAGATTCCCCGTCTCTGAACTGCTCCTTTTCGGGTACGACAATCTCGTTCTTTGTGATTGAGTAGTATGCTTCGTTTTGGTGCGTCGGTTTGATGGGACAAATCCAAAGGTTGTCCTTTATCATCGCATCGACAGGCCCAAAACTGAAATGTTCGCCGTTTTCGACCCTTTTCCCGTTCTCTCTTTCCAACTGCTCCCATAACTCCGGTCGAGCCTCCTGCAGGTTGGTCTGGGCGACATTGAACACCCGGAACACCTGCATTTTCGGATAGACATTGTATTGCGCCTTCTCTTCGTCGGAGAGTTTCTTGTAGTCGTCGTACTTGATTTTCTCCTTTGTTTCCTTATGTATGCAGGTGAATGTGGTCAGCATGACGGGAAACGATTTCTCGCCGCGCAGTACAGATACACGGGGTAATTCCTGCCCGTCCTTGCCGGGCTTGTTGAGCCGCTGCACGCAGTCAAAGGTGCAGAAGCGCGGAATCTTGTACCCCTCATTCTCACAATGCAACAGTAACATAAGGGCGTTCATACCGTTGTACTCCCGCCCGGAAAGGTTACGCGGCCATTGCAGTGCCCCCTCGGTAAACCACGGCTTATGCCAGTCCTTGTGGATGCTTTCGATTTTCTCGATCATCATCTCGGCAAAGAGGTCCAGCGCCTTGTCCTCGCTGCTCGGCCCCTCCGTATTTCGCTTTCTATAACCGGCCATGACTGCTACTGATTGAAGTTATCCGATTCGGGAATATATTGCGCCAGTTCTTCCACCCGGCAGGAGATGTCCGGCTTCCCGTTATGTACCGAGACCGTCATTTCGCCCTTGGCTTCTACCTTGACGCCCGGTTGCAGCCACTCTTCACGTTGCCTGTCGAAGCAGAAGAAACGCACCCACTGGTACTCGAAATTCTCATCGACCTTTTCGGTGCTGAATGCAGAGAACATCGTGTAGGACTTATCCTTTTTGTCCTTCCGTTCCTCGATGTTCTTGCCCACCTTGCCCCGGAACGACAGTTCGCCCTTGATGGAATCCGCGATGTCCGCCGCCGGGCCGATACGGTCGGCAAAGAGGTTGAAATAGAGCTTTTCGCCCCGGCGTTTCAGGAACAGCGTCCCCGCAACCTCGACACGCAATCCGTTTCGATAGCCGGATACCTTCTTCTGACCGCCCTCCTTGCTGACACTGATCTCGACCGTTTCGTTCCGACCGTCCTTGCCTTGGAGCACGACGCGGAGCGGAAAGGTCAGGAATGTTTTCTCTTCTTTGGTCGTGCGCATCGAAGCGTCGCGGCCGATGGTGCCGCACGCCGTAATATTGCATTTAATCATTTTATTTTGTCTTTTAGTGATACATAGTCCACCGGACAAAGCGGGGTGTCTTGAAGTTGAACAGGTTGAAAGCGTTTCCTAATCGGGAGCACGTATTCTCATGTAGACAATCCAGCCGGCAATACCCAGTTGGACGCCCACGATAACGAGTGTTGCTACCCAACCGAATAGCCGGGAACAGAACAGGATATGCAGGGCGCAGACGGACACCCCGGACAAGTACCCGCAAAGTCGTATCATCACGCGTTTTATCATGACTTTTTGGGATTATCTTTTCAGGTTTTCCGATTGTGCCCGTTGTTCGGACATTCCCCGTTCAAAGTTCTGCGACGCCGCCTCCGAGAGGATGACCGTGTTCAGCACGCCGGTCACACGCAGCCGTTTGGCTTCCTCCGAAAGAGAACTGTCGTTCAGCGTCACCGACAGGCGGCTTAACTCGGCAGAGGCCAGTTCCCGTGATACCTGAACGCTGCCGTTGTCCGCCTGCAGGACAGCTCGCCCGTTTTCCCCGACTGTGAGGTCACAGTTTTTCATGCCCGGCAGCAACGCTTTGAGGTCGATACGCCGGCTGTCCATCGCCTCGAAATGGCTGCCTTTTGTTCCTCCTTGTTCTTGCTGTCGATTTGCGTCGCCAGTAACATCAGGGAGGTAAAGGCGGTCATGGCCATTTCCACGACAGGATCACTGCACCCCGACAATCCCACGCCGCTATCCTCCGAGGAGAGCAGTTTTTTCATCCACGCATCGGGCGAAAGGCTTTTGCCGGTGGCATTCTCTTCTGTTCCCTTATATCGGGCGAGCAGGTCGTTGCCGTTATGTAGTACCTGCTGTTTGATGTGGCCCTTTTGTGCGATTTCAGCCAGATACGCTGCCGGATCGACGTCCCGCTGCGTGCCGTCCGCATAAATCTGCCGGACACCGAAGTGCAGGTGCTTCCCGGTCGTCCGTGTCCCCGTGTTACCGGAACGGCCGAGCTTCTGGCCTGCCTGTACCGTATCGCCTGCCTTTACGGAAACTTCGCCGAGGTGCATGTAGGTACACTGTACCTTGCTGCCGTCCGGACGGGTGTATTCCACGGTCAGCGATTTGTTACCGGGTGCATGGCCTTTGTCTTTGACAGCGACGACCTTGCCGTCTTTTTCCGTGGCCAGGACCGTATCGCCGTCGCACCGGATGTCGATACCCGTGTGCATACGTTCCTTGCCGTCTGCCGGATCTTGCCGCATACCGAATGGCGAGGTGACGAAAAGAAACTCTTTCCGCTCCACCGGAAACGAATAGTCCACTGTATTTCCGACCTCACGGAGCGGGTTCTCTTCCACGCCGAACCGCTTTCCCTGCGTCTCCATTTCCTGCATGACCTGCCGGTCGTACTTTTGCAGCCCGTTCTGTTCGATGATACGTTGCAGGCTGTCGGCATAATGCCCGCCCGTGGCATAGCCCGCCTTTTCGAGGCCCTGTGTCCAGCCCTTGTAGTCATCGGGCGAGAGCGAGAAACAGCGGGCATAGCGGCTGTTCTCTTTCAGGAAGCGTGAGTGGTGCTCATACGAATCGCCCACGCTGTCGTAGCTGCAAAACTTCTCGTTCGGCTTGTCATCGGAATACAGACCGTACCGGCCACCTTCGGCAATCCATTCGGGCGTGGCCTTGATGCCGAAATGGTTGTTCTCATTCACGGCCAAACGGCTCTGCCCGTTGGAACTTTCCAGTATGCCCTGTGCCAGCGTCACGGAGGCCGGAATGCCGTACCTCCGCATCTGTGCCATCGCATAATCTGCGTATTGTTCCGTATATTCTTGATTCTTGTTTGCCATATCTTTACCTCCTCATGGTTGGACGTTGTTCGTTCTCGTTCTGTTCGTCAGTTGCCTCTGCAGGCTCGTTTTGCTGCGCCTTGGACATACCGTCACAATCCATCACGTATGCCCGCAGCGCATGGATTTGCTGCCTTGTTTCCTCATTGCTGTGTTCAAATACCAATATGATTTTGTCCGCATCATACGGAATGCGTTCTTTGGCCGGAGGCATGTCCAGCTCGTTCGCTATGGTCTCCGCATCATACATGGAAGCGTAATACTTGTTCTCATGTTTGAAAAGGACGACCGCTTCCGGTTGTTCCTCTTTGATTTTCTTGTATTTGTCATACAGTTGTTCCGGTATATCTTTTATGGGCAACTCTTTCAAGGATGAAGCAGTTTTGGGGGATTCCTCATTGGCTTGCTTGGGGTGCTTGTCCTTATCCTGCTGTAGGGTATCCTCTTCTCCTTGTTTCTTTCCGGCAGTCTCTTCCTGCGTCTGTCCTTTACGCAGCACATCGGCAAAAAGCGTGGCCGCCAGATGGCGTTTATATTCTGCACGGTCCTCAGCCAGCCACATGCGCTGCCACTGTTGCCGCGTGACGCTCCGGGGCTGCAGTTTCTTCCCGTCGATGGTCGCCACGCACAGAGTTCCTTCTTGTTTGGTCTTGAATACGGACACACGCTGAATCCGGTTCAGGTCGATGTCCTGCGCCCCGCTGCTGAACAGGTCCACTTTCAGGTCTGGCTGTGTTTCCGCCAGTACATAATACTTGTGCGCCAGTTCCATGCGTACCTTGTCGATGTTGTCCATCGCCTGTTTGAGCGTGGAGAAAAAACGGTTCACGTCCTCCTTGTCTGGATAGATACTGTACCCGTTCTGATGTTCGGGCTTCAGATACAGCGCCCAGCGGTTCTTGTCGTCCTGGATCATCTGTATCTGGTCGAAACCGATTTCGTCCGCCCGTTTGACCGCAGGCGTCACGTCCAGTGTGGAAAGCATCTCCAGTGCCCAGTTCTTCAGTCGGGCCAGTGATACCTGTTTCTTGGCGAAATAGGCATCATCGGGCCTGTACCCCCATGCGCCGTCGGGATTGAAGAAACGCACGTTTTCAATACCTTCCCTTCGCAAAGCCCTGCCGATACGGGCCTTGTTCATGCCCGGCACTTCGTTGTCCACCTCCGGCGACGCACCGGCAGGGAGTATCACATCCGCCGATTTCGAGGACGGATCGATGACGATGACAATGGTCTTGTCCTCCTTGTTCGGGTGTTTCCGGATTTCATCGGCCACGTAGAAATGCTTGGGTAACTGCTCCTGCATATCCGAAGTCTGCCGGCGGTTACGCATCGTGGCATATTCGATTTTCTCGCCCCGTTCCGCCTTGTGGATTACTTCGAGGGCGTTGTTCACGTCGCTTTCGAGGGCATCCATCAGGTTGGGGTTCTCTTTAAGTTCCCGGTTCCAGTAGTCTACCA
>ENA-OQDD01000604-OQDD01000604.1-human-gut-metagenome-genome-assembly--contig:-NODE-604-length-14016-cov-3.888473_pt1 | contig 14016 bp, 19 predicted proteins | sample MGYA00242507_ERZ504598 | MGnify/ENA primary metagenome ERZ504598 (study PRJEB26092, sample SAMD00036318) | human gut metagenome | host: Homo sapiens | study: EMG produced TPA metagenomics assembly of... | reverse complement strand
CCGCCCTGGCTCCAGGCGGCGGCCGTAACGCCGAAGACTTCGACGAAATCACTCGTAATTCTTCATGAACTGCGTTCGTACGCGCGGCGAGGAGCCGCCCCGTCTGTACGGGGTGATCAACGGGCTGCTGCGCATGCGCAACGGGCTGCGCAGGTCGCAGGAGCTCGACGACCTGGTCGACGTGCTGGCCTCCTCCATCGGCGCCCTGACCAATCCGCGTACCAACTGCCCACACCGGAGAAGGTCGCGCAGGAGAAGCCTCGCTGCTCGAGATCGACGACAGCTTCCAGAAGATCGTCCTCGTACGCGACGTGGTCAAACCCGTCCGCGACGAGCACGGCATCCTCACGATGAGCGTCTACGATTTCCTCCTCGACCCGGACAGCCTGACGATGTGACGCGTGGATTGGCTACAACGTATTAGACAGTCCGATGAGGGACGAATGACATGAGATTGGAGGCCGACGATGGCCGACCCGAAACATCCCCGCCACTACGACGAGGCGTTCAAACGGCAGATCGTGCAGTTGTACGAGAGCGGCAAGCCATCCCGGAAGATCCGCCGTCGTGGCCCGACATCCTCAGGACCATCGAGCTGGGCTACTCCAACGCCAGGCTCGAGGCGTCCGACAACAGGATCAAGGTCACCATCCGCATGGCCTACGGCTTCCACCACGCGAACAGCCTCATCGCACTCGTCATGCTCCGCTGCGCCGGCAATCATGGCGCAAGCGACAATCGCGACACGCCGTTATTGACATACCGCCGTTCAATGGTATTGTAATCACTTGTGCGCTTTTGAAGCGTATGGATCGGGCCCGTAGCTCAGCTGGTTAGAGCGCATCCCTGATAAGGATGAGGTCGGAGGTTCAAGTCCTCCCGGGCCCACAGGAAAAATGAAGCGGCCGCGAGCCGCTCTTTTTTTCTCACGGGGCTATAGCGCAGCTGGTAGCGCATCTGCTTTGCAAGCAGAGGGTCGCCGGTTCGAACCCGGCTAGCTCCACAGACACAACAAAACCCTTGGAATCAGTCCGATTCCAAGGGTTTTTGTTCTTGCATTTTCTGCGTATTGCAACAAAAAGATGACGACACGCCGATAGCGTATCTCACGAGAAAAGTCTTATTGCCTCACGACTGTCGAGGCCACCGGAAGTCGGCATAGGCATTCCAATCGGCCACTAAATCGACCGATGCCCGATCCCTGAGCCAAACGGACCCGAATGCCGTTCATCATCGACAAAGCAGTCCGCGCTCGCGACGAGGATCTGCCAAACCGTCACGCTCGACTGCTCGGGTTAAGGTGTCCATCACGCGATGTTCTCGTTTTTGGTAATACTCATAGGCAGGATGATGCTCGTTCAACGATTCGCCTTGTAGCACGGTATATACAACCGCACCATCTCTGGCTGAGCCGCATTGCGCTCCATAAGGCAGCACAGATATCACGAATGCCGAACTGCGCGTTGCCGCTCCACATATCCTCAGGTTCAACGCCAAGAGAATGGGCAAACGTAGCCATGTCTTCCCGATCACGATGCTCCAGCACGGCAATCAGCAAGCCGACTTTGTTCTTGAAATGGTATATGACCGCCGGCTCGGTCAATCCGCATGCTTCGGCTACCTGACGAACGGAAAAGCCCCAAAACCCGTTCTGTGAATCACATGCGACGTCACGTCGATGATCTGTTCACGGCGTTCCGCACATTCTGATTCTGCTCAAGACAGATCCAGCTCGTTGTTGTCCTTGGCTTTGCTCACCGTATCAGTCAAATCGGGGTCGTCCACAGACACCGCGTTCTGCTGGCTGAGCGTCAACGACAGCGAACCTTTGTAGGAGTCGCCGTATTCGTCCTTGCCGGACACGCTTACGGCAATCGAGCTCATCAGACGCTTCCTGCCGTAGTTCAGATCCACGGTGATAGTCGGCATATCCGGCTCTTCATCCGTGCCGAAGTCCCAGTTGCGCACATTGTCGAGCGCCTGACGGTACTCGCCTTCAGCATCGCCCACACCGGTATCCTCGATCTGCTGAATCACCCATGATTTCAGATGCGGATACTGCGCTTCATGGCTGATCCAGTAATTCACAAAGTGCTGGGCCAATGCCTTGACATCGATTTGATACGAGAGCTGCGTGTTGCCGGCAGACTTGGCAGACGATGTATTCGGGAACAGCTGGCTGCGCACATTCTTATCTTCCAGCTCCACGCCGAGATATTGTTGGATGAATTTGCTGGCCTCGGCCTTCACCTCGGCAGACGTTTTCGTGCCCTTGGCCCGGTCGATGTCGTTCGAGTACCCATCGTCGTTCATCTTGTCCAGCTGATCGTAGAACGTTCGCTCCGCGCCGGTGATGTCCCAAGCACCGTTCTTGACCAACGCATCCTTGACGTTCAATATCAAGTCCGCCACATCACTACCAACGCCGTTCCTTAAGTCATCTTCATATTGGTCGGCCGGGTAGTAGATGTAGTAGGGGTCGTCATCATACCAAACGTTTTTCCCGGCGAATGCGCCTTTGTGCCAAGCGAGGGTTGTTGCCTGTTCATCTGTCTTGATGGTCACAGACGCGGAGGAGTCATTGGTGGTTTTGCCCCAGCGAATACATGCCAGACATCCGCGCGTCAAGGGAGTCGTCAGTGCTGCTGTGGGTTCTGAGTTCGTATTTGGTGCTGCGCAGAGTGGACAGCGAGTTGATCGCGTCGAAGGTGACGACCAGCGGATTGGTGGGCTGGAAGCCCAGCATCGCTTTGACGGCGGTGAAGTTGGGGACGATGAATGCCAAGGCCGCCACCAGAATCGTCGCAAGCAATGCGCAGAGAACGGCGATCAGCTTCTTGCTGGATTTGCGCGGCGGTGCCAGGACGGCGGTTGCATCAGTCGCCTGATATGCGGCAGGAGCGGGAATCGGCAAAGCTGGCAAGGGAGCAGTTGGTGCCGGCTGTGGGGCAGCGGGCGCGGCGTAAACCGATGGGGCAACCGGCGCGGCTGGTATCGATGGTGGTACTGAAGGCGCTGGCACAGCAGGTGCCGGTATCGACGCAGTCGGTACGGCTGACGATGCGGCCGGCACTGGTACAGACGCAACCGGTGCGCTGTCTACAGACGCTCCACATGCCGGGCAAAATCGTGCCGGCCTATCAACTCTATTTCCGCAGTGGCCGCAGTACGCCATCGTGTGCTTCTCTTCCTCAAATCGGCTTGATTGCCATTGCTTCAATGTTACTCTTCAGCATTACGCCTCAGCCAGCCCCTACGCGTAACGATACGAGACGCGGCAGCCTTAATGCGGTTGTTTTGACGCGATGCCAACATCGAGCTCTGGCCAACGTTCTGGTACTCGGCTACATCTTGCTGCGAGCCAAGAAGCAGGCCATCGCTCGCGCCGACGAGTCTGAATTGGCGGCCTAGCCTCGCTTTAAGCCTCAGGCCAACACCTCCATGGGTGATAAGTGGCGGTGTGGTGTCCGGTGATGGGGTTCCATACCCGTTCGGCGAATGCGCGCAGACGGGCGACGCCCTCACGCAGCTCGCCGGCATCTCCGGCGTAGGAGAGGCGCACGAAGCCGCGCCCCTCCTCGCCGAAGGCCTCGCCGGGGACCACGGCCACGTGCTCTTCGTCCAGCAGACGGTCTGCGAATTCACCGGAGTCAAGGCCAGTCAGGCGTACGTCCACAAAGGCGTAGAACGCACCTTGCGGTTCAATCAAGCGCAATACCGGGCATCCGGCCAGACCGTCCAGCACGATCTGGCGCTTGGCGCGGTATTCCTCGCGCATGGCGGCCACATGATCCTGCGGACCGGCCAGTGCTGCCACGCCTGCGTATTGCGCCAAGGAGTTCACCGAGGAGTGCATGAGTTCGGCGATTTTACCGGTCTGTTCGATGACCGCTTCGGGTGCCAGCAGGTAGCCGATGCGCCAGCCGGTCATCGCGTAGGTTTTCGACAGGCTTTCCACCACAATGGTGCGCTCTTTCATGCCCGGCACCGCGGCGATCGATGGTGACACGGCTGCCTCTCCCCCAAGCGTTTCCCCGAACGTTTCCCCAAACACGAACGGATGGTAAACCTCGTCGGAGATGGCCCAAATATTGTGCTGCTTGCATACTTCGGCAATACGCGCCAGTTCGGCGGCAGAGGTTACCGCGCCGGTCGGATTGCCCGGTGAGTTGATGATTACGGCGCGGGTGCGCGGGGTGATCGCCGCTTCGATGTCCGCCGCGTTCACGCGCATGCCGTGCTCCGGACGCAGCGCCACGGTGACCGGGCGGCCGCCGCACAGCATCACTTCGGCGTCATAGGAAGTGAAGAACGGCGAGGGAATAATCACTTCATCGCCGGTGCCTACCACGGCTTTCAGCGCCAGAAACAGGCCAATCGTGGCACCGTCAACGGCTTGAATCTCGGTTTCGGATCATAAGTGAGTCCCTTCACACGGGCGGAGTAATCGGCCACGGCCTTGCGGTATTCGGGGACGCCGAGCACGTTGGTGTACCGAGTGCGGCCAGCCTGTGCGGCCTCGCAAGCGGCCGCCACGATATGCGGCGCGGCCGTGGCGCTGGGCTCCCCCACGGTCAGTGAAATCGCGTCAGGCACGCGCTCTACACGGTCGAATACGTCTCGGATGCCGGAGCGCGGGATATTCAGGGCTTCGGCGGACAAGCTCGCGGGCTTGGCGGTCGGCACAGCAACCCGTCTGGCAGCAGGCACAGCAGCAGATGCAACTTCGGACAGAGGCATGTTGGAAAACTTCTGCATATCATCCCTCCTCAATGGAATTATTTCGTCGTTCTCTTATTTCAGAAGGAATTATTACATTCAATTAGGACTTTAGGCATAAACATTCCACCACACAACAGAAAACACAGGAAGAACTACTGAAATTACCAGGCAAAATCGGAAAGCCATCGCATTCCGGCAACAGGTACAGTGAACACAGAGCACAACGAACGGAGAAGACACCATGACCGCGATTGACGAGACCGACCAGCGCATCCTCACCATGCTGGAGGCCGACGGCCGCGCCACGCTCGCGCAACTGGCCCAGGCGACCGGACTGTCCGTCTCCGCCGCCCAGTCGCGCGTGCAGAAGCTGGAGAAGCGCGGCATCATCAAGGGATACAAGGCCATCATCGACCAAGAGCAGCGCGGCTTGCCCATCAGCGCGTTCGTCAACGTGACCCCGCTCGACTACTCAGCCGAATCCTCGATTCCGGACAAGCTGAACAATATCGACGGCATCGTCTCCTGCTATTCGGTGGCCGGCGCCCCCAGCTTCGTACTGGTGGTACGCGTGGCCTCCCCCACCGCCCTTGAGGAATTGCTCAATCTCATCCACCGCACGGTGCCGGTAAGCACCGAGACCACGATGATTCTGCAGACCTACTTCGCGCACTGACCGCGAACCCGGTAACCTGCGCGCCGAAGACCTCGGCCCCTACGGCGCACGATTCCCAACGCACATCCGACATCACCCAAGTCCACCTTTATGTCCACTATATGAACGCACCTTCGGTGTGATGCAGCTTCCATTTCGACCCGATTCACGCACAGACAGACATCCAGCAATCGCCGAAAAATCTAACAAACGGAAACTTGAACCACCCCATAACCACGCCGATAGCTTTCCCGTTATCCGAGCGAGACTCTATGCAGCAAGGGCCTGCGCGCATAGAATAAAACCGTCTTAATTCCCTAGCAAATCGAGGAGAATCATGCTCACTGACGAGTACATCAAGCGTGTCTACGACCAGGTCGTTGCCCGTGACGGCGATCAGCCGGAGTTCCTGCAAGCCGTTCGCGAGGTCTTCGAGACCCTGCAGCCGGTTGTCGAGAAGCACCCGGAGTACGAGAAGGCCGGTGTACTGGAGCGCATCGTCGAGCCGGAGCGCACCATCAAGTTCCGCGTGGCCTGGGTTGACGACGAGGGCAAGGTTCAGGTGAACCGCGGCTACCGTATCCAGTTCAACTCCGCCATTGGCCCGTACAAGGGCGGACTACGCTTCCACCCGACCGTGACCGAGTCCGTCGTCAAGTTCCTTGGCTTCGAGCAGATTCTCAAGAACTCCCTGACCACGCTGCCGATGGGCGGCGGCAAGGGCGGTTCCGACTTCAACCCGAAGCAAGTCCGACGCTGAGGTCATGCGCTTCTGCCAGGCCTTCATGACTGAGCTGAGCCGCCACATCGGCCAGTTCACCGACGTTCCCGCCGGCGACATCAACGTCGGTGGTCGTGAGATCGGCTACCTGTTCGGCCAGTACAAGCGCATCCGCGACGAGTACTCCGGCGTCCTGACCGGTAAGGGTCTGGAATTCGGCGGCTCCCTGGCCCGCACCGAGGCCACCGGTTACGGCGTGTGCTACTACACCCAGGAAGCCCTGCGCGTGCTGCGCAACGACTCCTTCGAGGGCAAGACCGTCGTGATCTCCGGCTCCGGCAACGTGGCCACCTACGCCGCTCAGAAGGCTGAGCAGTTGGGCGCCAAGGTCGTCACCGTCTCCGACTCCAACGGCTACATCTACGACCCGAACGGCATCAACGTCGAGGTCGTCAAGCAGATCAAGGAAGTCGAGCGCGGCCGCATCAAGGAATACGCCGAGCGCGTTCCGGGCTCCGAGTACCACGAGGGCAGCAAGGGCGTGTGGACCGTCAAGGGCGACATCGCTCTGCCGTGCGCCACCCAGAACGAGGTTGATGGCGAATCCGCACAGAAGCTCGTGGACAACGGCGTGACCGTGGTCGTCGAGGGTGCGAACATGCCGTCCACCCCGGAGGCCATCGAGGTCTACCAGAAGAACGGCGTGCTGTACGGCCCGGCCAAGGCTGCCAACGCCGGTGGCGTGGCCGTCTCCGGCCTGGAGATGAGCCAGAACAGCTACCGCCTGTCTTGGACCTTCGAAGAGGTCGACGCCAAGCTCAAGTCCATCATGGAAGAAATCGTCGCCAACTCCCTGGCCGCCGCCAAGGAATACGGTCACGAGGGTAACCTGATGCTCGGTGCCAACGCCGCAGGCTTCGTCAAGGTCGCCAACGCCATGGTTGCCCAGGGCGTGCTGTGACGCTTGCCGCTGAGCAATCGCTGAGCAGTGCTGAGCAATACTAAGCAGTACTAAGCAGTAGCGTAATGCCCTTGCTTCCCCGTGAGGAGGCAAGGGCATTGCTATATGTACAACGAGCAACAAGTGCTATCCCCAAATACGTAAGCCCGATAACAACTTAGCTTCCACCTCCATAACCCCGGAACTCACCACCGTCGATCAGCACATGGATCAGCGCGCTGGACCATGGCCGACGTGGTCATCAAAGCCATCAACGGAGTCTCTTCACCGCGCGTGATGCACCTGAACACCGATTTGGTGGTGCGTGATTCGGCGTAATTGCCACGTGGTTGTCGGCAGGACTCTAGATACCGCGTCACAATCACCCAGTAATGCATCACGCAGTGTATAACTCTTCCGCGGAAACGAACACCATTCGTTCATCATCCATGTAGCGGGTTCGCGTGGACTCACTCACCGGATTCTTGGTGAACAGCATAAGCCACGCATTACCTGCCTGATAGCCGCGGACTAAGCCAGCACGCTGATGGAGCTTTTCAATAGCCTCCGTTTCGTTGAATGAATTACGCCATTTGCATTCACCGAACAGAATCGTTTTATCGAGCGAATCCGCAGCAATCACATCGATATCGGTTTGCTCGTGAGCAATCGGATCATTGCCCCACCATTTGCCGAACTGAGTGGCAACAAAGGGGAGGTTGCCCATAGCGTTGTTTCGAATAAGCCATTGCAGGCAAATCGTCTCAAATTGTTGACCAACATAGGTATCAAACGCTGGTCCAAAAGCGAGTCTGCTCGTAACCTCCTCGCTGATATTACCATCCAAAATGCTCATGTTGCGCCCCACAAAGCGGAACCAATATGCAAAGAAGGGATCGCTCACCACATACATTCCCTTGCGCGATTTACTCGGATCTTCACCAAACGGCACTTTTCGCTCAATTAAGCGCAAATCGACCAGCGTTTTCAGATATGCTCCAATCGAATCAGATCCGACACCCGCATGTTCAGCGATAAGCTTTGGCGAGGAATTACCACCCGCAATAGATTGCAATATCGAATAATACGATGCCGGTTCACGAAGCTCCTGACGCAACAGCATCATAGGTTCCTCACGCAGTACGCCCAAGTTGTCGAACATCAAGCGCAGCACATTGGATTCAAAGCCATCGGCTTCCTGTATACGGGCCAGATAATATGGCGTACCGCCGAAGTCGCATAGTATTGGACCAGTTCTTGCGGAGATGTGTTCGTTAGAAATTTTGCCGCATCCGCATAGTCGAATGGCAGGAGTCGAATCTGTGCTGTACGACGCCCGTATAGCGGGCTTTTACGCCCCAATACGTCGTTTTCCATGAATCCCTCGTTACTACCGGATAGAATCATCGTCACTTTTGTGGCGAGGAATCCATGGTCAATTGCTATCTGCAACATGGAGGGTAATGCTGGCTCGGCGGCAGCTGCATAAGGGAACTCATCGAATACGAACACCATACGTTCGTCAGTCTGTGCAGCACGTTCAGCAACAAACGATAACGCATCAGACCACCCGCCAAACGACGGGGTGGAATCCGGCATACCAAAGAACGACAATGCCGCTCTTGAGAAATCTTCAAGATTCATCTTGGCGCTTTGCTGTATGGCCGTGAAGTACAGCACGCGTTTATCTTTGACAAATTCGTCGATCAACGCCGTTTTCCCTACACGCCGTCTACCGTACAGCACCACCATTTCGAACGAATCGCTGGTAAACAGCTTTTCCAGCACTTGTAACTCGTGCTCTCGTGCGACAAACATTGCAGCCCTCCGATCCGCCTACTGCCCAATAATAAGAGTATCATGGTTAATGTAATCACGATTACCTTAATTATGATACTGATAATTGTTGCCCTACCGCGAGGAGGATCTTCCTTCCGCTGTCAAAACGAAAGCCCAACAGTCCAGACTGACGAGCAGCAACATCGGCAGATCAACCGCTGACGCCAGCCAGCCTGACAGCACAAATCAGCCTGATTGCAGGCATATAGGCACTAGTTAGCGAAACCGGCTCTTCGCATTTTGGTGCGTAGGGGCCGTGCGGTTTGATTCGGTGTGTGATTGAAAAAGTGAATGAAACCGCACGGCCCTACACGCCAAAAACCGGAAGAGCCCATAAAGTCCCCTCAGTAGCGCCAACCTGCCAGTCCTTTGGCGGAACCACACCACATAGACCTTCCTCAACGGCGCCAACCTGCCACACGCTGGCAGACCAACACCACTGTGTGCATTCTCTGCGTCGGCGGCAGTCCAAAACTTGGCCCAGCAACGACGCTTGCTGTGCCCAGCGTCGGCAGAGGGCCAAGAATTGGACGCATACGACACAGAACGCACCCTCAGCGTCGGCAGAACTCCAAGATCTGTACCGCTGACGACGGTAAGCCCTCCACAGCGTCGTCAGAGATACAAAATCTGTCCCAACACCGACGCCTGCCACCCCCAGCGTCGCCGGAGTCCCAAGTCTCGGCCCAGCAACGACGCCTACGAACCCCACACATAAGAAACCGCACCTCCGATCATCGAATCTGAATTACTTCAGTCCAACAACCGGGGTGCGGTTCACTGAGGGGAGTTCTGCCAGTATAGCTATATCAGTCGTCGCCGAGCGTAACGTGCACACCGCCGACCAGCGAGCTGACCACGTTGTAGATCAGTGCCGCAATGGTGGCCAGCAGAGTGAAGATCACCACTTCGACAATCGAGAAGATGGTGACGCCGGAGACCACGGTGGTAAGGGACAACACGTTCTTGAGATCGAAACCGCCTGCATCAAGACCGGTGGAAGACACAATCTGCGTAATCTGGCTGAATACACCGACCACATCAAGCAGCACCCATACGATCGCGGAGGCAACGACCTGAATAATCGCCACGGCGATGGACAGCATGAACGTCACCTTGGCCACGGACCAAGCATCCACGCGGGTCAGCGACAAGCTCATGCGGCGAGCCTGGGGGCGCTACGGCGAGGTGCCGGACGCACGGGAGTGGCGGCACCTGAAGAAGGCAACGCGGATTCTTCCGGATCGCTGGACACGGAGCGTGCCACGCGGGGAGCGTGCTCAGTACCGATCAGCGGCTCGACATGCTCGTTCTGCGTATTGCCGACTGCCGGCGGTATGATCCGGGGCTCGTTGTCTTCGAGATTCTCGCTCATCGTTTCTCCTTAACAGGCTTGGCGGTAGCCTCTGCTGTATGCGAGGCTACCAGCTTTTCAGGACGCTGCTCACGCCTCGTCCGCGTTGTTCACATTCTCGCCGGATTGTGCGGTCTCGGCGGTGCCGTTCGCCGCGGCATCGCCGCCATCCTCGGGCTCGTCCTTCTCCTCGTTACGGGCGATGGAGAGAATCGTGTCGCCCTTGTCGGGCTTGGCAAAGGTCACGCCCTGGGTGTTGCGCCCGGTGCGCTTGACTTCGTCCACGTTGGAGCGAATCACCTTGCCGGACTTCATGATGGCCATGACCTGATCGTCTTCGGACACCACGAGCGCGCCGACCAGAGAGCCGCGGCCTTCGACCAGCTGCACGGCCTTGATGCCCAGGCCGTTACGGCCCTGCAGGCGGTATTCGCTGATGGCCGTACGCTTGGCGAAGCTTCGTTGGTCACTACGAACAGATCCTTGTCGGAGTCGCCCCATACCACATCCATGGCCAGTAGCTCGTCGCCCTCGCGGAACTTCATGCCCTGCACACCGGCAGTCTGACGACCCATCGGGCGCAGCTGCTCATCGTTGGCCTGGAACTTCAGGCTCATGCCGAGCTTGGAGACCAAGATGATGTCATCCTCGGCGTTGCATAGCGCGGCACCGATCAGCTCGTCGGCATTCTCGCCGTTCTCATCGGCCATCAGGCGCACGGCGATGAGGCCGCCCTGACGCGGGGAGTCGTACTCGGCCAGCGGGGTCTTCTTGACCTTGCCGGAACGGGTGGCGAGCACCAGATACTTGGCCACCTCGTAGTTCGGGATGGACAGCACGGCCTGGATGGACTCGTCGGGCGCGAATTGCAGCAGGTTAGCCACGTGCTGGCCCTTGGAATCACGAGAACCCTCGGGCAGCTCATAGGCCTTGATGCGGTAGACGCGACCCTTGTTCGTGAAGAACAGCAGCCAGTTGTGCGTGGAGGTCAGGAAGAAGTGATCCACCACGTCGTCCTCGCGCAGCTTGGTGCCCTTGATGCCCTTGCCGCCGCGGTGCTGGGAGCGGTATTCGTCGGCCTTGGTGCGCTTAATGAAGCCGGAGTGGGTCACGGTGACCACCACTTCTCTTCGGCGATCAGTCTTCGACGTTCATCTCGCCGGAGAACGGCAGGATCTTGGTGCGGCGGTCGTCGCCGTACTTGGCGACGATCTCGTCGAGCTCGTCGCCGATGATCTTGCGCTGGCGTTCCGGCTTGGCGAGGATGTCGATGTAGTCGGCGATCTTGCGCTGCAATTCCTCATGCTCGGCCACGATCTTGTCGCGGTTCATGCGGGTCAGCGTGCGCAGCTGCATGGCCAGGATGGCGTCCGCCTGCACCTGGTCGATGTCCAGCAGCCCCATAAGGCCCGTACGTGCGGTGTCGGTGTCTTCGGAGGCACGGATGAGGCGATGACCTCGTCCAGCATGTCGAGGGCCTTCAGATAGCCCTGCAGGATGTGGTCGCGCTCTTCGGCCTCGCGCTTCAGGTACGCGGTGCGGCGGGCGATCACGTCGAGCTGGTGGTTCACCCAATGGCGGATGAAGCGTCCAGGCTCAGCGTGCGCGGCACGCCGTCGACCAGCGCCAGCATGTTGGCGCCGAAGGTCTGCTGCAGCTGGGAGTGCTTGTACAGGTTGTTCAGGACCACCTTCGGCACGGCGTCGCGCTTGAGCACGAGCACGAGGCGCTGGCCGGTACGGCCGGAGGTCTCGTCGCGCATGTCGCGATGCCCTGGATCTTGCCGTCGCGCACGGCCTCACGAATGGAGACGACGAGGCGGTCCGGGTTGACCTGGTAGGCAGTTCGGTGACCACCAGGCACATACGGCCGTTGATCTCCTCAGTGTTGACCACGGCACGCATGGTGATCAGGCCACGGCCGGTGCGGTAGGCCTGTTCGATGCCCTTGTGGCCGAGGATGGTGGCGCCGGTGGGGAAGTCCGGTCCCTTGATGATGCGGATCAGGTTTTCCAGCAGTTCCTCGCGGCTGCGTCCGGGTGGTCGAGCGCCCAGTGGACGCCGTCCGCCACCTCGCGCATGTTGTGCGGCGGGATGTTGGTGGCCATGCCGACGGCGATGCCGGCGGAGCCGTTGACGAGCAGGTTCGGGAAGCGGGCCGGCAGCACGGTCGGCTCCTGGGTCTTGCCGTCGTAGTTGGGCACGAAGTCGACGGTGTCCTTGTCGATGTCGCGCACCATTTCCATGGCCAGCGGGGCCATACGGCATTCGGTGTAACGCATGGCGGCGGCCGGGTCGTCGCCGGGGGAGCCGAAGTTGCCCTGGCCGTCGACGAGCATGTTGCGCATCGACCAGGACTGGGCCATACGCACCAAAGTGTCGTAGATGGCGAAGTCGCCGTGCGGGTGGTACTTACCCATCACGTCGCCGACCACGCGGGAGCACTTGTTGTAGCCGCGATCGGGGCGGTAGCCGCCGTCGTACATCGCGTAGATCACGCGGCGATGCACGGGCTTCATACCGTCGCGCACGTCCGGCAGGGCGCGCTCGACGATCACGGAGAGGGCATACGCCAGATAGGACTCGCGCATCTCCTGCTGCAGGTCCTTGCGCTGGATGCGTTCGCCGGTGTCCATCAGGCCGTAGTCGGTAGTGTCCGCCTCCTGCGGGCTCAACGGCTCCATCGAGCCGTCCGGCGTGAACTGCTCGTCGCCGGTGTTGTTTTCATCTGCCACTGTTGTTCCTTTAGTTGTCTAAGTCCGTTGTGTACCTCCCTCTGACGAGGGAGGTTGGAGGATTCCGTTACGCATCGATCCAACGCACGTTCTTGGCGTTGCGCTGGATGAAGAGGCGGCGGGGTTCGACCTCATCGCCCATCAGCATCGAGAAGGTCTCGTCGGCCGCGGCGGCGTCCTCGATGTGCACCTGCTTCAGAATGCGGTGCTCGGGGTCCATGGTGGTCTCCCATAGCTCCTGGTAGCTCATCTCGCCCAGACCCTTGTAGCGCTGGATGCCTTCGCCCTTGGGCAGCTGGCGTCCGTTGGCCTTGCCTTCGGCGAGCACGCGGTCGCGCTCGGCGTCGGTGTACACGAAGTCGTGCGGGCCCTTGGTCCACTTCAGGCGGTACAGCGGCGGCATGGCCACGTACACGTAGCCGGCGGTGATCATCGGGCGCATGTAGCGGAAGAACAGCGTCAGGTTCAGGGTGGCGATATGCGCACCATCCACATCGGCATCGGCATGATGATGACCTTGTGGTAGCGGACCTTGGAGATGTCGAAGTCCTCGCCGTAGCCGCCGCCGACCGCGGTGATCAGCGATTCGATGGTGTCGGACTTCATCATGCGGTCCAGGCTGGCGCGCTCGGTGTTGAGGATCTTGCCTCGCAGCGGCAGGATGGCCTGCGTGATCGGGTTGCGGCCCTGGATGGCGGAGCCGCCTGCGGAATCACCCTCCACGATGAACAGCTCGCACTCTTCCGGGTTGTTCGACTGACAGTCCTTGAGCTTGTCGGGCATGCCGGCGGACTCGAAGATGGACTTGCGGCGGGTGTTCTCGCGGGCCTTCTTGGCGGCCAGACGGGCGCGGGATGCCTCGATGGCCTTCTGGATGATGTTCTTGGCCTCGGCCGGGTGGGCGTCGAACCAGTCGCCGAGCTTGTCGGTCATCACGCGCTGCACGAAGGTCTTGGCTTCGGAGTTGCCGAGCTTGGTCTTGGTCTGGCCTCGAACTGCGGGTTGGTGAGCTTGACGGAGATCACGGCGGTCAGGCCTTCACGCACGTCTC
>ENA-OQDD01000603-OQDD01000603.1-human-gut-metagenome-genome-assembly--contig:-NODE-603-length-14019-cov-1.671322_pt1 | contig 14019 bp, 13 predicted proteins | sample MGYA00242507_ERZ504598 | MGnify/ENA primary metagenome ERZ504598 (study PRJEB26092, sample SAMD00036318) | human gut metagenome | host: Homo sapiens | study: EMG produced TPA metagenomics assembly of... | reverse complement strand
TATTCGGATACCATTTGCAAATCCCCAAATGGGTTGTGCTTTTGTATTTTGAGCAGGTTGTAACCATATTCCATTTTTTTCCGGAGTTGCTAAAGTTTCCGGAGCTATTTGTAGGTTAGTCTGTCCATAAAGGTAGTGTATTCTGCATGCAAAGAATAAAAGTGTAAATAGAATCTTGGTTTTCATGATTTTAAAAGTTTAAAATTAATTTTTATGTGTCGTTTATGGTAGTTCATATCGTTTTTAGCATGATTTGGTACTGCAAATATAAAAATGTTATAACGAATTAGCAAGATAATTTGCAGATTTAATTTTTATGTTTATATTTGCATCGTGAGAATACGATAAGTGCTACTGATTCAAGAGGTAACCTAAAAGTATAATACTATTATATAGCAAAAACGTTACACAAATATATGTCGTCACTAAAAAAATATCGCTGAAGGATATTGCTGAAGCTGCAGGCGTTTCAACAGCATTGGTTTCGTTCGTTTTGAATGGGAAAAAGAAAGAGTATCGCGTGGGAGAAGAAACTGCCCAACGCATATTGAAAATTGCCAATGAAATGAACTACCAGCCTAATCTTGCGGCCAAAAGTCTTCGTAGTGGCAAAACAAAAACAATAGGATTAGTGGTTTCTGATATTTCCAACCCATTTTTTTCTCAATTAGCGCGTGTATTGGAAGATGAGGCAACCAAACGGGATATACCGTACTTTTTGGAAGTTCAGATGAGGATAAGGATAAGATGACCCGTGTTGTTAGTAACCTTATTAATAAAGGGTAGATGGACTCATCATTGTTCCTTGTGACAATTCTGAGAAATCCATCGCTTCACTTGTGAACAATAATATCCCTATTGTTTTGTTCGACCGCTATTTTCCGGAAATCAATGTCAGCTATGTGGCGTTGAATAACTTCAATGCTTCCTATATATCAACCAAACATCTTTTGAATGCAGGCTATAACGCTCCTTGTATGGTGGCTTATGATGTCAACCTTATCCATATGAAAGAGCGTATCCGTGGTTATAAAAAGGCTATGGATGAAGCCGGTAAGAGAAACTTGGCTAACGTGGTCTTTTTGAGGCAGGATGCTCCCAGAAAGTCCGCAGACCGTTTGTTGCCTAAAATGATTGATGGCGGTGTAGACGCTTTTCTTTTTGCCACCAACATGATTTCATTGGCTTGTTTATATACAATAAAGGACATGGGAGAGGGAATTATTGGTAAAATAGGTTTAGTGGGTTTTGACGGTAATCCGGTATTTGACTTTTTTGATGCCCCTATATCCTATATTCAGCAGCCTATAGATGTTTTAGTACAGAAAGCGCTTGAAATACTGATAGATATCATTATTAACGGTAATACAGTGCAGTCTGTGCTTGCCGAGGGAGAATTTATTGAAATGGCTCCTTAGGAGAGCTGTTTTTTTACATGATAGCTTAATCGATTTAGTTAATTTTTATATTAATCTCAATAAAATCAGTTGAACCATGAGAAATTCAAGATTAATCGGTGGAAAGCCGAAAATTGGTATCAGACCTATTATTGACGGTCGTCGTGGAGGTATCCGTGAGTCATTGGAGGATATGACTATGGCCATGGCCCATAAAGTGGCCGAGCTTTATTCTTCTGTCTTACGTCATAGTGACGGCACTTCCGTAGAGTGCGTCATTGCAGATACAACTATTGGTGGAGTGGCTGAAGCTGCATGGCGGCTGAAAAATTCCGTAATAGTGGAGTCGGTGTTGTACTTTCTGTAACTCCTTGCTGGTGTTATGGATTCGAAACTATTGATATGGACGGAGAAATGCCAAAAGCCATCTGGGGCTTTAATGGTACAGAACGTCCGGGTGCGGTTTACCTGGCTTCAGCATTGGCAAGCCATACACAGAAGGGATTGCCTACTTTTGGCATTTACGGACGTGATGTACAGGAGGTGACCAATATGGAGATACCGGAAGATGTACAGGAAAAATTGTTGCGTTTTGCCCGTGCAGGTATAGCTGTGGCTACAATGAAGGGGAAATCCTATCTTTCAATCGGCAGTGTATCCATGGGCATTGCAGGCTCTATTCCCAATCCTGATTTCTTCCAAGAGTATTTGGGCATGCGTAATGAGTATGTGGATGCCAGTGAGATAGAACGTCGTGTCCAGTTGGGCATTTATGACCATGAAGAGTTCGCACGTGCCATGGCATGGACAGAAAAGTATTGCAAGAGTAATGAAGGGACAGACTTTAATCCGGAACATCTGGTATATTCCCGTGAAGAGAAAGATGCCCGTTGGGAATACGTGGTAAAAATGACTCTTATTTTCCGTGATATGATGATTGGCAATCCCAAATTGGCTGAAATGGGGTTCAAGGAAGAGTCAATGGGACACAATGCGATTGCTGCGGGTTTCCAGGGACAGCGCCAGTGGACGGATTATAAGCCTGACGGTGATTTTTCAGAAGCTATACTGAATACTTCTTTCGATTGGAACGGTATCCGTGAAGCATTTACTTTCGCTACGGAAAATGATACGTTGAATTGTACTTCAATGCTCTTCAATCATCTATTGACCAATACTGCACAGATATTTGCGGATGTGCGTACTTATTGGAGTCCGAATGCCATAGAACGGGTAACGGGTAAGAAATTGGAAGGTAAGGCGGCAAACGGTTTCATTCACCTGATCAACTCCGGCTCTTGTACGCTTGATGGAACAGGCTGTCAGACACGTGACAATAAACCGGTAATGAAGCCTTTCTGGGAAATTACGGAAGAGGAAGTAGAAGCTTGTCTTTCTGTAACCAAGTGGCATCCGGCCAGTCGCGAATATATGCGTGGCGGTGGTTATTCTTCCCAGTTCCTGACTCGTGGTGAAATGCCGGTAACAATGTGCCGTTTGAATCTCGTAAAAGGTCAAGGTCCGGTATTGCAGATTGCCGAAGGCTGGACAGTAAATTTGGATAAGGATGTTTTCAAGGCTATCAATGAACGTACTGACCGTACATGGCCTTCCACTTTCTTCGCTCCACGTCTGACAGGTAAGGGGTATTTCCGTGATGTATATACTGTTATGAATAACTGGGGGGCTAATCATGGCGCTATCAGTTATGGTCATATCGGTGCTGACTTGATTACTCTGGCTTCCATGCTTCGTATCCCGGTATGCATGCACAATGTTTCTGAGGAAAATATTTTCCGTCCCAGTGCATGGACCGCTTTTGGCGAGGATATGGAAGGCAGTGACTATAGAGCTTGCAAGAATTATGGACCTCTCTATAAATAAAGGAAACAGGCGTTATGTTGAAATCAACCAAACTGAAAAACACTCTGCTGGTAGGTGCAACTGCAATACTTGTATCATGCGGCGGACAAAAAGAAATCAAGATGGGAAGTTATGCTTATGATGCCCAGTTCTTAAAGGACCACGGCATTGAATATACTGAATTGGTATCTGCTGATGGGAATTCTAAAGTGATGGTTATTCCTGCATGGCAAGGCCGTGTAATGACTACTTCTGCTTCCGGCGATGAAGGTGATAGTTACGGCTGGATTAATTATCGTTTCATAAATGAAGGCAAAGTCAGTTCTCAATTTAATCCGGTAGGAGGTGAGGAACGCTTCTGGCTTGGTCCGGAAGGTGGTCCGTTCTCACTTTATTTTAAGGAAGGACAAGAGCAGGTTTATGATAATTGGATAGTTCCTCCGGTACTTGATACTGAAGCTTTTGACATAAAGTCGCAAGACAACAGTAGTATCCGTTTTGTGAAAGATACTCGTTTGACAAATGCTTCCGGTACTACTTTTGATATGAATATTGACCGTACTGTATCGTTGATGGATGCTGGTGAAGTGGCTGCCGATTTTAATATCCAGCTTACAAATGATATGAAAATTGTAGCTTACAAGAGTGAGAATAAGATTACCAATACAGGTGACAAGGCATGGACAAAAGAGGGTGGTCTTGTATCTGTGTGGATGCTCGGCTGTTTTAATCCTACACCGACCACTACTGTATTCATTCCTTATAAGCAAGATGCGGAAGGAACAATTGTGAATGATGAATATTTCGGTAAGATACCGGCGGATAGCTGATAAAGGAAAATGGTATTATCTATTTCAAGATTGACGGGCTCTATCGTTCCAAGCTGGGATTGCCGGCTTCACGGGCAACGGATATTTGCGGAAGTTATGATTCATCGAAAGGCGTACTCACAATCCTGTGGTGTAGTCTTCCCGAAACTCCTTCAGTCTACGTAAATGGCCAATGGGGACCTCAGGAAGATCCGTTTGCTGGCGATGTAATCAACTCTTATAATGACGGTCCGGTAGAAGACGGTTCTATAATGGGACCTTTCTATGAAATTGAAACGTCTTCTCCTGGTGCGGAGCTGGCTCCCGGTGCCTCATTGGTCCATACGCAAAAGGTGATTCATATACAAGGTAAGGATGAACAATTGGTTCCTATCGTGCAAGATTTATTTGGAGCAGATTTGAATGTAATAAAAACAAAGTTTCAATAGGGTAACTATATAATGGAGAATTCGTATGGAATCAAATAAAATAATACCGAAAGGAATCCTCTTCCCATTCATTCTGCTCACTACTCTTTTCTTTGCCTGGGCTGTGCCGAATAATCTGACAGATACTATGCTTGCAGCTTTCAAGCGCATCATGAGTATGAGTGATTCAAAAACAGCTTGGATACAGGTAGTGTGCTATTTGTTGGGATATGGATGTTGTGCTGTTCCCGGTGCCTTGTTTATCAAGAAATACACTTATAAATCAGGCGTGATGCTGGGGCTTGGTCTATATGCATTTGGGGCTTTACTGTTCTATCCTGCCATGCTTAGCTCGGGAGTGAATGTTGATTTCAGCTTCTTTATGTATCTGCTGGCAATCTTTGTTCTCTTTGCCGGACTTCAGTTCTGGAGACGTCTACTAATTCTTATGTATTGGCAATCGGTCCTGAAAGTACCGCGACACGCCGTTTGAATCTGTCTCAGGCCTTCAATCCGTTCGGAGCGATTACGGGAGTGGTGATCAGTCAGATTTTCATCCTCTCACAACTGAATGGAATGACAGCGACAGAGCGTGCCCAACTTCCGGCTGAGGAGCTGGCCGCCATCCAGGGGCAGGAATTGAATGCTGTTACTACTGCTTATGTGGTACTTGGTCTGGTGATGTTGGTGCTCTTACTTGCTATTCGGCTTACCAAAATGCCTAATCTTAGTGAAAAAGGTGAAAAAATAGAGTTTGGTGCCACTCTTCGTCGTCTTATAAAGAATAAGAATTATGTATGGGGTGTAATAGCACAATTTTTCAATATTGGTGCACAGATAGCCGTATGGTCATTCGTGATCCGTTATGCTATGGTACAGCTGAATTTTGACGGTGTATTGGCTTCTTTAGGAGATTCTGCTTCTGCAGATGCTGTTGTAAATGCATTACGGGGAGTGGAACCGGTAGCTGCCGCATTCTATAATTGTTGTGAATGGCTTGGATTGGATGACTTGCTGCCGCGTACGGCAGAACAGGCTGCGGCCACTTACTATATCATGTCGCTCATTCTCTTTGTGACCATGAGGTTTGTATGCACTGCAATGATGAAGTACGTGAAAGCTTATAAACTCTTGATAGGACTTGCGCTTCTTGCTGTAATGTGTTGTTTGGGTGCCATGTTCGGTAAGGGCAGTTTCGGCGTCTATTGCCTGATGGGTATTTCCGGATGTATGTCATTGATGTTCCCGACCATTTATGGTTTTGGTCTTACAGGTTTGGGGGATGATACTAAAATCGGCGGTTCATTCATGGTAATGGCTATTGCCGGTGCTGCCGTTCTGACCCAAATTCAGGGTATTGTCTCCGACCAGACAGGTAGTATTATGGCTGCATATGCTGTACCGGCCGTTGCTTTTGCAGTGATTGCCTATTATGGGTTTTTCATTGCAAGAAAACAAGAGTTAACAACCAAATAATGCTTTAGACTATGGAATCAAACAAGAAATACGTTATTGGTCTTGATTTTGGTACGGATTCTTGTCGTGCACTGGTAGTGGATACATATACTGGCCGTGAAATGGCTACGGGGGTAAGTTTTTACCCCCGTTGGAAAGCGGGGCTTTACTGCGATGCACACAACAATCGCTATCGCCAACATCCATTGGATTATATTGAATCCATGACAGAGGCTGTACATATAGCCTTATCTGATTTGAAGGAAGAAGAGATTGCTTCTATTTGTGGATTATGTTTTGACACAACTGGTAGTACTCCTGCTTTAACTGATAGGCAGGAATGCCATTAGCTTTATGTCCCGAGTTTGCAGAAGAACCGGATGCTATGTTTATTCTTTGGAAAGATCATACAGCTGTTCGAGAAGCTGAGCAAATCAACGCACTGATTAATAAACGTAACCTTGATTATTTACTTTATGAAGGTGGTACTTATTCATCAGAATGGGTATGGTCAAAGGTTTTACATATTATCAACACAAACGTCGCTATAAAGGATGCTGCTTATGCTTGGGTAGAACACTGTGATTGGATGACTGGATTAGTAACTGGTAACACTATTCCGGAACAGATTTTCGTAGCCGTTGTGCTGCTGGACATAAAGCAATGTGGCATGCCAGTTGGGGTCTTCCTTCCGGCGAAGTTCTCGAAGAACTTAATCCGGCCTTGAAGGAAATGCTCCCCCATCTGTTCACAGAAACCCACACCAGCGACACCAAGGCAGGGGAACTGACACCCGAGTGGGCAGACAGGCTTGGACTTCCCCGAGGAATCGCCGTGGCCGTGGGGGCGCTGGACGCCCATATGGGAGCCGTAGGCGCATCCGTCGCCCCGGGGATACTGACACGTATCATGGGAACATCCACCTGCGACATCATGGTTGCCGGCAAAGACGAGGTAGGCGGACGCTGTATCAAGGGAATCTGCGGCCAGGTGGACGGTTCGGTGCTTCCGGGATTCGTCGGTTTCGAAGCCGGACAGTCGGCTTTCGGAGACATCTACGCCTGGTTCAGGAAGATGCTGGCATGGACACTGAAAGATATCCCCGGAGGAGGCCAGGCAGAAAGTTCTGGACGGCATGCTGGTGGAACTCACCCGTGAGGCCCAGGACATGGAACCCTCCGAGGACGGTGTTGTCGCCCTGGACTGGATGAACGGCCGCCGTACCCCCGATGCGGACCAGAACGTGAAGGGTGCCGTTGCGGGACTCACGCTGGGTACCAGCCGCCCCGGAAATATTCCGTGCGCTGGTGGAAGCCACCGCCTTCGGTTCCCGCCGTATTGTGGAGCATATGAAGGGCCAGGGGCTGCGCATTGATCGGTCAATGCCATCGGAGGTATCAGCAAGAAGGCGCCCTTCGTGATGCAGACGCTGGCGGACGTGCTGGACATGCCCATCCGTGTGGTACGCTCGGAACAGACCTGTGCCTTGGGAGCGGCAATGTTCGCGGCAGTTGCCGCAGGGGTGTACAAGGATATCAATGAGGCGACAAGGCACATGGGGTCGGACATCGAGGCTGAATACCGGCCGGATGAGAAAAGAGCCCTCATCTACGAAAAACTATACAAGAAATATCTTGAACTGGCAAAACTTGCTGAAACCATTAACTAAGTATACAAACCATTAATCTATTTAAAACATGAGAATCAAATCATTAATTTTGGCGGCCTTATGCATGGTCACCGTGGGTGTTTACGCCCAAAGCAACTACCCGTTCAACGGTCTGGACATGAACATGGGTAACCTGTCAAGACTGTCCGATGCCAAGACACGTTCCATCAGCCCTGAGAACTTTACAGGCGAGAAGGGCAAGGGCGGCATGGCCGATCCGGTCAGGGACAAGGATCAGCGCAATGTGGCCAACGCCCACCATGCGGCCAAGGACCTGGGCAAGGGTTGGAAGGTAAACCCCTTCATCATCGTGAAACCGGGAGAGACAATCACGATTGCGGAGATCGAGGGTCCGGGAGCCATCCAGCAGATCTGGATGACACCGACCGGGAACTGGCGCTTCTCCATCCTGAGAATGTACTGGGACGACGAGAAGGAGCCTTCCGTCGAATGTCCGGTGGGTGACTTCTTCTGCAGCGCATACAATGAATATGCACAGCTCTCCTCACTGGCCGTCTGCGTGAATCCGGGCAGCGCCTTCAACTGCTACTGGAAGATGCCTTTCCGCAAGAAAGCCCGTATCACGCTGGAGAACATCAACACCGCCGAGGAGATGCGCCTGTACTACCAAATCAACTACACCCTGACAGAAGTTCCTGAGGACGAGGCCTACTTCCACGCGCAGTTCCGCCGCTCCAATCCGACCCAGGGGTCGCTGCACACGCTGATTGACGGTGTGAAGGGCAAGGGACAGTACGTGGGTACCTACCTGGCATGGCGTGTAAACGACAACTGCTGGTGGGGTGAGGGGGAAATCAAGTTCTACATGGACGGTGACAGGGAATATCCGACTATCTGCGGGACCGGGATTGAGGACTACTTCTGCGGCTCGTACAATTTCGAGAACCAGAAGACGCGCCAGTACCAGGAGTTCACCACCCCCTATGCCGGCATGCACCAGGTAATCCGTCCCGACGGGCTGTACCGTGCGGTGACCGCTTTCGGGCTGTACCGCTGGCATATCCTTGACCCGGTACGCTTCGACAAGGACCTGAAGGTCACGATACAGGACCTGGGATGGCGCCATGACGGACGCTACAACAACCAGAAGTCGGATATCTCGTCGACCACTTTCTGGTACCAGGCTGAGCCGCATGCCAAATTCCCGGCCTTGCCGAGCAAGGACGGTTTGGAAATTCCAAGATGGTAAAATAAAAGTTTGAGTATAGAGGCTGTGCAGTACAATTTTAGGAAAAACGTATTGTATAGTAAATAATATTATATTATTAACCTTTTTATTTATATTATGAATATTTCAAAAGAAATGGTTTCGTGGCATTGGTATCAATGTTGTCATTGACAGCTTATGCAGGGGATAGTTTACCTCTTTCTGTGGCTGTATCGGAGACAAAAGAGTTTATTCAAGTATCTGGACATGGTATAGATACTTCTAACGTGATTCAACAAGAGAGGATAATACAAGGAACGGTTTTGGAAGAAGGAACGAATGAACCTCTTGTTGGAGTGAATGTTGTTGTTAAAGGAACTACTATCGGTACCACGACTGATATTGATGGAAAATACTCTATAAAAATACCTTCTGATAAGGCAATATTAGTCTTTTCTTATATTGGTCAAAAAACGGAAGAATATTCGGTTAAAGGCTTAAACTTTTTGAATGTTATCATGAAGAGTGATGCTACAATGTTGTCAGAAGTTGTGGTATACACTGGTTATATGACACAGAAGAAAGCGGATTTGACAGGTTCTGTTGCAATGGCAAATGCGAGTGATTTAAAGAAAAATGCTTCTGCCAATGCCATGAAGTCATTACAAGGAAAGATGGCTGGTGTGCATATCACTACAAATGGTGGTAATCCTGCTGAAGGAACTACGGTGCAGATTCGTGGATTGTCTTCTCTTTCGGGAGGAGTTAAGCCTTTAATTGTTTTGGATGGTATGCCTACTGAAAATTTGAATCTTCGTGATATAAATTCTGGTGATATTGAATCTATTCAAGTTTTGAAAGATGCAGCATCTGCCTCTATTTATGGTGCAAGAGCTTCCGGTGGTGTTATTTTGATTCAGACAAAAAAGGGTCAAGCAGGTAAGACAAACATTGAGTATAATGGTAGTGTTTCTATCAATACTGTATTGAACAAACCTACTTTGATGAATGCTGAACAATATGGTAGAGCGGCATTCCAAGCTCAAGCTTATGATGAAAGAGTATATGGTACTTCTATTTCTTTGCCTTCAGCGTATAATTATACATGGCATAGAGGTGATAATGGAATAGCTGTTTTGGACGAGGTTAAAGTTGCTGAATACCTTAATGCAGACCAAACTGTAAGAGGAAGTGATACAGATTGGATGGGAGAAATTTTCAGACTGCTATTTCTCATAATCATCAGTTGACCATTTCTAATGGTTCTGAGAAATCCAAAAGCTTGTTCTCGTTGGGTTATTTCAATAATGAAGGTACACAGATACATACATTCTTCAGACAATATTCGATACGTGCTAATACTGAATATAGTTTGATAAAAAATCATTTGAAAGTTGGTGAAAATCTTGCAGTATCTTATTTGCAGTATAGAGACCAAAGTGAAACATGGTGGGCGATGATTAATCCTCCTGCCTCTCCTGTATATGATGAAAATGGTGGATGGGCTGGTGCTCCGGGTTTTGATGATTTTACCAACCTGTTCGATTATTGACAATGAATAAGGATAATATCAATAATTATGTGAAGATTATTGGTAATATTTTCCTCGATTTGAATATTTGGAAAGGCATTTCGGCAAGAACCCAGTTCGGTCTTGATTATGGCAATGCTTATAATCGTGCTGTTGATGGTGTTTGGTCGGAAACTGGAGGAAGAAATAGCGATGGAGAAAACTATGTAGGCAGTTATCAATCACATCCGTTGAGTTATGTATGGACTAACACTTTGTCATATACATTGAGTACTGGTAAACACAATTTGGATGTTGTGTTGGGTACTGAGGCAACCAGATTCGTTCAAGAAGGATTTTCTGCAAGAAGAGAAGGTATTTATTTGGAAGATAGAGATTTTGCACATATTGGTGTAACTACCGGAGAGAAATATAACTTAGGTAGTTCTGCAGATGAATATACCTATTTCTCTTTGTTTGGTAAGGCCAACTATGTTTATAACGGAAAGTACTTGCTGTCTGCTACCGTTCGCCGTGACGGTTCTTCTTTATTCGGTGAGAATAACCGTTATGCTACTTTCCCTGCTTTCTCCGTTGGTTGGAGAATCAAGGATGAAGCTTTTATGGAAGATTTTTGACTTCTGTCCGATCTTAAATTACGTGCTAGCTGGGGAGCAAACGGAAGTGTGCAAGGTCTTCCGAGAGGATATACTACCACTCCGTTTACAACAGATTATTTTGGAACATCTTATCCTATTCAGGGTAATGAGAGCGGTCCCTTGTATTCCGGTTATAAGAGAACTTGGCTTGGTAATCCTGACTTGAAGTGGGAAACTACTACGCAGACGGATTTGGCTGTCGACTTCGGATTTTTCAACCAACGTCTTACAGGTTCTTTAGGATACTATTTCAAGAAGACAAAGGATATTCTTGTACAGACTCCTTATATTGCTGTGATGGGAGAAGGTGGAGAACCTTGGATTAATGGTGCAAATATGAATAATCAAGGTCTTGAATTTGAAGTTAGTTTTAGGAATGACCCAAGTGCCGAATTCCAGTATACTATTTCAGCAAATATAGGTACTTATAAGACGAAATTGACAGAGCTTCCTGAAAACGTAATTAATAAATATCCGGGAGATGGTGTCCGTGACTTCGTTATTGGTAGGTCTCCCAATGTATTTTATGGTCTTGTAGCTGATGGAATTTTCAAGACACAAGAGGAAGTGGATAACCATGCTGAACAACCAGGAAAAGCTATTGGTCGAATTCGTTATAAAGATTTGGATGGTGATGGTCGTGTAGATGAATTGACTGACAGAACGTATATCGGAACAGCCGATCCAGATTTCTTTGGAGGAATCACTTTCGATTTCAAATATCGTAATTTTGATTTGAATATGTTTTTCCAAGGTGTGTTTGGTAATCAGGTAAGTAATGATTGGAAGCGTCAGAGTGATTTTTGGCATATATCAGGTTCCGTTCCTGTCGGAAAAATCATCCGACTAGATTATTGGATGCTTGGTCGTTTGACAATCCTGATTCAGATATTCCGGCGATGACAAATGTTATGACCAATAATGAACAGAGAATGTCTACTTATTATATAGAAGATGGTTCTTACTTGAAGTTGAGAAATATAGAATTGGGTTATACTTTTCCTGCTAAAATCACCAACAAGATGATGATGAAAAATTTGAGAGTATATGCTTCTGCAAGAAACGTATTTACTTTGAAGAAATTCTGGGGAGATGACCAATTTACAAGTTTTGACCCGGAAATGTCTGGTTATGGATATTTGACTCCATTCACAATGACTTTCGGACTTAATGTTACATTTTAATTAAAAAAACACAATGAAAAAGTTTATATCATCATTATTGATTTTAACCGCTACATTCGGCTTGACCGGATGTGAGGATTTCCTACAAGTAAATCCCAAACAAGTTTTGGATGAGAACTTGCTTGTTAAACCAAGTGATATGGAAGGCTTTGTAACAGCTGCTTATGCAAGAATGACAGATATTCCGTCTTGGGATTCACCATTCTCACCTTGGTGGTCTGGTTCTCTTCGTTCTGATGACTCTTATAAAGGAGGAGGAGGCGTCTGGGACGGCGGCGATGGATGGGGATATATGGAAACCTTTGTGAATTTGACTCCTAATGGCTGGCCTATTGATTACCCTTGGTATGTTTCTTATCAAGTTATCCAAAGATGTAATACTGCAATCCAGAAAATGCAGCCGATTTCTGAAGAAGATTTTCCAGTAAAGAACAGTCGAATGGGTGAGATGCTGTTTCTTCGCGGATTTACTCATTTCAGACTGAAAGAGTTCTTCAAATATATACCTTACATGGATGAAACTATAACAGGTACTTCTGCAGATTTTGAGGCTGTACCGAATAGGGACAAGAACTATCCGAATGATCAGTATCTGTGGGAGAGAATTCTTAAGGATTTCAAGGATGCAGAGTCATATCTTCCAGAAGTACAGATAGATAAAGGAAGAGTCAATAAGAATGCGGCAACGGCAATGGTTGCAAGAACATTGATGTTTATGGCTTATGAGCAAGATGAGAGACATCAGGTGATTAATGTAAACAAAGAACGGCTGAATGAAGCTTTGATTTATCTGAACAAGTTGACGGAACAAGAAGGTAAAGCTTTGGACTTATGTAGCAATTTTGGTGAGAATTTCATGATTGAGTCTGATAACAATACGAAAGAATCCATTTGGGAGATTCAGTATTCTATCAATGATAATAGTTCTACTGGGGGTAAAATCAATAGAAGTGAAGGACTGAATCATCCGTGGAATTGGGGAGGTTTTCAGTGTTGTGGTTTCCATCATGCAAGCTATACAATGGGTAATGCTTTCAAGACTGGTGAAAATGGATTACCGTTGTTTGATACCTATAATGATGATTGCTATGGTGATTACATAAAGAAAGCCGATGGTTCGGATGATATTACACTTGTAGATGCCGGTAATAAGGCTTTCTTCGACCGCTACACTTTCGACCCTCGTTTCAGTCATACGATATGTGCACCCGGACAGCCTTGGAAGTATGACCCTTATTTGATTTTTGAGGCCCGTGGTATTCGTAATGGTGTTGAGTATGGTTATTTGAAATCTGTGAAGGAATACCGCATCCTAATTGTGACTGTTTGCTGTACGATGGTTGGCAGTTTAACTCTATGAACAAGAGATTAATCAGATATGATGAAGTGATACTATGGAAAGCAGAAGTCCTAATTCAATTGGACAGACAAGATGAAGCTTTGCCTTTGATTAATAAAATTCGTCAGCGTGCCGCCAATAGTCTTGAGAATCTGAAAACTGCGGATGGAAGCTATATTCTGAACTACAAATGTGAGTTGTATAAACCTGGTGTGAATTGTACATGGACCAAAGAATTTGCATGGAAGGCCATGGAATGGGAAAACCGTCTTGAACTAGCTTGTGAAGGACGCCGTTTCTTCGACTTGCAGCGTTGGGGAACTCTGGAGAAAACGATGAATGCTTATTTTGCAGTGGAAAGAAATAGATTTGACTGGATGAATATAGCACGCTTTACTGCTGGTAGAGATGAATTCTTCCCCATATCACAGGCTCAGATGAAGTGGGCAAAAGGTAATTATACACAAAATCCGGGATATTAATATTAAACTTTTAGAATTATGATTATGAAAATATAAGTAAGAATATGCAATGGTAA
>ENA-OQDD01000602-OQDD01000602.1-human-gut-metagenome-genome-assembly--contig:-NODE-602-length-14024-cov-1.673599_pt1 | contig 14024 bp, 18 predicted proteins | sample MGYA00242507_ERZ504598 | MGnify/ENA primary metagenome ERZ504598 (study PRJEB26092, sample SAMD00036318) | human gut metagenome | host: Homo sapiens | study: EMG produced TPA metagenomics assembly of... | reverse complement strand
CAGCCGCTTTGGCTGCCGGAGTGGGGATATTATAATCATCGGTCTCTATCACCACACATTCGTTTATGGGCATCGGTATGTCAAAACCGTCGACATCTTCCACCAACACGATGTTTTTCCCTTGAAATCCTGTCACAACACCGCCCCCAACTTCGCTGAGGAAACGAACTTTATCTCCTATCTTCATAGTAACTTATCTTTTAGTTTGTCTTTTCCTACTTCTTCCTGCAAAGTTAGGAATTATTTCCCTTATTCTTCAAATCTTCCCAAATATCCGTACCTTTGCAGCCGATATAATAAAGAGAAAGCCATCATGAAAGAAGACCCCAGACATATCAGAATCAGCGAATTCAACTACCCGTTGCCGGACGAACGCATTGCAAAGTTCCCATTGTCCGTACGTGACCAGTCCAAACTGTTATTGTATCGCCACGGAGAAGTTTCAGAAGACAGATTCACTTCACTGCCGGAGTATCTGCCATCGGGAAGCCTGATGATATTCAACAATACCAAAGTCATCCAAGCACGCCTGCATTTCCGGAAAGAAACGGGAGCACTGATTGAAGTATTCTGCCTGGAACCCATACAGCCGAACGACTACGCCCTCAACTTCCAGCAAACCGAGCATGCCGCCTGGCTCTGCATGGTCGGCAACCTGAAAAAATGGAAGGAAGGCATGCTGAGACGTGAGATGACCGTGAAAGGCAAGTCACTCACCCTGACCGCCGAACGGGGTGAATGCCACGGAACCAGCCATTGGATAAACTTCCGCTGGAATAATCCGGAAGTGACTTTTGCCGACATTCTCGAGGTCTTCGGTGAATTGCCCATCCCCCCTACTTGAACCGGGAGACCCAGGAAAGTGACAAGGAGACTTACCAGACTGTCTACTCCAAAATCAAAGGTTCGGTGGCTGCCCCTACAGCGGGACTGCATTTCACCCCACGCGTATTGGACGCATTGCGCAATAAAGGAGTAGAATTGGAAGAGCTGACACTCCATGTGGGAGCCGGAACCTTCAAACCGGTGAAAAGTGAAGAAATAGAAGGGCACGAAATGCATACGGAATACATCTCTGTCTCGCGCAACACATTGGAAAAACTCATAGTACACGGCGGCAAGGCAGTGGCCGTAGGAACAACTTCAGTGCGCACATTGGAAAGCCTTTATCACATCGGAGTCACTTTACTGAATAATCCAGAAGCCACAGAGGAAGACTTGCACGTCCACCAATGGCAACCTTATGAAATGTCTGCCAAGCCGCCACCACCCCTGCAGTAGAAGCCCTGCAAGCCATTGTCGCCTATCTTGACAAGCATAGTATGGAGACTCTGCATACCAGCACTCAAATCATCATCGCCCCGGGATATGAATACAAAATCGTGAAGGCTATGGTGACTAATTTCCACCAACCGCAAAGCACCTTGCTGCTGCTCGTATCAGCTTTCGTACACGGCGACTGGCAGAAGATTTATAACTATGCACTGGCACATGATTTCCGCTTTCTGAGCTATGGAGATTCATCATTATTAATACCCTAAACACAATGAACCACGATAACAATCAAGAGATGTTCCCCCTTGTCGACGAACAAGGCAACATCATAGGTGCCGCCACCCGTGGCGAATGCCATAACGGTAGCAAACTGCTGCATCCGGTAATCCATCTTCATGTATTCAATTCCAAAGGTGAGCTGTATCTGCAGAAACGTCCCGAATGGAAAGACATACAACCGGGGAAGTGGGACACCTCCGTAGGCGGACACGTCGATTTAGGTGAAAGTGTAGAGATGGCGCTGAAACGCGAGGTACGCGAAGAACTCGGCATTACCGACTTTGTTCCCGAAACCGTCTTGCATTATGTCTTCGAGTCTGCCCGCGAAAAGGAACTGGTCTTCGTACACAAAACGGTCTACGACGGTGAAATACATCCCAGTGACGAGCTGGACGGAGGACGTTTCTGGAGCATTGATGAAATCAAAAAAGCATAGGCAAGGAAGTCTTTACTCCAAACTTTGAAGAAGAGATAGAGAAAGTCATCGAATTGTAGCAGCAATAAATACTCCCTAAAAAAAGTCCCACTCTCCAAAAGAAAAGTGGGACATATAACAGTCATTACAATCAGTCTTATTTTGCCAGGTCTTCAATCACCTTCATAATCTGCTGACCGATTTCCTCGGCAGCTTCTGGTGTACCGGCCTCACTATAAACGCGGATAATCGGTTCCGTATTGCTTTTACGCAGATGAACCCATTTGTCGGGGAAGTCAATCTTCACACCGTCTATATCATTGATTTCTTCATTCTTATACAGCTCCTTCACCTTGGCAAGAATAGCATCTACATCTGTTTCAGGAGTCAAGTCTACACGATTCTTTGCATGAAGTATGCAGGATAGGATGCACGGAGTTCGCTCACCTTCTTGCCTTCGTGTGCCAGATGGCTCAAGAACAAGGCAATACCTACCAAGGCATCACGTCCATAGTGGCTGGCCGGATAGATTACCCCACCGTTTCCTTCGCCACCGATAACGGCACCTACTTCCTTCATTTTGGTAGTTACATTCACTTCACCTACGGCGGAAGCGTAATATTCTTGCCCATACTTGCGGGTTACATCGCGCAAGGCACGGTCGAACTCAAATTGGATACCGTATTGCCCGGAGTATGTTTCAATACGTAGTCGGCAACAGTAACCAGCGTATATTCTTCACCGTACATCTTGCCGTCTTCGCAAATCATTGCCAGGCGGTCTACATCAGGGTCTACAACAAATGCAACGTCTGCCTTCCCCCCTTTCATCAGGTTCATGATGTCACCCAAGTTCTTTTCCAGAGGCTCGGGATTATGCTGGAAGTTACCGGTCGGTTCGCAATAGAGCTTCTCTACGTGCTGAACACCAAGCTGCTCGAGCAGCTGCGGCAATATGATACCGCCCACAGAGTTTACACAGTCGATGGCAACACGAAAGTTTGCCTTTCGGATAGCTTCCACATCTACGAGGTCAAGTGCCAATACACTGTCGATGTGTTTCTGGTTGTAGCTTAAATCCTGACGGTACGAGCCAAGTTGGTCCACTTCGGCATAGTCGAATTCTTCGGCGGCGGCAATGCGGAGTACTTCCTGGCCTTCGGCAGCGTTCAGAAATTCGCCCTTTTCATTCAGCAGTTTCAACGCATTCCACTGCTTGGGATTGTGTGAGGCAGTCAGAATAATACCTCCACTGGCACCTTCCATGGTTACAGCCAGCTCGGTAGTCGGAGTAGAAGCCAAATCAATGTCCACTACATCCCAGCCCATACCCATCAAGGTACCGACTACTACGTTCTTGACCATCTCACCGGAAATGCGGGCATCACGTCCCACTACAATTTTGTTACTTTTTACAGTACACGTCTTGCGAATCAAGGTAGCATAAGCTGAAGTGAACTTCACAATGTCGAGCGGATTCAATCCCTCGCCAGCACCACCGCCAATAGTTCCGCGGATTCCAGAAATAGATTTGATTAGAGTCATAGGTTAATGATTTAAAATTTATAGGTTAGTTCAAATTTGGAATTTATGAATATCATAGTAACAAGGATAAACCCTCTCCATAGCTTGTTGTTGCCCCATTTTAGAAGGAACGATTAATTTCACATGCGCCCTATCACGAACGTACTTCAAAGCCACCAGCCAGCCAGCAGGCACAGACGTACCATAGGCAAGACGCATAGAACCCTTTATGAAAATTCCGGCAATAGATGACGAGGTAACTGTATATTTGAATTCATCCAAATAATCTGGTATCGGTATATCCAGATTAGACATTAAATATCCAGACTGCAAGTTCAGCTCTTCATAACGCACCAAAACCAAATCATTCGGTTTTATTGTATCCGCAGGATTCGTCGAACCTTTATCCACAATCTGCATATATACCCCGCTTGCCAGCTGCACATACTCATTCCTGCTTACATCCGTGGTCGAATCTTGCGCATAGAACTCACTTTGAGAAATAACGACAATGCTACTGTCTTTGATAAATGCTTTGATGGCATCTTTTTCTTCCTCAAGCATTTCGGCATAAGTTTTAGAATTATCGCATGCCTGGAAGGCTAAACAAACTGCAAGTAAGGCAAAAAAGAATAAAGTAAGTTTCTTCATTTCTGTTATTTAGTAATTTCGTACAAAAGTATCTGATTTCCTTGAAAGTTGAAAGCTGCGGATAGAAAGTTCGTAACTTTTAACCTTTACAAACTTGAACTTTTTTTATCCTTTGGCATTCAGCAGCGGTTTGTATTTCTCCAAAGCCTGCTCAAAGACCTTGCGGGCCTCATCCATCGTTCCATAAAATTCACCGCCGGAAGCATTCAAATGACCGCCGCCGCCAAAGAACTCGGCAGCCAGCTGATTGCAGGGGAATGTACCGACCGAACGTAAAGAAATCTTTATCATCGGCTTCTCCGTATCTTCACGCAGGAAGCAAGAGAAAATCACCCCTTTGATACTTAAAGGAATGTTCACAAACCCTTCACTATCTCCACGCACATAGTCGAACTGGCTTTGTTCGGCTTTAGTCAGAGAAATTAAGGCTGCATGATAGTCCGGATAGACCTTCATTTGTGACAAGACATATCCCATTAGGCGCAAACGGCTTTCTGAATAAGTATTGAACACCTTACGGTAAATCTCGTCCTTGTCAATACCTTTCGACAACAGTTCGCTGATGATGAAATAGATTTCCCGATTATTGGAATTATAGGTGAACCCGCCGGTATCCGTCATCATACCCGTATAGATACACTCTGCTCCTTCCCTTGAAATGTCACTGAAATAGCCCATACGGCAAATCAGGCGGAAAACCAGTTCCGAAGTGGAGGATATCTCCGGATGGGAAATGATAATCTTGCAGAAATCCTCCGGATGGAGATGATGGTCTATCAGTATTTTTCTTGCCGGGGATGCAAGAACAGCGTCACCCATGGCATCTATACGATGGATAGCATTAAAGTCCAGACAACAAATGACATCCGCCTCGGCAATCAGCTTGTCGGCAAACTCCTTGTAGCGGTCGTACAGAAGGACGTCCTTGCTCCCGGGCATCCATTTCAAGAAGTCGGGAAAGGCGTTCGGCACAATAACATTCGCCGTCTTTCCCTGCGAGCTGAAGAAGTGCCACAAGCCCAGAGAAGAGCCGATGGCGTCCCCGTCGGGACCCACATGTGAAACGATTACTATCTTGTCTGCACGGTCAAACCATTTGGTGAAATGGTCTATCTTGGATTGTTCTATTACTTTGGTCAACATATTTTTATTTACTATTTGACGATTGACTATTTACTATTTGGCGTTTATAACAAATTGAAGGGGCAAAAGTACGAAAAGTTTGTGATTTATAACAATATGCGGTAAGAACCTTTTGAGAAAGAAGAAGATAGGGAATACCTAAGCGAACGCAATCATTGGCAATCTTATTCTGATAATAGTCTGAAAGAGAAGCGTCAAGCACCACCATGCCCATGGAAAAGAGTGAAGTAAGTTCCTCTACCCACCTTGATACCCCTTGGAGACATACAGATAATCAACTGAAAGGGGACGGGAAGAGTTCTTGTTTCTCCAACGGTTGTCGGAAAGAAGACAGATGCGCTTACCGGCGTAAGAGACAATCTGGTTGCGCATGGATAAGCCGGGAGTTGTATAATCTCCGGCAACCAGTCGGGGAGTCTCCAGATGCAGGCGGCTCCAATGCGGAGAAAGGGCACGGCACAGACGCGGCATATCCGGCAAGCTATCGGCACATGCCAACCAAGAATGACGGTTGTCTGCCATACAATGGACAACGGGACAGCCTCTCACGCTATAAAAAGCAATCCCCTGCCGGGAGCATTGGACATGATGGAAAGGGAATGCCAGGAAACCACTGCCAACAATGCCAGCAACGCAAAGCATACTCTACGTACCGTAAGGCGTAGAAAGCCATAATATGCCATCCCCAAGAACAGATAGACGAGCAAAACACCCCATATATCCAGCCAAATATCATCAACAGCAGCGCCGGGAAGATGCTCTATCCAGCGGAGCACTTCATTCTGGACATGTACCAATGCCTCTACTACCCTTGCAAACAGATGTTGTACAAAAGGCAGCGGCGTAAGCATCAACAGAAAGACAGCAGAATACAGAACGAGTGACACCATGGGAATTACCCAAAGATTAGTCAACAGAAAATGAGTGGAAAAACGGGAGAAATAGAAAATGACCAAAGGGGCCGTGCCCAGCTGAGCAGCCACAGACACTGTCATAAGTCCCCACAAATATCGCAGGAAACGATTGTCAACCTTCCAAAGGGCATATAACTTAGGCTGTACAAGTACAATAGCTGCAACCGCCGAGAATGACAACTGAAAACCGACATCAAACAACCAGACCGGCTTGCACAGCAGCATCAGGAAAGCAGTTGCCGCCAGCGTATTCAGAGTCAGCGGCTTTTCCGGCTGCAAACCGGCAAACGCCAACAAAGAGAACATGACGACCGACCGCACCACCGAGGAAGACAATCCCGTGAAAAAAGCAAAACTCACCAAGAAAAGGACCAGAAGCAAAAGCAACAAAGGTTTCAACCGCCGCCATCGCCTCCACAAAGGACGAAGCACAAACAAGAGCAAAGCATACAGAAACCCTATATGCAATCCCGAAAGTGCCAGTACATGGCTGGCTCCCGAGACGGAGTAGGTCTCCACAATATCATCGCTCAGTTCCTCTTTATCTCCCACTGTCAACGCAGCAAGTACCGCCAATTCATCAGCTTCAAAACCCAAACTCCGGTATAAGCCAACTACTTTCGCCCTATAATCCAGTGCTACCTGGCTGACAGTGCGGGAGGCATCATGCCCCGTCTTCCGCCAATGTCCGTCAGCCACGTAGACCGTGCCGCTATAACCTTTCCGCCTCAGGTAGCGAGCATAGTCAAACTCGTCGGGATTACCATTGTTCGCCGGAGGAGCAAGCCGGGTAGATACCAGCAACTCATCACCACGGCGCAAAGTGGCCGTAGCAGAATCTTTCGGAAAATAAGCCAGAAAAAGATGATTCCGGGGGCAACCCGTAACTGTATCCTTCTCTACCTCTCCCAGCAGGGCAACCCTGCACAATATGCTGCGCTCCCTCTCTTCTGGATGCTCACGGATACAAACCCTATAAACAGCAGTTTTGCCCGAAAAGGGAAATACCGTCTTTCCCTGCTGCCAACTCATCAAGCAGCCCCCCGTACCACCCAAGAAAAGGTATACCGCCGCTCCATACACCCATCCGGTATGCTTGTATCTACCTATAATAAAAAGAAAAAGCAGAAAACCTGCCACATACTCCCATGCAGAAAGCACGTGTGGAAACGCATCTCCACACAAAATACCAACTACCAACGGCATCAACAGTCGAAGGAAAGGATGCCGTTGCCAGCTGTCGATTATCAATCCAGAAGACGGATTACAGATTCCTTAATGCACGGATGGCCTCCTTCGGATCGGGAGCCGAGAAAACGGCATTGCCTGCCACCAGTACATCTGCTCCAGCTTCTACCAGACGCGAACCGGTTTCCAAGTTTACGCCACCGTCCACTTCTATCAAGGCCTGCGAACCGGTAACCGTAATCAATTCACGCAACTCGCGCACTTTATCAAGAGAATGCTCTATGAACTTTTGTCCGCCGAAGCCAGGATTTACGCTCATTATCAGCACCATGTATACATCATTAATAATATCCTTCAACAAGGATACGGGAGTTGCCGGATTAATTGTTACCGCCGGCTGCATCCCTGCTTCGCGGATTTGCTGCACCACACGGTGCAGATGCGGACAAGCCTCGTAATGCACATTCATGACATGTGCCCCCAGAGCCTTCACCTCCGGAATAAACTTCTCCGGCTGTACAATCATCAGATGCACATCCAAAGGTTTCTGCGACAGTTTTGCCACATACTTCAGTACCGGGAATCCGAAAGAAATATTAGGGACAAACACACCGTCCATGATGTCGATATGTACCCACTCCGCCTCACTTTCGTTAATCATTTCAATGTCTCGTGCCAGATAACCAAAATCGGCAGAGAGAATAGAAGGGGATATGATTGGTTTCATAATGTTATGTTCTAAAGTTTACGAACTTTGTTATGTACAAATATAGAGAAAAGATTTAATTCAGCCTAACATTGGAAATCAAAACTCTCACTGCAAACTTACTGCATACCTTTTGCAGCGTCACTGCAAACCGCTTTGCAGTGTTGCTGCAACTAATATGCAGTGTGACTGCAACTGCTTTGCAGTGCTACTGCAACACGTTGCAGTGACGCTGCAAAAGGTATGCAGTAAGTTTGCAGTAGGAAGTCATTGAATGACAATCAGTTATTTCATCACGTATCCTTCCGTCAACCGGAAGCCGCGCAACAGTTCATCCGTTTTCAGTTTCTTCTTGCCCGGAAGCTGGAGGGAGCAGATGCCGACAAAGCCATCTTCGGCAGCAACGCGGATATAGGTCTTCCCGTCTGTCTGCAAGGTTCCGGGAACCAGTTGATGGGATTCCCCTATTTTCTCCGTCTCGAAGATTTTTACCACAACAGATTCTCCACCGGGTTGGACCAGCTCCGTCCAAGCGGCAGGATAGGGAGAAAGACCGCGTATAAAATCGTAAATACGCTTCACCGGGCGGTTCCAGTCAATACGACAAGTATCTTTGAAGATTTTCGGTGCCGGACGCAGTTCACCCACGACGGCCATTTCTTCTTGAGGAATACTTTTCACTGTACCGGCAAGAATGGCATCTACGGTTTCTACCACCAGGCGACCGCCCAACAGCATCAGTTTGTCGTGGACGATACCCACGTTGTCCGTATCGGCAATGGGTACCCGTACCTGCTGGATAACCTCACCGGTGTCAATCTCATGTTTCAGGAAGAAAGTGGTGATGCCCGTTTCCGTATCACCATTAATCACCGCCCAGTTGATGGGGGCTGCGCCGCGATACTGCGGAAGCAGGGAAGCATGCAGGTTGAAGGTGCCCAATCGCGGCATGTTCCATACCACCTCCGGCAACATGCGGAAGGCAACGACTATCTGCAAATCGGCCTTCCATGCACGCAACGCCTCCACAAAAGCCTCATCCTTCAGCTTCTCCGGCTGAAGAAGCGGAAGATTATGTTCCAGTGCATACTGCTTCACCGGAGAAAACTGGAGTTTATGTCCCCGTCCGGCAGGCTTGTCGGGCATCGTAATGACACCCACCACATTGTAGCCTCCTTCTACCAGGCAACGAAGAGCCTCCACCGCAAAGTCGGGAGTACCCATATATACAATCCTCAAATTCTTCTTTTCCACCATTCATTTACAGTTTACCATTACAATGTACCATTTGCGAGGCAGCTCATTTGCCCATTTACAATTTACCATTTACAATGTACGAAGCATCTTCTTTGCGATTTACAATGCCCCATCACCCCGAACGGCAAATAGTAACTTGTAAATAGTAAAATAGTAAATACCAAAAGTCCTCAGTCTTCTGAAAAATGTACCAATACTTCACGGTACGAGTTGAATATCTTCGACTTGGACACGAAGCCCAAGTATTTGTTTTCCGCATCCACCACCGGCAGATTCCACGCTTCGTATCATCAAAGGTACGCATCACCCGCTCCATACTGTCCGTATCATACAGACGTGCCGGAGCCGAAGTCATCAGTTTTCCCACCGTAAAGCGATGATATAACTCCTGGCGGAACATAATGTTCCGGATATCGTCCAACAAGACAATGCCAATCAGCACCCCTTCCTTATCCGTCACGGGAAAGACATTGCGATGCGAGGCAGAAATGGCCTTTACCAGTTCGCCCAAATCCATTTCGGGATGCACGGTCACAAAATCCTTTTCCACCACATTCTCCATCTTCATCAGGGTAAGGATGGCCTTGTCCTTATGGTGCGTCAACAGTTCTCCTTTCTTGGCCAAACGCATGGAATAGATACTATGAGGCTCGAACATGATGATGGTAAGATAAGAACTGACGGAAACAATCATCAGTGGCAGAAACAGGTCGTATCCTCCCGTAAGCTCGGCTATGAGGAACACGCCGGTCAGCGGAGCGTGCATGACCCCACTCATGACCCCGCCATTCCCATCAAGCAAAGTTCTTCTCGGGCAGATAAGCCGTCATCTCTATTTCATTGCTGAAATGTGAAAAGACAAAACCGGCAATACAACCCAGATACAACGAAGGTGCGAAGATACCGCCGCAACCGCCCCCGCCATTCGTGGCACTCGAGGCAAAGACCTTGAACAGAATAATCAGTATGAGGTATATCAGCAACAGATTGCCGTGCCCGTAGAAGAAGGAATTATTCATCACCGTGTCCCATTCGGCATTGCTCATCCCATTCAGCAACAATTCTATCGTATCGTAACCTTCGCCATACAACGGTGGGAAAAGGAATATCAGGATACTCAGCATGGCACCGCCATTATCAGTTTCTTATAGGGAGTTCTCAACCTTCCGAACACGCCTTCCACAGAGTTCATGGCCCGGGTAAAATAAAGGGAAACCAATCCGCAGAAGATACCCAGCATAATGACATACGGAATACGCTCCAGTTCGAAAGCTTGGTCCAGATGGAATTTGAACATGGCATCCGTACCCGTCACGATATAGGAAACAGTTGCAGCCGTCACCGCAGATATCAGCAACGGCAACAAGGAGGACATTGTCAAATCTATCATCAGTACCTCCAGCGTAAATACCAGACCGGCAATCGGCGCCTTGAAAATGCCTGCAACCGCACCGGCAGCACCACATCCCACCAATAGCATCAGCGTACGATGCTCCATCTTGAAGATGTTCCCAGATTGGAACCGATAGCCGAACCCGTCAGCACAATAGGCGCCTCTGCCCCGACCGAACCACCGAACCGATGGTAATGGAACTGGCTATGATGGACGACCAAGTGTTATGCCGTTTGATGCGTCCCTGCCGCCGCGAGATGGCGTATAGGATTTTGGTAACACCATGACTGATGTCGTCCTTCACCACGTAGCGGACAAACAATCCGGTCAGGAAGATACCCACTACCGGATAGACCAGATAAAGGTAGTTGGCTTCCGTCGCATTGAAATTATCCGTCAGGAAGTTCTGTATCCAGTGTATGATGACTTTCAGTATCAGTGCGGCGAATGCCGTAAAGATACCTACAAGAAAACTGAGAATCAGTATGAACCGCTTTTCCTTGATATTCTTTTCGCGCCATATGATGAAGCGCTGCAACAAACTCCTCTTGTCCTCTGCCATTTTTCCTTTTATTCGCGAATAATCTTAATGATCCGCCCTTGCCCAACTTGATGATACTGGACGGTTTCGGGCGTCCCGTTTCCTCCTGGCGGTATCCTACTATATAATCCACCGCAGACTTGATGTCTTCACTTATTTCACTGAAGTTACCGGGAGACGGTTGCCCGCTGACATTGGCAGAAGTAGAGACTATCGCCTTGCGGAACTGCTGACAAAGCCGTTTTGAAAATGCCTCACTGGTGACACGGATACCTACACTACCATCTTCGGCAAGCAAGTTAGGAGCCAGATTACGCGCTCCGGAATAAATTATGGTAAGGGGCTTGTCAGCCAGTTCTATCAAATCCCAGGCAACCTCCGGAACATCCTGCACATAGAAATCCACCTTTACCGGAGAATCTACCAATACCAGCATCGCCTTACTGTCAGAGCGTTGCTTGATTTCATATACACGGCGCACCGCTTCTTCATTGGTAGCGTCACAACCTATACCCCAAATCGTATCTGTCGGATACAGAATTACCCCGCCCTCGCTCATTACCTGGCAGGCTTTTTTGATGTCTTCTATCATTTCTTGATATATAAGTTCACGGATTAACACGCAAAAATAGTATTTTTGCAGCGATTATAAACAAAGTTTAAGAGAAAACAATGGAAGAAATTCAATTTAACCACACCCTGCCCATACAACTACGCTTCAATGACGTCGACAAATTCGGCCATGTAACAACACTGTTTACTTCTCTTTTTATGATTTAGGAAAAACGGAATATTTCGCTTCCGTATGCCCGGATGTAGATTGGGAAAGGATGGTATCGTTGTCGTCCATATTGAAGCAAACTTCCTCGCACAGATTTATGGTTCGGACCATATCGCCGTGCAAACTGCCGTCACTGAGATAGGAACCAAAAGCTTCCACCTCGCCCAACGGGTCATTGATACGGAAACCCAAGAAGTAAAATGCGTATGTACCTCCGTCATGGTAGCCTTCGACCTCGCCAAACACGAGTCCAAGCCACTGGAAGAAAAATGGATTGAAGCAATCTGCAAATATGAGGGAAAAGATTTGAAGAAAAAAGAAATAAAATCCTATATTTGTCAATTAAGCTAACATTTGTATAAGTAACAATCAGTTACATTTAGTCAACTGCTATGATTCGATTGATATTATTGACCGATTTTACAGAGTCCTTTTCGTACAATCTGCTAAAGGGGGTATTGGCCTATTCCAAAGCATGAGCCATGGGTAGTATGCCGTATGCCACCCTCCTACAAAAACAGTCATGGTATAGAAGGAGTCTTGAAATGGGCAAAGACATGGCATGCAGATGCAATCATCGGCAGATTTGACAATGATGACAACGTGGAGCTATTCCGTGAAAACGGAATTATCGCATTGGCCCAGGATTATAAATCAAGGTTCAGCAATATTCCAAACATCACCGGCGATTACCGCAAGACCGGCAGAATGGCAGCAGAGTTTTTTCTGAGTAAAGGCTTTCAGAACTTCGCATTCTATGGTTATCGCGATACGGTATGGTCACAAGAACGTTGCGAGGGTTTCTATGAATGTATAGCAGCCCAAGGGTTTGGAAACAATTTCTATTCTTATCAGGACCAATCCCTTGATGACTTATGGTTTTATGAAGCACCGCCCCTGCTCAACTGGTTAAAGTCATTGCCACAACCTACGGCACTCATGGCTTGCGATGACAATCAAGGTAACCGCATTACGGAAATCTGTAAAGTCAACAACATCAGAGTGCCCGACAAGATAGCAATATTAGGAGTCGACAATGATGAGATTATATGCAATCTTTCAGACCCTCCCCTATCCAGTATCAGCCAAAACATTGTAAGAGGCGGATTTGAGGCAGCTGCCTCATAGAACATCTATTGAATGATGAGGAGGCCACTTATCAGGACGTAGTGCTCCAACCAGTTAATATAATCAACCGGCTTTCGACCGACTTCTATTCTACCACCGATGCCCATATCCAAACCGCTCTGAAATATATCCATCAGAATATAGCAGCTGATATCACTGTATCGGATATAGTGAAACAAGTACCATTATCACGCCGTTTATTGGAGATTCGCTTCAAGCAAGTCACCCAGCAATCCATCCACAAATACATCTTCAACCTTAGGATGGAACGCTTTGCCCAATTGCTGTTGGCCAGTGATGCTCCGATTGCAGATGTGGCGGAACAAGTCGGAATAAACAATCTGAAGAACTTGTCCCGCCAATTCAAAGCTTTGAAGAAAGTCTCTCCCAATGAATATCGGAAAGAGTACCAGACAAAGAGTTACCAGCGCTGATTTAATCCGGTACAAACAACATGGTATCAGGTAACACGGTTTCCAGAACATTCCGTCCCGAATACCCGACTTCCAATTCCTGGCCCATGTAATCTTCGAAATACAGCAGATGCAACTCGTGGTACCCTGCTTCGAGAGCGACTTTCCCTTCGGCACGGCGTCCGCTGTGTCCACCGTCGTTATCAACAATCAATTTACCGTCTATGTATAGTTTAGAACCATCATCGGAAAAAGTATAGAAACGGTATACTCCCCTTTCTGGAATTTTCACCAACGTACGGAAATCATAAGCAAAATGATCAGGGACGGCTACTTCTTCAATCGAGAAGTTCTTCATCACCCCTTCCTTCACTTTATTGCAGGCGGCAATATCGGCAACACGTTTACATTTGCTTC
>ENA-OQDD01000601-OQDD01000601.1-human-gut-metagenome-genome-assembly--contig:-NODE-601-length-14048-cov-2.153222_pt1 | contig 14048 bp, 21 predicted proteins | sample MGYA00242507_ERZ504598 | MGnify/ENA primary metagenome ERZ504598 (study PRJEB26092, sample SAMD00036318) | human gut metagenome | host: Homo sapiens | study: EMG produced TPA metagenomics assembly of... | reverse complement strand
CAAGATCCTGATTTGCAAATGAGAATACAGCTGAGAAATTCACAATTTTTCTTCCGTTATACTCCTGCGGTTGTCCATACATTACAGCGATTGCTCCATATGCATTATAATCATCCATCTGGTTTGCTTTATGACCTGGAGAGGACATCCAAAGGTTGAAGATCTGGCGGGCAAGATCATCGGAATCTGTATATGACAGACCACCGCCGCAGCCGTTCTGTCTGCCACCATGCAGGGCCAGATTATCAGAAGTTCCGTATCCTAGCTGTGTGATTGATCTCATGATGTGGTATCCGGCAGCGGCAACGCTTCTCGGATAACAATGCTTATCATCCCAGATCATGGCTGCGTGTCCTTCTTTGACACGTTCTTCATTTACCAGGTCGAAAATCTTTCTGGAAACTTCCTGATCGTAGACGGTCATTCCAAGAGCCTCTTCGTTGGTGTATGGGATATTAATTTTTACTTCTACGTATCTTCCAACAACACCTCCGTTTGGCTTAGATCCCATTGCATCAGCTGAGATAATAACTTTTCGCATACCATTTTTTTTATGAACCGTTACAAGTCCATTTTCATCTACACTTGCTACTTCCGGATCATCCGAAGTCCATTTTACCGCTTTGTTGGTTGCATTTTCCGGATATACGGTTGCAGTCAGCTGCAGCGTCTGTCCAACTTCGGTCAATTCCAGATTACTGTTTGGTGTAATTGTTACACTTGTTGCATAAACGGTTTCTGCTGGTGTTTCTGTTGGCTTTGGCGTTTCCGTTGGTTTCGGTGTCTCTGTCGGCTTTGGCGTTTCCGTTGGTTTTGGTGTCTCCGTCGGTTTCGGTGTCTCCGTTGGTTTTGGTGTTTCCGTTGGCTTTGGTGTCTCTGTTGGTTTCGCTTCCGGTTTTGTTGTAAGCACACCGTCTTTTCCGTAGTAATTTCCGTTTACCGTCTGATCCGTTACCATCTTACAGTCTGATCGGAAATAATATGTCTTTCCGGAATTTTCATCTGCATATCCTTGCAGGCTCCGCCCCAGCTCCGGATATAGTATTTTGCTCCGTTTTCTTCTTTCCAGCATCCGGAAAGCATAACTCCGTTTCCGTCCACAAAATACAGGTTATCTTTGTATGTAAAGCTGGTGTTCACTGCCATGGAGCTGTCTGCCTGGAACCAGTACCATTTTCCTCCGGTTTTCAGCCACTCATTCTGATAGGCTGCACCGTTATCATGCAGGTAATATTTTTTTCCGTTCCAGGTCTGCCAGCAGTTTTTATAAGCTCCGCCCCAGCTGCAGAAGAAATAGGTTTTTCCCCCGTCCGTGAAAGATTCATTTGCTTTCATGGTTCCGTCTGCGTTCAGATAGTAACGGTTATTGTCCCAGGTCTGCCAGCCCGTTGCAATTTTTCCATCTTTTGCTAGTTTCCACTGTCCATCCATCACGATCCACTGCATGTTGGTTACATTAGCATTACCATCAAAAGTGTAGGAGCGTCCGTTGATTTTGGCAGATCTGTTCTTATATGCGCCGCCCCAGCTGCACAGATAGCGGATTTTCCCTGTATCATCCAGTCTCCACTCATTGGAGCGCATACTTCCATCACTATTCATGTAGTATTTATTTCCATCCCAGGTCTGCCAGCCCGTTGCAATTTTTCCGTCTTTTACCAGATACCATTTTCCACCTTTTACAACCCACTGGGAACCCTGTACCTTACTGTCTGCACCGAATGTATAACTTCTGCCGTTGATTCTTGCCTTGCAGTTCAGGTAAGCTCCACCCCAGCTGCGGAAGTAGTAAACCGATCCATCCGTATCAATCATCCACTCATTTGCTTTCATGGTTCCGTCTGCATTCAGATAATATTTTTTCCGTCCCAGGTCTGCCAGCCGGTCTGTTTTACACCGTCTTTGTAAAAATACCAGATTCCGGACTCCTGTGTCCATCCGGTTTTTCCAGCTGCCTGTACTGTCTGGGCAGAAACTACTGGGAACATATTTGTTGCGGCCGGTGTGCCTACTGCCAGGCTCAGGCCAAGAAGTACCATTGCGATTCTTTTTCTCATACTTTTTCCTCCGTCCGTGTCAAACATTGACACCGATTTTTCTGTTTGAATTCCATGTCAACGTTTGACAGGGATTCCTTGTTTTGTTATTTCACTTTTTACTCCGGAATTTCTTCCAGAAGTTCCCCGGTATAATCTTCCCGTTTTCCAAGTTTTACGGCATCGTCCAGTTCGGACTGTTCCATGCATACACTTCCGATCGGGTGGATTCCTGGATCACAAAGAACCAGATACAGGTTTCCCTGGTAATCTTCCGCTACATCACCATCCTGCCGGTAGCCAATAAACTCATGCTCAATCGGTATTTCTTCCGGATGCTCCAGATAGAATGGATCAAGCTCTCCCCAGTCCAGTGTGGAAAAATTGAAGTCCGGAAAACGTTCTGCTATTACTTTTTCTGCATTTTTTCGAAGCTCTTTCATGTCCATATGGTTTCTCCCCCTTTTTTATTTCTTTGGATCATATTATCATATTACCTTTCCAATTCCGTAATTACAAGAGTCTTTTGCTATTTTTCATATTGCATTTTTATTACATTCTAATCACCCCTCTGTTTTATTTGCATTTGTTGTTATTGTAATATGGCTTCCGCTGCTGAATGCGGCTTCCATAGATGCCTTTAATGCGTTCAGGATTTCATCTGCACTTTTTGTTCCCCCGTAGAAGCCCGTATTGGCCGTTTCCTGCGATTTTTCTGCATCGTACCGTAAAATGATCGTAAGTCCTGTTCCAGCCGTTGCAGCGTCCGAAAACGAGCTTGAAAGGGTTGTCTTGGATGTACAGGAAACGGTAAGTGTTCCACTCAGGAACTTACAGCCGGAAAACAGGTTCCCGCTATCCGTACAGGAAGATGGGATTTCACCGGTTATGGATTCCAGTGCGGTACATCCGAAAAAACTGCTGTTCATTTTCTGTGCAGACGATGGGATATGTACTTCTTTCAGGTTGACGCAGCCATTGCAGATATTCGAAAGTTCTTTCGCACTATCCGGAATCTGGACAGATGCCAGAGCCACACAGCCGTAATACATGGAATCCATGTTCTCCAGCTGCATACAGGCTGTTGTATCGGCTCCCTCGATCAGTGCCGTATCACCGTAAAATGCTTTTTTTGCCTGTTTTATATTTCCTGGAAGTTCCATGGCCTTTTCCAGTGCGATACACCCTTCTGCGCAGGATGTAATATCTTCCAGCCGGACCGCACCAGACATATCCGGCATACTGGTCATCGCTGTGGCATTTTTGAATGTTTCCACCATGCTTCTCACTGTGTCCGGAATGCGGCACAATGTTTCCAGGTATTCGTCATTTCCTGTAAACCAGTAGTCCATGCTTTCCACTTCTGCCTCCGGATCAATCCAGGTCAGCCGTTTAACAGAATCTTTCTTCCATGGCGCAGAATCTGATTTGAAATTCCGGACGCTTCCTTTTCCGGATATTTCTAGATCCCCGTTGGAATACAGGATAGCCTCCACATCATCTGGATTTTCTCTGCCGATTTTATACCTAACACTTTCATCACGGTCAATAAGCACTGTTATCTCTGCCTTGATATCCGGATATGCCTTGGAGGAAACCTCTACGGTAACACTGTGGCCATGTGCCGGCACTTTAGCCAGTGACACGCTGTATGTATCTGCATCCAGAAGCTGTTTCTTTTTCCCGGATATTCCGTATACGCGGAAATTTTTTTCTGAAATCCTACTTCCGGCAGCATAGCTTTTCTCTGCAGCTTCCACCTTGATCGTTTCCGGTTTTTCCGGTGCAGCTTCTTTTCGAAATTTTGGCAGTACCAAAAATACGACTCCAACAAGAATCAGCAAAATAACAGCAATCAACGCTATGATCCACAAGCTGCTTTTCTTTTTCTGCCTTTTTTTCTCTGGCTGTTTTTTTGATACGGCCATTTTTACTCTTTTTCCTTTTCCCACATTTCTCTTCCTTTCGTTTTACTTTTGCCTGTTATCCGGTGCCAAATCACAATTAGCCAGATTGGTATAATAATTCTGGATGGTCATTGGCGCATTATACAGTGCCGTCAAAAGATACGCCTTGATATTCCCGATTTTCTTTTCCGTATTGTGCAGGCACTTCAGGATATAACAGATGTGATCTTTATCCAGCTTCAGGAACATGCTTTTTACAATCGGAACAGGACGTTCCTTTCCTCCAATCCGGATTGTTCCTGTATCCGGCAGCATTAGGGTTTCTACAATCAGATCGACCAGTTCATCCACTTCCTGCTTGTTATAGATCGGCGGGTAGTTCTCGTAATCAATATTTTTCCGAATCAGTTCCCGGTAGGCAGATATCCGATCCATCATATCCATCCCATCTCTTTTTGTTCCCCGCTTTATATTATGATGTTAGGGTCAAAACCATAAATAACTTTGTCCTCTATTTCTATAGCACCTTGAAAAATTCATATTTTGTAGTGTAATACCGGATTTCTTCGGATATACGCTGGTATTCCCTTCCTTGATTTTATACAAGTACCGGATTTTGAGCGTAATGTCCTAAACCCTTCACATAGTTGAAGAGTTTTCTGAAATTCAATGCTACTATCTTGGAACCGAAAAAGAACTTGCCCCGCTGTTTCCCACGATGTATCTTTTCCAAGTGGTAATTCTTGCGTATATTCGATGGAACAGTTTCCACTCCATTACGCAGCCTTGCATAATTTTTGAATTCTTTGCTATTCATGTTCCGTTGGATTTTCGCACGTTCATGCGCTGCTTTGGATGTTACTATTTTTGCAACCTTCTTAAAGATCTTCGGTTTGCATTGATCCTGCTACGGACAGTTGGCACACTGCTCATGCAGAGAGGAAACGGCACACTGATTGCTTGGTTTCATATAAGAACAGCTTTTCGGTGCATGGCCGGCTGGACATCGGAGGACTTTTGTTCCCTCTTCGTTGAATTCAAAATCAGCAAGGATATCCGGAGCCGGTTTCCCCGTCAGACTTGTGGTAATCAGTTCTACGTTTTTATGAGCTGCAAGTTGTGTGTTTTCTGTTCCACTATATGCTCCATCCGTGACTATAACAGTCCGTTCTTCCTGGTTATCCATCTGCGCAAGGTGCTCCTGGATAAACTGACTGTCACTATGGTTGTTTTGCTCATACTGGTACTCTGTTACAACAGAACCATCGGCTCCAACGGATTCTTCAAGATTAGCAGCATATCCTCGATGCTCTTTTCCTGCTTTATTCCGGAATGTCGCTTCAGGGTCAGAAGGATTCTGCAGCATGGTTGATTTCATGCCGCCGTCTTCTTTCGTGCGGAGTCTTCGGTTTTCATTTTCAACAATGGTCTGTTCTGACAGGCATCTGACAAACAGATCATACTCTGTTGAATCATTGTAATCAGACTCACACAGGGCAAGAAGTTTATCCGCATCCGTTAAGAGCTGCTTCATGCGCTCATCTGCATCGGTACTGCGCTGATGATAAATCACTCTGTTAAAATCGTTAGGATCGATATAATGTTTTAAATCGTCAGACAGAGCGGAACCATTGATTTTATTCACATACATCACCAGCTTTGCAATGCAGGTGTATATCAGTTCCATTCGGCTGAGCCTGCGGACGTTGGATTCGATCATCATGGAATCCATACGCCTGACTTTACCGCTGATTCCCACCAGTTTTGCAAGGAAGCACTTAAATCTTTCACACAATCATGATAAAGATCCTTGTTGTGAAGTGTTTCATAATCATAGCACCTCTTGGGGAAACGGCTTAAGGTCTTGTCACTCAAAGACTGTTCTTCAAAACTTGTTGTGTGCAGTGCGTACTGAATTCGAAAATCCAGCATAAGATTTTCGACCATCTCGTCATCGGAATAATCAAAAAGCTCTTTGATAATGAGCGCACCAACAATCACGTTGACCGGAGTATTCGGTCTGGATGCCTTATCGCTGTATAAGACAGAAAAACGCTTTTCATCAATGGCAGGAAATATTTCATCGGCAAAGACTTTTGCCCAGGATTTTTCCAATGCTTTTTGTTCTCTGGCAGTTAATCCAGAAAAACTATCTGTAAATGACATTTGCTGGTAAGTATTTTCTTTGAATGACATAGAGATTGCCTTCTTTCCTACTAAGATATCTCTATTATACAGCAAGTAAACCATTTAGGCTTGTATTTACTACAAAATATATGAACTTTTCAAGGTACTATAGAGGGGCTTTTGACCCTAAACATCATAGTTTTAAAATAATATAAAGCAAACGGATAAAAATATTTTCTCCGTCATAAACTTCAAAAAGAGAGGGAAAAACTTATGATTTTTTATTTTACCGGAACTGGTAATTCGCTTTGGGCTGCAAAAGAAATTGGAAAAGAGCTGAATCAGCCTGTTGAGAATATTATAAAACAGAAAGCAATTTTTTCTGCAAAAACGATATAATCGGTTTTGTCTTTCCTACCTACATGAGCGATCTGCCATGGATTGTAAAAGAATTTTTATTGAAGTTAACGGTCAATCCTGACTGCTATACTTTTGTCGTCATGACTTCTAACAATGGAAAAAGCGGAAATTCTTTTGTCAGCCTAAGTCAGGCACTTTCCCGCAGCGGTGCAAACCTGTCGGCTGTCTTTGATCTGCAGATGCCAGGCAACTGTTTAATCAGCTCAGAGCAGGAAAATCTGGAACGACTGAAAAAAGCACCGGAACGGTTAAAATCTATCATATCTTTTATAAAAGAACAAAAAACAAACTTTACATCTGACGGAAGTCTGCCAAAAGAAGATTTTGTTACTGCATCGTATTTTTATGGAGGACATTCCTGTGCAGCCTGTTATGCCTGTCTTCACTGGTGTCCCAAGAATGCTACCCTGCTTAAAGTTCCATTTTTGAAACATCGTCCGCAGTATCATCATCCAGATGTAACGCTGGCGGAAATCAAAGAATAAGTCTGTAAACGGCGCCCCGGTCCTGCATCCAAATGATCTGCAGGGCCGGGGCGCTTTGCAATTTATGTGCGTGTAAGATGTTGGCTTTTTATTTTCGCTCCGTCTCGCATACGATGATATGTTTGCTCTTCTCATACCCGGGAACTTTCCGGTCCGTGATAAAAATCGGTTTTTCAAAGTCTGCGAAGGTAACGGAACTGATGCTGTTAAATTTGCTTGCGTCACAGAGGACGTAGCACTGGCGGCACTGCTCCATGGCGGTCTTTTTGATTACTGCTTCATTGACATCCGGCGTTGTGCAGCCGCTTCTTCTTGTGACACCGTTAGTGCCGAAAAAGCCTTTGGTGAAGTGGTATTCCTGAATCGTGCGGATTGCCTGGTTTCCGACGACGGCTTCTGTGGAGCTTTTGAGCTCGCCGCCTACCAGAATGACCTTAAACCGCGTGATGCCAGCCGCCGTGCGTGGTCAACGGCGTTTGTCACGAAAACGGCGGAGGTTGCCCGGATGAAATCGATCATATGCGCCGTTGTCGTTCCCGCGTCGAGAAAGACGAAATCGTCCGGCTCGATGAGGGATGCCGCATATTCTGCGATTTTCCGTTTGGCATCGCAGTTCAGCTCATTTTTCTGTGCAACGGTGTACTCGTGTGCCGTCACCTTCTGGCCGGCTTCCACGGCGCCGCCGAATACCTTTTCCAGCTTGCCCTCCTTGTCGAGCGCTGTGATATCGCGGCGTACCGTGGACTCCGATGTATCGAGAAGATCCCGGACTTCCGTCACGGTGATGCTTCCCTTTTCTTTTAACAGTTTCAAAATTATCTCATGTCTCTGCTGTGTTAACATTTCTTTCCTGCCTTATATTCTGCCACGTTTGTTTCCAGAATGATCTTGCGGAGCGGAAGGATGCTCCCCGGAGAAACGGAAAGTTCATCTACGCCCATCGCAAGGAACTCTTTTGTCAGCTCCTGGTCAGCGCCGAGTTCGCCGCAGATACCGGCCCAGATGCCGGCTTTGTGTGCATTCTCCACAACCATCTGAATCATGCGCAGGATCGCCGGGTGATGCGGATCAAAGAACGGATCCAGCTTTGTGTTCTGGCGGTCGATCGCGAGGGTGTACTGACTGAGGTCGTTCGTTCCGATACTGAAGAAATCAACCTCTTTTGCCAGCTCATCGCTGATGATGGCAGCCGCCGGGGTCTCGATCATGATACCCTGCTCTGGATTTCCGTACTCAATGCCCTGCTCAGCGAGAGAAGCTTTTACTTCCTCCACAATCGCTTTGATCTGGCGAACCTCGCCGACACTTGTGATCATTGGATACATAATGGCAATTTTTCCATATGCGCTTGCGCGGAACAGCGCGCGAAGCTGTGTCTTGAAGATCTCCGGCCGCGTCAGGCAGATGCGGATCGCACGGCAGCCAAGTGCCGGGTTCTCCTCTTTTTCCATCTCGAAATAATCGCACTGTTTATCGGCACCGATATCGAGGGTACGGATGATGACGCGTTTTCCCGCCATCGTCTCTGCTGCCTGTTTGTAGATACGGAACTGCTCCTCCTCTGTTGGATAGTGATCCTGCTCAAGATAGATAACTCGCTTCGGAACAGGCCGATGCCGCCCGCGTCGTTCTGCATGACAGCCGCAAGGTCTTTGATGTTTCCAATATTAGCATACAGCAGAATTTTCTGTCCGTCCAGTGTAATATTTTCTTTTCCCTTTAAGGTGAGGAGCAGTTTTTTCTTTTCCTCCTCCTCGGTGCGACGCTTCTGCATGGCAGCAAGAGTCTCCTCGTCCGGATCAACATAGATGGTTCCATCGGATCCGTCCACGATGCCGAGCTTTCCGTCTACGCTCTCATCCAGCGGAAGCGGTGTTCCGACCAGTGCCGGAATCGCCATGGTTCTTGCAAGGATAGCGGTGTGGGAATTTAAAGAACCGTGTACGGTAACAAAAGAAAGAACTTTGTCCTTATCCATCTGTACCGTCTCAGACGGCGCAAGGTCATCTGCCACGATGATCGCCGGTTCGTCGTTTAAGGATGCGTCGGTGTCGTCTCCGTTTAAGATGGAGATCAGACGCTCGGAATATCCTTTACGTCTGCCGCGCGCTCTCTCATGTAATCATCGTCCATGGCAGAAAACATCTGCGCAAAGTTGTCGCCTGTCGTTGCAACGGCATACTCAGCGTTGACGCCCTGGCTCTTGATAATATTCTCGACGGACTCGTTGTAGCCGTCGTCCTCCATCATCATCTGATGTACCTCGAAGATCGCTGCATTGGCCTCGCCAACCTCTTTGCATGCTTTTTCATACAGAACGCCAAGCTGTGCGATTCCTTTTGCCTTTGCTTCCTCAAACCGTGCCATCTCCGCATCCGGATTTTCTACTTTCACACGTTTTACCTGACGCTCATTCTTTTTGTATACGCGGATCTTTCCGATCGCAATGCCGGAAAATACGCTTTTTCCCTGATAAATCTGCATAAGTTTTCTCCACCTTTGTTCTCGATATCCGAATTTTCTGTCCAGACAGCCGGAGCGTGTTTAAAAAGGATTTCTTAGTTTCAGAAAGTTTTTCAAACACGCTCCTGCCGATTACTATATTGTAATTCTCCAGAGCCCCATCTCAATTCCGCTTACGCTCCATTTCGATGTGGCTTCTCGCCATATGGAATTCCAGAAAAAAGCACTCATTCATGCAAGCATGATTCGCACTTTTTTCTTCCATTCCGCATGGCTCTGTAGAATTACAAGTTCTCTTTCATGAAATTGCTGATTGCTTCGTATGCAGCATCTTCATCTGCTCCATCGAAGGTCAGGGTAACTTCTTCGCCCTGTTTTACAGCCAGTCCCATGATGCCGAAGATGGCTTTGCAGTTCATGGCTTTTCCGTCTTTTGCGATCTTGATATCACAGGAAAATTCTTTGACTGCTTTTACCAGCATTCCTGCCGGACGAGCGTGGATTCCTTCTGGATCTGTTACAACATACTTAAATTCTTTCATGATTTTTTCCTCCCATAGGATCTTTGATATTTTTATTTTACTTTGTTTTCTGCCTTTTTTCTACTCTTTTATGCAACTTTTTTCTTTAAAACTCCAAGCAGAACTGCGGATACCACTGTTCCGATGACAACTGCCACCAGATAAAGCAGCGCATTTCCCATAACCGGTACAACGAAGATGCCGCCGTGCGGTGCCATTAAGGTACAGCCAAATGCCATGGAGAGCGCACCTGCGAGGCCAGAGCCGATGATGCAGGCCGGAAGAACGTGGATCGGGTCTGCTGCTGCGAATGGAATCGCACCCTCAGTGATGAAGCGAGTCCCATGATGAAGTTGGTCGGACCGGATTCTCTTTCTTCTTTTGTAAATTTATCTTTGAACAGCAGGGTTGCAAGTGCAATCGCACACGGAGGAACCATACCGCCGATCATAACGGATGCCATAATGTCGTAGTTTCCTGCTGCGATGGCTGCTGTTCCGAATACGTAAGCTGCTTTGTTGAACGGGCCGCCCATGTCGATGGCCATCATGCCGCCGAGGATCATGCCAAGGATCAGCTTGCTGGATCCGCCCATGGAAGCAAGACCATTGTTCAGTACCGTGTTGACGGTTCCCATGATCGGCTCTACAATGAAGAGCATCAGAAGTCCCATCGCAAGGATGCCGACTACCGGGTAAATCAGAACCGGCGCAATCTTTTCGAGTGCTTCCGGAAGTTTCTCACATGCTTTGCGGAGGCCAAGGATAATGTAGCCTGCTGCAAAACCGGCAACGAGTGCTCCAAGGAAACCGGAGGTTCCGCTCGATGCCATCATACCGCCGACAAAACCAAGGGCAAGTGCCGGCCGGTCGCCGATTGCATGGCGATGTAGCTGCAAGAACCGGGAGCATGAAGCCGAATGCCACGCCGCCGATCTGTTTGAACATCGCTGCAGCCGGGGTAATCGTACCGAAGTTTGATCTGGCTGCGGCATCAAGGGAGTTCATATCAACAAGAAGTCCGTCGATCAGGAATGCGATTGCGATCAGAATACCGCCGCCGACAACGAACGGAAGCATATGGGAAACACCATTCATCAGCTGGGTGTACAGCTGGTGGCCGATACCGCCGCTGTTCTTCTTCGTGCTTGCTGCGGCTGTCTGCGCATTGCCGCTCTTGTAAACCGGTGCGTTTCCGGACATCGCAAGCTCGATCAGCTCATCTGCTTTGCTGATACCGTCGGATACCTGGCGCTGAATGACTTTCTTTCCGTCGAAACGATCCATCGGAACCTGTGCGTCGGCTGCAACGATGATGCAGTCCGCATCGGCGATTTCCTGTGCAGACAGCACGTTTTTCGCTCCGCCGGAGTCGTGTCTCGACTTTTACGAAGCATCCTTTTGCTTTCGCTGCTTTCTCGATTCCCTCGGCTGCCATGTAAGTGTGGGCAATACCGGTCGGGCAGGAAGTAACGGCGAGAATCTTCACCTGATTTTCTTTTGCTTCCACCGGCTCTGCAAGACGCTCATCTACGCTCTTTTTCTCTTCATCGGCGCGGTCGATAATGGCAAGGAACTCTTCCGGTGTCCTTGCGTTTCGAAGGCTCTTGGTGAACTCTTCATCCATCAGCATCATGGAAAGTTTACTTAAGACATCGAGGTGAACGTTGTCTTTTGTGTTCGGCGCTGCGATGAGGAACAGCAGGGTGACCGGCTCTCCATCGAGAGAATCAAAATCAACGCCGTTCGGGATCACCATCTGCAAGCCGGTTCGTTTACTGCATCACATTTTCCGTGCGGAATCGCAATTCCCTCTCCGATTCCTGTGGTGCTCTCTTCTTCTCTTGCGTAAACCTGTGCACGGTACGCATCTTCGTCTGTGATCTTTCCGCTTTTGACCATCAGCGCTACGGCTGCATCAAGCGTTTCCTGTTTGCTTTTCGGTGCGGCATCCAGCGCAATACTGCGGATGTCCAGCAACTCTGTGATTCTCATGAGACGTCCTCCCTTTTATTTTGTAATCTGTTCGTAGACAGATGCAATTTCCTCCCGGGTTGCAAGGTTTTCAGAAAAAGCACTTGCACTTCCCGCTGCGATTCCCATATGGAACGCATGGAGGTAATCTTCTTTTTCCATGTAGCCTGCCATGAATCCGGCTACCATCGAGTCTCCTGCGCCGACGCCGTTGATAAGCTTTCCTTTCGGGGCCGGAGCTTCAAAGACCTCACCGGATGCGGCAACGAGAACGGCTCCTTCGCCTGCCATGGAAACCAGAACGTTCTGTGCGCCCTTTTTCTGCAGCTGTTTTGCATACGGAACAACCGACTCTCTTGTCTTTAATTCCACACCGAAAATCTCGCCGAGTTCGTGATTGTTCGGTTTGATGAGGAACGGGTGGTACGGCAGAACCTTCATCAGCAGATCACGGGTCGCGTCTACGACGATGCGGATGCCCTTGCTGTCGAGCATTTCCATAATTTTCTGATAGGCATCATCTGCCATGGATGACGGGATGCTGCCTGCGAGGAAGAGAACGTCGCCCTCGCCGAGTGCGGAAAGCTGTTTCATCAGCTCTTCCACTTTTTTCTCCGGGATTTCGGGTCCCTGTCCGTTGATCTCAGTTCCGTCAATGCTCTTTAATTTGACGTTGATGCGGGAATATCCTTCTTCCAGCCAGATGCAGCCGTTTTTAATTCCCATCTGGTCGAGCCGTCCCGCGATTTCTTTTCCGGTAAAGCCTGCCAGAAATCCGAGCGCTGTGCTCTCAATTCCAAGGTTTCCAAGTACGGTCGATACGTTGATTCCTTTTCCGCCCGGAAGCATCAGCTCGGAGCTTGTGCGGTTGGTAAGGCCGAGCTTGAAGTCTTCCACCGATACAATGTAGTCCAGAGACGGATTGAAAGTCACTGTGTAAATCATATTTCCCTCCTGCTTTATTTTGATCGTGTTTGCTTTGATAAGATTATCATATCGTCATATTCATTCAAAATCAATCATTAATATTTCATGAATTTTCCCTTCTCTTTTTATCACATTTGCATAAGTTTAGAGTTTTGTGACGGATTTTCCCGGTTTATCGCCCTGTTTTGACCGACTTTGACTGATCGTCATCTTTTCTTCCCTGTCACGCATTGATCACTTTATTCTCTCCATTTCGGTCATTTTTTATCAGATCACTTTCTTTCTGTTCTCATTTTTGTACTTTACTTTTTCCGGATTTGGTACTAAAGTGAAGAGAAATCAAAAAAAGAATTTCCAGAAGAGGTGATTTTATTTGAAACGATACTATATTCTTCACTATTTTGATCCCGCCAATGTGGCAGTTTTCTGCTTGTCTCACTGCTCGGCTGATTCTGGTGCTTGCCCTTGTGCTTCTGATTGCAAAATTGCAGATTCAGCGGCAGCTAAAAGAGGAGACAGAGGAAAAAAGCGAAAAAAATACGCCGGAAGAAACACCAGCGCAGGCAGTATCAGATTGTGGAAAGCTTTTATGAGCTGGTTTCTCCGGCACTTCGATTCTTCTCTTCCTCTTCCCTCTACTACATTATCGACGAGCGTCTGCCGCAGATTTCGATGTCACTGGGAGAAGTATCAGGATGTGGTGCTTCTTGTCTTTATCGTGCTCTCCGTCTTTCTGACAAGCTGCTCGATGTGGTTCTCGTAAGCTCACGCATCTTGAGCCGGAGCAGAAAGCATCGGTGCGGCTGATTTCGGTCTTCTATATTGTACTGATTCTCCTGTACATCCGCTTTATCTACGAGGACACGAATTATGACGGGCTGATTCTCTATTTCCTGACGCTGACGGTCGGCCGCTTCCTGTATTTCGACTTTACGGTCAAGAGTTTTCTTGAAACGATGCGGGGCGTGTTGGAAAATCTACCGCTTCTTGTCATCATGAGCGCCTACTCCGGTTTCGTGTGCTGGTATGGGTTCCATGTTGGCTTTCTGCTGAAATCAAATGGCGTCATTTTTGAGCACCTTTCTTGCCCATCTGTTTATGGACTGCTCGATCTTTCTGCTCCACAAGACAGGAATTTAAAGCATGTGATACGAAAAATTTAAAACCGGCATTTTTTTACCAGCCATAT
>ENA-OQDD01000600-OQDD01000600.1-human-gut-metagenome-genome-assembly--contig:-NODE-600-length-14063-cov-4.937356_pt1 | contig 14063 bp, 21 predicted proteins | sample MGYA00242507_ERZ504598 | MGnify/ENA primary metagenome ERZ504598 (study PRJEB26092, sample SAMD00036318) | human gut metagenome | host: Homo sapiens | study: EMG produced TPA metagenomics assembly of... | reverse complement strand
CGGACGACCACGGAAGCCTCCACGCTGGCCGCCGCCCTGACCCGGGCGGCCGCCGCGACGACCTTCGCCGTTGTTATTGTTGTTGGCGTTCGGACGGTTCATCGGATGCGGACGCGGAATGTCACCCGGAGTCGGGGTATGCATGCCCTGCTTGCGGCTGAACGGATTGTTACCCGGACGTGGGCCCGGAGTGTGCGGCTTCGCACCATTGGCGGCATTGTTGCCATTGCCGCCCTGCGGAGCATTGGTATTGTTATTGTTGCGCTGTGCGCGAGGTCCCGGAACCGGAGCCGGCTTGCCGCCCTGACGGCGTTCGCCCTGCGGACGCGGAGCGTTGCCGTTGGCACGATTGCCATGCTGGCGGGAATCACCCGGACGAGGCATGCGCTGGCCGGGCTTCGGGGCTTCGGACTTGGATGCTGCAGGACGTGCCGGCTTTGGAGCGGCAGGCTTTGCCGCGGATGCCGCGGGAGCAGCCGGAGTGGCACGAGGCGCAGGAGTAGGCGAAGCTGCCGGGGCAGCCGGCTTCTTGGCCGGGACCGCAGGCTTCTTGGATTCGGATGCGTTGCCCTGCGCGTTGGAAGCGAAAGCATTCCTCAGCTTACGGGCAACCGGAGGTTCAACGGTAGACGATGCGGACTTCACAAATTCGCCCATCGCCTCAAGTTTGTTCAAAACAGTCTTGCTGTCAACGCCAAGTTCCTTGGCAAGTTCATATACGCGTGCTTTCGGCACTCAATTTCTCCTATCTTGGGCCGCGCGCATACGAGCGCGACCGCTACTGATTCACGGCGAGCTTGTTCCTTCTCATCGTGCAACCATGTTCGTGATACCTCGTCTTTTCCCTGGGCATGACGGCACGTACCCCCACGCTTTGGATTATCGAGTCCAGCATACTCAAGCCCGTGGATTGAACGCCCACGGGCTTACCGCTGCTGAAAGTGTTGGTTATTCGGCGGTTTCCCCGCTGGTCGAAGCCTGCGCTTCGGCCATCTTCTTGGCGTGTGCCTCGGCGGATTCGATGCCGATCTTCCATCCGGTCAGCTTGGCGGCCAAACGTGCGTTCTGGCCTTCCTTGCCGATGGCCAGCGACAGCTGATCATCATGAATGAAGGCGATTGCGGTCTGGTTCTTCTCGCTGATTACCTGCACACCGGTGGCGACCGCCGGAGACAGTGCCGCCGCGACGAACTTCGCCGGATCGGCAGACCAGTCGACGATATCGATCTTCTCCGGCCCAAGGTTCTCCATCACCGCACGCACGCGAGCACCGCCGGGGCCGATCAGAGCGCCCTTCGGATTGACGCCCTCGGTGTTGGCGCGCACCGCGATCTTGGTACGGGCACCGGCCTCACGCGCGATGGCCATGATCGAGACGGCACCGGAAACCAGTTCCGGAACCTCACGTTCGAACAGACGGCGAACCAGCTCGGGATGGGAGCGGGACACCACGATTTCCGGGCCTTTGAGGCCACGTGCGACATTCACCACATACACGCGGATGCGCTCACCATGCGGTAACGCTCTCCCGGCACCTGTTCACGACGCGGCAGCAACGCTTCGACGTCGCCAACGGCCACGTGCACATTGGAGGTGTCCTTCACATCCTGCTGCACAATGCCGGTGATCAGCTTGCCCTTCTGCCCGGAGAACGCGCCGAACACCTTGTCGTCCTCGGCCTTGCGGAACAGCTGGCTGATGACCTGACGCGCGGTGGCTGCGGCCAAGCGGCCAAAGTCGCGCGGGGTGTCATCATATTCCTCGCCCAGAGTCGGCGCAGGGTGCGGATTATCCTCGGTCGGCTCGACGGGGATCTCATCCTGAGCCCAAACGGTAAAGCTTCCGGCACGCGGATCAAGCTCCACACGAGCATGCTTCGCCGCGTGCGGCGTTTTCAGATATGCCAGTCGCAATGCTTCCGAGAGTGCGGCATCCAGCGTCTCGGGATCGATTCCCTGCCCAGCTGCGAGCTGGTGCATTCCTGCCAGGTCCAGTTCCATACTTCCAAGACCTCCTATATGAAGTTATTCCGAGCGCTCGGCCCAATGGTCACAGTCGACTACTAGTCTAATGTTTCATGCAGACACGCTCCCCGTTTTTCCCCTTGGCCTTGTCGACTGTCAGACGCGCCTGCGTCTTGGTGTGCGCGAGCGCCCTTGTGGCATCACTGGCCGCGTGTTCCGCTCCTCGAATCGCAGGTCGCGCCGAAGCCGAACAGCAGCCAAGTCCTTGCGAAAGGGCGTATGCAGACGCGACTGCCAACGCCGACATCATGGCAGACAGGTCACGCCATATCGTCATGCGCTATCTTGCCGCGCAGGAGGCGGTTTCAGATTGGGCCAACACCGCGGCATATTGCCCGGCGCGATTCGCCGATGGCACGTTGCGCAGCGCGCAGGCCCGTCACGCCGTCAGATTGATGGCCTCACGGCTTGCGATTGACATCGCACAGCCCACGCTGTCACGATGCGATGGCATTGACTCGCTTGATGTCGATACGGATTCGCTTGCAGCCATGGCTGCTGCGGAAGATCAGGTGGGGTTCGCGATGGAGGTGTTCGCCGCGCGTTCCTTCGGTCATGCGACGCTTGACATCAGCGATCGTCATAAAACCACTTCGCAACGCCTGATTTCTCTTTCCGGAGCCGAAGACAATCGTGCGAAAACCTATGATGTCACGCAGCTGCTCGCCAATCCTAATACCATCGTAGATCCGCAACGGCTTGTACGCGCCAACCGATGCCGTCCTGGAAATGAATTGCGCGCGCAGCGAAATCGCAGCCGTTGCGGCAAGCTCGACTTCGTCGAACGCCTCGACGAAGTCCCAAACAACCTCGGACGACCATTCGGATGACTCCCGGGAACAGTCACTGGGCATGCTCGCCAGCATGATCGCCGACCGCGTGGATCTGGCACTCGACTGGGGTTATCCGGCATTCGACGAAGCGCTATTCGCATAGCGCAGACTTGCGTACGCTGTCCGCGCAACCGTCTTCACACAATGCGACGCAGTGTTCCCGCGAATAAGACACGCCGAGCAATCGCAGACATCGCAAAAATCCCTCAATCGGATTTGACAATCGCCAAAGCTGTGGCAAAATGATGAAGTTGCTTGTTTTCAAGTAGCACAATGGATAAGTGTCCGAGCGGTCTAAGGAGCACGCCTCGAAAGCGTGTGAGGGCGAACCCCTCCGCGAGTTCGAATCTCGCCTTATCCGCAAGTAGAAAAACCGGAGCAACGGCGCTTCGGTTTTTTTATTGCTTACAGCCCTGTGGCACGTAGGAGCACATAGGAGCCAAGGTTATTGCTTTAGACGATCTGCAACTTTTATGCCTTCAATCATCGTCTCACACTCCTTCTACCCTGAACCGCTTAAGGCCACTCAAGCCTTGGTAGAAGAAAACGTACTGACGTTCGATTATCTTAAGATGCTACGAATTGTTACGATTGCGTCTCGGTTATGGACTCGTGAGAACGTCGTAACGTCGTCGTGACATTTCACATGATTCTCGTGTTCTTTTCGGCTATATCCCGTTTTTGCGTTTTTGCGATTGCGTGATGTGGTTTTGTGATGCGATATTTGGTGCGATTGTATAGCGCAATCTTCTGTGTATCCGTACAGTATGTGCTCTTACAAAGTACGTTTCGCACGAATCGCTTCGGCACGAATCGCCAACTGGTCGTCTTCCGGATATTCGATATGTTCCAGCGTCAATCCTTGCGGAGCGATCGGACCGGTGCTGCCTTCACGCAACGGCGTCGTCATTTTTTCGGCGAACCAATCCACGGAACGTTTGCCGATACCAACCTGTACGCAACCATTAACCAGCGATCGCACCATATTGCGTGCGAAAGCGTCCGCAACGATGGTGAAGCACAGCAGTCCGGATTCGACCGCAGGCGTGCGATATCGCTCCCCCATCGTATTTCCGTCGTCGATCAGCGGATGCTGCGGTATACGACGCCAATACGCGGTTTTCACCTCGCGTATGGTGGTGCCTCCAGGATTCGGGGTTGCGAACGAGCCGAAATCATGCAGGCCGATAGTCATTTCAGCTGCCTTGTTCATAGCTTCGATGTTGAGATCATCGTCGATATGCAGCACGCAATTGCGGATACGTGGATCGATTTCGCTTGATCGGTCGGCAATGCGATATACGTAAGTGCGTTCCAGTGCGGAGAAACGTGCGTCGAATCCTTCGGGAGCTTCCTCGATGGAACGAATGGCGATGTCATTCGGCAGCATGCGTTGCAGCCGTCGCTTCAACGCCATCACCGGTTCGACCTGCATATGCCCGACGCAACGTGCAAGCGTCTCCTCATTGATGTCGAGATGGCAAACTTGGTGCGACGCATGCACGCCGGTATCGGTACGACCCGCGACGGTCAGGCGCAGCGGCTCGTCATCATCGCCTTCCGGTACACGAAGAACGGTATGCAGCACTCGTTCGATTTCTCCCTGCACGGTACGCATGTCGGGTTGTTTGGCCCATCCGTAGAAATCGGTGCCGTCATATGCCAAGTCGATACGTAATCTCACGGCATTGAGCATAACAAAAGGCGCATAACAACGGAACGATACATAGCAAAAAGGCTGGGAACCTTTCGATTCCCAGCCTTTTCTATCAGCTAGTCAAGCCTTTTCGATGCCAATCACTCGGCGTTCTCTGCGGTGGCTTCCTCAGCTGCGGCTTCCGGAGCCTCGACCGGTGCCTCTTCGACAACCGGAGCTTCTTCAGCAGCAACCTTGGTTGCGGCTTCAGCTTCCTTGACCACGGCCTGCTTCGGGCTCACCGGCTCGGTGACGAGCTCGATGATGGCTGCCGGAGCGGCATCGCCACGACGCGGAGCAATCTTGACGATGCGGGTGTAGCCACCCTCACGCTGCTCCATCTGCTCGGCAATCTCGGTGAACAGCTTGTGCACGACGGACTTGTTGCGGATGACACGCATCACGCGACGACGGCTGTGCAGATCACCACGCTTGGCGAGCGTGATCAGACGCTCAGCCAGCGGACGAAGGCGCTTGGCCTTCGGCAGGGTGGTGGTGATGCGGCCACGCTGGAACAGGCTGGTAGCCATGTTCGCGAGCATAAGACGCTCATGAGCCGGGCTGGAGGCCAGACGCGGACCCTTCTTTGGTGTAGGCATTGTTTCTCCTTGAAAGCCCCGTCGGACTCAGGTGGGCAGTTGCCCGAACATCCGAATCCGACGAAGCGGTTAGGTCAAAAGCGGCGAATCACTCGTCTTCCGGCGAGAAGAAAGTGCCGCCTTCGAGGTTGTTGGTATCGAAGTTGCCCAGCGGGGAAGCCTTGAGGGCCAGACCCAAGGACTGGAGCTTTTCCTTGACTTCGTCAATGGACTTCATACCGAAATTGCGGATGTCGAGCAGATCCTGCTCGGTGTGGGCGACCAGCTCGCCGATCGTGTGGATGCCCTCGCGCTTCAGGCAGTTGTAGCTGCGCTGGGTGAGGTTGAGATCCTCGATCGGAACGGCCATCTCCGGGTTGGTTTCCTCTGCCACCGGGGCAGGTCCAACCTCGACGCCCTCAGCCTGGGTGTTGAGCTCGCGGCACAGGCCGAAGAGTTCCACCAAGGTGGAGCCTGCGGATGCAACAGCATCACGCGGGGAGATTGCCGGCTTGGTCTCCACGTCCAGGATGAGCTTGTCGAAGTCAGTGCGCTGTTCAACGCGAGTGGCTTCCACGCGATAGCTCACCTTGAGCACCGGGGAGTAAATCGAGTCGACCGGGATACGGCCGATCTCGGCGTTATCCTGCTTGTTCATCTGGGCTGGCACATAACCGCGGCCACGCTCGACGGTGAACTCGATCTCGAGCTCGCCATCTTCAGCGAGAGTTGCGATATGCATATCCGGGTTGGCGATAGTGACGCCGGCCGGCGGAGTGATATCACCCGCGGTGGCCTCGCCCTTGCCGCTCTTGCGCAGATACATGACAACCGGCTCATCGTATTCGCTGGTGAGCACGATGCCCTTGATGTTCAACAGGATCTCGGTAACGTCCTCTTCAACACCCGGCAGAGTGGTGAACTCATGCGGGACGCCGGAGATACGCACCGAAGTCACAGCCGCTCCAGGGATGGAGCTCAGGAGGGTACGGCGCAGCGAGTTGCCAAGCGTGTAGCCGAAACCAGGCTCGAGAGGCTCGATGGTAAAGCGGGAACGCTGAGGTTGAGAGATTCCTCGGTAAGTGTCGGACGCTGTGCGATAAGCACTGTGGTTATCCTTTCAGCTTCAGGCCGGTGGTGCACTCACCGGCCATAAGCGGCGTTGGATTGATGATTTCTTCTAGTGCTCAGACGCGACGGCGCTTCGGAGGACGAACGCCGTTGTGTGCCTGCGGGGTGACGTCGGTGATGGAACCGACTTCGAGTCCGGCGGACTGCAAGGAACGGATAGCGGTTTCACGACCGGAACCCGGGCCTTCACGAACACGTCGACCTTCTTCAGACCGTGCTCCATAGCCTTGCGGCTGCGGATTCAGCGGCCATACCAGCGGCGTACGGCGTGGACTTACGGGAGCCCTTGAAACCGACATCGCCACCGGACGCCCAGGACACAACTGCGCCGGACGGTCGGTGATCGAAATAATAGTGTTGTTGAAAGTGGACTTGATGTGCGCCTGCCCAACCGGGACCGACTTGCGGTCGCGGCGACGCGGCTTGCGCGCGGCTTGCTTTTGAGCTGCCATTGACCCTCGTTTCCTAATAACGAATTTGCTTTGTTGTTCAGGCGATGAAACTTACGTCTCGTGGTCTGAACTGACAGCCACCTATTACTTGGTGGCCTTCTTCTTTCCGGCGACCGTGCGCTTCGGGCCCTTGCGGGTACGAGCATTGGTCTTGGTGCGCTGACCGCGCACAGGAAGTCCTTACGGTGACGCTGGCCTTGGTAGCAGTTGATCTGAATCTTACGACGGATATCCGCATCGATTTCACGACGCAGATCGCCCTCGATCTTGTAGTTACCCTCGAGGTAGTCACGCAGCGTGATCAGCTGCTCATCCGTCAGATCCTTGACGCGAATGTCCGGGTTGATACCGGTCGCGGCAAGCGTTTCCTTGGCACGAGTGCGACCCACACCAAAGATGTAGGTGAGGGCGATCTCGATGCGCTTCTCATTGGGGATGTCGACTCCGGCAAGACGTGCCATTGCGATTCCTTCTGTTTTCCGCAGGTCTTGCACCGAGTCGTCCGGTTTCCCGGCCCGGGCCTGCGTACCCGGGGTTCATACCGCTTGCGCGATCTGTGACTCAGCGCCTGTACTTATTATGCCGCTGGATCTGCTCTCAGCCTGACGCTGCTTGTGGCGCGGGTTGACGCAGATCACCATGACGCGGCCGTGACGACGGATCACGCGGCAGTTCTCGCAGATCCTCTTCACACTAGGGCTGACCTTCATGGTTTTCCTTTGCTTGTGTACCTTACTTGTAACGGTACGTAATACGGCCGCGGTTCAGATCATAAGGGCTCATTTCCAGCACAACACGATCCTGCGGCAGAATGCGAATATAGTTCTTCCTCATCTTGCCCGAGATGGTTGCGAGCACGATATGCTTGTTCTCGAGTTCAACGCGGAACATCGCGTTCGGCAGTGCTTCCACTACCTGTCCTTCGACTTCAATCACACCGTCTTTAGCCATGAGCCTCGTTCCGTTCTTTGGCGATTACTATGCGTGCCCGAAGACACACCAACTTGCAAGAATACACGAAAACGGGAACTACGGCACGTTCGGCGTGTCGCAATTCCCGTTTTCGATTGATTTGTGGTATTTTATTGGGCTTTCTTATCGTTGCATATGCCTCAAAGCAGCCCAATCTTCAGCTATTTCAGCCGAGTTCAGCCACGATGGTGGATTGGATCTCTTCGACGGAGCCGACGCCGTTGAAGGTCTTCAGCAGCCCGCGCTCTTCATAGGTGGCCAGCAACGGAGCGGTTTCCTTGGCATACACATCAAGACGCTTGGCGATGGCTTCCGGAGTGTCGTCGGAACGGCCTTCGATCTCGGCACGCTTCTTCATGCGCTCCATAAGCACGTCATGGTCAGCGTCGAGAGCCACCACAGCGTCCAGAGGAGTGTTCAGATCGGCGAGGATGGCGTCCAGTGCCTCAACCTGGGATGCGTTGCGCGGATAGCCGTCGAGGATCCAACCGTTCTTGGCATCATCCATGGCCAGACGATCCTTGACGATCTTGTTGGTCAGCTCGTCCGGAACCAGTTCGCCCTTGTCGATGTACTTCAGTGCCTCAACACCGAGCTCGGTCTTGTTCTTGATGTTGTAGCGGAAGATATCGCCGGTGGAGATTGCCGGAATACCGTAGTGCTCGCTCAGCAGCGCAGCCTGGGTGCCCTTGCCGACGCCCTGCGGTCCCATAATCAGCAGTCGCATGTTATTCTCCGTTTCATTGAGCCTCTTGCGAGGCTTTCTGATTCTCGATTGGTTACATGAAAATCGTGATACCGCTTCACGTCGAAACGGTATCACGATTTTGAGGTTTTACTTGCCTTCCTTGTGGTCAGTGCCCTCGAACAGGAATCCAGCGTACTGGAACTGTTCGGTCTGGGCCTTGGCCTGGCGCAGGGTGTCAAGGCCGACGCCTGCGATGATCAGGATGGTGGTGCCGCCGAACGGCAACTTGGTGTTGAGGTCGAGCGCCATGATGAGCACGGTCGGAATAAGCGCCACGAATAGTAGGTACACGGCACCGACGGTGTTGAGCCTGTTCATCACGTAGCTCAGATAACGGCTGGTGGCGCTGCCTGCGCGGATGCCAGGAATGAAGCCGCCGTACTGCTTCATGTTGTCCGCGGTTTCGTCCGGGTTGAAGGTGATTTCCGTGTAGAAGAAGCAGAAGAACACGATCATCAACGCGTACAGTGCGATGTACCACACGGAAGTGGTGTTGGCCAAGTTGGAGTTGATCCACTTGACCCAGGACTGGTCGGATTTGCCGAACTGTGCGATCAGGGTCGGGATGGCCAGAATGGAGGACGCGAAGATCGGTGGAATAACGCCGCTCATATTGATCTTCAGCGGCAGGTAGGTGGAGGATCCGCCGTACATCTTACGGCCAATCATACGACGGGTGTACTGCACCGGAATACGACGCTGGGAAAGCTCGACGTAGATGACGAGGATCATGATGACCAGCAGCACACCGACGACCGCGGCAAACTTCGCCCAATTGCCATCGGTGCCTTTGGTGCCCCAACCGATCTCCCAAAGCTGCGGCAGGAAGCCGGAGCAGATGGACATGAAGATAAGGATGGACATACCCTGACCAAGACCCTTATCGGTGATCAATTCGGCCATCCACATGATGAGGCCGGTGCCGCCAGTCATGATGAGCACCATGACCACGAGGTTCCAGACGGAACCGTCAGGCACAACCTGGGAGCACCGGTAGTTGAACAGGCGCCGGAGCGGGCGGTCACCAGAATGGTGGTGGACTGCAGCACAGCGAGGCCGATGGTCAGGTAACGGGTGTACTGGGTCAGTTTGGCTTCGCCGGACTGGCCTTCCTTGTGCAGCGCCTCGAAGCGGGGAATCACCACACGCAGCAGCTGGATGACGATGGATGCCGTGATGTACGGCATAACGCCCAGTGCGAAGATCGATAGCTGCAACATTGCGCCGCCGGAGAAGAGGTTCACCAGACCAATGAAGTTTTCGGAGGTGCTGTTCATCGAACCGAGGCACTGCTGAACGACCTTATAGTCGACGCCTGGGGTCGGAATGAACGAACCAATACGATAAATGATGATGATACCAAGAGTGAAGAGGATCTTGTTCCTCAACTCCTTGGTTTTCAAGGCCTGGATTAACGTCCTCACCTGGGATTCCTTCCATCGACGTGCGCGCCTGCGCACCCATGCAAAACAGACTCTACCGATCGAGTCTAGCGTACGGCGTCTACCTACACGTGGAGTGTTCCATCCTTTGTCGGTTTTTTACAAGATTTCGAGGCATTGTTTTCGTTTTGTTCCCCGTACTGGACCAAAACGAAGTGAGGCCTCCCCCGTCTAAGCGGGAGAAGCCTCACTTGCAAGCTTCAGTCAGCTCTACATTCCTTGGAATCAGTCCTCGGAGATGGAGCCGCCGGCAGCTCGATCTTGGACTTGGCGGAAGCGGAAGCCTTAACACCCTTGATGGTGTAGGCTGCCGAAACCTCGCCGTCGCCCAGGACCTTGACCGGGTAGCCGTCACGCACGGCACCCTTGGCGACCAGATCGGCAACGGTGATTTCGCCACCCTGCGGGAACAGTTCCGCGAGAGCAGCAACGTTGACGACCTGATATTCCTTCTTGAACGGGCTCTTGAAGCCACGCAGCTTCGGAAGGCGCATGTACAGCGGCAGCTGGCCACCTTCGAAGCCCGGACGAACCTGGTAACGCTTCTTGGTGCCCTTGTCGCCACGGCCCGAGGTCTTACCCTTGGAGCCTTCACCACGGCCGACGCGAGTGCGATCCTTCTTGGCGCCCGGAGCCGGCTTCAGGTCATGCATCTGCAGAATATCTGCCATAATCAGTCAGCCTCCTCAACGGTGACCAGGTGACGGAGGACCAGCAGCTGGCCACGGAGGGCCGGCGTGTCTTCACGGGTCACGGTCTTGCCAATCTTGTTCAGGCCCAGAGTCTGAGCCGCAGCACGCTGCTTCGGAGTGGAGTTCACCAGACCGTGGTGCAGCTTGATGTTCAGGTTAGTCATCACTCACCGTCCTTCTGAGCGCCTTGGCCTGTGCTTCTTCACGGGCCTTACGAGCCTCGGCGATGCCTTCGGCGCGAGCACGCAGCAGGGAGTCAGGAGCCACCTCTTCGAGGGACATGCCACGACGGGCTGCGATCTCTTCCGGCTCTTCGAGCTTCTTGAGAGCGTCGACGGTTGCGCGCACCACGTTAACGGCGGTGGCGGAGCCCATCGACTTGGTCAGGACGTCGGTGATGCCAGCGCATTCCATGACGGCGCGGACCGCACCGCCGGCGATAACGCCGGTACCCGGAGCAGCCGGACGCAGGAGCACGGTGCCAGCAGCATCATGGCCGATCACCGGGTGAGTGACGGTGCCCTTGATGCGCGGAACGGTGAACATGTGCTTCTTGGCATCCAGCTGGCCCTTAGCGATTGCAGCCGGGACCTCACGGGACTTGCCGTAGCCGACACCCACGGTGCCGTTGCCGTCGCCAACCACCACGAGGGCAGCGAAGCTGAACGTACGACCACCCTTGTGGGTCTTGGACACACGGTTGATGGTCACCACGCGATCGAGCATCTCGTTCTCGTGAGATTCCTCACGACGGTTGCGACGCTCGCCACGACGACCCTCACCACGCTGGCCACGACGGGACTTGCGATCCTCGTTGGTAGCTTCAGCAGCAGCCTGAGTGTTCTGAGTTTCTTCAGCCACTTGGGTTTCCTTTTCGTTGTCGCTCACAGTGCCAGACCTCCCTCGCGGGCGCCTTCAGCGACAGCTGCGACGCGGCCATGATACTTGTTGCCGCCACGATCGAACACAACCGCGGTGATGCCTGCGTCCTGAGCCTTCTTGCAATCAGTTCGCCGACCTTCTTGGCAGCTTCGGTCTTGGTGCCTTCGAAACCTGCGAAATCGCTCATCAGAGTGGATTCGCTCACCAAGGTAATGCCCTTGGTGTCATCGATGATCTGGGCAACCATGTGACGGTTGGAACGGGTAACCACCAGACGCGGGAGCTCCGGGGTACCGCTGATGCGCTTGCGCAGACGAGCGTGACGGCGCTGAAGCGCGACCTTCTTGCCCTTACCGAAAATCTGGACGCTCATTACTTACCAGCTTTCCAGCCTTGCGCAGGATGCGTTCATCCGAGTACTTGATGCCCTTGCCTTGTAGGGTTCCGGAGCGCGAAGCTTGCGGATGTTAGCGGCGCACTGGCCGACAGCCTGCTTGTCGATACCCTTGACGATCACCTGGTTCGGATTCGGCAGTTCGAACTCGATACCTTCCGGCGGCTCAACGGTAATGGTGTGGGAGTAACCGAGGGAGAACTCGATACCCTTGCCCTTCGCCTGAGCACGGTAACCGGTGCCGATGATGTCCAGAGTCTTGGCGTAACCCTCGTGCACGCCCTTGACCATGCTCGCCACGATGGAACGAGCCAGGCCGTGCTTTGCACGGGTCGGACGCAGATCGTCAGCCGGAACGAGGATGATCTCGTTGCCTTCGACCTGAGCGGTGATGCCTTCCGGAATCTCGTAGGAGTCAGTGCCCTTGGCGCCCTTGGCGGTGAAGGACTGACCGTCGATCTTGACTTCCACGCCAGCAGGAATGGTGACGGGGAGCTTACCAATATGCGATGCCATGTTTCAGCTCTCCTTTCTCACCAAACGAAAGCGACGATTTCGCCGCCGATGCTCGATCGAGGCATTCCTTCTGGGTCAGCAGTCCCGAGCTAGTCGAGATGATTGCGATGCCAAGCCACCGAGCGGCATCGGCAGAGCATCGGACTTTGCGTAGCGACGCAGGCCCGGCTTGGAGATGCGCTTGATGCCCTGGATGGAACGCTCGCCGTTCGGACCGTACTTGAGGGTGACCTCGAGAGTCTGGCCGACCTTGGCTTCCTTGGCGGTGAAGTCCTTGATGTAGCTTCACGCTTCAGGATCTCGGCGATGTTCGCTTGAACTTGGAGTACGGCATATCCACGGTCTCGTGCTTTGCCGCGCTCGCATTACGCAGACGCGTAAGCATGTCTGCGATCGGATCTGTCATTGTCATTTGGGCTTATTGCCCTTTCTCGCCGTGGTTTCCGCCGCCCGCACGCTCCATTGAGCGATTGGGCCGCGGACCTTCAGCGTCGTTATTTACCAACTGGACTTCGTAACGCCGGGCAGCTCGCCGCGGTGGGCCTTCTCACGAAGGCAGATGCGGCAAAGGCCGAACTTGCGGTAGACGGAGTGAGGACGACCGCAGACCTGGCAACGCGTATAAGCGCGCACCTTGAACTTCGGCTTAGCGGCCGCCTTGTTCTTAAGAGCGGTTTTTGCCATATCAGTTCTCCTTGAAGGGGAAGCCGAGGTGCTTCAGGAGCACGCGAGCTTCCTTGTCGTCCTTGGTGCTGGTCACCACGGTGATGTCCATACCGCGCTGGTGATCGATCGAATCCGGATCGATCTCGTGGAACATGGACTGCTCAGTGAGGCCAAAGTTGTAGTTGCCCTGACCGTCGAACTGGTTGCCGTTGATGCCACGGAAATCGCGGATACGCGGCAGAGCCATGGTCAGAAGGCGATCCAGGAACTCCCACATACGCTCGCCACGCAGGGTGACGTAAGCGCCGATGGCCTGTCCTTCGCGCAGGTGGAACTGTGCGACGGACTTCTTAGCCTTGGTGATCTTCGGCTTCTGGCCGGTGATCAGGGTGAGGTCCTTGACTGCGCCTTCGATAAGCTTGGAGTCGCGAGCAGCGGCGCCAACGCCCATGGAGACGACGACCTTCTGGACGCGAGCGACCTGCATCGGGTTGGAGTAGTGGAATTCCTTCTCCAGCTCCGGCACGATCTGCTCGTTGTACTTCTGCTTCAAGCGCGGAGTTGCCGGCGCTTCGACAGTGGTATCGGTCATGCCAGCTCCTTTCCGGACTTCTTGGCAACACGCACACGCACGGTCTTAACCTTGCCGTCGCGAGCCTCTTCCTTTTCGACGATGCGCACGCGGGTCGGCTGCTTGGTCTCCGGATCGATGACCATCACGTTGGAGCGATGGATCGGAGCCTCGACAGCCACGATGCCGGCCTGCTGGCCCTGCTGCGTAGCGCGAACGTGCTTCTTGACGATCTGCACGCCTTCAACGATCAGACGATCGTCCTTGAGCACCTGCTTGACGGTGCCCTCCTTGCCGCGATCCTTGCCGCGAATGACCTTGACCAGGTCGCCGCTCTTAATCTTGGCTGCCATGTCAGATCACCTCCGGGCGAGGGACACGATCTTCATGAAGCGCTTGTCGCGCAGTTCACGACCGACCGGTCCGAAGATACGAGTGCCCTTCGGTTCACGCCAGAGCCGAGAAT
>ENA-OQDD01000599-OQDD01000599.1-human-gut-metagenome-genome-assembly--contig:-NODE-599-length-14064-cov-1.893808_pt1 | contig 14064 bp, 11 predicted proteins | sample MGYA00242507_ERZ504598 | MGnify/ENA primary metagenome ERZ504598 (study PRJEB26092, sample SAMD00036318) | human gut metagenome | host: Homo sapiens | study: EMG produced TPA metagenomics assembly of... | reverse complement strand
CTTAATGGTACATGGTCTTTGAAGATGGCATGATAACCGTTTGCATCTTTCCAGAGGAAGGGTCTTCCGCTTCGCCCTGACCGTCTACTTCAAAGATGGGACAGTCATTGTTCAGCACTCGATAAGGGCCTTCTATGGTAGGAGCATAAGCCATTCCGAGGCTCATGGCCGAGTGCAGGTAACCGTTCGTGTAATGTCGCCCCTTGAATATCATCATCACCGAACCGTCTTCTTGAATGATAGGCGAGGGATTTGAGGTCAGAAAACTGTAGAAAGTATTGGGCTTGGTCTTCAAGATGGGCTCGTCCAAGCGTTTCCACGGACCGTAGGGCGAGTCGGCAACGGCCAGTCCCACACGTTTGTTGGCACGGGCAACGGTACACCAGGGGCTTTCCAGGGTGAGTTGTTCGTAAGTAGGGTCGGCAAAGGGGTGGGTGGAACCCATATAGATAAGGTAGTATTTCCCGTTCTGCCTCAAAATGCGTGGATTGTGTGTGGAGCGTCCGTCCCAGTATTGCGCACCACGGGCAGGGAGGGCCACTTCGCTGAACCGATAAGGTCCTTGCGGTACCTCGGACACGGCATGTACAATCTCCGAAGCTACCATCATCCCGGATGGAACGGCAAGCTCTTGGGAAAGCGGGAAACGAACATATGGTACTTGCCGTCATCTCTTTCACTACCGACTTCCCCAGGCCCAATAGCCTTCGCACTCGAAAGCTGGTGTACGTGGAGCTTTGTCTAAGTGATGAAACAGTGGGTTTTCCGACTTCTGTTTCAGTTCTACCAGATTGTCCAGCTTCTGGGCAGAAGACGTTATAGCTATGAAAGCGGCAAAGAGAAAAAGCAGATGATGTCTTTTCATGGGGAGTGTTGTTAATAAGATTATTATGATGAAACAAAGATAGCCAATCTTTTTATGCCTGTTGCCGCACTCAGCCAGTTCCGTACGAAAACTGCATCTGTTTTGTATGATTGCCGTCATTTCTTCCCTCTGCCTTTCATTATATTTGCTGAAAATATAATCGGACATTATACAATAACCAATACGATTCTAATATGCAGAGAAACCTTATTCTGACCATTCTCGGCCTTTGCTTGGCCGCAACCGCTTTTCCGCAGGAGAAGGAAACGCAGTTTGCTTTCAATAATTATCACCGTTACTACAACGAAGCCCGGCAGCGGGGGATGCAGAGAAGGAGAAGTCCATCAAGGCTTTCCGCGCTTCCTTTGCGCAGCATCCTTACCGTTATCATTCCCTGGACACCCGGTTGAGTGCGCAGGAGTGTCTGGCACAACTCACTGCCGACGGTATCTTTTCTGGTTTAAGGGAGCAGGAAGAGCAATTCCGCAAAGAGAATGCCTTTCAGAAGCCTTACTCCAACCCGCAGGCCGAAATAGGCTTGTTCGTGCGGATGCTTCAACCGTATCTGGAAAGTAGCGGATGCCTATCGTAAAGGTGAACTGACAGAAGAGCAGGCCTTGTCCGGTAAAGTGCTGAAGGCAATCTTGCATTACGGCGGTATCGAGGCAGGACGCCCAATGACGGTCCCCGTTTCCATGCATCTTGCTTTGCCATACCTACGGCAGCGGTCAATACTTATTTCTGCTATCTGAAACAGATGGACGATGCTGAAGGTGGGAAAGGCGGCACATTGCTGCAAGAGGCGTGCGATATGTTGAAAACCATTGCCTTACAAGCTTGGACCCAACCTCTCCGCCACGACGAAACCGATGAGAATGTAGTTTCCATTTCCCGTTTCCGCAACCATGTGTGGTGGGTGGGCGGCAATGCATTGGCCTATCGTTCCCTATTGCCCGTGGCCGCCATGTACCGTTCCATTCCTATGATAGACTTGCTGGCGGAAGTTTGCCAGCGCGGTATCAGTATGACCTCCCAAACTACGTATTCCGATGCTTTTGGACTGAGGATTCACTGCCGACGGAGCAGGTTGGGACATGGAAAGCAATGCCTGATTTGGGGTTATCCCATTGACGGGACTTCCAATGCACTTAAAATGCTGAATATGCTGAAAGGCTCTCCCTGGGCCAAGAATCTGGGCCGGGATAATGTGCAGGCACTTCTTAATTTCCTGCGTGGTGGTGCCTGGTATTATTATAAGGGATATCGCCTTCCTTGCCTGGACCGTGGCTCGTATGTATATAATCCCACAGAGCTTTCCATCCCTTATGCCGGAATGCTGGATAACCTTATCGGCAACTGGATGGACTCTTTCACCCCCGAAGAGCAGCGGGAACTGTTGCAATTGCAGCAAGAGGTGAAGAAGAATCGCATCATGATGGAGGAGTATGCTCCGGGCATCTATTCCGGTACCCGTTGGTTCTTCAACAACGACGACTTGATAAAGAAGACCCCCGACTATCATATCACGATTAATATGGCCTCTGTCCGTTGTGACGGACTGGAGAGTGCCGCCAGTTTTGCTGATGCCTACAATTTCTATCCGACGGATGGAATGACGTTGTTCCAGCGCAGCGGCGATGAGTATTTCCGGATTATGGGCGGTTGGGATGTCACCGCTTCCCCGGGTGTGACTGCACGCGAAGGCATGGACAAGCTGGTTCCCGTAGAGAATTGGCGTGGTTATTGCAGCAGGAGTAATTTTGCTGCCGGTGCTACGGATGGCGGGAGTAATGCCGTTGCAGGATATATCTTCGAAAAGATGAACGCTTCTGCGAAAGAGGGTGTGAACGACAAGGGGAACAGTGAGGGTTTGAACGAGGTTCTTTATGGCTTCAAGGCATATAAGTCTTATTTCATTCTGGGAGATTACATGGTAGCTTTGGGTGCGGGCGTAACCAATAAGCGTCCTGAACTGGATGGGGAGATTCGTACCACCATCGACCAGACGGCTTGGACGGATGAAGTTTTCTCGATGAAAAGGGGAAAAATGGAGCTTGTCGCTTCCGGCACTCACTCGCTTTTGTCGGCAGATGGTACTCCCCTCTGGCTGGTGCAGAAAGGTAAGTTTGCCTATCGGATACTTCCTGAGTATACCCGTGAAGCATTTGTTACTTGCGAGACTCGTCCCACAGATTGGGTGAAGCGGAACAAGGTGAATGAAAAGAAACAAGGCTTGCCCTCAGAAGCCAGAATCCTCCGTCTGTGGGCAAATCATGGACAGCGTCCGGTTGATGATACCTATGGCTATGTGGTTTATGCAGGCCGGCAGATGCCGTCGGATGAACTGCCGTTCCGGGTATTGCAGAACGATACCCTGGTGCAGGCGGTCTGCTCTATGGATGGAAAGGTGGTGGAAGCTGTCTTGTATCCCGGCAATAAAGGTTTGCAGGCAGAAGGTTTGTCTCTTTCCGCTTCTGCCCCGTGTGCGGTGCTGATAAGGGAAGATGCAGGGGAGATTGTGGTTTCTGTCACCGATGCTTGCATGAATGCGGCTCTGAAAGGGATTCGGATTGTTCTCAATGGAAGGGAAATCAAAGTACCTATGCCGCAGGGGATGCTTTGTGGAAAACCGGCGGTAATACGTGTGGATAGAATGACAAATCAATGATATAGATTATGAAAAAGATTCTTTTATTAATTATTTTCTGGGCTTGCATCGGTGTACTGCAAGCACAAGAACACTTTTCTGCTGCCAGTTTTTATCCGGTGCCCAATTCCGGCCGCGAGGTATTGGACTTTAATCCCGGATGGCGTTTTCATCGGGGGGATATTCCTTTAAAAGCTGATCCTTTGCAACTGGATGACAGCAAGTGGGAGCTGGTAAACCTACCGCATACCGTACAGCTGGTTCCTTCCGAGGCGAGCGGTTCTCGCAATTATCAGGGCCGGCCTGGTATTCCAAGCGTTTCACTGTCGATACTCGGTATCAAGGTAAGCGGTTGTCCCTCTATTTTGAGGCGGTTATGGGTAAAAGCAGCTTTTATATCAATGGTTACAAGGTAAAGGAGCACTTCGGTGGTTTTCTCCCGGTGAGTATAGATTTGACTGCTGTTGGTGTGCGTCCAGGTGATGAGGTAACCGTTGCCGTATGTGCTGATAACAGTGATGACCCTTCTTTCCCGCCGGGGCGCAAACAGTATACGATGGATTTTGTGTATTTGGTGGCATCTACCGTGATTGTTATCTTATCTGTACCGGTGACGTGCATGTAAGCGATGCCAATGAGGCTGGCCAGGTGGCTGGGGGAGGCGTGTTTGTCAGCTATGAGGATGTGTCGGACCAAAAGGCTCGGGTGAATGTCAAGACTCATATCGTCAATGATAGAGAGAGTGGTTGCCGGGTGGTAGTGGAGTCAACCCTGCTGGATGCTGTTGGCAAGCAGGTGGCCAGTACAAGGAAAAGTCTCAGCTTGTCTGCCGGAAGTGATGGACACGTCATGCAGCAGCTCACTGTCAGAAATCCGTCTTTGTGGCATCCCGATACTCCGAATCTGTATCGGCTCCGCACCTCTGTCTATCTTAACGGCAAGCTGTGCGACGCTGTTGTTTCCCGTATCGGTATCCGAAGCATTGAGTTTCGCGGTGCCGACGGTCTCTATATCAACGGTAAGCCGTTCGGAGACAAGCTGATGGGGGTAAACCGCCATCAGGACTATGCTTATATCGGGAATGCCGTACCCAACAACCTGCATTGGCTGGACGTGAAGAAAATGCGTGATGCTGGTTTCCGGATTATACGCTCGGCACACTATCCCCAAGACCCTGCATTTATGGATGCCTGCGATGAACTGGGCATGTTCATTATTGTAGCCACTCCCGGCTGGCAGTACTGGAATCCGGAACCGGTGTTTGAAGAACGTATCCTTTCCGACATCCGTAATATGGTCCGTCGAGACCGTAATCATCCGTCTGTCCTTCTGTGGGAACCGGTACTTAATGAGACGGCTTTTCCGGAGTCTTTCGCACAGAATGCCTATCGGGCTACTCATGAAGAGTATCCGGCTCCGGGTTGCTATGCTGCCATTGATGACAAGAGCAAAGGAGCAATGGGATATGATGTAGTTTATACAGCCCCCAAGAACGAGGCGTTTTACCGGAATGCAGGCAAATCCTGCTTTACCCGGGAGTATGGTGACTGTGTGGATGACTGGAATTCCCACAATTCTTACAGCCGTGTGGCACGTGAATGGGGTGAAGAGCCACAGATTCGCCAGGCCCAGCACTATGCCCGCAAGGATTATGGCGGCTCTCTTACGGTTGATCAGTTCTACAAATCTCCTCGGGGGCATATAGGAGGTGCCTTGTGGCATTCGTTTGACCACCAGCGTGGTTATCATCCTGACCTTTCTGGGGAGGACTGATGGATATGTTCCGTCAGCCAAAGTATTCCTATTACATGATGATGAGCCAGCGTGATCCGCACCTGCACTTGGAGCAGGCTGATAGTGGGCCGATGGTGTATATAGCTAATGCCATGACTCCTTTTTCCCCCGAGGATATAGTGGTTTATACCAACTGTGATAGTGTACGTGTCATTGTGAACGAAAAAGACACCCTTGTGCAAGTGCCGTTGCTGGAGGAGAAGGGGATTCGTCATCCTCCCGTTGTTTTTAAGGGTGCTTATAGCTTTGTGGATGTCCGGGCACTTCATCGGGCCGGGAAACCGGAACAATGTAGTATTGTGGCTGAGGGATTCCTGGATGGCAAGATTGTTGCTAGGACCAAGAATATGCCTTCCAAACGTAATGAACAGCTTGTACTGACTGTTGATTCTGGACTACCCCTGCGTGCCAATGGTTCGGATATGGTCACGGTGATTGCTTCCATTACCGATAAGGATGGCTATGTAAAGCGCCTTTCTCAAGAAACCGTTATTTTTGAGGTGGAAGGAGAAGGAGAGTTGGTCGGTGGAAGAGAGGTAGAAGCCAATCCCCGTGTCAGTCGTTGGGGGACTGCACCTGCACTGATCCGTACAACAACGAAAGCAGGTACTATCAAAATAAAAGCACGTCTTTTGCATCCAGGTATACAGTTCCATCCCCAGGCAGTGATTGAAATAGCTACTTTGCCTGCGGAACGTGTAGCCTTGTATAGAGAGCTTCCGGTTCCGCAAAAGACGGAAATCTTTGGAAAAACTGAAGTCGGAGAGATTGACTTCAATGAAATAGAGCGCCTTGCCAGGGAAGAGCAGGAACGTATCAATGAAATGAAGCAGGTGGAACAGCAGCAACGCCACTTTGAAAGTACGGAAAAGAAATAGCATTTACTGGTATTTTTGTTTCTACACAAAAAAATAAAAACATCTGTCACGCTATCACGCAAAGGAGTATATATGTGATTATAAATTTATTAGGGTGTGATAGGTGTTTTTTCATACCTATCTATCACGCTCTAATGAGAGTATTGGAAATAGAGTGATATCGTTGTTTTATCTATTAGGGATAGTCTTATATTGTTAGTTTTCAGCATGAAGCTTTTAGTTTCCAGCTGGATGTCTTTTCCCTGATTTAGTTGGATGTTGTTTGGGTAGTATTACATTGTATTGATAAATAAAAGGGAGGAACCTCACGGCCCCTCCCTTTCGTACATATCAAATTGATTAAGGTCTATTTGATTTCTTGATAAATAAGGTTAGAAGTTTTGTGTTATTACGTTTTTATCAGTATTAGTAGCCTGCATTATTAGTCCACTGTGTCAGACGGATTTGCTGATAAGGTATGGGGAAGTAATAATGGTTGTTGCTTTGGAAAAGCGAACCATTCCAAGTCTCGGCTCTAACTTCACTTACCTTTTCCAGACGAACAAGTTCGAACCAACGTTTCATTTCTGCAAAGAATTCCCAACCGCGTTCGTTGAATACAGCTGTTGTGAAAGCTGTAGGATCAGTAGTTGTGGTCAGCTGGTCTTGTGCATAACCGGCACGTTTCTGTACTTTCTGAATGGCATCCAAAGCTTGTGCGTTTACACTGTTTGTGGCACGGGTGGAAGCTTCTGCGTACATCAGCAGGACATCGGCGTAACGGTAGATACAAGTGATACCATTAGCTTGGGCACTCTTACCGGGTGCGCCGTTGTCATAGTCATAATACTTGGAAATGGCGGGAAGCTTATCGGCACTTTCTTTATAAGTGACATGACCGTTTTTAGTTTCCCATTCTGTCATATAATTCCACTCTTTACGTGCATCATCCGGATAATTTAGAAAGAAGCTTTCGTTTGCATAGTAGTCAGACCAACCGGCATTGGGGGCAAAATCGCTGGGGTAGTAAGACTTTCCATAGTTACTTGCCGTCTTCATCTTCGCATTATGGTGGATGGCAAACATTACTTCATTGGGTTGTGCTTTATTGGCTTCTTTCCACAATTCTGCATATTCTTCGGTCAGGTACAAACCAGAGTTGTCTATGATGTCTTTAGCTGCAGCCGCTGCCAGTGAGTAATACTCTTGTCCTCTTTTCAAAGGCCAACCGGCCATTGTCATGTAAGCGTCTGCCAGACAAGCTTCGGCTGCCCATTTGGAAGGAGTAGAGCTGAAGCCGCTGCGACTTTTTGCCGGTAATATTTCTACTGCTTTTTCAAGCTAGGAATAATCGCTTGATCATAGATTTCTGCAACAGCAGTTCTCGGCATGTACGTTGAAGCGTCTGTTTCTGCTAGAATTAGGGGTACATCACCATACATGCGTACCAAATAAAAATAAGAAAGTCCACGGAGGAAGTAAGCTTCTCCTAATACTTCTTCAAACTTCTTGGCTTGGTCTGCATTTTCCGGTAATACCGTCTTATTAATAAGTGTATTGGAGTGGTTGATAACGGCAAAAAATAGTGACCAAGTAGTATCGAAATCTGCAGTGTTGGCTGTGATATTGGGAGATAGTCTATAGTAATTGGCCAATTCATTATTTGCTTTTGCCGCACGATAAGTAATATCATCTGCACATACATTTATGCGTTGTAAACGGCAGTTAAAACCATAGTTCCCATTCCATAAATCGTTATAAAGTCCTGTTGCAGCTTGTTGAAGACCTGTTAGGTCCATGCTGGCAATGTAATCTTCATCAGTAATGAAAGACTGTGGCTCTTGGGTCAGGTCTACACAAGAAGTTGTCAGGAACATACTGCAGGCTATTGTTGCTATATATGCTAATTTTTTCATATTATTCTTGTTTAAAAGGTAAATTCATTAGAATGCAAAATTTAAACCAATCAGATAATTACGGCTGTTAGGATATGAGCCCAATCAACACCTTGTATCAGTGGGCTTCCCATTGTTGCTTCAGGATCCAGACCGGAATAGTTGGTGATATGGAACGGATTCTGGATGGAAACATAAAGTCGGAGATTGCTGATACCAAGTGATTTGCAGGCTAATTCGGGCAAAGTGTAACCCAAGGTGATACTTTTCATCTTGATAAAGCTTCCATTTTCTACAAAACGACTGCTGAATACTTTGTTTTCTGTGCCTCCTTGTACGAAACCCGGTACATCTGTATTTGTATTGGTTGGCGTCCAACGGTTCAAGAAGTCACGCATTGGAGTTACTGCAGCCATGTTCTGACCGGAAACTGTATTGAATCCCATTTGATGAGTTGCATTGTATATATCAAAGCCATGGAAACCTACCATAAAGAATGAGAAATCAAAATTCTTGTAATTGAAGCTATTGTTCCAACCCCAGTTAAATGTCGGTTGACCACAGCCGATGATACCTTGGTCTGCATCATTCAGTACTCCGTCTTTATTGGTATCTACATATTTAGAGTTACCAGCTACGACTTTATAGACTTCACCGTTTGTTTTGCCATTTGTTTGACCGTTGGCGTCTACGAATGGAGCGTTCACTTCATCTTCCTGCCAGATACCTCCGAAAGTATATCCCCAGAATGTACCTAATTTTTCACCTTCAATCATCTGGAATAATTGATTTTGGTAACTTCCGGCTTGCTGTTGGCGATGGTTAGCTGTAGGTATGCTGTTGAAAGTTCCTTTATTATGCGATAAAGTAACGTCGGTATGCCAGCTGAAGCCTTTACCGGTAAATGGGTCTGCACTGATTGTGAACTCTATACCAGTATTCTTGATTTCGCCAGAGTTCATCAACAATGAGGGAAATCCCATGTGTGTTGGTTGTGCCAGATCCAACAAAATATCTTTGGATAATTTGCTATACCAATCGGCAGTCAAGCGTATGCGACCGTTGAGTATACCAAAATCAACACCTGCATTGAACTGGTCGTTACGTTCCCATTTTAGGTAAGGAGCAGCAGGGCGGTCTACTTTATAAGAGGTGGAGCCATCACTATTTCTTATTGGAGTACGTTTGGAATAGGGGCGGTAAGCTTCTACAGCTTGGTTACCTACAGAACCATAACCGAGGCGAAGTTTCAATTGGTCGATAAAGCTGTTGTCTTTCAAAAAACTTTCTTGTTTCAAGTCCCAAGCCAAAGCTGCAGATGGGAAATAGCTCCATTTATCAACAAGACGTGAAGAACCATCTGCGCGAATAGATGCAGTAACCATGTAACGGTTCATAAATACGTAGTTTACACGTAACATACCTGACATTAATGTATTGATAACACGGTCGGAGCTATTGGTAGCAAGCTCTGCATTTGACCATGCCAAGTTGTTTATACCGATCCTATCAATATAATCCAAACCATAAGCAGTACCGGTATTGATTGAAATTATTATCATAAGACTGTTCGAAACAGCAGTTGCGTTGACACGATGATTAGCATTAAATTCTTTTACATAACTTAATGTGTTGGTGTTTAACCAGGAAGTGTTCCAGTAACTACGTGCTTGACCTTGCGATAAATTGCTATTCTTGAAAGCATAGTAACTTTTGTCATTTTGTACGGAAGTGTTTAGTCTATTGTCAAGCAGAACTCCCAGTTGTGAGCGGAAGCTCAAACCGTCCATGATGTCAAACTGGACATAACCTTGTATACGATTATTTATTGTCTTGTTGGCATTGTCTGCTTCCCAAATATGCCCCATTGGATTGTAAGTTGAACTACCCTCAAAAAATGAATTATTGTAGTTTCCATCTTCATCTTGCGGTTCAATAGTACTGGGAAAGTACATTGCTTGTTGGATTAAACCATCATATTCATTGACACGTGGAGTACTTGTTTCTCTGTAGTGACCATAGATGTTCATACCAGCTTTCAGCCATTTCTTGATTTTGGTATCTACTTTCAAACGCCAGCTGTAGATTTGGCTACTTGACTCCTTGATGATACCTTCATCGTTTTGATAGCGGAGAGATGCCAGGAAAGTAGTCTTTTCGCCACCACCTGCAATAGACATTTCATAGTTCTGTGTAACGGCAGGGCTGCGGAAGATTTCTCTTGAGTAATCATAACCTGCTTTGCCAGACTTGAAGGCTGCTAATTGCTCTGCACTATAATAGTGATTGTCGCCGTATCCAAAATATTCCTTACCATAGTCATTAACCAGGTTGGCATATTCATAGGTAGAAAGATTATCAGCATACTTGGCTACAGTCTTGATGTTGGCAAATGCATTAAAAGATACAGTCAATTTGTCTTGGGATGGGTTTTTGGTAGTAACCAAGATTACACCGTTTGCACCGCGAGAACCGTAAACAGCTGTTGCAGATGCGTCTTTCAATACTTCGATAGATTGAATATCGGAAGGATTCAACGACTGAAGGGAACCACCGATGAAACCGTCGATAACAACCAAAGGACCGGTTTCTGCTGTGATAGAGTTGATACCACGTACACGGATGGTATTGCCTTCAGTAGGATTACCGGAACCAGAGAGAACTGATACACCGGCCATACGTCCCTGCAATGCATCGGATACATTACCGGTCGGGGTATTCTTCAATGCATCTGCTGCTTTTACAGAAGCAACTGCACCGGTCAGGTCACTCTTACGTTGAACGCCGTAACCCACTACGACAACTTCCTGCAGCAATTGGCTGTCTTCTGCCAGTTTTACGTCGATTTTGGTCTTTCCGCCTACGGCAATCTTTTGTGTCTGATATCCGATATAGGAGAATACGAGAGTTGCGTTTGCCGGAACATTGGGAAGGGTGTAGTTTCCGTCAATGTCTGTGATACATCCGTTACTTGTTCCTTCCACCTGGATAGAAGCACCAATCACCGGACCTAAGTTGTCAGTCACTGTACCTGTTACTGTGAGATTCTGTGCATTGGCCTGCGTGGCAAATAGGACAGAAAGCAACATAATACCTAATGCTTTAAAGAAGCTGGATTTCTGTTTCATAAATATTAATTTAATTAGTTATTAATAAAGGTTGTTTCTTTGTTTTGTACTCACTTCAGAGTTGAATCACATCGCAAATGTAGGGGATGGAATATACAAATGCATTAGTTAATAGTTCGCAAAAAGTACGAATTCGTACAAAACTTGCGAACTATACCACTCTTGTACTTTTATTCCCTTTCACTTTGGTTCTTTGCTTCCTTCACCTCTTCCAGTAGGGCAGAGAGCGTTTTTACCTTGCCCGGATGGGCTTCTGCCACATTGTCTTTTTCGGACGGATCAATGGAAAGATTGTACAGTTGGGGCTGCGGGGCGTTGCCCATTTCTATTTTTGTCCAATATCTCCAGTGCCGGCTTGTCGCTGGGCTCTATGTATTTCCAGTCTCCTTGGATAATGGAGAGTGTATTGTCCAGATTCTGTTGTACAATATAGTCACATCCGGCAGTATCGGTTCCCAGGAAGTTGTTGAGCTGGTCGCGGCTGTCGGGAGCGATGCCTGCTTCCAGCGGATGGTTCAGCAGGGCGGCGAGTGAAGCGTATACATCAATCATGGAGAAGGGGGCTTGTTGTTTGCCGGGCTTGATGCCATTGGGCCAGCGTACAATGAAGGGAATGCGGGTACCGGCATCGAAAGCGCTGTACTTCCCGCCGCGGTAGTGCTTCATGGGAGTATGGCCGTTCAGCAGTTCGCGTGCCTGGTCCTGATAGCCGTCGTCTATGACGGGACCGTTGTCACTGCAGAATACAAAAATGGTGTTGTCGCAATGCCGAGGCTATCCAAAGTGTGCATGATTTCACCCACGGTCCAGTCCAGCTGGAGGATGACGTCGCCACGTACGCCCAAACCACTCTTGCCGGCGAAACGCGGATGTGGCACGCGGGGAACATGTACATCTTGCGTACCCATATAAAGGAAGAAAGGTTCGTCTTTATGGGCTGTGATGAAGTTCTTAGCTTTGTCTGTAATCACGTCGGCAATGTCTTCGTCTGTCCAAAGGGCGGATTTGCCGCCGGTCATCCAGCCGATGCGGGGGATGCCGTTGATGATGGTGTTATTGTGCCCCTGGCTGGGTTTCATCTTGACGAGTTCGGGGTTTTCGAGACCGGTGGGCCAGTCACCGACCTTGTGGTCGTAGCTCACAGTGATAGGGTCGTTGGGGTCGAGACCCACTACATGTCCGTTCTCTACAAAGACGCAGGGAACGCGGTCGACGGTAGCGGGGATGATGTATTCATAGTCAAAGCCGATGTCTTGGGTGTTCGGTTTGATGGAGTGGTTGAAGTCTGTACCGCCTTTAGGGCCCAGGCCGAGGTGCCACTTGCCCACTGCTGCAGTGGCGTAGCCTTCTTCCTTGAACATATCGGCCATAGTGACGCAGGCGGTATCGATGATGAGTTCGGAATTGCCCGGAGCAATGCCGGTATTCTTCTGTCGCCAGGGATACATGCCTGTCAGCAGGCCGAAGCGGGAAGGGGTGCTGGTGGAAGAAGTGGCATAAGCGTTGGTAAACTGCATGCCTTGTCCGGCAAGGCGGTCAATGTTGGGAGTGCTTACTTTGGTGGCACCGTAACAGCTCAGGTCGCCGATACCCAGGTCATCAGCAATCAGATATACTACATTGGGCTTCTGCGGCGAGTGCTCCGAAGTCTTGTCTTTAGGTTGGCTTCCGCATCCCGCTATCAGCTGCACCGGGAATCAGAGACCACAAGGGGGAAAAATGCTTCATAGTTCTTTGACTTTAGATTGTAATTCTGAGGTCAAAGGTAAGAGGTTTTATGGAATCGGGTGTATAAGGAAGTACAAGGGAAGGGAGAAAAAGTACAAACCGTATCATGCGATGGCTTGATGTACAATATTAAGATGTCTCTTCACTGTCTTCCGTACTTTCCTCTCCTCCATTCTCTCCTTTGCGGTAGGCCAGTGGGCTGACATGGTAAATGTCCTTGAAGCATTTGGAGAAATAGCGTGAAGAACTGAAACCGATCCGGTCCGCAATTTCAGTGATATTCAGCTCCGGATTGTTGCGCAGCATCAGAGCGCCTTTCTTCAGGCGGATGGTCAGGATAAAGTCGTTCGGAGTTTGTCCGGTGATAGCCTTCAGCTTGGTGAACAGATTGGTGCGTGCCATTGCCATTTCACGGGCAAAGACGTTGACGTTGAATTCCGTATCGTCCAGATGTTGCTCGATGACTGCATGGCACGGTCCAGAATCTCCTTGTCTATGGGGTTGGTGGCAAGCATCTGTACAAAGGCTTGCGGCTGCTTGCTGAACTTCTCCTGCAGGAGGATGCGCGAGTTCACGAGGTTGTTGCAGCGCGAAATCAATAGATTGGTGTTGAACGGCTTGGTGATATAGTCATCCGCACCGATGCGCAGTCCCTCGATATTCTGTTCGATGGCAGTACGTGCCGTGAGCAGTACCACGGGAATATGGCAGGTGTTGAAGTCGCTCTTTATCTGTTTGCACAGTTCCGTTCCCGACATGTTGGGCATCACCACGTCGCTGACTACGATATTGGGCATTTCGCTGCGCACCAGTGCAAGTCCTTCCGCTCCGTCGGCCGCAGTCAGCACTTCGTAGAAGGGCTTGAAGATACCTGCCAGCATGTCGCGGATGGAGTCGTTGTCTTCCACTATCAGGATTTTTGCATCCGGGAGTCGTTTGATGGGAGCACTCTCTTCCAGCTCCGCCTTGAGCAGGGCATCGTTTTCCGGTTTGGGAATTTCTATTTGTTGCACACTGTCTGCATTCTTATTTATTTGCTCTTCGTCAAACTGTGCGTTCCCCAATTGCAGGTTTACGATGAAGCTGCTACCTTTGCCCAGTTCGCTTTCCACACGGATGGTGCCGTGATGGAGCTCCACGATACCCTTCG
>ENA-OQDD01000598-OQDD01000598.1-human-gut-metagenome-genome-assembly--contig:-NODE-598-length-14070-cov-3.407086_pt1 | contig 14070 bp, 15 predicted proteins | sample MGYA00242507_ERZ504598 | MGnify/ENA primary metagenome ERZ504598 (study PRJEB26092, sample SAMD00036318) | human gut metagenome | host: Homo sapiens | study: EMG produced TPA metagenomics assembly of... | reverse complement strand
TTCCCCCGTTTTGGCCGTCAAATCTTATTTTCGGGGGAATACCTAAAGATACAAAAAGCCAACTAATTCGCAATACTTTGTGTATGAATTAGTTGGCTGATTTTGTAATATTTAATGAATGTCCCTAAATAACGCATCAGTATAACATAGAAGAGGATGTCAAAGCTTCAACAAGACTTTTGGCATCCTCTTTTTTATTTTATCCATAAAGATGGCTTATCAACATACGACACAACAGCCACACCATCAGATGCTCTGCCGCATAACACACCAGACAGGATTGGGTGCCGGACCGAAATGAATCTCCCTCAACGGTGCATCACACGCAGGGCATTGCAACGGCAAACGTTTCTTTATTTCTCCCATATCATTTCAGTTTTTTCACAAATGTACTGACAGAAGCTATCAAAGTACTGTTCACCGGCAGAGAAGGATTCCCGTAAGTAAGCATCTGCTGCTGTACGGCCTTTGATTCACAATCTTTCAGCACATGGTTCATCTTATCAATCAAAAGCAGTTCGGCAGCCGGGCAACCCTTTTTCAGAAGTTCGGCATCCTCCACCGATACCTGAATATCATTTTTACCCTGAACGATGAGGACCGGCACTTTGACGGAAGCAATCACCGTCCGGGGATTATACTTGAACCAGGAAATCAAATAAGGCTGGACAGAAGCCCGATACAATGATTGCAGATAAGCCGGCACGTCACTCACTTCCTTGCCGTTTTTCAAGGACCCGTTAATGGATGCCACCTCCTTCCGCACCGCTTCCGGATTCTGTTGAGCAGCCACTTGCGCCTCTATAATCTCGTAGGCAGGACGCCCCGCACCGGCAACCGAGATATAGCCTTTCACCTTCGGCCGGTTCTGACAGGCCAGCATTCCAATCAGCGCCCCTTCGCTATGTCCTGCCACCGTGATTGTCGTAAAACGTTTCTCTTTCGCCAGGTAATCAATCCAGCCCGTCACATCATTCACATAATCTTCAAAACGAAGTTTCGCTTCCTCCTTACCTGCCGACGCACTGGTTCCTATCCCCCGCTTGTCAAAGCGCAAGGAAGCGATGCCGTTTGCCGCCAAGCCTTCCGCCAGAAACTTCAACGAATTATTCCTCAAATTGCCAATGGCTGAATTACCATCCATATCCGTAGGTCCGGAGCCGGCTATAATAAGCACCACCGGACAGGTTTTCACCCCACCGGGCAAAAGCAGTTTTCCTTTGATTTGTCCTTCCTTGGTGTTCAGCACCACATTTTCTTCCAAAGGAAGCACTTGTGCCCGACAACAAAGACCGCACAGGAAAAATAAACCGGCTAAAATAAAATTCAAGTGTTTCATCTATTACGTATTTTAAGATTATCCATTTAACAAATATAGTGATTGTATTGAATAAAGCGAATCAATATTTGAATGTTGTTAAGCATCAGTTTTATTTTATTCAATACTATTCTATTTTATCTTCAACATGGATAGAATCAAGTCGTTTTGTCACTAAAAAAAGAACCGTTATACACGCCTACTTTTGCTGGGAGAAAATAAATCTGTAACTAATTAAAAAAAGGATTTTTTATCATTTTCCTTTTCTTATTCATCCAAACAAACTATCTTTGCCATGTTTTGTTCCGCGTACCTCCGACTGATGCGAGGAAGCGGATGAAAAGGGAATCAGGTGCAAGTCCTGAACAGTCCCGCTGCTGTAAGCTCCATCTACCTCTATAAGGGGATAGGTTTACTTATCCACTCACGCCACTGCCTGTATATATAATAAGGTGGGAAGGCAAGTAAACAGGAGTAAGTCAGAAGACCTGCAAAACGTAAGTCATCGACCGTCGCTTTCGAGGAAAGAGCAGCGGTAAGAATGCGGTATTTATTCATTAATATGTTTTTTTAAATGAAAGGAAATAACCAGGCTTATAAGCTATGGCTTTGTCTGCTTTGCAGCTTTCTCCTATTGCCGCTTGAAATACAGGCACAGGAGAAAGGAGATTCCATCACCGGAAAAGTGCATAAAATAGATGAAGTTACGGTTACGGCAAGACGTCCGCCTGCCAAAGTAACAACCGGCAGCCCTGTACAACTTATCAACAAGGAAGATATAAAGAACTTGGGGTTACAGAATATGGCAGATGCCGTAAGGCGTTTTGCCGGAACCAACGTCCGTGATTACGGAGGCATAGGCGGTCTGAAGACCGTTTCCATCCGCAATTTAGGAGCTGCACACACAGCAGTCAGCTACGATGGAGTAGTCGTCAGCAACAGTCAGGCAGGACAAATCGATATCGGGCGTTTCTCCCTCGACAATGTATCCTCTCTTTCATTGGCAATCGGACAAGATGAGAATCTGCTGCAACCGGCCCGTCTGTATGCTTCGGCAGGAGTACTCAGCATTGAAACGGAGAAACCCGTCTTCGAAAATGGGAAATCCTCCCTGTCACAAATACAAATCCGGGGAGGAGCCTTTGGCTACATAGCCCCATCCATACGCAGATGGCAGAAGCTGGGAGAACACACCGGTCTGTCAGTCGATGCTTCCTTTATACGTGCCGACGGTAATTATCCCTTCACATTGGAAAACGGAAAATACATCACTCAAGAGAAAAGAAACAATTCGGATATTCATACATGGCAGGGAGAGGCGAATCTGTTTCATACTTTCCATGACGAAAGTACACTGGATGTGAAAGCCTATTATTTTTATTCCGAACGCGGACTGCCCGGTGCTGTCATTCTATACAACCCGAAGGCAGAAGAACGTTTGTGGGACGAGAATTTCTTCACCCAAGCCCGTTATAAGAAAACCTTCTCCCCCAAATGGACTTTGCAGGCGCAAGCCAAGTTCAACCATTCTTGGAACAAATACGAAGATACAGACGTGAAGTATGAAAACGGAAAGCAGACCGACATCAACCGTCAGGACGAATATTATCTGTCCGCCGCCGTGCTTTATCAGCCCGTCAAAGGTCTGGAATTATCGCTCGCGCAGGATGGATTCATCAATACCCTTCACACCAATATCAACGACAGCCCCAACCCGGTGAGATATTCCTCGCTCACAGCCCTCAATGCACGTTACCAATGGGGACGTATCAAGCTATCGGGCACATTGGTGGGGACTTTCATTACGGAAGAAGTAAAAGCAGGGAATACTCCCGACGACCGGAAACGCCTGTCGCCCACCCTGTCCGTTTCCATTCAGCCATGGAAAGAAGAACAATTATACGTCCGCGCAATGTATAAGAATACGTTCCGCGTACCTACCTTCAATGACCTTTATTATCTACGCATAGGAAATACCTCCTTACGCCCGGAAAAGGCACGCGAATACAATATAGGTGTCACTTGGAACGGCAAGCCGTTTTCGTTTACCGATTTCCTTTCTATCACTCTTGACGGATATTATAATGAAGTAACCGATAAAATAGTCGCCTTTCCCAGTACTTATGTATGGAAAATGCAGAATTACGGCACGGTACATATCACCGGCCTTGATGCGACAATGGCTACTTCCATACCTGTCTGCCCTAACATAAACGTAGGATTAAGCGGCAATTATTCCTGCAAAAAGCCATAGATATGACAAATCCCGATGCCAAGAATTATAAAGACCAGCTGCCCTATACGCCTCAGCATAGCGGCAATGCTTCGACCACCATCGAAACTCCTTGGATTAATGTGGGTTACAGCCTGACAGGGGTCAGCGAACGCTACTATATGGCACAGAATATACCGGTGAATAAGATAGACGGTTATGTAGAACACACAGCCACTTTATGGCGGGAATTTACAATGAAAGGCTGTCACCTCCGCCTTCAGGCAGAAGTTATCAATCTCACTGACAAGCAATATGATGTTATCAAATATTATCCCATGCCCGGACGTTCCTGGCGCATAACGGGAGTATTAAGATTTTAAACAATATAAATGTCTAACTTTTAAAAATTAATTATGAAACTAAGAAGCTTATTTTTTGGAACACTGTGTATGTTAATGCTGGGTGTTTCATTCACCTCATGTAGTGATGATGACGATGACAGCAAAAAAAACGATGAAGGTTCGAAGGTGGAATTGCCTGAAAATCGTGTCTACATTTTGAATGAAGGTTCTTATCAAAAGAACAATGCCGGCATCACATACTATGATCCCGATAAAAGAAACAATGTAATAGATGACATTTTCTATAAGCAAAATGAAGCCAAACTAGGAGATACAGGACAAGATATGATAAAATATAATAATAATATTTATGTATCCATGTATGGCTCTAAATATGTATGCAAACTGAATGAAGCTTGTGTAGAACAAGCGCGTTATAGCTTTACAGACGAGCAAGGACAGCCTCGCTATATGGCTGCTGAAGACGGAAAACTTTACGTTACTTTAAGCAGTGGTAATGTAGCCCGTTTGGATGCTAACACATTAACTTTTGAAAAGATGGTAGCTGTAGGACAAAATCCCGAGCATATTATTGAAGAAGATGGCAAACTATATCTGGTAAACTCCGGTTTCGGATATGACAATCGTTTGTCTATCATTGATATCAAGACTTTTGATACAGCAGAGCATGTGGAAATTTTCCAGAATCCGGATAGGATACTAGAAGCTAATGACAAAATTTTCATCCAAGGATATGGTGGTCCGTACCCTGATTATGACTATACTGTAGCAATCTATGACAAAGAAAACAAAACCTACAAAAAAATTGGACCGGGCACATTAATGGCTGAATATAATGATGTGGTATATGTTATCTATTCAGAAACAGACTATAATACAAATACATCCAACCATACATTATATTCTTATAATGCTAAAACCAACAAAAAAGAAGAAACTAGTTTTTTACAAATGCCAGAAGAACTCAAGACTCGTATCTTTTATATGTTGAGTATCAATCCTGAAAATGGAGATTTTTATGTCGGTACTACCGATTATAATACTAACGGAGATATATATCGTTTCAAGAAAGACGGTACTTTTATTGAAAAATTCGAGAGCGGTGGTGTAAGTCCTAGAGCAGCCGTATTTATTGACTAACCAATGAAACAATTTTCTCTCTTTATTCACCTGATGCTTTCAGTCTTGCTTTTTTCCTCCTGCGGCGGAAGAAGCAAGACTGCTTCTGTAATAGAAGCAGAAAAAGCAATCCCTTTGCGTTATGCAGAAAACCTCAATCTGTCTGCAACCGAAGACTATACCATTGCCCGTCTGCGCAATCCATGGGATACGACCCGGATACTGCATACCTATGTCTTGGTTGACAAAGAAAAGTCCCTGCCTGCCGACTTGCCGGAAGGGACACTTGTCCGCACGCCATTGAGCAAGGCCGTTGTTTACTCATCCGTACATTGCGGATTGCTCAACCAGATTGGTGCTTTGAAAAGTATTGGAGGAGTCTGCGATTTGAAGTATATCAAACTGCAAGAAGTGCAGGATGGCTGCCGCACAGGAAGCATCGCCGATGTAGGGAATGGAATGAACCCGGATATAGAAAAGATAATCGACCTGCACCCCGATGCCATTATGCTCTCCCCTTTCGAGAACAGTGCGGATACGGACGGGTGGAAAAACTCAACATCCCCATTATCGAATGTGCAGACTACATGGAAACTTCGGCATTGGGACGTGCCGAATGGATGCGCTTCTACGGCCTTCTGTTCGGTGAGGCACAAAAAGCGGACAGTTTGTTTGCCGAGGTGGAAAAAAACTATAATGAGCTGAAAGCATTGGTTGCTCCCCTTTCATCTGCACCGAGCGTTATCAGCGAACTGAAAAACGGTTCGGCTTGGTATGTTCCGGGAGGTAAAAGCACCTCTGCACGCATCTATGCGGATGCCGGAGCCAATTATGTGTTTGCCGATGACGAGCATAGCGGTTCTGTTCCCCTAGCCTTCGAAACCGTGTTTGACAAAGGTCAGAATGCAGATTTCTGGCTCATCAAATATAATCAGGCCATTGACAAGACTTATAAGGAATTGGAGCAGGACTATGCTCCATACACCGGTTTCCGTGCATTCAAGGAACGCAACATTTATGGATGCAACACAGGGAAGGTAGACTTTTACGAAGATTCCCCTTTCCATCCCGACCGATTACTGAAAGATTTGATAAAAATATTCCATCCTACGCTTTTAGAAGGGTATGAATTAAAATATTTCACTAAATTAGCGGAGTAAATCACCGTAGGGTTATGTCAAAACGTGGATAATGCTGCCCCTACAGCTGACGATAGGATAGGCCGGGTTAGTTTTGACACACTCCCTACAGTGGGCGTACCCCCAAACAGTATCAATGAATAACAAAGGAACAAAATACGGTATCATACTGCTCCTTCTCATCCTTGCATTGACAGGAGCCAACCTGTTGTTCGGTTCGGTAAACATCCCTGCCGATGCGGTGTGGCATATCCTTACAGGCAATGAAGTAGAAAAGGCGAGTTGGAGTTTCATAGTCTGGGAATCCCGTCTGCCGCAAGCCATTACCGCCCTCCTTTGCGGAATGGCACTCGCAGCATCGGGACTGATGTTGCAAACCACATTCAATAACCCTTTGGCCGACCCTTCCATACTGGGAATCAGTTCGGGAGCCAGTTTGGGAGTTGCCTTGGTCATGCTGGCAGGCGCAGGTACGATTACTGCCGGAGTATTCACTTTATCCGGATTCCTGTCCGTCATTATCGGAGCATTCATAGGCTCCATGCTGGTGATGGGAATCATCCTGTTCTTCTCCACTTTGATAAAAACAGCATCATGCTGCTCATTATAGGTATCATGATAGGGTATATCACTTCATCTGCATCTCCCTGCTCAACTTTTTCTCCACGGCAGAAGGGGTGCATTCCTACATGATTTGGGGAATGGGAAACTTTGGAGGAGTATCTTTGCAGCAGCTTCCCTTTTTCTCCTTGGTCACAATGGCGGGACTGCTGATTACCATACTGCTGATAAAGCCTCTGAATGCCCTGCTGCTGGGAACACGCTATGCCGAAACCTAGGAATCAACATCCGCCGTACACGTAACCTGCTGCTTGTCGCCACCGGATTACTGACAGCGACGACTACCGCTTTCTGCGGCCCGATTTCCTTTATCGGACTGGCTGTGCCGCACATTGCCCGCCTCATGCTGGGAACCTCCAACCATAACTCTCTGCTACCTGTCACCATGCTGACGGGAGGAGCCATTGCCCTGCTCTGCAACTTCATCTGCATTCTGCCGGGCGAGGCAGGTATCATTCCACTGAATGCCGTCACTCCGGTCATCGGTGCGCCCATTATTATTTATGTCATTGTGAACCAACGTAAAATCCAGTACTTCAACTGATGGAAAAGCAAGCTGTCATCACCGCCACAGACCTGTGCATAGGTTATCGTACCCACAAAGGAGAAAAGAAAGTGCACGAACACCTTTCTTTCGGACTCTATCCGGGAGAACTGACCAGTCTGCTTGGAGCAAACGGGGCCGGAAAATCGACTTTGCTCCGCACCCTGTCCGCTTCGCAACCTTCACTGGCAGGAGATTTGCAATTGCTGGGCAAGCCTTTGCAGCAGTATTCGGAAAAGGAACGTTCGCGCACCATCGGCGTGGTCCTGACAGACAAGACACAAGCCGGAGGGCTGACCGTGTATGAACTGGTAGCTTTGGGACGCCAGCCGCATACAGGTTTCTTCGGACGGCTCCATCCCAAAGACCATCTCATTATCAAAGAGGCATTGGATGCCGTAGGCATTGCCCACAAAGCCGAAAGCTACACCGCCGAACTTTCGGACGGAGAACGGCAAAAGGTAATGATAGCCAAAGCATTGGTTCAGGAATGTCCGCTTATCATCTTGGATGAGCCGACCGCTTTTCTGGACGTGGTGAGCCGCATTGAAATCATGACTTTGCTGCATCAATTGGCGGTGGAGCAAAACAAGGCCATCCTGCTATCCACCCATGACATAGAACAAGCCCTGGTACTGTCGGACAAGCTTTGGCTGCTGTCCAAAGAAACAGGACTGCAATGCGGAGTGACGGAAGATATGATTCTGAACCATCGGATGGACACGCTGTTCTCACACAGTAATATCCGGTTCGATTATGATCATGGCATCTACTATCCAACCGTGAATGGAAAGCAGGAAATAACGGTGGAAGCGACAGACGAAACCTTATTGCACTGGACTATCAACGCACTGAACCGTCACGGATATACTTGTCTGCAAACCCAAAACGTTCCTGCCGGTCTGCCCCATCTACAAGTCATCGCTCCCGATACCTTGTACCTCACCTGGGGCGGGAAACAACGGACATTCACTTCGTTCGGGAAGTTGCTGGAAGAAATAAAATAAAGACACGCATCAACCATTCCGGACCACGCGCAGTATCTCTCTGTAAATCAACAATATAATGTGAAAAAATATTCTAAATTCCCCTGAAACGGTTTTCCATTCTCCGCTATCAAATTCGGCTTGACGTATATCGGTTGTTCTAATTCCTGTGCCATAGTTGCGGTTACTTCCTTGCAGGAGAGCGTCATAAGGCTTATTTTTGCCCATCTGCATTTGTTGCTTCACCCAAGTGAAGAGGCGATTTCACTTAGATGAACAGCCGTTTTCGCCTAAGTGAAACAGTTGCTTCACCCAAGTGAAATATCAAATGAAACGGAGTGAAAATGAAACGGAGTGAAAGATACGGTAGGAACAAACTTTGTTACATACGTAACAGGATTCGATAGCCGGAAGCATACCGATTGAAGGAGGTTTGAGATTCTTTTACACAGAAAGTAACTAGTAATGAGCACGTTGCTGTGACGGAACTTTTTTGTTCTTTATGTAAACAAGCCCAAAGTAACTATTCAATCCGCCCCTACGGTGAACCATTGGATAGTTACTTTGGACTTTTGCCCCTCTCTTTTCTTATCAGATATCTATTTCTAAAAGCTATTCTTTCATCAAATAGCCTTTGAAACTTTCAAAGTCTTTTTCCATCGGAACACTTTGTTTGGTTCCTTTCATAAACGCTTGCAGTTTGGCGGGAATCTCCACTTTGTCGCCAATGATGCCTTCCACAGTTTCCAGGAATTTAGCCGGATGTGCCGTTTCCAGGAAAATACCCGTTTCGCTGGGGGACAATCCTTCGGATAAAGCACGATAACCGCAGGCTCCATGCGGATCGAGCAAGTAACCGGTTTCCCGATATACCTCACCCACCGTTTCACGAATCTGTTCATCCGCATAAGTCGCACCAGAGATATCCGCTGTTATGGCAGCATGACTGTTACCGTACAATGCCAGTACACGGGCAAAATTACTTGGATCTCCCACATCCATTGCATTGGCAATAGTAGCTATGGAAGGACGAGGATTGTATTTTCCGGTCTGTAAGTATTGGTAGAAAATATCATTCCGGTTATTGGCTGCAATAAAACGCTTGACAGGCAAGCCCATGCGTTTACCAAATAGTCCGGCGGTGATATTACCAAAGTTTCCGCTAGGTACGCACACTACCAGATGATCCGCTTTTCCTTCTTTCTTTAACTGTGCGTAGGCATAGAAGTAATAAAATGCCTGTGGCAGGAAACGAGCCACATTGATGGAGTTGGCAGAAGTCAACTTCATGTGCGCATTCAAATCAGCATCCATAAACGCATTCTTAACCAATGCCTGACAGTCATCAAAAGTACCGTCCACTTCTAACGCTGTGATATTCCGCCCCAGAGTAGTGAACTGCTTTTCCTGAATTTCACTGACTTTTCCTTTCGGATAAAGCACATACACATGAATACCTTCCACTCCGAGGAAGCCATTGGCTACAGCACTACCGGTATCCCCCGAAGTCGCAACCAGTACATTCACCTGCTTTTGCCCTTCTTTTTTAATGAAGTAGCCCAACAAACGGGCCATGAAACGTCCACCTACATCTTTAAATGCCAATGTAGGACCATGAAACAGTTCCAAAGAGTAAATATTATCCTTTACCTTTACGGCAGGAACATCAAAACTCAATGTATCATAAACGATCTGCTTCAGTGTTTCAGCAGGAACATCCTCACCGAAGAAAGCATCGGCCACGCGATAAGCAATTTCCTGAAACGACAGATTCTCAATCTGATCATAAAACTCTTGCGGCAATGGCTTGATGGCCTCGGGCATATACAAACCTTTGTCAGAAGCCAGCCCCTTCACTACAGCTTCTTCCAGAGAAGCATCGGAAGCCTGGTGATTCGTACTGTAATATTTCATAGTAAACAATTTTTCAATGCGTCAATGTGCTAATGTGCCAAGGGCTTTGCATGGAGGGTGCCATTGGGGCAAATTAGCAAACTGCCACATTATTTTTTCATAAATTCATTCATAAACTCATCTTCTTTCAATATTCCATAACTGCCTTCCACACATGCCACTTCATCAAAGGTCTGCACACAGTCCGGTTCTATACCGGGATAATAGATAAGGAAAGGCACAGGTTCGGCTGTATGGGTACGGAGTTCGCAAGGCGTAGGATGATCCGGAAGCACGGCGATAGCCACAGGCTCATCCCAATCCTTCACTGCTTCATAAACAGGTCCTACAACACGTTTGTCCAGATTTTCAATAGTAAACTGCTTCAACTTAAAATCTCCTTCGTGACCGGCCTCATCACTGGCCTCAATATGCAGATACACAAAGTCGTCCGTCTTCAATGCTTCCAATGCCGCAGCTACCTTATTCTCATAATTCGTATTATATAAACCGGTAGCCCCCTCTACAGCAATACGGCGTAATCCTGCATAATGTCCTATGCCATTGATTAAGTCCACCGCTGAAATAACAGCCCCTTTCTTTATGGCCGGATACTTCCCGGAGAGAGGTTCCATCTGCGGGCGATACCCCGGACTCCAAGGCCAGATACTATTAGCAGGATCTTTGCCTTCGGCTATACGTTTTTGATTAACCGGATGATCTGCCAACAATTCCTGGGAAGCCAGGATAAGATTATTTATCAATCCGGCTGTTTCCTGCGCCTCCGGTACTTCCGCCTTCACCATGAGCGGACGGAAAGGCTGCAAAGGCACATCATGGGGCGGGGTGCAGTCCAATTGTTTATTTCCCCCTTTTATCACCAACAAATGGCGATATTGTACACCGGTATAGAAATGAATCCGGTCAGAACCCAATTTTTCTTCCAAATATCTAACCAGCACATCAGCTTCTTCGGTAGTGATATGTCCGGCGGAGTGATTTTTTATCTTCTCATCTTCGATGCAGATAATGTTACAACGCATAGCCATATCGCCCGGTTGCAACTCCACCCCGATGCTTGCTGCTTCCAACGGCCCACGGCCTTCGTACACCTTCGGTAAATTATAGCCCATAACAGACATATTCGCCACTTCACTACCCGGATGAAATCCGGGAGCAACTGTAACCAACCTCCCGGTACGTCCCATAGCGGCCAACTTATCCATATAAGGTGTACTGGAGTATTGCAGCAATGTTTTGTTTCCCAGTGATTCGGCAGGCCAGTCGGCCATACCGTCGCCTAAAATAATAATATGTTTCATAAGCCTAAATATTAGCGATGCTCATGATATCGGCAAATACTCCGGCGGCAGTCACACTGGCACCGGCCCCATATCCTTGTATCATCATCGGATACTCTTTATATCGCTCGGTTGTAAGCAGAATAATGTTGTTGCTGCCTTCCAGACCATAGAATGGATGTTTGCTGTCCACTTCCTGCAAAGACACACTGCCTTTCCCATCTTCCAGTTTGGCTACAAAACGCCAGCGTTTGTTTTCATCCTCCAGCTTTTGACGGCGTGATTCAAAATCCGCATCCAGGGAAGGTACTTTCTTCCAGAACTCCTCCAACGGGCCTTCAAAGAAATCATTCGGTACAAAAAGATGTTTTTCCACATCTTCCTGTTCCAATTTATATCCGGCTTCACGAGCCAGAATAACCAGTTTACGAATCACATCCTTGCCACTCAGGTCAATACGCGGATCGGGTTCCGAGTAGCGCTCTTCCTGTGCCATTTTGATGGTCTTGCTGAAAGGAATGTCCGCGCTGATTTTGTTAAAGATGTAATTCAGCGTACCGCTCAATACCGCCTCTATTTTCAATATCTTGTCTCCGCTGTTTATCAAGTCATTGATTGTGTTGATAATGGGTAGCCCTGCACCTACATTGGTTTCAAACAAGAATTTTACACCGCGACGGCGGGCTATTTGTTTCAGTTCGCTATAAACGGAGTATTCGGAAGAAGCGGCAATTTTGTTGGCCGCTACCACCGAAATATTATTCATCAGAAAATCTTTATATAAGGATGCAACTTCTGCACTGGCTGTACAATCCACAAACACAGAGTTGAATATATTCATACCTATAATCTCGTCATGCAACACCTGGGTGGACGAAGGCATTCCTTTCTCTGCCAACTCTTCCTTATAATGTGACAAGTCTACGCCTGCACGGGTAAACAACGCATGATGTCCATCGGCTATACCTACCACTTTCAGCTTCAAACCGCGTTCCTGCATCAACTTTTGTTGCTGACAACGGATTTGCTCTATCAAACTGCCTCCTACCGTACCTGTACCGCAGATAAAAAGGTCAGCACCTGATATTCGGACAGGAAGAACGAATCATGAATCACATTCAATGATTTGCGCAGTGACTTGGATTCTACCACGAAAGAGATATTGGTTTCCGAAGCACCTTGCGCACAAGCAATCACACTAATGCCGTTACGGCCTAAAGTCCCGAACAGCTTACCGGCGATGCCCGGTGTATGTTTCATGTTCTCACCGACAATGGCAATGGTAGCCAAATTCATTTCGGCAACAACCGGACTGATTTCCCCCATTTCTATTTCTTTGGAGAATTCCTCATTCAGCACTTCACAAGCCAGCGCCGCATCTTGATTACGCACACCGATAGAAGTACTGTTCTCGGAAGATGCCTGCGATACCATAAACACGCTGATGCCGTTTTGTGCCAATGCTTTAAAAATCCGGAAATTCACTCCGATCACTCCCACCATTCCCAGACCGGTAACCGTAATCAAACTCGTATCATTGATGGATGAGATACCTTTAATGCTTTAGAACCGGAATTCACTTCCTGCTTTATGATAGTTCCCTCGCCTTGAGGATTGAATGTATTCTTAATCAGAATAGGAATATTCTTATGACATACCGGATAAATAGTCGGCGGATAAACCACCTTCGCTCCAAAGTTACAAAGCTCCATTGCTTCCACATAGCTCAACTCATTAATGGTATAGGCCGTACTGATTACACGCGGGTCTGCCGTCATGAAACCATCCACATCCGTCCATATTTCCAAGCTATCCGCATTCAGTGCCGCAGCTATGACAGAAGCGGTATAATCTGAACCGCCACGTCCCAAATTGGTCACTTCACCACTGTTCTTATCAGTAGAGATAAATCCGGGAACCAATGCCACTTCCGGTAATTTCTGGAAAGTTTCTTTAACCAAGCGAGTGGTCAGTTCGGAATCCAGAATATGTTTGGCATGTTTTTTTTCAGTCTTAATGAAGTTGCGGGAGTCATACCATACAGCCCCCTTTATCAACGAAGCTACAATAATAGACGACAAGCGCTCACCATAACTTACAATAGTAGCCGACGTTTTAGACGACAAGTCCTTTATCAGATAAATTCCCTGAAAAATATCCTTCAGTTCACTCAACAATTCATTGACCTTATCCAATAAAACAGTACGCTCATTACCTGCCGGAATTACGGTATATACCATTTCAATGTGACGATTCACAATTTCACGGTATTCTTTCTCGTATGCGGAATCCCCATTGGCAGCCATCTGCGAAGTATTGATTAACTTGTCAGTTATACCGCCCAATGCCGACACAACTACAATTACGGGCTCTTCAACTGCCTCTACTATCTGTTTGACGCTTAAAATGCTGTTCACGGAACCTACGGATGTCCCGCCGAATTTCATAACTTTCATGCAATTATCTATTTTTATTCCAGCTTCTTTTGCCATTCTGTCCTCCGAGCCATTTCAAGTCCGGTAAAGAATCTACTTTCGTTTCACCCAGCATGACAACGAAAAGAAACTGTATC
>ENA-OQDD01000597-OQDD01000597.1-human-gut-metagenome-genome-assembly--contig:-NODE-597-length-14075-cov-2.985661_pt1 | contig 14075 bp, 16 predicted proteins | sample MGYA00242507_ERZ504598 | MGnify/ENA primary metagenome ERZ504598 (study PRJEB26092, sample SAMD00036318) | human gut metagenome | host: Homo sapiens | study: EMG produced TPA metagenomics assembly of... | reverse complement strand
TAATCCCTTCGAATTGGTGACAAACTGCGTGTTTCCCCCGATTCTTACGTTTGCAAATGTCCTTTCGTTATAAAACTCAATTTGTCCGGCAGACAAATTTGAAACCGACGTATTTATTTGTTTCATTTTCATAAAGGATCTTTGAGGACAATATTCCCGAAGCGATGGAGAACGGACCGATACGTCCTTTATCCGCTGTGATTGTTCCTGTAATCTCTGCATTCTTACATTTAAAATACCCGGTTACACCGTTGATAAGAAGAGTTTCACCTTTGTCATTAAAAGATTTGAGAACCTTGTCTTTGAACATGAAGCCGGCTACATTCGCACCATCGGCAAACAGGGTGTCAGTGGCGATATTCACAAACTTCTGCATAGCTTCCCAATTGGAATCACCGTTGACAGATGTGGGTGCAGCGGTAACGGAAGCGCCGTAATTTTTTACAAGGAAATTATAATAAACTCCCCCTATCAGATATATGACCTTATCCCGGTAATCCGCATTCCAGACGTAAGTCTGTCCGGAAGCCCATACGCCTCTGTCACGGGGAAACGCCCCTGTTGCTCCTGTCGCTCCTATGGAACCATCATTTGCAACACCCACCCCTTTTTCAGCGACAAAATTATTATTCCATGCGTTTGCGTCCGACGCGGATTTATAAGCCGGACGGCAAACTGGGTGTATCCGGCTGTCGCTGGAACGGATATCTGATTGCTTAGGGTAGCACCTACGTGAGCCAGCCAGCTTCCGTTGTATTTGCGGGCTGCCAGATAAAGCGTGCTGCACGTGCTTACATTGTCTGCCACATTCTGTTTGCAAGTGACAAGGAATCCAGACGGGGATGGCGTGCCTGTTGAAGTGAAGTTGATCACGCTGACAGGACTGTCCAGCCAGTAGGATGCCGACGGTCCGACGGGGGCAACCATCTCCTGCCAGTCCGCATGTACCGTCCGGTTCGCAGATCTGCCGGCGAGGATGTATCCGCCGTCTCTTTTCCTGCGGAGTCTGCCGTTTCTGAACTTGGCGATTTTAATCGGAGGTTGGAGGTTTCAACCTTGCTTAAGTAAGATCCTCCGGCAAACGATACTGTACTGTTCTTGGCATACGGAGTATTGGCGGATTCCCAATGACCGGCTGCTGTGATGCTCTCACCATCCTTTCCGTCACTGCCGTCCACAACCATCGGGACAGTTTCGACATCAACCGCCTGACCGTTCACGTAGAACACGAACTTCAAGCTACTGGTAAAATTACCGGAAGCCACCCCGACACCATCACCGATGGGAACCTCGGCCGCACCGTCACGACTGTACTTTAACTCCCCGTCCGTTGTGGCCGTAGTGACTGCACCGACTGTCTTCATACGCCGACAGGATACCGAAGCTACACTGTAACCGCCGTTCTTGTTCTTGCTGACCATCGTGACCGAAGTGACAAGGCTATAAATTACCGCATCGGAACCGTCCGCCCCGCCACGGACACCGGTTATCTTGAAAGTCAGTTCACGGGTATAGAGCTGCCCGTTCTTCATTGCAGCCAGTGTGATGGTGACCGTATTCTGTTCCGGAACCGACTTTCCGGCAGCGACGGATATCGCCACCGCTCCGGTGGCCTTGCTTGTGCTTGCCGTGAAACCGGCAGGCGTGCTGACTGTCAAAGATTCAAGGGTGAGTTTCTCGGTACCGTACCACATGGACACATGGGTAGTCCATGACTGTGCGGAAGTAGTAACGCCGGTACTGGTAAGAGCGACGCTCACCATCTCATTGTCAAGGTCGGCCATGATATTCGACTCCCCGTCCTTACTCCAACGGTGCACAGGGGCCGGAGTGCTCCATTCACTCCATACTCCATCACGCTTCACACGTTTGCACGCCCATTCCACCTGATGGTCGCATCCACGCCAAGAAAATCATCTGTCCAGCCTTCCGGTATATAATCATCCTGCTGTTTCGATTCCGGCTTGTCAGGGGTAAGGCCGATGATGTTGGTACGGGTGTAGATCACTCGTAACCTTTGCCGTCCTTACCGTCAGTCCCGTCTTTGACCATGACCATCCACAAACCATTCCGGTATATGTAAGTACAATGGTCAGCCGTATTTCGGTAGCTGTTACCCTCCTTGGGATTGGATGGATGGGATGCAAATTCACCAAGGAAGGTGATGCTTTCGCCTTTCAGCTCACGCCCGTCCAGAAGCATCTCCCAGTCTTCATGCACGGTCCAGTCGGCTGACTTCCCGGCAAGGATATAACCGCCATCCTTTTTGCGACGATAACTGCCGTTCCTGAACCTTGCGATCCTGATGGGAGGATTGGATGTTTTCACCTTGGAGATAAAAACACAGCCCGCCAAAGTGACCATGGTATTGACCTCGTATGGGGTCTTAGAGGATTCCCAATGACCGCCACCTATTACAGACAGGCCCGGATCACCCTTGTCACCTTTGGCGGCTGATACAAGCCAGTCCGGATTGTTTTCGGATGGCTCGGAAATAGTGCCTTGTCATTGACGCACAACCATGTGGAACCGTTATGGGGCACACGGGAATAATATGCGTACTTCCTGCCCGGCTCCCAGCTAGGGAAGTCGATAGGAACGCGGACTGTGCTACCGGTAATTTCATCAATTTGAAAAATCAATCCCGTCATGATGATATCCTGCAATACCGCCGAGAACCTGTCGCAGTTGATCCCGTTGATGGTCATACCCTTCTTCTTGCCGAACCAGCTCTTCATCTGTGCCGGCTCCGGGTCCAGGTGTTGGCATTGTCAACAAGGGTGATACAGCAGTTACCGTCACGCACGTCTATGATGATATAAGTCTGACGCTCCTTGTCGGTGAAGTTCCCCGTCTGTCCGAGACGCATCTCGTTATGGGGAACGAACTCATATCCGGGACGCGGAACCATCACGAATGTCTTCTCGTCGTAATCTGCGGAAGTGATACGGTACTGTATTTTCCGGAAACCAATAAAGTCACCGGTAGTGACGCTTTTGTCATGCCAGAAGCCTAGGAGGATATCGTCCGGCTTCTGTCCCAGCGGTACACCATCCTCCAGATCAGGGGTGACAGTATAGCTGCCGTCACTATTGGCGACAAAGCTTTTTATCTTCAGCCCTCCGCCGGGACTTATAGTATTATATCCTTCAAAATAGGTCTGACGGTTGAAACGAAGTCTGGTACACTCAGAGAGCTGCGCAGGACCAGAGCCTCCAGCTCGGCACGGGCGTCCTCACCGATGTAACCTCCAGAAACGCCGGTAACGAAATCACCGAACTTGGCGTATTTCTTGATGACGGTTCCGCCCAACAGGATAATAGGAAACCGGTGCGTTCCTCCGTATCCTTGCGCATGAACATGATCAGCGAGCGCAATGCGGAATACACGTTATGGTCTGTCGCAGGGGTGGAGTCGTGGCTTCCGATCACATACACACCGCTGCCACCATCGCCCGTATAGGTCTGTCCCTTTAGGGTAAGGCTCTCAACCTTTTCCTCCAGCTCCCCGATACGGGAATAGGCGGCGGTTTCCCCGACAGTATAAACAGGTGAGTCAAAGGAATAGTCAAGATTGAATTCAAATCCGATAACCCTTGACTGTCTTCCGTTCTCGAAATAAGCCTTGTTGATAAGGTTGACCTTTTGACCGATGCCATAGAAATTATGAACGCCATCCTCACGGTATGCGTCATTTGACATCATCGTGCAGCCATAGGTACTCGGGTCTATCTTGGATTTGGCAGCGTACTTTTCAGTCTTTTCCTTCAACTCCTGCTCGGCGGCACCCACAAGCCCCAGTTCGGTTATTTTCGTGCTGTCCCAGCCGGAAAGCACATATTCATCTCCATCCTGGGGAAAGAGCACATCACCGGGAAGCGGTCTGCCATAGTCCTCATTCCTGACTATCTCCCAAAGCTGTGCCTCAGGGTTCCATCCGCCATCCTCCAATTTCTCCGGCTTTCCCTCAGGATTGAACTTCACGGCGAACTCCAAACCGTTGAGAAGCCCGGATGCGAAACGTATCCTCAGCTCCTGACCGGGGAGGATATATTTCTCGGAAAAGTTAACACCCGTGTCCCTAAAGCGGTAGGCATTCCATTTTTCCTCGGTGGTTGTGCCGTCCTCATTCTCCACCTTGTCCGTCACTTCGATAGTGGTGACATCCGACATGATGCCTGTTCTTCGGGGATAGACTTCATCGAAGATAACCACCTGCTCGACGGCTTCCTCGGTAGTCATATCAGGATAAGCGTCAATGTAAGGAGTGCCTTCGGGAAGCATCAGCCTGCGCTGCACCACGCCGTTCACAACCACGGTCTCGTCAACCGGACGGTAGTCAGATGGGATATTCTTTGTTGAACCAAAAGCGTAGATACGGGTGGCATAAGTGGACCGGGATTCTGACTGTGACATTTCCTGCACGTTTTCCCGATTTCGAAATCCACCGCATCGCCAGACTCACAACGTCCGAAATGGATGATGTTTTCAGTCACCCAACATTCGCAATCCCATTTCTTCGCCATCTCAAAACAAGCGTCAAGGATGTTGATGTTATCGTAACTCATCAACTGGGACTTGTTTTCGACTGTGGAATCAATGGAGAAAACAAAATCCTGTCCTTTGTATGTGTAACCAAGAGCTTTCAAATTTCTAAGGACTATACCGGCTTGTACGTCAAGCGGGGCGGTCAGGTTCCAGGACGCCTCCTGTCCGGTCGTCTCCGGGGTATATTTGAAGATTTTGTTTTTCCATTTCCAGTAGTAGGCGTCAAGTCTTAATTCGTAATCGTAGCCGGCGGTATTGGTGTTGAATGCGGGCTTCTGCAAGTCGCACACCTCGAACAATCCGAAGTTACATTCCACGTATGAGCCAAGTTTGAAATATATGGGATTCTCTAAGGAGAACTTTAACATGATGTAGTCCTCCTTCATCAGAGTGAACTTACGCTTGCAGCCTTCATTGATCAAAGTTGTAAGCTGGATAGCACCGGATATGTCTTTGATGTCGATTTGTTCCATAATTAAGTTTTGTGTGCCTTTACACAATGCTGAACAAAAGTATATATTTTATTTGAAAATCAAATAGAATATCAAGGGGAATTTCTGTTATTGGGATTAGGCTCATTCAGCTTCAGCACGAATTTTCCTATGCCTTGCATGAATTGGCTGAACTGGTTACAGGAAATATAAATAGTCCTGTAAACTATATTGGGCTGATACTTTGTCTTTATTCAAGTATTCCTTTATCCAACTCATTACAAAAGCTGTCATACCTTGCAAAGAATGTATCTTTATCAGGGCTGTCAGGTTTATCTGTAATGTAAGATCGCGCTCGTCCTTTTTGGGATCAGCTGTTATCACACGCTTTCCATGCTCCATTCGGCTCTTGTTCTCAATGAACTTCCTTATTGGGTGGCTGGGGTCATGAGGGCGGACAGTGCAGTGTCATCCATGCTTATTCCCCATGTGGTATAAGCGTCCTTTCCATTAATAAACAGTTCTTCTTGTGGCATATTTATATACTTTTTGTATTTTCGCTATTTCGTCAAGCTTGTCTCCAAACTTATAAATTAGTTTGGTGTATTTGTTAATACTTTCAAGGTGACCGTTGGATGAAATCATCAGATTTCTTATCTCAGTCAACATTGTATTGTTGTCTTTGGCAAATGAGGATATGGCTTGTGCCACCGCCAGCGTATTCAGCATGGCATTTTTTATTTCTTCTCCTGCAATCTGCAATGCTGTAAACCTACCGTTCAACTCTTCGCCAGTATCTTGACTCATTGCCTGAAAACCTTTGGATGAAGCTGACTGGGATGTTGATTCTTGCGAAATCTTGTCATATCCGGTTGCTGCGGCAAGCTCGTCACGGAGCTTCATGGCTTCGTCCACATAACCCATGTATTCATCCATCAGCTCCTTACGCTCATTATTATCAAGCGTACCATCATCCTTCATGGCTTCACCGAATTTATCATACCATGTCCTCAGTTTGTCACTAAACTGTTCACCGATGGCATTTGACAGCATCGCCTGCATGAAATATTTGGATATGTCATCAGCAAAATCCTCCGCACTCTTCTCCATATCCATCAGACTGCTTATAAAACTGTCATACATGGAATCGAATGACATTCCGATCAGGCCCTCATAAAGACTGTCGGTCAGTTCTTCCAGTTTTCCTGCCTGCTCTATATAATCATCCAGCTTGTCGGTAACACGCTCACCGTAACCTCCCTTACCGGAAGATTCCATGATATCCCATAACCATACGTCCGACCGTAGAGCCTTCATCTGTTCGGGGGTCAGATTCCACAAGGAATCGGTGCCGGAGAAATCCTGCATGCCGGTAGCTTTTCTTGCGTGTTCCAGCATTTCATCCGTCCATTTCAGATAATGCTGCCAGCTGCCGTGGCTCTTATGATATCCGGCTTGCTCCTTTGCTATTTGCAGATAGTTTTTATTGACTTCCTCCTGATACTTTACAGCTTCCCTGTAAGATTCAACCGATTTCATTCCCTTGCTTGCCTTCATCTCTCAGTCAGATCCTCGATGGCCGTTTGCAAAGTTCCATTCCTGTCCGTCAGCCTGTCTATCGTTTCCTGTACTTCCTTGGCGTTTCCACCTATTCCAAACAAGGAGTTGAAGCTCCGAATGAGATTGCGTTCAGGATGTTTCCTATGCCGTTCCTCAATGACTTGCCGATTGTGACAAACAAATCCCCTGACAAGACATCACCGATAATTCCACTGACAGCGTTCAGAACAGCATCAAGCAGACCACCGACAAGATCACTTAATCCGTCTTTGAGTACGTCAATGATGGACAGAATCCATCCGACAATGGGGACCTCCTTAAGAGATTCTGACGTTTTTCCTATGACATCCTTGAATCCGTTCACGGTTTTGATAATTCCGCTATATGCGTTATACAATCCACCGGATGAAATCTGCTGCAAGCCTCCCAACAAATTTTCCATGCTTGCTTTCAGTATGGTGGCAGTATCAGTCACATTACGCTGGGCCTGATTGGCGATATCAGTCTGTGTCTTCACATTGGCGGATGCAATGTCAGCATTCTGCCGTGCTGTTTCAAGAGCGTTTGCTGCGGCTTGTTTCTCACTTTCCGTTCCGCCCTTCTGCGCTTTGGTGTAATCATCCTGTGATTTCTTTAGTCTTTCCAAAGCAGCTGTTTCAATCCCTATGGCACTGATACGATTCTGTTCTGCTATTTGATAGGCTTTTACATCCTCTCCAAGTTTCTTGAAGTTGACTCCACTTGTACCACCCAAAGACTTTTCCATCTGGCTGATGGCGTCAATCAATGATTTCTGGCTTGCCTGATCGGAGTTCTTGAACTTGTCAGTCCGTACATATTTTTTCGCTTCGTCCAAGGCGGGCTTTATCATGTCGGAAAACATGGAACCAAACTCACCGAACACAGTAACCCAATCTATATTGGCTTTTATGGCTTCTGTTTCCTTGTTCTGTATGGCAACATCACGTTGTTTCTCCAGTAACTTTACTTGTGCACTATTAACACCGTTTTCTTCCTGTGCTTTCCTTATTTTTTCCGCATACTCTTGGGCGATAGCCAATTTCTGCTGCTGGAACGTGCCATATTCTTTCAAGTAGTCGTTCAAAGCCTGTTGTTCGGCTTTCAGCTGTCCTTCAGTTACATCGGAAATATCTTTATCTCTCATACTTTCGGCATTGGTATAAGCTTCTGAAATTTTCTGTGCCTGCTTGTCGGTCAGCTTACCGTTACCGGCTTTGCTCCATTCTTCCTCCTGTTTTCTTATCGCATCAATCTGTTTCTGATAATCAAGGTCAATCTGTTTCAACTTCTTTTCCGTGCCTTCTCTCATCAGGTTGATTTCATCCTGTTGGTTCTGACGGTGAAGTGAAAGAAGTTGCCCGTCCAGCTTTTCCTGATTTTCTTTTTGCTTTTTTGCTAGATTTTCCTGTCTGGTCAGTGCGCTTCCGGTTACTCCGCCCAGCTCTTTGTATGTCTTTTTGGATGCCTCCATCTTATCTTTGGCTTCTTTCACCTGTTTCGATGTAGCCGTCTGATCTTTGATTAAGGCCTCATACCCTTTTTTCGCTTTCTCCCATTCGACTTTAGCATTTGCCAAATCCTCTTGATATGTAGTTTCTTGTGTTTCCTGTCTGTTCTCAACTTCCAATTGGGTATTGATTTCTGACAAGACATCTTTTCTTGCGTTTGCCAATTCATTCTTCAGGTCTTCGATACGCTGTGCCTGAACCTTCATTTCGGAACGGTTGTTCTCTTTCCTTGCCAGATTATAAGCCCATTCTGCACTTTTTATTTGTTGTTCCAAAGATTCGACTATAGCCTGTTTTGACTGTGTTCTGGATTTTGAAACCTCTTCATTATATGCCTTCCAAAACCCAGTCAAGTCATGTATATGACCTTTCTCATCGACATACTTCTTAAAAAGTACAGGATATAGTTTCTCAATGTCTTTTAAGGCTTTAAGTTTAGTGGTCTCGGCTTCCACCTCGCTATTAATGGTGCTAACAAGACCTTCCAAAGTACGTTTCCGATCTTCTTCGTCCGTGTCGAGTTTTTCTATTTTCTTGTTGTACGAGTCCAAAGCACGTTCAGCAGATGTTGTGCTGTCGGATAATGCCCACATGGCAGCTCCAAGCCCTACAACTGCCGTTGCCAATAACACATACGGATTAGTAAGCATGACAGCGTTCAACGCTTTTTGTGCTGTTGTCTGCAAGACCAGCCATCCGTAGTGGGCACGTTCCGCTACAGTCAGGGCCGCTATGCCGGAGGTTTGAAGCGACTGAATGGCTGTTACGACCATGACTGCAACCCTGTATGAACCGTATGTAGCAACAAGTCCGGTCAATAACCGACCTACCTTCTCATAGTTCTCCACCAGATAAGACATGCCGGACAAGGTCTTGTTGATGACACCCTCGTTTTGTTTTCCGATTTTATTGAACATGGTGTCAATTGCATCTTCGATATTGCTTATTTGTCCGGTAATGGTTTTGGATTGTGCTTCCATCAGACCGCCGAATTTGCAGCCTTCATTGGTCATGGATTCAATGGCCTTCTGCACTTCGGGGAATCCTACTTTTCCTGCTGTCACAAGTTCGCTTACCTTGTCTTTGGTTACTCCGAATTGTTTGGCAAGTTCATCGGCCAATGGAATTCCACGTCCCATAAACTGACGTAGGTCCTGTGTGAAGAGCCTTCCTTGTGTCATGGTGGTACCATACAGCCAGACAGATCGTTCAAAGGGATGGATAGTCCTGCCGCGATATCCCCAAGCCGGACAAGCGTATCATTCACATCTTTAGCCTCCGTACCATAGGCTAACAGTTGTTTCGCACCATTGGCTACATCCTGAAGGTTAAATGGAGTGATGGCGGCGGTACGTACCAGTTGGGACATTAGTGTGTCCGCCTGTCCCTTGTTTCCAAGCATTGTCTGGAATGCCACTTCAAGCTGCTGGAACTCGCCACGTACACGAGCTATGTCACTGATGAGCTGCTGCGCTCCAAGACTGATTCCGAAAGTGGCTGCGGCCGTGGTCAGTCTTCCGAATATCTTCTCAATACTCAGCCCGCTTTCTTCAATTTGTCTTGATGTGTTGCGTACTCCGTTGCGTGCTTCCTCTAGCTTGCGTAAAAAGTTGGAGTTATCCCCAGTTATATCAAAATGCAATCCAGCCATAGTCTTTTCGATTTGATGGGTATCATGTGCATTGACATGACATTTGTTCTATTTTTCTTGTTATAAAATTATAGACCCCGTAATTTTTTGACCGATTATGAAATATTGTTCTGTTTTTCCGATTCATTCCTCAAGCAGGGCTTTGATACGTTCCCTGTTCTTTGGATTCCCGGCATCGATTATTTCTTCTGAACCAGATATTCCGAGTTGTTTCATTTCGTCAGAGGACAGATATACAGTCGTGATGGCATCAGCCATTAACATCCTTAGATTGATATAGCTGATGCCCCATACCACATAATCAAAAGTCCATCCGTATCTTTGGCAGGCAAAGTCTATCATTGTTCCGTAGGTGCTGTTGCCTCCGAATGAGATACTGCTATTGTCCTTTTTTACTTTGGCTATCCGTTTTCTTTCCGTATTTTCTTTGTCTATTCCGAAATGCCGCAGGAAGGTATCCATATTATCACTTGTAAGAATGAGAACCAGTATGGTAGCAAGTTCCTCCTCAGAGAGTGTTCGGGAAAACAATTTTGTACGCTTATCCACCTTGCTATTGTCGAACAAATCGTTCTTCCGGTTGAACGTGGAGTAGGAGAGTATGCGGCAGACAATATCACGTTTCGTTTTGCAGATCCTTATGGCTTCCATATAAGGATTGGTGGAAACAACCTGTTTGCTTATTTCGAGGGAATCAAATAATCTGGCCAAAAGATACATTTTGCCGAGTGTGACGGGATGGATAAAGAAAGACCGCTTGCCAACGGTAAAGCCGGCAGGTCTTTCCATGATGGCGTCGGCCACATCCATCTCAATATTTCGCTCTTTGTCATTCATAAATCATAAATTTGATGCAGGTTTATCCTCCAACCTGTAAAGGACGTCTTTCCGTTTGCCTGTTCTCTGAATGGAAAATTATCATCCGGCAGAAGTGTACACCGCGTTTACTTCAACTGTTTCCCCATCTTTAACAGTAGCGGATGTCTGTGTAGCAGTGTTTTTCCTTCGATATCTTTATATATGATTGTCACAAGACCGGCTTTTGTGGTAATTGAAGTACCGCTATGATGCCAGTCCGTTTCTGTAGATAATTTCCACATGCCGCTCCGCCATCATCTGTGATGATCACTCGAAGGCTGCCGGCACCATTAAAATTTACGACTTCGAATTTTACCTGATTGCCGGTCTTAGGTTTCAATACGTCAGCGGTATATTTCCACTTGGTGCCATTATCTGTGTCGTATGTATCCTCCAAGGACAACACGCTTCTGTCGATTATGATACCTTCAACAGTTTTGTCTTCAGGCTGGAGCTTGACAGCGTATTCACCTGTAATCACACCATCTGTATCTTCCACCGGTTTTCTACGGCCTTTGCAGCCGGATTTCAAACTCAAACGTATAGGTGTTTGCCGCATACTTGACAGCCTCGTTTTCTCCACCTTCAATCTTGGCCTCTTTCTTCGCACCTTTTGTAGGTGTCAATTTTGTAGAGTTCTCGACAGGTGTCGGTATATCAATCCAAGATGAAGGAGCTTCTCCGCTGCTTTGCAGCTTTCCAATTTTGATAGTACATTTTCCCCAAGATAATTCCATGATCTTATTCGTTATTGAATGAATATAATAGTTTATTGTTAATGAAGTGCTCGTTCTTTCCGTTCACTTCAAGCACCCTTTGTTTATTCAGCGTGAAGCGGTAGCTTTCTCCATGCCCTGTTTCCAATACTTGGATAGCGACTTTGCAAAGTTCTCTACAGCGTGCATCATTCATTTCCGCCTCGCCATTACGGATATTGTCCTTTACATAAATGTTCACATTCACGAAAGCTTCCTGTATCTGTCCGCTTCCATTTTCAAGGATTGATATGACTATATCCTCCCTGTCAGAGTTGGATGGTCTTTTTGATGCCTTGCAAAGTTTTCCGTTCACGACTTTTTCCAAAAGGGAACCTTTGATGTGTTTGTAAATATCATCTTTGATTTCAATATCAGACTTCATCATGATGCAAGTTGCTTTTTCAGTTTACTCATCATTCCCGGTAGTTCCTTTCTTGCAAACAGTTCGGCGGATGCAAGTACATTCTTATTTTCCATTGCTTCCACAAATTCAGCATAGTTCATTCCGGCTACTACAACAAGTGCGTAGCCATTCGCGAATTTTTTAGACAATTCCTCAATAAGTGCTTTGCCTTTCCTGACTCCCTCATTACCTTGTCGTACTTGTGTGAAATCTGAGTATTCAAGTATTTTTCCGTTGTGGATGATGCATAGCCAATCGAACTGCGCAAGTTTCCTGACCGGTCATACCAGCTTATCTCCTGCGGTCTGTTCCTTGCTTCGATCACACACAATTCTCCAAGGTAGGAGAGGGCGCGGACAGTTAACACTTCAACACGTTCTTTTTCCTTATTGATAAGGGTGTCTATCCGACTTGCAGGTGTCGTCATTTTTATACCCATAGTTTCGCATATAGTTGATAACGATGAAACCCTTTGACCTCACATTCTCTAACGATATCTCCTGACAGGAATAACTTCACACGATCTCCAACAGTAAATTCCCGGCATTCAGCATCAAGACGTATCGTGGCTGAATAGGTACGGACTGCTCCGTCCTCAAATTGCTTTTGTTCAGCTTTTCCGGCCGGAACATTCCGGCATGGGATATCACCTTCCCATCGCTTTCACCCTGGTGGTAATCGCCGTTCTTGTCTTCGTAACCGGGAGCGGTAATAAGATATTGCAGCTTATGTGGTCTATCATCAAGTATCATGATTATTTTCCTATATAGACTATCGGTTCACCAATGTTTTTTTCTGTTTCGCCTATTGAATTATAGATGCCGTTGGCTAACGTCAGTATATTATCCTTGTCAGATAGACTTAAGGAAACATCTCCTTCTGTAAAGTTGGGCATCTGAATCAGGCTCATGAGACAGTCGGCCACAGCACCTTTGAACGGTTTGCTTTTAAGAATGTCGATGGTGCATATTTCATTTCCGTCCAGACTTCTTTCAAGCAAACGGTTTTCAAAGAAGCCACTACTTAATTTGTAGTGGACTTCATCTTTCAATGCTTGCAGGACCGTTTTCATACATTATTCAGATTTGTGTGATTCTACTGTGGCTTTTAAAGTGGCTTCATCTTCATCGTTCAGTTCGTTGACACGGGCGATGATCTTTTCATCGGCAGATTTCGCAGTCAGCTTGCCACCAGTTATCTTGTTAAGCTCCTGAACGAACTCCGTTTTTTTGTAGGTATCTCCCCAGATGGTGACTTTCACATCTGTTGAATCTTGGGCCTCCTTTTCTGCGTCAACAGTTTGTGCATCGGTGATATCCTGATAATAAATCTGGTCTACTCCTTCAATCACGGTAAGCGCAAGCATCTGTCCAGCGGTAGTTTCCACCAAAGGGTTAGCGGTTCTGAAACGGCTGATAAGTTTCATCTCATCAACTGTGGTATAAACCACTCCTTCCACCGGGCTTGTCTTTTCTGCTAATGTCCCCCAGACCAAACTGCCGACATTTTCGGTAGTCAGATAAACCAAGCGGTTTGCGTTCCACGGTTTGTAAGCCTTGCGTACACCGTTTTTCTCATAAATGATCGAACGGTCAATCTTCAGGAATCTGACACCGTTATATTGGTCGGCGAAAGCCTCGTCAAACAATGATGAGGTAGGAGTGGGCAGCGAGGTATCACTGTCGAAATCTGCCTCTGTATGTGGCGGCGAGTTCTTTGGCTCCTTGTGTCTGGCGCAGTTTTTTGTAGGTTGACAGGGCGATACAGATGACTGATATGGAATTGCCGTCTCCGTCAGCTGCGGCGAGCACACGTTCTATGTCATCCAAGGTTATCTCGCGGGAGTGGTCACACCAAATCCGTTTTTCGCAGGTAACCGAAATTGACACGCAGTGCTGTTCCGACATTGGTCAGATCCTCAACCGCTACAACCCCCTCGCATAAGGCTGTCAGAAAATTCGCCTCATTGGATTCGTCCAGCCCGATGGAGCAGAACAAAGGGTCTTCCGTCAGTTTGGATGCTATTTGTGTCCATTTTGCACCCTGGGCCTTCATGATGTTGATGGTATTGATGTCGGATTCTTCCATTACACGGGAGATACCCTGTTTGGGCAGTGTGCCGCTGGCATGGGCCAGTGAATCACGCTTCTTGATGGGAAGCGGAGAGTTCATGGAAACGGTGTCCGCTCTTACGTATGTGGTATCGACAGATGCGCTGGTCCATTTCTGGTCAGCGGAATATGTAGATACTAATTGAAAAGTGCGCCAATATTCCAGTTGAAAATTGCGCCACCATAGGATAAGTATAATGACCTTTGTATAATCCAAATGCAAAGGT
>ENA-OQDD01000595-OQDD01000595.1-human-gut-metagenome-genome-assembly--contig:-NODE-595-length-14085-cov-2.187133_pt1 | contig 14085 bp, 15 predicted proteins | sample MGYA00242507_ERZ504598 | MGnify/ENA primary metagenome ERZ504598 (study PRJEB26092, sample SAMD00036318) | human gut metagenome | host: Homo sapiens | study: EMG produced TPA metagenomics assembly of... | reverse complement strand
CAAAAAATGATGGAGTTACCCTGGAGGGTGCGGTTTTTGGACTGTATGCGGAAGAAGATATTACAGCGGTAGACGGAAAGATTCTTGTAGAAAAAGGAAAACTGGTAGAGCGTGCTGTTTCTAACAGAGAAGGAACTGCTGCTTTCCATGCAGACATTCCTTTGAATTTCCATTACAGTGTAAAGGAGATCCAGGCACCGGATAAGTATTACATGACAGATGAAGTGTACCGCTTCTTCTATGAATATAAGGATGGCAGCACGTACACCTATACCTTCTCCCATGATTTTAAAAATGAGGAAGTGTGGGGAGAAGTTCATGTAAGCAAGATCGATCAAGATTCCCAGGGATTTATTTCCCAGGGTGATGCAACTTTGGTAGGTGCAAAATACGGTTTATATGCGACAAAAGACATAGAGCATCCAAATAAAAAAGATGGCATTGTCCATAAAAAAGGAGAATTGGTAGCACAGGGTACGATTTCCAGTGAAGGAACGGTGGACTTCAAAAACCTGTATCTTGGAAACTATTTCGTAAAAGAAATGGAGCCAGCAGAAGGGTATCTGCTAGATGAAACAGAGTATCCCGTAGAGGTAGCGTATGAAGGCAGGAGATACAGATTGTACACCGGGATATTACGGTAAAGGAAACTGTAAAGAAACAGGCGTTTCAGCTTATCAAGATTTCAGAAGATGGGGAACAGACAGAAACAGAACTGGTGGAAGGGGCAGGATTCAAGGTATTCCTCATCAGTGAATTGTCTGGCGTAAAGGATGGCAGCTGAGCTGGAAATGGCTCTTATTATACACCGGAGGACTTTATCACATATGATTACAGCAAAGATGAAACCGCTTCTTATTGGGAAAATGGTAAAAAAATCACAGTACCAGAGCTGTTTACCGACAAGAAAGGATATTTGAAGAGCCCAGAGCTTCCTTATGGAAGGTATGTGGTGTTTGAATCTACTGTTCCGGAAAATTTAAAAGGAATCCGCCCATTTATCGTACAGATTCAGAAGACAGCAGGGAACCTCAGGTATGGCGTGTGTTTGATGACCGTCCTTTGCAGTATTACTTCAAGATTGTGAAAAAAGATGCCCAGACACAGAAGTCGGTGCTGGATAACAGTGCAGCTTATAAGATTTATGATGTGGAAGCAGAAAAATATGTGGAAATGATCGTAAGATATCCAAAAAAGAAGTGGTATCTGTGTTCAGGACCAACGAAGAGGGATACCTGATTACACCGGAGCAGTTAAAATGTGGCACTTACCGGATTGAAGAAGTGGAAGCACCGGAAAATTATGTACAGGTAGGATTTGAAAATGCCTCTTAAAAGACGGGAAGGAAGTTCCGCTAAATGAAGTTGCAGACGGAGGAACATACCAGGAGCAAAGAAAGCGCCGATCACCATTACCGTAGATTCTGATACCGTACACCAGGTAGAGGAGAAAACCGGTAAATTTATTGTTGTCATTGAACAGTATAATGATGAAGCAGTAGGAAGCCTTACAATCCATAAAAAAGGAGAAAAACTTTCTGGTGCTTCTAAAGTAGAAGAAAAGTTCCTGACAAAGATGAAAAACGGTGTAGCAGGTTTCGTAAATCAGGTAAGCAGTTTCTTCACTGGGGAAGAGGTCATGGAAAAAGAGAAAGGTTATGAATTTGACTATGAAGAGGGAAATATGGAAGGTGCAGAATTTGCCATTCATGCAAAGGAAACCATTTATACCCCGGACGGACAGAAAGACGAAGCAGGAAACCGCATTGTAAAATATGAAAAAGATGCCCTGGTAGCTCGTATGGTGACAGATAAAGAAGGAAAGGCAGTCCTGAATAATCTTCCTATCGGAAAATACTATGTAGTGGAAGAAAAAGCAGGTCAGAACTGTGTTCTTGACCCGGAAGCAAAAGAATTTGAAATTGCATATAAGGGACAGGAAGTAGCAGTGGATTATGTAACAATGGAACTTACCAATCAGCGACAGAAAGTTTCCCTGAGTCTTCTGAAGAAAGACGCAGAAACCGGAAAACCGCTGGAAGGAGTGGTATTCGGGCTGTATGCGCAGGAGGATATCAAAAATGCTGCCGGGGAAGTAGTTGTAGAAAAAGATGCCTGATTGAACTGGGAACAACAGATGAAGAGGGCAAGCTGGTATTTCAGGCAGATCTTCCTCATGGAAAATACTATATTCAGGAAGTAGAGCATAAGCCGGGATACCTGCCAAATGATGAAATGTATTCTTTTGATGCGTCTTATACAGACCAGACCCTTGAACTTCTCGCTTTTTCAGAAGAAATTTCCAATCAGCCGACCATTACAGAATTTACGAAAGTAGATTTAACCGGTGGACAGGAGATTGAAGGGGCCCAAATGCAGATCCTGGATCAGGAAGGAAAAGTGGTAGAAGAGTGGGTGTCAAAAAAAGAAGCTCATGTAGTCTACGCACTGGCACCAGGGGAATATATACTGCATGAAGAACAGGCGCCTACAGAACAGGGATATGTCCGGGCGGAAGATGTAAAATTTGTTGTGGAAGAAACTGGGGAAGTACAAAAAGTGAAAATGAAGGACGACCATACAAAGGTTTCTATCTCTAAAACAGATATTACAGATGGTAAGGAGATTGAAGGGGCTAAGCTGCAGATCCTGGATCAGGAAGGGGAAGTTGTAGAGTCCTGGACCACAGGAGAAGAACATCTGATTGAGTACCTTCCGGTAGGAACTTATACCCTGCATGAAGAGGCGGCAGTTGGTGGATATATTGTAGCCAATGATGTGGAGTTTACAGTGGAAGAAACTGGAGAAATCCAGAAAGTAAAGATGGAAGATGAGCGTGCTATGGGACAACTGGTTATCGTAAAAACGGATGCAGACAGCAAAGCGGCTCTGGAAGGAGTAGAATTTGTTCTGCTGGAAAAGGAAACCGGTAAGAAGTGGAACGCCTGAAGACCGGGAAGATGGAAAAGCAGTTTCCAGCCTGCTTCCGATTGGAACTTATGAAAATGGTGTTTTCAAAGAACCGATTACCTATGTGCTGAAAGAAACAGCGGCCTTAGAAGGGTATGAAAAGACAGAAGAAGAGTGGGAGATTGTATTCAGTTACCAGAATGATAAAACACCAGTCATTGAAGTGGTAAAAGAGATCCAGAATAAAAAAAATACCGGAAACACCAGGTACCGTCAAACCGGGACCAAAAACCGGTGATGATACCAACTGGTTCCTGCCTTTGCTGGCTCTTGGTGTAAGTGCAGGTATGGTAGCAGGCCTACTTTATTACAGAAAAAGACATAAAAAGGCATAGGAAATAAAAATCAGTTTTAAACTTGGGAAAGGGCAGCTGCGGCTGTCCTTTCTTTGGCAATATGAGGTGAGAAGCATGGAAGAGAAAAAAAGAATACGGTTTATTGACAGCCATTATCATACCCTGTTCAGCATAGCAGACGGGGACTCCATAGAGATTGTATATCCAGATGGAAAAAGGGAAGAACGGGTTTGTACCTACATTGATGAATATCACACACAGGTAGGAGTAAGGGTGTTCCATATCTGTGAGTTTGCAGAAATCATGGAAGCAAATGGAAAGTCGTATTGCCCGGCAGAAAGCAAGGAAAAGGAAGAAAGAAAAGAGGCAGTCAAAGGGGAGAAGAAAACCGGAACTACCCGTATGGAAAGGAGCAGGCGTTGAGGATAGGGATTATAGATGCAGATCTTTTATACCGGAAAAGACACCGGTTTCCTAACTTGGCATGTATGAAACTTTCCGCTTATTGGAAGGAGCAGGGATTTGAAACAGAGCTTCTTTTGGATTATAGCCAGGCAGGGGAATATGACCGGCTCTATGTATCAAAAGTGTTTACGGACACCTTCGTGCCGGAACATATTTTGACGAGGGAAACAACCATTTATGGAGGAACTGGATTTTTTTACGATAAAGCACCGGTACTTCCAGAAGCGATTGAACACCATACACCGGACTATCATTTGTATGACCAGATGGTAAAAGAAAACAGTGCAGGAGAGAAAAAGAAGAAGGAGTTCCAATTTTATACGGACTATTCCATTGGTTTCCTCACCAGGGGGTGTTTTCGGAAGTGCAGTTTCTGTGTAAACAAAAACAGCACCGGTGCAGTAGCTGCAAGCCCATTGGAAGAATTTTATGATCCGTCCAGAAAGAAGTTATGCTTTTTGGACGATAACTTTTTTGCCTGTGCAGAGTGGGAAAAATCTTTTCCAGTGTCCTGGAAACAGGCAGGCGGTTTCAATTCCGGCAGGGGCTGGATCTGAGGATTATGCAGAAAAGGCAGATGGAACTTCTGGCATCTGGAAAATTGGATAACGGTATGATTTTTGCCTTTGACCATATCAAAGATCAGGAACTTATTGTAAGAAAATTGGAACTTTTGCGGGAAGTGATCCCAGTTCCTTATCAGAAAGTTAAGCTGTATGTACTGTGCGGCTATGACTGGGAAGGGACCTGGAAAGCAGATTTTTGGGCAAAGGATATTCGGGACGTTTTCATACGGATTAAGATTTTGATGCGGTATAAGTGTCTGGCTTATTTGATGCGCTATGCCGCATGGGAACGGGCACCGGAAATTTATAAGGGAATGTATATCAACCTAAGTCGTTGGTGCAATCAGCCCGCCCAGTATTCAAAAAAGAGCCTGCGGGAATTTTGTACCGGACAGGGAGAGTATAGTTCCTGTTTCCGCTACCTGACTGCTTTTGAAGCTCTGCACCCGGAAATGGCACATTATCTGGATATGAAATATGAAGAGGTGCAGTATGGGAAAATTTACGGCTGAAGAAATTCAGATTGCAAAGGCAGTGGATTTAGTGGATTTGGCGGAGCAGATAGGGATTCCATTGAAAAGGAAAGGCAGGTTCTATCAGGCAGTGGGTATGGACTCTGTGATGATCTTCAACCGGTCTTCCTGGTGCCGGTTTAGCCAGGGGGTAGGTGGCAGCACCATTGACTTTCTGGAATATTTCAGAAACATGGATTTTGTGGAGGCAGTCAAATATCTGCTGGAGTTTGCCGGATATATCCGTACTGAAACCATGCAAAATTTCAACCGGAAAGACAGACTGAAAAATAGAAGAAACAAACAGAGAAAGACATACCGAAAGACCCTTTTGTACTTCCTTCAAAATCAGAAACCAGCCGCCGGTTATATGGCTATCTGATAAAACAGCGGAAGTTGTCAAAGCAGATGATTGATTTTTGGGTAAAAAAGGGGATTTTGTATGAGAGCGGAACGTATCATAACCTGGTTTTTGTGGGAAAAGATCCGGAGGGTATCCCACGTTTTGCCAGCCAGAGGGGAACTATGGATAAATACGGAAAACCCTTTAAAGGAGATGTTACGGGGAATGACAAAACTTATGGGGTTAATCTGGTAGACCGAAACAGTGATACGATCTATGTATATGAGGCGGCCATTGATGCCATGTCCGATATGGAACTGCGTGGAGATTATCAGAACAATATCCTGGTACTTGGAATGCTTTCCGATGGTCCTTTGGAAAAGTTCTTAAAAGATTATCCTCATATCAGGAAGATACAGTTCTGTTTGGATAATGACCTGCCGGGAAGACAAGCGGCAAAAAAATTGGCAAAAAAAATATACCCTTATGGAGTATGAGGTTTTTGTACGTCTTCCACCTATGGGAAAAGATTATAATGCTTTTTTGCAGTATAAAAAGGAGAACCAGGAGCTTTCCAGCCTGGTAGAAAAGGAAAGGCCGCTTCTTACCGAAACAAAAGGGACACAAATACAAAAGATAAAGAAAACGGTAGGACACAGGAACATAGTACCATACCAGATAGCACAGGCAAGATAGGAGGGTATTCTTTTGGAAAATAGCTATGATGAGGAATGTTTCAAAAATGGGAGATCGACGAATGCGAAGCGGAGATGGAAAAGTAGTGCAGTGGATAGGAAAGAGGAAATTGCATGGACGTGTACGGGTTGCGTTTATCGAAGAGAGCTATGAGCGGCAGGGATACCGCATGGGGATACCCAAGCAGGTGTATGTGTCCAGAGTGCTGGCAAATATCAGAAAAAGAGATGTTAGGAAGGGTGGAAAACATGGATTTTGATATGTTTTATGAAGAGTTGAAAAAGCAGATTTTGGAATTTGTCACAGAGGAAGTAAAGGGAACCATAGATTTTCGTATGGTATATAAAAATGGACAACAGAATCATGGCATTGTATTTCGTCCAGAAGGAAGTAATGTAGGAATTACCACTTATGCAGAAGATTTCTATCGTATGTACAAAGAGGGAATAAGCTTTCCCTCCATTATAGAAAGCTATGCAGGGACACTTCATGAGGCAAAAGACGAAATACAGTTTACAAAAAATATCCAGATATTGAAAGCGAAAAAAGAAAATATTATACCTGCTTTTATTCCAAAAGAAAGCCTGGAGTTTAGACCGAAGCTGGCGCATGTTCCGTTTGAAAATCTGGAGATTATCTTCCAATGGAATGTCCCTGGTACGGAGTATAGTGTAAAATTGCCGGAAGAATATTTCAACTACCATCAGATAGAACCGAAACAATTTTTAGCGGAACTTATTGATGATCCTTCTTTTAAAAATCAAACGGAAGTATTTTCAATTAGTAGACTTTTTGGACCTGGGGATATAGAGATACCGAAGGAACAAGAGATGTATTGTGTTACAAACCAAAATAAAAATTGGGGAGCTGCTTCTATTCTGAATAAAGATATCATGGATGAAATTGCGGATTTTTTTGGAGGGGAAACCTATATTCTTCCTGCTAGTATTCATGAGTGTTTGGCAGTAGATACACATGCGCATACGATTGAAGAACTCAAAACAATGGTTCGGGATATAAACAGTAAACCAGATTTGGTAGGGGCAGATTTTTTATCAAATGAGGTATATGTTTATGATAGTTATACCAGAGAACTAAAACTGGCAGGAGAACAAAGAACAAAGGAAATACAAAATCCTGAAAAGCAGGAGCCTATTAAGAGATAAGAAAACGGAAAGATGTAGAAAGGAGGTGGTGCAGACCAACAGAATTTTTGACAGAAGGGTAAACTCTGGATACGGGAAGGGTGATTCTATGATTGTAAGGTAATGCCAGATGGATATTTCGTTTGTAGCTGTGGATTTCTCATGAAGACTATAAAAAATTTAGGAGACAGGAGGAAATAAGTGAGTAATCCTAGGTAAAATGTGTAGCTACACCTCATGAAATATGAGGAATGAAATATAGTTTGGTGAATTTTTGTGAGTTTGATAAATATGCAGCAAAGAGTTATTGTGCGATTCATGGTACAAGTGAAACATTGAATCTGGGAGATATTACAAAAGTGGACGAAAGGGAGATTGAACCGTTTAACATGATCTGTGGCGGAAGCCCCTGTCAGGATTTTTCCCTGGCAGGCAAGCAGGCAGGCGCGGTTTGGAAATGCCGAAGCTGCGGGTATGAGTATAACCCTCTGCAGGTACATTATTCCAAAAGGGACGCCTGCGGCATGTGTGGTTCCCATGATATTGATAAAACACGTTCTTCCCTTCTGGTGGAGTGGCTCCGTATGATACGGGGTGTCAAACCAGTATGGGGAATTTATGAAAATGTAAAAAATATTGTAGGAAAAAAATTCCGGGATACCACATTCCGGTTGTTTGAAGAAGAACTGCATGAATACGGATACCACACCTATTGGAGTGTTCTTAATGCAAAGCATTATGGAATACCCCAGAACAGGGAACGGGTATATCTGATTTTGATACAGAAGGAAATGGATAATGGAAAATTCCAGTTTCCGGAACCGCTGGAGTCCTTCCAGTGCCTTATGGATATTCTGGAGGATACGGTAGAGGAAAGATACTACTTATCCCAGGAAAAAGTACGCCGCTTGATTGAAGATATGGAAGAGAGAAAAGCCCTTTTGTTTGAGCCGGACGAAAAAATCCTGAAGGCTTTTCGGGAAAACCGGGTAAAGAGGGCCGGAAATATCAAAGGGGTGTTTGAACAGACTGGACGGGTTTATCTGCCAGACGGGTGCTGCCCTACGGTAACTGCCTGTGGTGGTGGCGGACAGCAGCCCAAAATTCTTCAAGTGGGAGATATTCATACCGGCTATGGTTCAAGCGGGGTTATTTATTCCCCTTTAGGAAGCAGCGGTGCGGTTTTAGCAGGGCATGACCAACCAAAGATTGTAGAAAAATGTCCAGGAGCAATCCGGGGCAGGTATGATCGGGAAGGCCGGATTGTGCAGACTTTGGAACTGGGAGAAAAAGAAGTCTGCCATACCCTTACTTCTGTGCAAAAAGATAATATCATTCTGGTACGTCAAAAGACACAGAAAGGTTATGAGGAATGTTTGGAAAATGGTGTTGTAAATCTTAGTTATCCGTCTGTGGAAAAACGGGGAAGGGTACAGGAGCATGGGGAACTCTGCCCTACGCTTACGACATCAAATGGAATACACCGTTTAGAGTCTTTAATCCGTATCCGGAGGCTGACACCTTTAGAATGCTTCCGGCTTATGGGATTTTCCGATACGGATTTTCGGAAAGCAAAAGAAGCAGGCATAAGCAACAGCCAGCTTTACAAACAGGCAGGAAATTCCATTGTTGTTGATGTGCTGTACTATATTTTTCTGGAGCTATACAAAGCCATGCCATATCTGTTTGAGGATATTCGGCTTTCTTCCTTTTTCAGTGGGATTGGAGCTTTTGAAAAGGCATTGGAGCGTTTGGAAGAACAGGTAAACCAATAATTTCATAAGAGAAACCCAAAGCGGCAAATGGTCCATAGAGAGTCTTCCCATACTTGCTGGAAAGAGAAAAATTGCGGAAGAAGAAGCAGCCTGCATGGGAGTCTGTGCAAAAGCGTTGATAGCAGAATGGAAGAACTGCTGTCACATCAGACACAGGAGGCTGGCAGATTTGCTAACAGAACTGGGGTTTTGTTAGCAGAAATAGAAGTAGGAAGTGGAAAAACCGATAGCAGATGTTTGGAACTGCTATCGGTTTTTACCTATATGGAACGCAGGTCTGCTATCAGTATCTGCGTTTTGCTATCTATTTGATCCGGGGTATTAGGGGTGTCCCCCTAACAAGATGGGATTTTGTACGGTAAAATCCGTATCTTGCAGAGGACTGGCATAGCCAGTCTGGACACTGGGAAGTTATACGGTGACCGATAGCAGGTCTTAGGAGTTGACAGCAGATAGCGTTGGAGTAGAAATCGGTAGATGAAATATGTGATAAAGATAAGGAAAGGGGGAGCATGAAAAAGAAACAATGAAATGCAGAAAAGAAATCCGGCTGTACTCATGGGAGTTGGAAGAGTTACAAAAACAGGCAGAAAAGATGGGGCTTTCCGATTCCCAGTACCTTCGTATGCTGATTACCAACCGTCCCAGGGATTACCCGGAAATCCGTCAGGAACTGGAACGCATGAACCAGGAAATCAACCGGATTGGTGTAAACATCAACCAGATTACCCATAACAATAACAGCGCCCTTTATTCCAGGAAGATAAACACCGTCTGTATGTGTTTTTGAAGCAGATAAAAACACTGGTAAGCCAGGTGCAGGAAAGGCTGTAGGTTATGGCAATTACAAAGTGCCTGCACATGAAACAGGCGAAAACAGGTTATCCGGCAAAACATCTGGCAAACGGTCTTCGCTATATTATGAACCCGGAGAAAACAGAACATGGCCGCTATGTCTGTGGGCATAACTGTATTCCCGAACAGGCATTATCCCAGATGGTAGATACCAAACGTCATTTTGGAAAGCTGGATAAAAGGCAGGGCTACCATTTCATTCTTTCGTTTGAGGAAGATGAGGTTTCGGAAGAAGAAGCCTTCCAAGTGGTAGGAGAGTTTGTGACAGAATTTCTTGGGAAGGATTTTGAAGCGGTTTATGCAGTCCATAATGATACGGACCATATTCATGGGCACATTATTTTTAATTCAGTACGCTGTACTACGGGATATAAATACGATTATAAAAACGGGGATTGGGAAAACATCATTCAGCCTCTGAGCAACCGGATATGCAGGGAGCATGGTTTATCTGTGCTGGATCTGGAAGAAGCAAAGGAAAAACGCAAACAAAAAGGACAGGAAGAAAAATCTCTTTCTGAACGGGACAGGCGGATCAGAAGAGATGTGGACCAGGCATTACAGGACGCAGGTTCTTATGAGGAATTTCTTGAAAATCTTTCCAGCATGGGATATGAGTTGCGGGGGAGAAAGCGCCTTTCTGTTCGGGAACCCGGAGCAGGAAGGGCAAGGCGGCTTGACCAGATAGGGGAAGAATATACAGAGGAAAGGCTTCGGCAGCGTTTTGGACGCCTTCCAATCCCGGAAATGACCGGAGAGGAGATACCGGTAGAATGGACGTATGTGTTTATCCCATACCGGGAGCGGCATTTGACCAGATACCAGAAGGAATGTTTTCTTCGCAGGTACCGGCAGGGGAAACCAATGGCAGACTCTAAAACCTGGAAATACAGGGCAGCAATCCATGAATTGAAAAAATTGCAGGAGGAATTTGATTTTCTGGCAGCTTATCGCATACAGGATAAGGCGCAGTTGAAAGCCATTTCTGATGCAACAAAGGAACAGCTTTGGGAAAACAGCAGGGCAAGAAAGCAGCTACGAAAAGAAATGGTTCCTTATGAGGAAATGCTTCTGTTTCTCAATAAGCTGCAGGAAAAACAGATGGAAGCAAAACTTTATCAGGAAGGGTATCAGGAATTTTTTCAAGACCACCAGACATACCAAAACCTTCTTGGGCAGTTAAAAGAAATGGGATATTCCTTGTCTGAGGCAGAACAGACAGACGCTTATTTCTTTGAGAAAGAGGAGCGTTTGCGGATTGAACGGAAAAAAATCTTAAAAGAAAAAAGGATTGCAGAGCGTCTGCATGAAAAAGCAGAAGAAAAAGAAAAGTTGGAAGCACAGCAGAAGGAAAAGAATAGGAAACCGTCTGCGAGGGGCAGAGGAAAAGGAGGGTAAATGACAGTAGAAGGACAACGGTATCTGGAAGAATGCCGGAAAGTTTTAAAAGAAGAACAGATGGACGCAGTTTCTATGGGGCTGGATTTTGGTCTTCCTGTTTCGGATATCCAGAAGGTAGTTAAGAGTAACCAGGAAGCCCCGGTGATGAAAGCAATCATCATAGGGCTTATGGAAGGGATTGGGGAAATCGACTTTTTATGTGAAGGAAATTATAACCAGTTCCAGGTACGGGAAATCGTAGAGGGCTTAAAAAACGGGCTGGATCTGGAAGAGGTGAAAACCTATGCCGGAAATGAACTGCCGGCCAGCCGTATGCGGACCATGCGGATACAACTGGAAGAGTCAAAGGCAAAAAAAGAAGTTCCGAAAGATGAAGAAATGCGTTCTTATATGAAAAATCTTATGGGGATCATGGAACAATCCATTCAGCAGTTTCGGGAAAGCAATGACCGTTTTACAGCCTTGTCCTCTCTGGTAAAGGAGCATGTTGTTGAAGAGAAAAACCAGGAGATTAAAGACCTGTATGAGAACCTGCAATATAAAGATAAAAACATACAGGAATTAAAAGAAAAGCTGGCAAAGAAAGAGCAGGAAATTCAGGATCTGAAAAAAGAAGCAGAAAAATACAGGGAAAAAACAGAAGCTGCTTCCAGGGAAACAAAAGTGGTATTGGAAGAAAAAAGCATACAAACAGCGGAAGGGCTACAAAAAAGTAAGCACCGGCTGCTTGGGATTGCCATGCTTGGGAAAAAAGTACCCAAAAGTGTTGTGGAGAAAATTCTGGAATATAACCTGTCCGCAGAACAGTTGGAAGAAATCCGCCAGTGCGTAGAAAGTGGGCTGGCAGATGCAGAAATTCTTCAGGTGATGGAGAACAGCCCTTCACCAGAGAGAATGAAAAAAATGCGGGAAATTATCCTTTTGATGCGGAAACGGAAGGCGGGTGTGTAAATGGCAGAACTTGAACATGTGGTAAAAACATTTTCCCTTTTGGAAACTGCCGAAAAGGAACAGCCCTTTCTTACCAGGGAGCAGAAACAGGATTTGTACCGTATTGCTTTTCATAAGGAGTCTATGGAAGAGGTAGAAAAAATTATTTTGCAGTTACAGGCGCCTCATGCAGGAAAGGAAGAAAAAGAGCGTATTCTTTATCATTACCTTGAACCGTTTTTTCAGGTTCCGGAAAATATTTTGCAGATTGAGAATTATATTTTTCAGCTTCAGTATATGACCTATGAAAAGGAAAAAGCAAACCACATGCTGGAGGCTCTCTTAAAACAGGAAAATATCCAGTATGACCTGGAAGCCATGCTTACAGAAGGAAAAATAAAGGCGGCTGTTCCAGTAAAAAAGGACAGGGCAATGGGATAGGAGGGAGAGCATGAGTGAAATACAAGATGCGGCGCAGATTATTAAAGTTTCCTTTGAAGGCGCAGAAATCATTCTGAAAATGGGAAATACAGGCTGGCAGTTTGTAAAAGATATTTGTGCGGTATTTAAAAAAGTTCTGGATCAGGAAAAACTGTCAGGGAAAACTTCTGTACAAAAGCTCCTGAAAATGGGAGGCGATTTACAGGTTTTCCGTTTTGAAACAAAAGACCTGGAGCGGGTAAAAGCCCTGGCAAATAAGTATGGGATTTTATATTCCATTTTGCCGGATTTAAATGAGAAGGACGGTATGAGTGAAATTTTGTTCCATTCCCAGGCAGCGCCCCGTATTCAGTCCATGATGGCAAAAATTGAACATTCCAATATTGGGACGTTAGATGAATACTATGAAAATGCAGAGCCGGATAAGGTAGAGCAGTTGGTAGAAGAAGTAAAAAAGCCTGCCCTGCCGGAGCCGAAGGAGTGTGAACTGGTTGCGCGGGAGCTGGCGAAAAACCAGGTGGAGAAGATCAGTAATGTCCGTTCCCGTCTGAATATGACCTGGCTTCAGATCTGGCCGATTATCTGCTACATGGAAGAACAGGGGATTTTGGAAAAAGGGAAGGAAGGTACGGTGACACTGACCAGGACACCGGAACAGGTTGAAGAATTGGTAGATTCCCAGCAGTGGAAACAGTTGTTTGGGGAAGAGGAAGCCAAAAGACGCAGCACTGGAAGCAGCCAGGAAACAGAAGAAAAGATGCAGGTCATTCGGCGTATCCAAAAGGAGAAACGGAACAATCCAGGTGTGAATGCCATTACCATAGACCAGAAGCTGGTATATGAAGAAACAGAGCATCATATCAAAACCAGGATTCCGTACCGTAAGAATGAATTTATCTGGCTGGATAAATCGGAAATTAGCTGGATTAATGACCATAAGACGATTTTTGCAGGATTGGAAAAGAAGAAGGAGTATGCAATTTTAGACCTGGAGGACCGATTTCTTAGAAAAACTTCGGGGGAAGATTTATATAGGGAAAGCTATGACCCGGTACACAGGAACGTGCCAGACAGGAGCAGGAAAAGATACGCAGAAGAAGGGAGCAGAATTACAGGAAGGCACAACAGAACCTGGAAGCAGGGAGAAGAACCATACAGGGGCAAAGGAGGTAGAGAACCGGAGCAATTCAGAAAAAGAAGAAACAGTCCTGGGGCATGTATCTTATTGGTGGCATAGCTTCCGGCTATGGAGGTTATCTCTTGAACGTGTGTTATCAGCCGGAAAGGATATCAATTATTTTTTAAACCGTCTGGATCAGGTGATGGTAGCCCCGTTTGCCAATTATTGGAACGAAACTTCCTTAAAAGCAATCATTTTGGGGATTTTTGTATATGTGATTGGTATGGTCATGTATGTCACCAGCCGGAAAAACTATATGCCGGGACAGGAATTTGGTACCGCTGTTTTTGCAGATCCGAAAAAGGTGGCAAAGCAGTTTGCGGATAAAGATGAACACAATAATCTGATCTTATCCCAGAATGTCAGGCTGTCCATGAATACCAGAAAGACCAGGAGAAACCTAAATGTCCTGGTAATCGGAGGAAGCGGCGCTGGAAAAACCTTGTTCATGGTGAAACCCAATCTCCTTCAGTTAAGCAGGGCTTCCCAGATCATTACAGATCCAAAGGGG
>ENA-OQDD01000593-OQDD01000593.1-human-gut-metagenome-genome-assembly--contig:-NODE-593-length-14112-cov-2.733643_pt1 | contig 14112 bp, 19 predicted proteins | sample MGYA00242507_ERZ504598 | MGnify/ENA primary metagenome ERZ504598 (study PRJEB26092, sample SAMD00036318) | human gut metagenome | host: Homo sapiens | study: EMG produced TPA metagenomics assembly of... | reverse complement strand
GTACCCGGGCGGCTGGGCCTGTCCACTCGGCTGAGCGACTGGTCAGCTACATGCTGCACACCGCCGGCGCTCACGCCAACCGTGTCAGCCCGGCCGCCGTGCTGGTCGCTGTGTGGAATGAAGAGGACCGCCCGGCCGCCAATCGTATTGCGAACCAACTGCGTGCGCGCGGCATCGCTACTGACGTGGCACCCACCGCGGCCAAGCTCGGCAAGCAGATCAAGTACGCGGACAAACTCGGCATTCCGTACGTGTGGTTCCCGGCCACCGCTGCCGAAGGTGCGGAAGGCGCAGAGCCCGCTGGCGACGAGGTCAAGAACATCGTCACGGGCGAGCAGGTTGCCGCCGATTGCACGTCGTGGGAGCCGGATACTGTGGTTGCCCAGCAAACCGTCGAAATCTGACGTATTCGCGCGAAAAATCGAGGAGAAACAAGAATAATGAGCCAGACGGCTTACAGAACACATCATGCCACTGAAGTGACCGAGGCCCTGGTCGGCCAGAAGGTCACCCTCGCCGGTTGGGTTGACCGACGCCGTGATCACGGTGGCGTGGCCTTCATCGACCTTCGTGATTCGACCGGCCTCGTGCAGGTCGTCATTTACGACGAGGATATGGCCCGCCCGCTGCGCAGCGAATTCGTGATTCAGATTACCGGCGAAGTGCGCCTGCGCCCGGATGGCAACGAGAACACCCATCTGGCCACCGGCAAGATCGAGGTTGTGGCCGAGACCATTGAGATCCTCGCCAAGTCCGACGCTCTGCCGTTCCAGGTTTCCACCGCTCTCGAGAATGAGTCCGAGAACAAGCTGCCGGGCGAGGACGTGCGTCTGAAGTACCGTTACCTCGACCTACGCCGTCCGTCCATGCAGCACAATCTGAAGCTGCGTTCCGACATGGCTAAGGCCGCCCGCCACGCGCTGGAAGACATGGACTTCACCGAGGTCGAGACCCCGACCTTCATTAAGTCCACCCCGGAAGCGCCCGCGACTTCGTGGTGCCGGCCCGTCTGGTGCCCGGTTCCTGGTACGCCCTGCCGCAGTCCCCGCAGCTCCTCAAGCAGCTGCTCATGGTCTCCGGTGTCGAGCGTTACTACCAGCTCGCCCGCTGCTACCGTGATGAGGACTTCCGCGCCGACCGTCAGCCCGAGTTCACTCAGCTCGATATGGAGATGGCCTACGTGGACCAGGAAGATGTGATGGCCATGACTGAGAAGGTCATCGCCGCCATCTGGAAGTCCGCCGGCTATGAGGTCCAGCTGCCGCTGCCGCGCATCACGTGGAAGGATGCGATGGACAAGTACGGCTCCGACAAGCCGGACCTGCGCTTCGGCAACCCGCTGGTGGAACTGACCGAGTACTTCAAGAACACGCCGTTCCGCGTGTTCCAGGCCCCGTACGTGGGTGCCGTGGTCTTCAAGGGCGGTGCCGCCACGCCGCGTCGTCAGTTCGACGCTTGGCAGGATTGGGCACGTCAGCGTGGAGCCAAGGGCCTTGCCTACGTGGTCTTCGGCGAAAACGGCGAGCTCAAGGGCCCCGTCGCCAAGAACCTGTCCGATGAGGAGCGCGCCGGCCTGCGCGAGGCCGTCGGTGCCGAGGAAGGCGACGCCGTGTTCTTCGCCGCCGGTTCCCGCGAGTCAGCCCAGCTGCTGCTGGGTGCCGTGCGTGTGGAGCTCGCCTCCCGCGAAGGCCTGCTGGATCCGAAGAAGTTCGCTTTCACTTGGGTTGTGGACTTCCCGCTGTTCAAGCCCACCGACGATCCGGATGATGACGATGTGGCTGTCGGCCACTCCAAGTGGACCTCCATGCACCACCCGTTCACCATGCCCTCCAAGGATTGGATCGACAAGTTCGACAAGGATCCCGAGCACGCCATGTCCGACTCCTACGACATCGTCTGCAACGGCGAGGAGATGGGCGGCGGTTCCGTTCGTATCCACGCGACGACATCCAAGCCCGTGTGCTCGATGTGCTGGGCATCACCAAGGAAGAGGCCGACGAGAAGTTCGGCTTCCTGCTTGAGGCATTCAAGTACGGCGCTCCGCCTCACGCGGGTTTGGCCCTCGGTTGGGACCGCACCGTGTCCATCCTGGCCGGTGCCGACTCCATCCGCGACGTCATCGCCTTCCCGAAGGCCGGCGGCGGCCGCGACCCGCTGACCGGTGCTCCGGCCCCGATTTCCGACGAGCAGCGCGCCGAGACTGGCGTCGACTACGACCCGGACGCCGACGAAAACTAATCTACGGAGCGTATACCGCCTTTCCTCAGCACTCGACGTACTTCAGTGCGCCTTCGGCTTCGGACGGCGGTCTCCGCACGCGTAGATTAATTTTCGAGGAGTAATGCTCCGGTGCTATTAGCCGCAAATGGCCCTTGGAATAATTCCAAGGGCCATTTGCTTTTTGCGGGGGCCAATGTGCCAAATACCTGCCAAGGGGTGCCAAATACTCCACCCGATGGCACCTCCGCCATGCGGCAAACCTCGCACCATGCGGTGTCCCCCTTGGCGTTTGCCGATTATCCCTCATGGGGCAGTAACTTCTTCATGGGGCGGTAAACAACCCATGGGCGGTGAAAACCCCATGGGGCGGTAGGTCAAAATGGCTTAATTCCGCGGTTTCACAATTTCTTCAAACCGCCCCATGGGCAAATTACCGCCCCATGAGGAGCGATCGCAACTCCGTATTTGATCAATGTTGTGATGCTTTGTTGTGTTTTGCTTGTTTCCGCCTCCTGTATTCCCCTTTGCGCGCATTGATGGTAAGGCTGCCGTCTATTAATACCCGGCATGAAGGTTGAGGACGGCCAGGAAGCGGTATTTGCATCGCGGTGGCAACCTCTTGTGCGAAGGCACGTTGTTTGGCGGTGTTCCACAGGTCATCGGCGAACACCTCGATGACGGTCCAGCCCAATTGCCGCAGACGTCGACGTTTTTGCTGGTCCCGCACATATTGTTTGCGGAAGCGACGGTGATGATCGCCATCATATTCAATAGCGACTTTGTATTGTGGATAAGCCATGTCAACGGTGTAGGTGTATCCGTTCTCTGAATCGGTAATGCCATATTGTGTTTGCGGTATGGGCAGGCCGAAAAGCATAAGCGCCAAGCGTGTACGAGTTTCCTGAACGGAATCCGATGGTTTTACGAGCTTCAGCGCCGCCTCACAACGCGCACGGCCAATAACGCGGTGAAAGGCCGTTAGTCGTTGAGTGAATTGTTCAATGGCATATCCATAACGTCTGATGAGCGCTTCAGCCAGCACCACTAATTCAGTGAGGTTGAGATATTGGGCAAACTGTATCCACGCATCCATGGGATGCATGCAGGTTACGCCGTTTGAGAAAGCGATACTGTTGAACTTTGCATTCCATATGCGATAGTCGACATTGTCCAATGAAGAGCGGGTCCCCTTGCTCCTCACCGTCACATAAAAATCCTTCTGCGGCAACGTGCTGTGCTCGGCAACTCCACGCCGCATAATTCCAATGCGGTATACAGCGAGAAACACAACGTGCGTTTCGTGCGCACTTTGCCCAGCAGATTCCAACAGGCCGTGTTCTTGGCCGTGGCTTTGGCGTCAAGATCTTTGCGCAGATAGTTGTTGATTTCGCCATTGTGCGGCACTTCGCTGTATCCGTTCATGCGCCGAGCGTAGCGCATTCCACGGTGGCACAGGGGCAAAACCGAAAATGGGGATAACTTAAGCGGCTCGAACCGGTTATCCACCGGCATATCGTGTGCCGCGCCCGGTTATCCACCGCGCTTCGGGAGTGTCGTCCACCGTATAACAGCACTCATCGTGTGCGAACAGCTAGCCACGCTCAAAATGCCTAGCACATTTATACGAATACGACATGGGAAACGGCGAGACCAGCCCCACACAATACAAAGTGACCGCCAGCCATGCGCCCGACTGCGGCATACACGGCAGCAACGCCAACGACACCAAGGCCAAACATGGAATCAGCAGATAGGACAACACGTGCCGCTTTGCCGTCGCAGCAACGTCTCAGCCACCACGCAGCAGGCAATCAGCGCACAGCAGACGCCGAGCGATGCGCGACTCAGCGAGAATGTATGCCGATGCCCAATGCCGCCTTCACGATGTCTGATGCGGAGATGAGACATCGACTGAGCAACTGTGTGGACATACTGTGAACACGTTGGAAACGTCGGTGTGCTATCCTCCCACTCATGTCTGAAACGAACAATGAAACAGCAGTGCGTTCGCGCGCGACAAGCACAACATCACCGAGCAAGGCCAAATTGACCCCGCTGGTTCCCGGCAAAGAGGACCCGAACCGTCCGCTAGTCGAACTGACCCACGTCGAAAAGCACTTCGGTGCTTTGCACGTCCTCAAGGACATCAACCTGACCGTCGCCAAGGGTGAGGTGCTGGTGGTCGTGGGCCCGTCCGGCTCAGGCAAGTCCACGATGTGCCGCACCATCAATCGCCTCGAGACCATCGATTCCGGCGACATCCGCATCGACGGCAAGCCCCTGCCACAGGAAGCAAGGAGCTCGCGAACCTCAGGGCCGAAGTTGGCATGGTGTTCCAGTCGTTCAACCTGTTCGCCAACAAAACCATTCTTGAAAACGTGACGTTGGCCCTCATCAAGGTGCGTCACATGGACAAGAAGGAAGCCGAGCAACTGGCCATGGACCTGCTCGCCCGCGTGGGCGTCGACTCCCAAGCCAGCAAGATGCCCTCCCAGCTCTCCGGCGGCCAGCAGCAGCGTGTGGCCATCGCCCGCGCGCTCGCCATGCGCCCCAAGGTCATGCTGTTCGACGAGCCCACTTCCGCACTCGACCCGGAAATGGTCAACGAAGTGCTCGACGTGATGGTCGAACTCGCGCATGAAGGCATGACGATGATCTGCGTGACCCACGAGATGGGTTTCGCGCGCAAGGCCGCCGACCGCATCGTCTTCATGTCGGACGGCCAGATTCTCGAAGAGAACACGCCCGACGAGTTCTTCGAGCATCCGCAGACCGACCGTGCCAAGGACTTCCTCTCGAAGATCCTCACCCACTGACGAACCCACTGAAAGACGGTACGCAATCCAATGACATTCACCAATACGTTCAAACGGAAGGCTTGCCGCGTGATCGCCGCGCTCGCCGCCGTGGCCTGCACAATGTCGCTGGCAGCCTGCGGCGCGGACGAAACCGGCAAGATCCGCATCGGCATCAAATTCGACCAGCCTGGCCTGGGCTTCAAGAAGTCCGGCACCTACGTGGCTTCGACGTGGACGTGGCCAAATACGTCGCCAAGAAACTCGGCTATTCCGAAGACCAGATCATCTGGAAGGAAGCCCCCTCCAAGCAGCGTGAGGCCATGATTCAGAACGGCGACGTGGACATGATCCTCGCCACCTACTCCATCACCGACGAGCGCAAGAAGGCCGTCTCCTTCGCTGGCCCGTACTTCGTGGCCGGACAGGATCTGCTCGTGCGCAAGGACGACAACTCCATCAACGGCCCCGAAGACCTGAACGGCAAGCGCCTATGCTCCGTCACCGGTTCGACCTCGGCCGCCACCGTCAAGGAGAAGTTCGCCTCCGAAGTCCAGCTCATGGAACAGCCCGGTTACGCCGAATGCGCCACCGCCCTGTTCTCCGGCATTGTGGACGCGGTAACCACCGACGACATCATCCTGGCCGGCCTGGCCTCCGCCTCGCGCGGCAAGCTCAAGGTGGTTGGCAAACCGTTCACGCAGGAATACTACGGCGTGGGCATCAAGAAGGGCGATACGCAGCTGGCCACCAAAATCAACAACGCCATCGTGGACATGATTCAGGACGGCTCGTGGGAGAACGCCATCAGCGATAACACCAAGGGCACCAACTACACGCCCGACGTACGCTACAACCCGCCCATCCCGGACGAAGGAGAGGAGGCCTGATGAGCGGATTCCTGGAACTCTTCAGCCAGTATGACGTGCTCGGTGCGTTTCTGGTCAATATCGAACTGACCTTGTGGTCCGCCCTGTTCTCCCTGATCCTCGGCGTGATCCTCGTGGTGATGCGCATCTCGCCGATTTCCTCACTCAGGGCCGTGGCCGGTGCGTATGTGGAACTGTTCAAGAACCTGCCGCTGACCATCATCATGGTGTTCATGGTGCTGGGTGCCTATGCGCAGCTGAAGCTCAGCTTCTCCGACACCTTCGCCACGAACTTCTTCTGGCTCGCGGTCACCGGCCTGAGCCTGTACACGGCGGCGTTCGTGTGCGAATCGCTGCGTTCGGGCATCAACACCGTGCCGATTGGCCAGGCCGAGGCCGCACGAGCGCTGGGCTTGGGCTTCATGCAGTCCGCTACTGAGATTATCCTGCCGCAGGCCTTCCGAGGCTCCGTGGCGCCGCTCGGCAACACGCTGATCGCCCTGCTCAAGAACTCCACCGTGGCCGCCGCCGCATCCGTGGCCACCGAAACATCCTCGCTGATGAGCGAGATGATCGAATTCCGCCCCGACGTGATCATCCAGATCTTCCTGATCTTCGCGCTCGGCTACGTGATCCTGATCATCCCCATCGGCATGCTCACCACGTACCTGTCCAACAAGCTCGCCGTAAGGAGGTGACGGATATGGCCGATACTTCGAATTCCGTGCTGTTCGACGCGCCCGGTCCCAAGGGCCGGCGCACCATTCGCATCGTCAACTGGATCGCAGGCATTCTGTTCGCGGTGGTGCTCGTGCTTATCCTCATGCGCCTGCACAACCCGCCGGACGGCGAGAATCAGCTCAGCTGGGAGCTGTGGAAGCCGCCATCGAACGTGAAGCGTGGACCGATTTCTACCTGCCCGGACTGTGGATGACCATCAAGGCCACCGTCGTGGCCGTGGTGGTGCGTGGTGTTCGGCCTGGTGTTCGGCGTGGGCCGACTGCTGCCGAACCCGCTGGTACGTGGCGTTTCCGCGTGATCGTCGAGTTCTGCCGTGCGGTGCCGGTGCTGCTGCTCATGATCTTCTTCTGGCGATGGTTCGCGTTCGCGGGCCTGCCCAGCCCGTCCTATTGGGCCGTGGTGCTGGCCTTGGTGCTGTACAACGGTTCGGTGGTCGCCGAACTGGTGCGCTCCGGCGTCGGCAATCTGCCGGGCGGCCAGCGTGAGGCCTCGCTCGCTTTGGGCCTGACCGAAACGCAGTCGCTGATGGAGATCGAGGTGCCGCAGGCCGTCTACGCCATGCTGCCGGCCGCCGTCACCCAGCTGGTCGTGGTGTTGAAGGACACCGCCCTAGGCTCGATCATCATGTATACCGACCTGCTGCAGGAATCGCGCCGACTCGGTTCGATGTACTTCAACATCCTGCAGACGCTGGTCATGGCCGCGGTGATTTACTTCATCGCCTGCTGGCTGCTGTCGAGGCTCGCCGAATGGCTGCCCGCGCGCATGCAGCAGCGTACGGCTGCACCCGCCGAGCCCGAGCCACTGGCGCCGATCGCCGCCGGCGACCCGTCCAATGTCAACCAGATCGCTGTGGCCAAGGAGGTCGAAGAGCTGCCGCTGGGCGGTACGCCGCGCAAATACCATGTGCATCACCGTGCACCAACGCCTCGATTCGCAACTGGCGGCGCACCCGCTACGAACAGGGATATGACGCCACCCAGCCCGAGTCACAGGTTGACCCGGAAACCGGCGAATTCCAGGAGTCTCAAAAGCCTGAGGACAAGCCAGAGGCCTGACAGTCAGCTCAATCGCCGCTAAGCCGGCACGAAGAATTTACTGAGTGTTTGACTGGGCTCCGGCTACGTAGCCTTCACGGAGGATAGGTTGGAACATATGAAGATGTTCCGGCACCTATCCTCCGTTTTTGCTATTGCGACCATTGCGCCGCTGGCGTTGGCGGCCACGCTAGCCGTGACGCCTGCAATCGCACAGGCCGACCAGCTGCCCAACCCGGATTGGGTGGCATTGCTCTCCGACTACGAAAAGAACTATTGGCAGGCCCCCACCGATGCCGAACACGGTGGCAAGGTGCTCGACGCCGATACAATGAAACTCGACGAAGATTTGGCCGTGGCCATTAACCACAAAGCCGCCGAAAATCTCGATAAGGATGGCCTGAACGCCCAACGCAAGCGTGCGCTCGTCGACTCCGATCTGCAAGCCGAGGAAGCCATGCCGGACGCGCTCGGTCCGGTGCTTGGCAAATATATGAGCGAAGGGCTCAAATCCGGGAAACTCAACGCCGTCGCCGATATCTTCTCCTTTAACGTGGCCTCCACCTACGCCTCAAAACGTGCGGCCATGCATCCGCGCCCCTATCTGAACCGTGCGGAAAGCAGCTACGGCGGCACTAACGATCTCGCCGGACTGCCCGCCACGCTTGACATCAAGCAATCACCCTCATGGCTCGAACACGTGCCCGGCTACTCGAACTTGCAGAAAAACAGTTCCTACCCCTCCGGCCACACTACCGGCGCCTATTCGTGGGGTATCGCGCTGGCCGGCATGATTCCCGAACTCGCGCCGCAAATCATGGCCCGCACTTCGGAGGCCGGCAACAACCGCATCGTGCTCGGCGTGCATTATCCGCTTGACATCATGGGCGGGCGCATTGGCGCATCCGCCCAGAACGGGCAGTACTGGCATAACGAATTCGCTTCGTCCATCGTGCCCGCGTCCCGGCAGCTGCGCGACTATCTGGTGTCCCGCTGCGCCGCGGACGGCCACGGCACTACCCTCGTCGTCTGCATCGCCAACACCAAGGCCTCCGGTTCGGGCGGCTACACCAACGATTTTCTGGACCCGGTGGCCACCGAGCCGGTCGCGGACCAGGCCTCGGCCGTGCGCGTCTACACCGCACGCCTGACCTACACCTTCCCGCAAGACACCGCCCAGTCCGGCGCTGATTTCGTGGCACCGCGCGGGGCGGCGGACGTGCTGCGACTGGCCTATCCCGAACTGCACGCCGATCAGCGCAACGCGATTTTGAAAGCCACCGCCTTGGATTCCGGATACCCCCTATGGCAATCGAGCGACGGCTGGCAGCGTATCAACTGGGCCAAAGCCCTGTGCGCCCGCGTCACCTTGGATAAGCACGGCGACGTGGCCAAGGTCGAGACCGCTGACCAAGTGGCGCTTGCCGGCCCGAGTGTGGTCAATGCCCAGTACACCGACGCGGGCAATCACCCGGCGTCGGATAGCTTGGCGGGTGAAAACAGTGCCATTGCGGCCGGGCCGGATCTCGCCACCCTCCATGCCGTGCAACGACCGGCGTTGATCAGCGTAGCTATCGGTACCGCTGTAATCGCGATTATCGGCGGAATACGGACGGTTCGACGCAAATCCAAGAACCAGCTTCAGCAGTAATTCAGCCAAAGTTCAGTCGCGCTGCTCACCGCTGCGGTGACACTGAGCAGCATCGCCCTGATCGGCGTGCCCGCTGCGACTGCGGACGAGCAGCAGACACTGCCGAACAGAACACGGCTGCCAAACCATCCGTAATCATCAACGAGGTCTATGCCGGCAATACGAAAGCTGCCGGAGACCCGGATAGCAAGCGTTGCGATTGGGCCGAGCTCAAGAACACCGGCTCCACAGACGTTGACGTGAAGGGCTGGGGCATCTACGACAGCGGCAAGAAAGCCAAGAAGCACTGCACCATCGGCACCAGCGAAGTAACGAATACGGACACCGTCATCAAAGCCGGCGGATATCTGGTGGCATACATCGACCCCGACAAGGCAAAGCCTGCCAAAACCTGCGATGCCGCTCCCGATATGAAAGTCTCCTCGATCAAGAGCGACAATCTGATAGTCACGATTCTGGCCACTTCGAATTGTGATGATAAGAACGCATCCACGAAATTCAATGATTCGGCCACCCGACTCACGTTGCAGGACAGCGACGATAATGTCGTGGCCGATGCCGTGTTCGATTTTTCGGGTCTATTCCACGTATACCGCGCAGTTGTCCAGCAAGCGCAAGGGCATGGAAGCTGAAGGCAAGACCTGGAACTACCACGATATTCTTGCGCAATTCATCACGATGCACAACAAGAAGTCAAACGTACTGCTTATCTGGTCGGGTGACTGGCCCACCTACAGCAGCAATTCCGACAAATACTATGTGATTCTTGCCGGTGAGGGCTTCGACTCGACGGATGAGGCTTGGAATTGGTGCAAAGCCAACAATTACGGTCCGAACGACTGCATGCCTATAGATTTGCAGTAACAAGTGGAATGTGAATGTCGCTACGTTGCTGGGTCTCCTGAGTTACAAGACGTACAATCGGGAGCATGGCCAAGGACGACGACAGAACCAACAAGCCTGAAGAGGCCGGCAAGTGGGGTACAGCCGGAAAATCCTCAGGAAAGAACAACAAGAACGGCAAGGGAAAGGAATACAAAACCGATCGCCGGATCGACAAGGTATTACAGCTCGCGGCGGATCGCATAGACACCATCGACTCCAGTGCCAGCGTGCCTGAACGACTGGCACGTGCGGCGAAATCCAGTGAACTGCTCAGCGCCGTATGGTCGTTGCCGCCCGCTCAACGTCTTATGTTCCACCACGGCATGCAGGTCACTGATGTCGAAGGCGATTCCACTCCCGGATTCGACGGCAATAAAGAGGACGCCGAGAAGTTCATTTCGATCAGCTCCTCCGAAATCGCCCGATACCAGCGGCTCATGTACGCGAATGGCGTCAAAGGCTCGACACGGCGGCTGCTCATCGTGCTGCAAGGCATGGATGCCTCCGGCAAGGGCGGCATCGTGCGTCACGTGTTCAGCAAGGTGACCCGATGGGCATCCATTACCATGGCTTCGGCAAGCCTGCGGCCGAGGAGCTCGACCACGACTTCCTCTGGCGTGTGAAGCGTGAATTGCCCAAGCCGGGGTGGATTGCCGTATTCGACCGCTCCCATTATGAAGATGTGGTCATGCCGCACGTCTATGGCACCTATCCCGAAGACGTATGGCGTGCCCGCTACGACCAGATCAACGATTTCGAACGTGAACTGGCCGCCAGCGGATGCGCCATCCTCAAGATCTTCCTCGTGGTAAGCCAGGAAGAACAGAAAAAACACTTTCTTGGGAGGCTGGATGATCCCACCAAGTTCTGGAAATTCGATATCTCCGACCTCGAGGCCCGCGACCGATGGGATGAGTACATGTTCGCTTGGCAGGAAGTGTTCGAGAAAACCAGCACGGCCGCCGCACCGTGGTACCTCGTTCCGGCCGATAACCGCTGGTATTCGCGAGCCGTGGTCTCCGAACTGCTGCGCACCACCTTGAAGAACATGAACATGACCTGGCCTCCCCTCGAACCCGAGGTGGACCCCGACGAGGTGCGCCGCCGGTTGGCGTGAGCGATCCTCCCATTGGCGGAGCCAAGCGCATGGCACAGCTCTTCGCATGGCTCCGCCCGCTGGCGGGAGGCGTCGCATAGCGACGGAGGGCGGCTCGTGCCGTCGGAATAGGCCACTAGGTAGACTGAGCATTATGACTGACGAGAAGGAATACGGATCCCTGGGGCGGCTGGCCCCCGAATGGGACGGCGACGGACGCGAACGGAATCTTACGGCCGACGACATCTACGAACGGTTCTTCGGCTGGGTGGAAGACGTCAAGGGCATCGAGCCGTGGCCGCATCAGGAAGAGGCCATTATGGACCTCTTGGCCGGCGACCATGTGATTTTGAATACCCCGACCGGTTCGGGCAAATCGCTGGTGGCGCTCGGCATGCACTTCGCCGCCCTATGCACTGGCCGCCGCTCCTATTACACCGCTCCGATCAAGGCGCTGGTGTCGGAGAAATTCTTCGACTTGGTCGAAGTGTTCGGCCGCGACAATGTCGGCATGATCACCGGTGACAGCCACATCAACGCGGACGCGCCGATCATCTGCTGCACCGCCGAAATCCTCGCCAATCAGGCTTTGCGCGAAGGCACCCATGCCGACGTGGGCCTTGTGGCGATGGACGAATTCCATTATTACGGTGATCCGGAGCGCGGTTGGGCGTGGCAGGTGCCACTGCTCACGCTGCCGCAGACCCAGTTCCTGCTGATGAGCGCCACGCTCGGCAATGTGGACGCCATTGCCGACAAGCTCTCCGATCTGAACGACACCCCGGACGTGGATGTAATCGCCGACGCGCCGCGACCGGTGCCGTTAAGCTACGAATACACGCTCGATCCGATGGAAAAACCGTGGAACTCGCCTTCCGCAACGGCGAAACCCCGATTTACGTGGTCCACTTTTCGCAGGACGCCGCATTGGAGACCGCGCAAGCGCTCGCCTCCACCGGTGTATCCAGCAAGGAACAGCGCCAAGCCATCGCAGAAGCCATCAAAGGCGTCAAGTTCACCACAGCCTTCGGCAAGATTCTGCAGCGACTGCTGCGCACCGGTGTCGGCATCCATCATGCCGGCATGCTGCCTCGCTACCGCCGCCTGGTCGAACAGCTCGCCCAGCAGGGTCTGCTGCCCGTGATTTGCGGCACCGATACATTGGGCGTCGGCATCAATGTGCCGATTCACTCCGTGGTGCTCACGGCCCTGACCAAGTTCGACGGCACCAAGATGCGCCGCCTGCGCGCCCGTGAATTCCACCAGATTGCCGGACGAGCCGGTCGTATGGGATTCGATACCGAGGGACTGGTGATCGCCGAGGCTCCCGAATATGAATCGAAAACCAGAAAGCCATCGCCAAGGCCGGGGAGATCCGAAGAAACTCAAGAAGGTCAAGCGCAAGAAGGCGCCGGAAGGTTTTGTGACCTGGAACCAGAGCACGTTTGATAAGCTCATCGACGCTGAACCGGAGACCCTGGTCCCGCACCTGAAAATCACGCATTCGATGGTGCTCAATGAAGTGGCGCAGGGCGGTGACGCCCGTGCCCGTATCGACGATCTCATCGACGATTCCGCGCAGACCCCCGACCAGAAGGAGCATCTGCACCAGCGGGCCGACGAGATTTTCCAAACCCTGTTCGATACCGAAGTCATCGAAACCGAGGACCGCAAGGACGGCGGCAAGGACTACTACATGACCCTTGATATGCCGGACGACTTCGCCCTCGACCAGCCGCTCTCCCCGTTCCTGCTGGCCGCGCTCGAACTGCTCGACCCCGAGTCCGACACCTATGCGCTGGACGTGATCTCCATGGCCGAGGCCACGCTCGAAGACCCCAAGCAGGTGCTGCGTGCCCAGGAGCGTCAGGCCCGAGACAAGGCGATGGCCGATATGAAGGCCGACGGACTCGACTATGACGAGCGTATGGATAAGCTGCAGGAGATTACGTATCCGAAGCCACTGGAAGACATGCTCGAAGCCGCGTTCGATCAGTACCGCCACGATGTGCCGTGGGCCAACGACTACTGCTGTCGCCGAAATCCGTGGTGCGCGACATGGTGGAAACCGCCTCCGACTTCACCGGATACATCACCCGATACAACATCGCCCGCTCCGAAGGCACCCTGTTGCGCTACCTCTCGGACGCCTACCGCACGCTGGCGCGCACCGTGCCGCCCGAAAAGCGTGACGAGCAACTCGAAGACATCATCTCGTGGCTGCGCGTGCTCGTGCGCTCCATCGACTCCTCGCTGGTGGACGAATGGGAGAACGCCGGTGACTCGGCTGACCAATCCGAGGCTGCGGCATCCCTGGCCGCGCCCGGCGCAAAAGCGCGGTGGTCGAGGACCGTCGTGGTCTTACCGTGCTGGTGCGCAATGCCTTGTTCCGCCGTGTGCGGCTTATGGACCTTGACCAGCCGGACAAGCTCGGCGCGCTCGACAAGGACTGGGCTACGGCGTGCACGAATGGAAGATGTGCTCGACGACTACTACGACGAGCACGAGTACGTGGGCATCGGCGCCGAAGCGCGCTCGCCCGAACTGTTCATGTTGGATGACAAGCACGAGAACGACGAGCATACGTGGAAGGTGCGTCAGATTATCGATGATTCCGATGGCGACCACGACTGGGCCATCGAAGGCATCGTGGACCTCGACGCCACCCAAGACACCGGCGAAGTAGTCTTCCACGACTACAAGGTGAGTAACTGATTCCTTTCTTGGCTCCCCTCTCTGAGGGAAGCCAGGGTGCAGCTCGAACGTCTGTTCGAACACTGGGGTACGTATAGGACGTTATGAGTGAGAACGATTTGTT
>ENA-OQDD01000592-OQDD01000592.1-human-gut-metagenome-genome-assembly--contig:-NODE-592-length-14120-cov-4.114486_pt1 | contig 14120 bp, 16 predicted proteins | sample MGYA00242507_ERZ504598 | MGnify/ENA primary metagenome ERZ504598 (study PRJEB26092, sample SAMD00036318) | human gut metagenome | host: Homo sapiens | study: EMG produced TPA metagenomics assembly of... | reverse complement strand
ATGGGCCAGTTCCTGCTGAGCTCCGGCACCAAGGGCAAGCGATTCCTGACCTCGCATGCCCGTGTGCTGATGCACCAGCCGTCCGGCGGCATCGGCGGCACCGCCACCGACGTGCGCATCAACGCTGAACTGATCATGGACATGAAGAAGACCATGAGCGAGCTGACTGCCGAACAGACCGGCCATACCGTTGAGGAAATCTACCGCGACAACGAGTACGACCACTGGTTCACCGCGCAGGAAGCGCTGGAATACGGTTTTGTGGATAAGCTCGTTTCCACGCACGACACGATGAACGCCACCAAGGGAGAGTGAACATGGCAAGCGAAGAATCCCGATTCGTAGCCCGCGCAGAGCGTCTCGCAGGACCGACCGGAGTGGTTGGTTTCCAGGCTGCAGCAGCCCGCGAAGCCGCTTTCGCGCCGCAGAACCGTTATGTTCTGCCGCAGTTCGAAGAGAAGACCCCGTACGGTTTCAAAAGGCAGGATCCGTACACCCGCTTGTTCGAAGACCGCATCATCTTCATGGGCGTGCAGGTCGACGACACTTCCGCCGATGACATTATGGCTCAGCTCCTGGTGCTCGAAAGCAGGATCCGAACCGTGATGTGATGATGTACATCAACTCTCCGGGCGGTTCCATGACGGCTATGACCGCCATCTACGACACCATGCAGTACATCAAGCCGGATGTGCAGACCGTATGCCTTGGACAGGCCGCTTCCGCAGCCGCCATTCTGCTGGCCGCCGGAGCCAAGGGCAAGCGTCTGATGCTGCCGAACGCGCGCGTGCTCATCCATCAGCCGGCCATCGATCAGGCTTCGGCAAGGCGACGGAAATCGAAATCCAAGCCAAGGAAATGCTGCGTATGCGTGAATGGCTTGAGAACACGCTGGCCAAGCATACCGGTCGCGATGTGGAGAAGATTCGCAAAGACATCGAGGTCGACACCTTCCTGACCGCACCTGAGGCCAAGGAATACGGCATTGTCGACGAAGTGCTGGAACACCGTAGCTGAACGGCGCATATGCGAGGTTCCATCTGAAGTCGCATCTTCACAAATCAATACCCCTGCCGGGCGTTGGCAGGGGTATGCTGTTCTTCAATGATGATTGCATGATGGCGATTGCTCAATGGCAGGTACGGCAAACAAAGGGGTGCGAATGGGACGAGTGGTCAGCTACAACGATGAAGTGTCACGATGCACGTTCTGCGGCAAAACCGAAAATCAGGTACGTAAGCTCGTTACCGGATCAGGTGCGGCCATTTGCGACGAATGCATCGAACTGTGCGTCGACATCATTTCCGAAGAACGTGTCAAAGACGCCCAGCTGAACACATTGCAGCTGCCGAAACCCGCACAGATCAGCGCCTATCTCGACAACTACGTGGTCGGGCAGGAATCCGCTAAAAGAACGCTTTCCGTGGCCGTATACAACCATTACAAGCGCGTCAATATGGAAATGCGCGAATCCGCGGCATTGCGCGATCGTGCGGCGCATGCGAGCGACGATCCACTGGCCGGCGTGCAGGTGTCCAAATCGAATATCCTGCTGCTGGGGCCGACCGGCGTGGGCAAAACGTATCTTGCGCAGACGCTGGCGAAGGTCATGAATGTGCCGTTCGTCATCGCCGACGCCACCACACTCACTGAAGCGGGGTATGTGGGCGACGATGTGGAAACCGTACTGCAACGGCTTATACAGGCCGCTGACGGCGATGTGGCGCGAGCGCAGCAGGGCATCGTCTATATTGACGAAATCGACAAGATAGCGCGTAAGAGCGGCGAGAACACGTCTATTACGCGAGATGTGTCCGGTGAGGGCGTGCAGCAGGCTCTGCTGAAGATTCTGGAAGGTACTGTGGCATCCGTGCCGGTGGAGGGTTCGCGTAAGCATCGTGAGATGGAGACGGTGCAGATCGACACTCGTGACATTCTGTTTATCTGCGGCGGCGCGTTTGTCGGGCTTGCCGATATTGTGGCGCAGCGTTTGGGCGCTCGTGAAAGCGGATTTGGTGCCGCGTGGCATGATCATGAGGTGCCGAATCGTGAGCTGCTTGCCCAGGCTTCGGCCGACGATCTTGCCGATTTCGGTTTATTGCCTGAATTCATCGGTAGATTGCCGGTGGTGAGCGTGCTTGAGGAGCTTACGGAGGATGATTTGGCGCGCATTCTGGTCGCACCGGAGAACGCACTGGTCAAGCAGTATCAGAAGTTGTTTGCGATTGACGGGGTGACGTTGACGTTCACTGAGGGGGCGGTGCGGCAGATCGCGGCCACTTCGATTCGCAGGGGCACGGGCGCCCGAGGCCTTCGATCGATTATCGAAAAACCTTGGAGGACACGATGTTCCAGCTACCAAGCGTGACTGGCGTATCGGAGGTGGTGGTGGATGAGGCGTCCGTCAATGGTTCCGGCACTCCGAAACTATTGAAGGTTTCCACGGAGGAGATTCCTCGCAGACGTGCCGCGTAGTGCATTCGGCGTGTTGCGCGTCGTATGTGCGAGAGTTCAGATTGCGTAGGGTTGAAGCAAGTATGGATGCCGGTGCGAAATCCACGAAAACAGGCGCGACACGCGAGATTTTGCTGCGCGGCCATTTGGGTGTATCTTATTCGAGTTGCCGAAAACAAGCAACGTTGCGCGAGTAGCCCAGCGGATTAGAGCAGCTGACTACGGATCAGCAGGTCGCAGGTTCGAATCCTGTCTCGCGCACATGAACCTCCTTCGCGAAATGCGGAGGAGGCTTTCTTTTTTCTGGAAGTAACGGCGGCGCTGCCGTGAATAGTGTTCGAATCAATGCGATTCGCAAACCTACCAGAATGCTTATGTAAAGCGGCTGTTGTCGAGATACGTTCGGTTTCTCTCCGAGCGAACGGTGTGGTACAAGAAAAGCCGCCATGCCGAATAAAACCGTAAACACCAGTGAAAAAGACGGTTTGGAAACATAAACGCCGACACCTCTCGGTACACTGGAACCGCTATTGAAGCGTCTGCGCATGCCAATACCGCAGACGCTTTTCTTAAGTGAATGGCGGGCCGTGGATACTCGCGGCAACAGACGGGAGAGCAATGACCGAACGTAAGCAGGGACTCTGGGCGAAAATACGATACATAGCCGCTTCCGACCGCATATCCGGTCTGATTATGCTTGGCTTCGCCCTCGCAGGTCTGTTGCTTGCCAATCTGCCGTTCACGGCGCATGCGTTCGAAGAGTTGGAGAATTTCCGCATCGCCATTCCCTACACCAATATCGATATGGGATTGGGACACTGGGTGCAGGATGGTCTGCTGACGGTGTTCTTCCTGACTGTCGGACTGGAATTGAAACAGGAACTCGCCACAGGTTCGCTGTCGAACCCCAAGGCTGCTGCAGTGCCGATGCTGTGCGCTGTGGGCGGTATGATGGCTCCTCCGGTGTTGTTCCTGCTGGTATTGTTCCTGTTCTCCGGTTTCGGATCCGATCCGTTGGCCATCGCTTCGGGAACGAGTTTCACCTTTGGTGAGATGTCTCATGGTTGGGCGGTTCCTACGGCCACTGATATCGCGTTCTCTTTGGCTGTGCTTGCTTTGTTCGCCAAAGCGCTGCCGGGCTCTATTCGCGCGTTCCTGATGACGCTTGCCACAGTGACGATCTGCTGGCCATTATTCTGATCGCGGTGTTCTTCTCTTCGGTGAACGCATGGTACTGGTTCGTCGGCATCGCCGTATGCGCTGTCGTATGGTATTTCCTGGTGCGTATGCGCAAAGTGCATGGCTTGCCGTGGCCATTGTCGGCATTCTGGCTTGGGTGATGATGTTCGAAGCTGGTGTGCATCCTACTTTGGCTGGCGTGCTTGTTGGATTGCTCACGCCGGCTCATGAGCGTTTCGGAGAGAAAACCCCACGCGCCGAACGCTATGCGGACAAGCTGCAGCCGTTTTCCGCGTTGCTGGCTCTGCCGATTTTCGCCTTGTTCGCCACTGGTGTGCATTTTGAATCGTTGACGTTGGCCCTGTTCATTTCGCCGGTCGTCGTTGCCGTTATGGTGGCTCTGGTGGTCGGCAAGCCGTTGGGCATTATGATCACGGCATGGCTTTCCACGCATGTGGCCGGATTGAAAATGGCTAAGGGATTGCGTGTGCGCGACATGTTCCCCGCGGCCTGCGCATGTGGCATCGGCTTTACCGTATCTTTCCTGATTTCCTCGCTTGCATATCAGGATGCCGAACTGTCTGCTGAAGCACGTTTCGGTGTGTTGGTCGGTTCCATAGTCGCGGCGGTGATTTCCGGCATTCTGCTGAGCCGCCAATCCAAGAAGTTTGAGCTTGCCGCTGCCGCATCCTCGAAGCATAAGCATCATACTGCTGACGAGGATGCTGCTGGGGAAGTGGAATCTGTTCTCGAAGACGGCACCGTTGTGGTCAGCCAGATGATCGACACACATCCAAAGGTCAAATAACGACGTTCCGGCGTATGGCATTCCGCGCCATACGCCAGACACAACAAAAGCCGACACTCATCACTTATCCGTGAGTGTCGGCTTTTTGTATGAGAAAACGGTAGGCCGCTGGGAACGGCCATACTAGCGTTTGACTGCTACGAGCAGACCCGTACCGGTCGGGGTGAGCGCAGTGACGAAACGCTCATCGGATTCCACGGTTTCCAGCAAACCACGCATGGCAATGGATTTGGCGTCACGATTGGCGGGATTCAAAACGCCGCCTGCGGACGTGGCTGAATCAAAAGCAAGAATATCGGTGAACACGATTACGCCATGCTTCTTCAACAGGCGGGGAGCCTGCTCGAAGGAAGCGCCGTAATTTTCCGCGTCGCCGGCAACTACAATCAAATCGTAGTTTTCTGCATTCAGACGTGGCAAAAACACGTCGACGGGAGCGTTGACGGCGCGAAGCGTGGTCTGTGTCTCGTCGGAAAGCCGATTAAACAACGTACGAATCAGCGCAATGCCCTGGGAAGAGGAATCAACCGCCGTAAGCTGACCGGAATTATCCAAACCGTTGACCAGCTGCAACGTTTCCACCACGGAACCGGTGCCGACGGCGATCACCGATGTCGCATTCACCATATGCACGAGCATGCGCAACAGCTCGGCTTGGGCTGCTGAACCTGCGGAATGCCTGCTTCTTCAGCATGGGTGCGAATAGCATTCAAGTCGGTTGACTGGCGGGAGAACGCATGGTCCTCAACGTATTCCCATGACTTGGCGAGATTGGTATATGACGTTCTATCCATGGGTTCAGCGTTCCTTGACTTGGGCGATCAGCTGCCAGATTTCCTCGCCGACGTCAATGCCACGCGGGCATTCGCGGGTACATGCGCGGACCGACTGGCATGCGGCGATGCCATCGGCGGAATCAATGGCATCCATGCGTGCGTTCGCCTGACCGTCGCGGGAATCGTTGATGAAACGAGACGCCGCGATAAGGGCTGCAGGTCCGATGAACGCTTCGCCGCCCGCATACACAGGGCAGCTGCCTTCGCAAGTGCCACAGGCGATGCAGTTGCTGAGAAGCTCATACTTGGCAAGCTGCTGGGGATTCTGCAGATATTCGAAAGCGTTGATCTTGCCGTCCGCAGTGGTGGCGAGTTCTCCATGCGCCTGCAGATAGGGCTTGAGTTTTCTGATTTGGTTGAGCATCTGATCGATATCGGCAATCAAATCGCGCTGCACCGGGAAACCCGGCAGGGGAGCGAGCTCGATGACGCCAAGATCCCCTGCGCCGACCGCATTTTCCTGAATGTCGGAAACATCTCCGGTGTGTCGGAATCCTTCATCGTCGACCAATGTCGGATTCGACGGTTTGGCCCAATCCTTGACGGACGCGGTGCACAGCAGGGTGGGGGTGCCGTTGATGGACACCGCATCGGAACCGCACATGCCATGTCCGCACGAATAGCGGAATGCCAGCGTCGGATCGATGGTGCGTTTGATCTTCAACAGGCAATCAAGCACCGTGTCTTCCGGACGCACGTTCAACGTGTAATCCTGCAACCACTGCTTGCCGCGCGGGCGGCGGCGCGCGACGTGCCGGAATCCCCAAACGGAGAGCTTTTTCTGGCGAACGGAGAGCCGCCACGTTCGCGGTCGCGGGCACGCTCGGCGCGCGGGGCAAACCTATTCACCCGCAATGTCACCGTATTCACGCCGTTTTCCATACCGCTCATGTACCCGCCTTTCCAATAAAACCGTCAACTAGTCTGCCATACGCCGTGCCCAGCGGAATCAGTATTCGCGGGCTTTTGGCGGCATATTCACAATGTGCACCGGCTGCCAGGAAATCTGGCCGGAGGCATTCACCATGGAATGGGCCAGGAAATGCTCATCGTCGCGTTCCGGAAAATCAAGACGCTTCAGCGAGCCACGGGATTCGTGACGCGCATCGGATGAGGTGAGTACGGCCTTGCCGAGTTCCAGAAGGTGGCGGACCTCCCAAATGGCGGTGATCTCCTGGTTGAACGTGGGGAGTCGGAATGCGCGTGCAGGGCTTCGGTACGGGGCGCAAACTCATCATGCAATGCCGTTAGCGCCTGTTCGATACCCTGCTCGTCGCAACGCACGGCGACAGCGCGTTCCATGACGGTACCCAGATCGGCCATCAGCTGGTAAGGATTGTCGGCTGCATGCTCCTCGTCTTCCGGAAGCTGCACCAGCAGATCCTTGAGTTCGTTGGAACGGGTGTCAGCGGCCTGCTGGACCGCATCCGAACCATTGTCGGCGTCGGATTCAGCCATGGGATCGTTCACTGGAGCGCTGGAAATGCGTTCCGCCAGCGCCTTGCCGGAGCGGGTGCCGAACAGGCATGCATCCAGCAGGGAATTGCCGCCGAGACGGTTTGCGCCGTGCACGGACACGCATGCGCATTCGCCGGCAGCGAACAGGCCTTCGACGACATTTCGTTCGTCGTTCTGCCAACGGTAGACTTCGCCGTCGGTGGTGATCGGAATGCCACCCATGGTGTAATGCGCGGTAGGCTTAACCGGCACGAAATCGTGTGTCGGATCAAGATCCGCATATTTTTCGATGGTTTCCACCACCTGCGGCAGTACCTCATGCATATGGTCGGCATCAATACCGGTCATATCAAGCCACACGCAATCCTTTGGCCCTTCGGGGTCCTTCGGATCCGCCACGCCGTGGCCGGCATCGATTTCAGCCATAATGGAACGGCTCACCACATCTCGTGCAGCCAAATCGGCATGGCCGGGAGCATACTTTTCCATGAATGCCTCGCCATCGGCATTGCGAAGCACGCCGCCTTCCGCTCGTGCCGCTTCAGACAGCAGAATGCCGGTATGCGCCAGACCAGTCGGGTGGAATTGCACGAATTCGCTGTCTTCAAGCTGTAGTCCCGCTTGCAGTGCGAGAGCCATGCCGTCGCCGGTCAGATCCCATGAATTGGAGGTGGTGTGGAATAGGCGGCCTGCGCCTCCGGTGGCCAGAAGCACGTTGCGTGCGTGGATGGCGTGCGTTTGGCCTTATGCGTGTCAAATGCCACTACGCCTTCGACTTTGGATCCGTCTTCGGTGATTACCAGATCGGTCACGTACCATTCCTCGGCGAATTCCACGCCTTCGGCCACGCATTGCTGCCACAAGGAGAAGAGGATCTGATGGCCGATGCGGTCGGCCGCATAGGCGGCGCGGCGAACCGGTTCCTTGCCGAAATCCTTGGTATGTCCGCCAAAACGTCGTTGTGCGATATGGCCGTCCTCAGTACGGGAGAACGCCACACCGTCATGTTCCAGATCGATTACGGTTTCCGACGCCTCTTTGGCGAGCAGCTCGGCCGCGTCCTGGTCGACGAGCCAATCGCCGCCTTTGACCGTGTCGAAGTAGTGCCAGTGCCAGTCGTCTTTTTCGACGTTGCCGAGGCTGGCCGCAATGCCGCCTTCCGCGGAACCGGTGTGCGAGCGCAACGGCTGGAGTTTGGAGATCACCAGGATGTTCGGCTCGATGCCGGCTTCCTTCAGGGCTTGCATTTGTTCGCTTCGCAGCATTCCCAATGCTGCGGACAGGCCTGCCGCGCCTGCGCCGACGATTACTGCATCATACATATCTTCAACATGCTTCGGACTCATAGCAACGATTTTCGCACAAGGTGTGACCTCATTGCGGTTTGCCGGTTGGCGGGTTTGCCGCTGCATGCGTGATTATGCGTGTCTGATGCGTATGTTTTCGATGGATTCCGTTGATCTGTGCAGGCTTGGCGGTGGCGTTGTTGGGCGTGATGTCATGTGGCGCTTGCGTCGGTGATGGTGATGTTGCCATGCTGTGTGCAGATAAGTCCGTTGAGTTCCATTAATCCCAGCTCCATGCTGATTCGTGAGATTGAGTATTCTCCGGGATTGCTTTCGGCCAGGATGGCGAGTAGACCGTCAGTGGAGACGTGGCCGTATTTCGCGCTGCATGTTCGTATGGCTTTGAGTATGGCTGCAGTGGCGTTGGTTGGTTGCGACAGACTGGTGTCGGTTGACTCTTCCGACGGTTCGTCGTCGTTGTCTGCCGCGTCGGCTGATTGCGGGCGATGCGCTGCGTGGCAGAATTCGTCGATATCGGTCAGCGAGCAGATGATGGAGGCTTGGCCTTCTTGTATGAGTCGGTTGCATCCTGTGTTGTGAGGCATGGTTACATCTCCTGGCACGGCGAATACACGGCGGTTGAGTTCGTTGGCCCATCCTGCGGTGTTAAGCGCGCCGGAGCGTGCGCGTGCCTGGGCTACGATGAGGGTGGATGATAGCGCCGCTATCAGGCGGTTCCTGATAAGGAATCGTCTGGCTTCCGGAACGGTTCCGGGGCAGAGTTCCGAGATGAGCGCGCCGGAATGGTTGATGATGGTTTCGAAGAGGCGCTCGTTGCTTTTCGGACCGATATAGTTGAGTCCTCCGGCGAATACCGCGACGGTGCGTCCTGCGAGGGGCGTTCCGATCTCGTCCATGGCTTGGATGGCTCCCCAGTGGGCGGCCGCATCGGTGCCCAGAGCGCCTCCTGACACTATGAGATGGCCTGCTCGGGCCGCTTGTTTGGCGAGCTCGTGTGCGCTTTGCCTTCCGTACTCGCTTACGCCGCGTGATCCGACGACACCGACCGGTTCGGAGCATGACACCAACGCTTGGGGGTCACCTTTCCCCCATAGGCATAATGGCGCGGCCCAGTCCGTGTGTATGGTGAGGTCGGCAAGCTGCGAAGGCCAGTAGGGGTGATGCGGCGCGACGATCCACTGCGTGCCGTTTGCGGTGAACCACGTTTTGAGCTCCTCGGGGTCGGTGCTGGGCAATGTGGTCAGGCGATGCTGCCACGAGACCATTGCGCCGTGGAAGGAGGCCATACCTCGAGCATTGATGGTGCGTCCCCAACGTGTAATGCCGTTGATGAGCGCCGCGTCCAAGGTTTTATAGGCTGCCGTGGCCACGCTTTCATGATTGCCCGGACCGCTGTCGGCAAGCAGTTGCAAGGTATGCGTGCTGATCCGACGCCTTTGACCAGCGCGTACATCATCGCATCGGCGCTGTCCAGACAATAGGTGAGCACCGCGCGTGACAGGTCTCATCGTCGATGGCGGTTGCGTTGACGCTCGTATCGGCGGTTGTGTTCTCGTTCATGTCAACCTCGTCTCATGGAGATTCCTTGCATCATCTCTTCCGGTCCGGGAGAGGTTTTGCCTGACAGGTCGGATAGCGTCCATGCGAGTCGCATGGCTCGGTCCGCCCCTCTGAGGCTGAGCCGTTCGCTGGCCAACGCATGGTTCACGAGCTCGATGGCTTTTGTGGACGTGTTGGCGCGAAGCCATGTTCCGGTGGCTTGCGCATTGCAGACCCATCCGAATTCCCGGAAACGTTCCTGTGCCGTTTGCCTTGCCACCATGACCCGCAGGCGGATGGCGTGGCTGGATTCGCCGGAAGGAACCGTGCCTGGGTTGATGCGTTCCACAGGAGGCACTTCGATCTGAATGTCGATGCGGTCGAGGATCGGCCCCGACAGGCGGCTGAAGTACTTGATACGGTCTTTTTCCCTGCACGTGCAGCGCTCGCCGTTGCCGTATGCGTAGCCGCAGGGGCAAGGATTGGCCGCCATGATCAGTTGGAATCGTGCCGGATAGTAGGTGGTGCCTTTCGCGCGGGATATCGCCACATACCCGGATTCCAATGGTTCGCGCAAGGTTTGCAGGGTGCGTGCCGAGAATTCGGGCGCCTCGTCCATGAATAGGATGCCCCGATGCGCCCGCGTGATCGCGCCTGGTTGAGCCAATCCCGCGCCGCCGCCGACCAAGGATGCGGTGGATGCGGTATGGTGCGGCGCTTCGAATGGCGGAACATCGCTGATGCCATAGCTGGGCAATGTGCCGCATAGGGAGCGGATCGAGGCGACTTCCAGTTGTTCCGATTCGCTGAGCGGACTCATAATGCCGGGAATGCGCGAGGCGAGCATGGTTTTTCCGGTGCCGGGAGGACCGGTCATCATCAGATGATGGCCGCCGGCAGCCGCCACTTCCAACGCCCATTTGGCCGTTTCCTGCCCCATGACTTCGTTCATATCTCCGGGAGGAGGACATACCGACATGGCGCCGTCGTTGGCATCCACGTCTCGGATCATATCGGGTATCGTATAGTTCGCGGTGCCTCCCATCAGTCGATCAGTTCGCCGACGTGACGTATCCCAATGGCGTCGACGTCGGGCACAAGGGCCGCCTCGTCCAAATTGGCATGCGGTACGATCACCTTGCATACGCCTTGATCGCGTGCATGCAGCAGAATCGGCAGCAGACCGTTGATGGGCAGTACCGTGCCATCGAGATTCACCTCTCCGAGCACGACGGTGTCGTTCAAGCAGTCATGCGGTATCGTTCCGGATGCGCTAAGCACGCTCGCTGCGATCGCCAGATCGTGTGAGGATCCGCGTTTGGGCATGGACGCCGGCGAAAGATTGACCGTAACCCGTGTTTCCGGCCATTTGGCACCGCTGGCCTGACATGCGGATTTGACACGTTCCCTCGCTTCGGAGAGCGAGGTGTCGGGAAGTCCGATGATGGAAAAGTAGGGGAGTCCCGGAGATACGAACGCCTGGATTTGGATGATGAAGGCTTTCAGGCCGATGAGACCCACGGAAAGCGCGCTGCCGATAGCCATCAGAACGCTCCTTCGATATGGTGCACAAGCGGCTTGCCATCACGGACGATGACGGTGACGACGTCGAAGCGCACGCCGTTATGTGGCGTGCGATGGTCGCTGTCCGACAGCCATTGCACGGCCGCGTGGCGCAGGTTGATCTGCTTGGATGACGTCACGGCTTCCTGCGGAGTGCCATAGCGGAGCGTCCGCCTGGTTTTGACTTCGACGAAGACGATGAATCCCGTATCGTCGCGTGAAACGATATCGAGTTCGCCATATCGGCAGTGCCAGTTGCGGTCGAGCGTCTGCCAGCTTGCTTTCCAGCCATGCGGCCGCATACTGTTCGCCGAGTTCGCCGACCTGTCGTGCGCACAGTGTGCCATCATGCAGTCGCCGTGCGATGGAATCAAGAAGCTGTTCCGAGCGCTGCGTTGCGTTCGGAACGTTATGTGTTGTGTTGCCGTTCATGATTCAAGTCCAGCAGAAAGGACCGGCGCGAAGCAAGGGCGAACGGCGAATGTGGATAGAGGATGCGGTTTCGGGCGTGTTTGGGATAGTTGGTGGATAACTTGCCGTTATCCACATTGCTCCACAAGGCGAGCGGCCATGGAGCGCCCGAAACCGCATATGGTTGGAATGTTCAGCGGCGAACCAGACGCGTCAACTCGTCAAGGTTCAGCTCGAAGCTCACACCGCGCTCAGTGTGGTTCGGCTGGAATTGCGTGCTTTCCATGGCATGGCGTACGAATTCACCGGCGATATGCGCCGATTCAGCCAGAGGTCTGCCGGCCATCACCGCACCGCATAATGCGGATGCGAAGGCGTCGCCGGTGCCATGTGTCATGAACGGCAGCTTGTCGTGCGCAAGCTCTTGCTTGCCGGATGCGCCGGAAGTGGCCGATGCCACATAATTGCGAATGATGCCATCCTGACGGTCAACGCCTTTGAGCACCACGTTTTTCGCTCCCAAGGCAAGCAGCGCGTCAATAATGCCGTTCACTTCCGCGTTGTCGATGTTCTGCCCGGGTAGGTGCGTCCCGTCAGCATGGACGCTTCCGTCAGATTCGGCATCAGCACGTCGGCGCCATCCGCCAGCGTGCCCATCGCCTCGCATAATTCCGGCGTGTATGTGGCGTAGATCTCGCCGCCGTCTCCCATCACCGGATCCACCAAACGCAAGGCGTGCGGGTAATCCGCATACAGACGTTTGATAATCGCGACTTGTTCGGCGGAACCGAGGAAACCGGAATACACGCCGTCCAAATCGACGTTCTCCTTGCGCCACGCATCCAGATAGCCGTCCAAATTTCGGTCGTATCGTGGAACGTGAACACGCTGTAGCGCGTATGCGCCGAAAACAGCGCCGTCGGCACGGGGCATACGTCGCATCCGGCCGCCGACAGAATCGGAATGGCCGCCGTCAGCGAGCACTTGCCGTAACCGCACATGTCGTGCACCGCGGCCACACGTGGAATGTACCGTGGGTCACGGTCGAACAGAATCACATCATTCATGGGAACCCTCTCTTGCGATTGCCTGACCATGACTTTAGCCGCTTGCCTGACTTCACCGCCCCATCGCCTCGTACGGCGGGTCACCATGATGCCGTTTGCTGGCGTGTCGCAAGTTTTTTGATGGCTACCAGAGTAGTTTTGCAAAGCCTGGATGGCAATGATTGCAACGGTTTATAAGGGGATATAGGCAAGTGCGATAACGCTCGGTTTGCATTGCGAAGCGACGTCGGATTATTGTCGCTACCAACACCTGACCAACCGCCACACACGGCAAGGCGGGTGGTCAGCAAGACAAGCAACGAACCACTTCCACACAAGGAGCAGAAACCATGGCAGATTCCAAGAACTACCGCTTCGAAACCCTGCAACTTCACGTCGGCCAGGAGCAGGCCGACCCGGCAACCGATTCCCGCGCGGTGCCGATCTACCAGACCACCAGCTACGTGTTCCATAACTTTGATCACGCCGAGGCGCGTTTTGGTCTGGCCGATCCGGGCAACATCTACGGCCGCCTGACCAATTCCACCCAGGGCGTGTTCGAAGACCGCATCGCAGCCCTTGAAGGTGGCGCCGCTGGTTTGGCAGTCGCTTCCGGCGCCGCCGCGGTCGAATACGCCGTGCGCAACATCACCCAGTCCGGCGACCACATCGTGGCTGCCAAGAACATCTACGGCGGCACCTTCAACCTGCTGCGCCACACCCTGCCGCGTGACGGCATCACCACCACCTTCGTCTCCGCTGAGAACCCGCAGGAGTTCGAGGATGCCATCCAGGAGAACACCAAGCTCGTCTACTTCGAGACCTTCGGCAACCCGAACGCCGACCTGCCGGATTTCGAAGCCATCACCGCCATCGCACACAAGCATCATCTGCCGGTGATCGTCGACAATACTTTCGCCACCCCGTACCTGTTCCGCCCGCTGGAGCACGGTGCTGACGTCGTGGTCGAATCCGCCACCAAGTTCATCGGTGGCCACGGCACCACCCTCGGCGGCGTGATTGTGGAAGGCGGCAACTTCAACTGGGCCGAAGTGCCGGGCAAGTTCCCGACCCTGACCGAGCCGGATCCGTCGTACCACGGTCTGAACTTCTACGAGGCTCTGGGCGGTTCCGCGTTCGTGACCCGCATCCGCGCCATCCTGCTGCGCGACACCGGCGCAACCCTGTCTCCGTTCTCGGCCTTCTTGCTGCTGCAGGGCACCGAAACCCTGTCGCTTCGCGTCGAGCGCCATGTCGAGAACGCGCTGAAGGTCATCGACTACCTGAAGACCGTTCCGGAAGTCGAATCCATCTCCCACCCGTCCATCGAAGGCCGCAAGGACAACGAGCTGTACAAGAAGTACTTCCCGAACGGCGGCGGCTCCATCTTCACCTTCGACATCAAGGGCGGCAAGGACGCGGCACGCGTGTTCATCGACAACCTGCACCTGTTCAGCCTGTTGGCCAACGTGGCCGACGCCAAGAGCCTCGTGATTCACCCGGCCTCCACCACGCACTC
>ENA-OQDD01000591-OQDD01000591.1-human-gut-metagenome-genome-assembly--contig:-NODE-591-length-14128-cov-1.305050_pt1 | contig 14128 bp, 19 predicted proteins | sample MGYA00242507_ERZ504598 | MGnify/ENA primary metagenome ERZ504598 (study PRJEB26092, sample SAMD00036318) | human gut metagenome | host: Homo sapiens | study: EMG produced TPA metagenomics assembly of... | reverse complement strand
CGCCGGAGTAGTAGACGCCGACGGCCGCCTCGCCGCCGATCATCTTATCGAAGATCTCGTCCATGACATAGGCCTGCACCAGAGGCTTCTGGCTTTCAGCTCGTCCACCACCGCATCCACTTCCTCCGTGGTCTGGGGGTTGACGCTGCTGCCGCTCTTGAACGCACCGATGGCGTAGGCGTCGCGGCTGTTGTTGAACATCAGGATGTTGCCTGCATACTTCTCGTCCCACAGGTCTGCCCAGCTGGTGGGGGCCTCGTCTACCATCTTTGTATTGTAGATGATGCCAGTGGTGCAGAGGGTGTAAGGCACGGTGTAGGCATTCTCGGGGTCATAGTCCCCGTTGCGGTACTCCTCGTCGATGTTCTGGAAGTTCGGGATGTTGCTGTAGTCCAGCGGCATCAGCATCCCTTCGCTTATCATCTTGGCGACCATGTAGTCCGACGGATGATGACATCGTAGTTGGCCGCGCCGGACTTCAGCTTGGCGTAGAGGGACTCGTTGGAATCGAAGGTGGTATAGTTGACCTTGATGCCGGTCAGCTTTTCAAAGGCCGCCACCACGTCCACGCTGTCGTCGGAACCGTTGGAGATATACTCGCCCCAGTTGTAGACGTTCAGGGTGACGTTCTGGCCCTTGAAGCGGTCCAGTCGTAGTCATCCGAGACGGAAATGTCCTTCGTGACCTCGATCTGTCCCGCGGCCAGAGCCGACAGCGGCATGGTCAGCGCCAGCACAGCCGTCAGCAGAAGAATGACGAAACGCTTCATTTGACATCTCCCCCTCTCAGTGCGCGCTGGTCGCGGCGGTAGCCGCGGCTCTCCATGGCGTTGGAGATGAGGATGATGCTCAGGATGACCACGAACATGATGGTGGACAGCGCATAGATCTCCGGGCTGACCTTCTTGCGGGTCATGGAGTAGATGGCGATGGGCAGCGTCTCCACCGTACCGCAGTTGAAGTAGGAGATCATGAAGTCGTCGATGGAGTAGGTCAGGCTGATGAGGAAGCCCGACAGGATGGCCGGGCTGATCTCGGGCAGGATGACCTTGAAAAATGCCTGCCGGGGGTCACAGCCGAGGTCCAGCGCCGCCTCAAACAGCTTGATGTCCAGCTGCTTGAGCTTGGGCGTGACGTTGAAGATGACATACGGCACGTTGAATGCGATATGGGCGATGAGCAGCGTGGGGAAGCCCATGATGTTGTCGGGCAGGAAGTCCAGCTCAGACGCAAAGCGCTGGTATGCCACAAAGAGCATCATCAGGGAGATACCGGTGATGATCTCGGGGTTGACCGTGGTGATATAGGTGATATTCGTCACCAGCAGGCGGCTCTTGCGCCCCATGGAGGCGATGCCAGAGACGCCGCAGTCCCCAGCACCGTGGCGATGACCGCGAGAACAGTGCCAGATACAGCGACACCCACAGCGCGTGCAGGATGGACTCATTGTGGAGCAGGCTGGCGTACCACTTAAAGGTAAAGCCGGTAAAGAGGGCGTAGCCCTTGCTCTGGTTGAAGCTGAACACGACCATGTACGCGATGGGCAGGTACATGAAGCAGAAGAACAGGATGACGTAGCGCGCTGCATCAGACGCAGATGTTTCGTTTTCATCAGGACACACCCTCCATCTCATCCTCGTCGAAGCTGGACGTAAAGCTCATGCAGAGCAGCACAATGACCATCAGCACGAGGCTCATGGCAGAGCGACATTGAGGTTGTAGCTGTTGCCGAGGAACTGCATCTCGATCAGATCGCCGATGAGCAGATTGGAACCGCCGCCCAGCATACGGCTGATGACGAAGGTGGACACCGCCGGGACGAACACCATCGTGATGCCGGTGCTGATGCCGGGGATGCTCATGGGGATGAGCACCCGGAACAGAGTCTTGGTGGTGGAAGCGCCCAGGTCCTGCGCCGCCTCCACGATGCTCTGGTCGATTTTGGTCATGCTGGTGTAGAGGGGCAGGATCATATACGGCACATAGTTGTACACCATGCCCAGCACCACAGCGCCGGAGGTATTCAGCATGTTGTAGGGTCCGAGGCGGAAGACGCCCAGAGCGGCGTTCACGGGGCCGTTGACGCTCAGCAGGCCCATCCATGCGTAGGTGCGGAGCAGGAAGTTCATCCACATGGGCAGCATCACCAGCATCAGCATGATGTGCTGCTTGTTGACGCGCAGCCGGGAGAGGAAATAGCCCACCGGAAACGCGATGATGAGGCAGACGACGGTGGAGATGAGGCCAGCAGCAGGCTGCGGGCGAACACCGAGCCATAGCCGCTGACGGTCACCAGATTGTCCAGCGTAAAGCTGCCGGCGGAGTCGGTGAGGGCGTAATACACCACGATGAACAACGGCACCACCGTGAACAGCACCATCCATACAAAGTACGGATAGGCCAGTTTCTTATCGTAAATCTTCATGCGGCCTCACCCCTCCGAACGCGACATGATATGGATCTCGTTGGGGCCGATGCGCATACCGATGGTCTCACCGGGCGTGCAGGCGCGGGTGGAATGGATGAGCCACTCGCGGCCCTCGCACTCCACATGCATCTCGAAGTGGACGCCCTTGAAGATGACGTCATTGACGACGCCCACCAGCTGGCCTTCCACCGGGGAGACCACTTCAATATCTTCGGGGCGGACGACCACCTGTACGCTCTCCTCCCGGGCAAAGCCGCGGTCCACGCAGGGAACTCGACGCCCGAGAAGGAGACGAGAAAATCGCGGTGCATCACGCCGTCCACGATGTTGGAGTCACCGATGAAGTCGGCGACAAAGGCGTTCTTGGGCTCGTTGTAGATGTCCTCGGGGGTGCCGATCTGCTGCACCTTGCCGCCGTTCATGACGACGACGGTGTCGGACATGGTCAGGGCCTCTTCCTGGTCGTGGGTGACGTAGATGAAGGTGATGTTCATCTCGCGCTGCAGGCGCTTGAGTTCCAGCTGCATCTCCTTGCGCAGCTTGAGGTCCAGGGCGCCCAGAGGCTCGTCGAGAAGCAGGATCTCCGGCTCATTGACCAGGCTGCGGGCGATGGCCACGCGCTGCTGCTGGCCGCCGGACATCTGGCCGATGCTGCGGCGCTCGAAGCCCTTCAGGCCCACGACTTCCAGCATATCCCGCACCTTGCGGCGGATGGTCTCTTCGTCCATCTTCTTGAGGCGGAGGCCGAAGGCCACATTCTCAAAGACGTTCAGGTGGGGGAACAGCGCGTATTTCTGGAACACGGTGTTCACCGGACGCTTGTAGGGCGGTACGCCTGTGATGTCCTCTCCTTTCAGCAGCACTTTGCCGGACGTCGGTTCCAGAAGCCCGCGATGAGGCGGAGGGTGGTGGTTTTTCCGCAGCCGGAGGATCCCAGCAGCGTCACAAACTCTTTGTCATGGATGTCGAGGTTCAGCCCATCCAGAATGCGCTGACCATCAAATTCCACTACGATGTCTCGCAGCGAAACGATCACCGAGTTGTTCATTTCTTTCCTATATCCTCCTTGTAACTCAGATACGAAAAAAGACAGGGGTTTACTCCCCCATCCTTCCATCGCATTAGGGTGACTTCGAGTCTGCCCCCTCGCCCATCCAATCTGTGCCGGCTGTGGGAGCAGACTCCTCCCCGCACAACATCCATGACGACCGTAACATTGCGCAGTTATTCTGCCCTGTCTTGTCTATCTTAAACAATCTTTGTCAAAATGTCAATCACTCTGCTGATGTTTGCCGAAACTTTGACTCCGAGGGGGCTTTTCCCACCCGGGTTTTACATCAATTTTGCATATAGCGTTTCCTTATACAGCATAAAAGCACCTGCAGTGCAGAACTGCGGGTGCTTTTGGGATAAATTCTCAGGTGTCGGCTTTCAGCTGCCGGGCCGTCAGGCAGAGGGCCTGCACGGTCTGGCCGTCCACGGTGTAGACAGAGCTGTCGCCCGACACCATCATATAATAGCCGTCGGTGCCGATGGCATACGTCAGGGTGACAGTGCCGTCAGCTGTCGTCACCTCTGCTGTCACCAGCGGGGCGTCGAAGCCGCAGGCGGAAAGGTCGGCGGCAGTGTCCTGCCCGGTGACATAGCTGGCCAGTGCGGCCAGCAGAGCGTCCGTCTTGTCGGTATCCAGTGCGTCGTCCGGCTCGTCGGTGAGCTGCCAGACGGTCTGGTAGGTGGTGCTGTCGGCTCCGTGGCTGGGATACGGATTGCAGCTTGATCGTCTCGCCGCTTTGGAGGGTGTAGCGCACAGCCTCGATGTCCGAGACTGTGATACCCGCCGGGCTGAACGCCCCAAAGAGCTCCGCCTTCGTCTGCTCCATGCAGCGGAACTTGGCCGCGTCCACGGTGTAGACAGCGTCGCCGCCCTCCCGCCGGACGTACACATCCCCGGTGACGGGGTTCTCCGCTCCCACGGTAAGGGTGGTGCGCTCCCCCGCCGCCGAAACATTTACGACAAGGCTGAGGCGCGTCGAAACCGTAGTCCTCTCCGGCTGCGCCTCGAGCTGGCGCTTGGCCTTCATGCCTGCCAGCGCGGTGCGGATGGTGCTGCAGGCCGAATCGTCCAGATGGTAGGCTGGGTCCTCGGTCAGCGTCCAGCCGTCGTCAGAGGGCCGGAGCGTCAGAGTATCGCCGCCATACTGGATGGAGACGCTTTCCAGCGTGGCGGTGGTCACATCCAGCAGCGGGATGCTGCCGTCCTCGGCCTCGCTGGCGGCCTGTTCGGCCTTCTGGTTCGCGTGGGTCAGCAGGGTCAGCGCCGCCCCGGCGGCGAGAACGAACACCAGCAAAACGATGAGGGTACGCCGTTTTGTTTTCATGGCGTGCCTCCTTACTTGCGGCGGCGCAGCAGCACCACCACTGCGCCCGCGCCAGCACAGCCGCCGGGAGAATGAGGACGAACACCAGACCCAGTACAGCGGCGGTGTGGCCCGAGATGGTGATGGGCGCAGCTTCCAGCGCCTTGGACTCTACGAGGGTGGTCCCCTCCTGCCCGGCCAGAGAGGCTGCGCAGCCCTGCAGGAAGGTCACGTTGCCGGGAACAGTCTGGTAGACGGCCTCGTTGTCCATGTTGCCGCAGTTGACCCAGATGACCTCTGCGCCGGTGCTGTTATCGGAAGCATAGGCTGCCAGCGCAAAGGGGCCGTCGGGGTCGCCGTCCTCCTGCTCGGCGGTGGTCATCTCATAGCCGCCGCCTTGCTGTAGGAGCTCTCGGTGCTGACCAGCAGGCTTCCGAAGTGACGCCCTCCGTCTCGGTGATGGTGATGCCCTGCGCCATCTGCAGCAGGACGCGGCGGCTGGTGTCGATGCCGTCCAGCGTGCCGCTCTCGGTGTCGGTGGCGTAATCCGGCAGCAGATAGTAGGGGTAACCGTTCAGGTAATGGCCGCTGTCCCCTTCCACTACGAGTCCGGGCGTCCGGGTCAGGCCAAACTCGGCCATCAGGGCGTCAAGGTTCGGGGTGGAGTAATAGCTGTCGGTGGTGAGCATCAGATGTCCGCCGTTTTTCAGGTAGGCGCGCAGGGCCGACATCTCATCCACGAGGCCGCCCGCCGATGCAACGTCCTGCTGCGGGTCATGGATGATAAGCAGGTCGCAGTCGTCCGGGATGGTGTCCGTCAGCAGGTCGAGGGGGCTGACGGAGAGGTTCTGGCCTTCCAGCGCATCGGTCAGGGTGTCGGTGAGGCGCTGTTCGCCGTGGTTCGTCGTGTAGTAGGCCTGGAGCTCTTCGCCGCTGGTGATGCGGTAGATGGCAGCGGTGAGCTTATTTTCGCCGCCGAAGGTCACGCTGTAGCTGCCGGTGGTGTAGTAGTCGGAGTAGTCATAATCGTAGAGGTCGGACGCCGCCAGCACGGCGCTCTTCTCCCCCGAGACGAGGATGAGACTGCGTTCTCAGCCGACTGCACACCGTACTGGGCGGCGAAGGTCGGGTAGACGGCGGGGTCTTTCGTCTCCCACTTGATGTGGCTGCTCTCGGAGCATAGCGGTCCAGCAGCTTTGTGATGATGACGTCCTCGCTGCCCGTCTCGGCCAGATAGTAGATGGTGACATCCTGCGTCAGGGCGTGGGCGATGTCCCTGGAGCTGTCACTGAGGGTGTAGAGCCCGGCCTCCGAGAGGTCGAACTCGGTGTACTTCGTCGGAACGGCCCGGACGATGAGGTTGAGCAGGACGGCCAGCACGACCACCAGCACCGTGACCGCCGAGGCATAGATGCCGCTGCGCAGCCGCAGACGTTCCAGCGGGCCTGCGCTCTTTTTCTCAAATTTCTTCATAGTCTGCCCCCTCTCAGTTCCCAGCGGCGCTTCTCGATGCCCTGCGCCGTAAAGAAGAGGAAGAGCACCGCCACCGTCAGATAATAAACCAGCGTCGGGATGGAAAAGCTGTTGTTGACGAACTCCTCAAAGGGCGCAAACAGGCAGAGGGCGCTCAAGACAGCACTGAACGCTTCGGTGAGCCATCCGCTGCGCAGCAGGAACAGGGCGCTCAGCCCGGCACAGAGGGCCGCAAAGCAGAAGCAGCCCAGCGTGAAGCTCCGGGTGCGCAGGCCCACTGCAAGGGAGGCTCCCGCCGACAGAGCCGTAAAGACCACCAGCGCCACGGCGCTTCCGGCGTTGAACATACTGCGGAGGCTGGGCATCATATAGGCCAGCAGCAGGACCGAAAAGCCCATGACTGCCGCGATGATCTGGTTCTCCGTGAGGCCGGAGCAGAACTCGCAGACGGCGATGGCCGCACATCCCAGCAGGAAATAGCACAGCAGCGCGGCGAAATTCGCCCCGCAGACCGAGCCCGTGCCGCCCAGAAGCCAGAGCACGACGATCATGATGCCGTCGGCCAGACAGGGCAGCGCGAACACGGTGCAGAGGGCCAGATACTTGCCCACCACGATGCCCCACAACGGACACCGGGCTGGTGAGAAGGAGCTGGTCGGTGCGGGCGCGGCGCTCTTCGGCCAGCGAACGCATGGCCAGCACCGGGAAATAGAGCAGCAGCATGAAGATCGTGCGGTAGAGCGTATAGTAGCCAAAATCCGTCAGGCCGTAACCGAGGTTCAGGGCCAGAAAATAGATGCCGGAAGCCGCCAGCAGAAAGGCCGTGAGCAGATAGCCCATCATGCCGTGAAAAAAGCTGCGCAGCTCCCGCTTGTAGATGGCAAGCATCGAATCAGTCCTCCTTTTTATCCGAAGTCTCTTCCGGAGCCGTCAGCTCAAGGAAGAGCTCTTCCAAATCGCGCTCTTCGGCGGCAAGGTCCACGACGGCGGCCAGATGCCCCTGCGACAGGATGAGTGCCTTGTCGCAGACGGCCTTCACCTCACTGAGGATGTGGCTGGACAGGATGACCGTGTGGGTGCGGCCCAGCTCCCGGATGAGGCGGCGCAGCTCGATGACCTGCGCCGGGTCGAGGCCCACGGTGGGTTCGTCCAGAATGATGAGCTGCGGACTGCCCAGCAGCGCCTGCGCCACGCCCACCCGCTGGCGGTAGCCCTTCGAGAGGCTGCGGATGAGCCGGGGCAGGACATCTTCCAGACCGGTACGGTGGGCGGCAGACTGCACCTGTGCCGGGCGGTCGGCTTTCTTGACACCTTTCAGTTCGGCGGCAAAGTCGAGGTACTCGGCCACCGTCATCTCCGGGTAAAGGGGCGGCTGTTCCGGCAGATAGCCCACGCAGGCCTTGGCGGCGTCGGCTTCCTCGGGCAGCGGATGGCCCGCCACCGTCACCTGCCCCTCCGTGGCGGCAAGATAACCGGTGAGGATGTTCATGATGGTGGACTTACCGGCACCGTTCGGCCCCAGCAGGCCGTAGATGACGCCGTCCTCCACCGTGAAAGAGATGTCGTCCACTGCAAGGCGGCTGCCGTATTTCTTGGTGAGGTGGGATACTTCTATCACAAAAAACGCTCCTTCTCTGCGGGTGTCCCCGGGAATATCTGCATCATTTTAGCCCGAAAATGTGTCAGAAATAAGATAAACCTGTGTGCGTTTCCAAATATTGTTTCTTTTGCGCTGATGCGGCAGTTTTCGCGGCCGGACGCAAAAAGAGCGCCGCTCCCCGCAAAGGGAACGACGCTCTTGGAAGCCTTGTAATTGTTGCAATTACTTACGGCCGAAACGCTTGTTGAAGCGCTCAACACGTCCGCCGGTGTCGACCAGCTTCTGCTTACCAGTGTAGAAAGGATGGCACTTGGAGCAAACTTCGACGTGGATCTCGGGCTTGGTGGAACGAGTCTTGATGACGTTGCCGCATGCGCAGGTGATGGTGCAGTCAACGTAGTTCGGATGGATACCCTGTTTCATTCTTTTCACCTCATTTCTGGTTCTGACTTATTGGGGCCATATTTAATGTATGTGCCCATCACAACCTTCAATATCGGCTACCCCCTCGAGCGGCCTTGGAAACGATTGCCTTAATATTATATCACTCTCCGGAAAAATTGCAAGAGGATATTTTGACTTTTTTGCACTTTTTTCTGGAAAGTCCTTCTCTCCGCCCCAGAGAACGAACAAACCCGGCAGAAAACTCTGCCGGGCCGTTTCTGATTCCTCCAGCCTCACCTGGGAATGGGCGTTCCGGCTCCCGCAGGACAGCTGCTTTCCGCAAAAGCAGCTGTCAGAGCCAGAGTTCCAGGACAAGGCTTATCTGCATCGCATCCGAAAGACACGATGAAACAAATTTACTGGACAAAGTAAATGCCGTCGGCACCCTCCACATCCGAGATGGCGACCATGAGCAGCTCGCCCTCGTCCGTCCAGGTAAAGATGCAGGCGTAGCGCAGCTCCTCGCCGTTGTAGTCGAAGATGACGCCCACGCTGCCGTCGTCGAGATACTGGTAAGTGCCGTTCAGCGTGCCGCCGCCCTGGATCATCTTTGCGCCGCCTGCGGCGTCAAAGGTGAACTGCAGCGTACCGCCGTATGCCGCCAGAGACTCGTCCATCTCGGCTGAGTCATCTCGCCGCCGTCGATGTAGCCGCCGGCAAACGACCAGACCGTGTTGCTCATGTCCGGCGTGTCTGCCTGCGGAAGCTCCCACAAAGAGTTTTCCTCTTCCAGCACAGCTGCCGTAGGGGCCGCATCCACAGAGATGGCCGGCGCGGCCAGCACCGGTGTCGAAAGCGAGGCCAGAAGTGCCGCGCTGAGTGCAAGAGAAGTGATACGTTTCATAAAACTTTTCCTCCTTGTGCGATATTCGGAGAGCACATTTTGTCTGGTTCCAGTATACTCTTTTCTGCCCCTGCAGCGGACAATTTGACACGATTCGCCCCGAAACTGCGCTCAATCGATCCGGCTCACAGGGAAACGCGGAGGATGAATCTGCCGTCCTGCACCGAGAAATCCGAAAGCCCCTTATATTTTTCCACGATCGCGCAGATGCTGCGCACACCGATGCCGTGTCCTTCGGCGCGGGTCTGCTGCTGGGAGGTGCGCAGAGCCTCGATCTCCCGCACCGCCTGGCCGACCTGCAATTTGAGGTTGTTCCGGGTCTGTTCCAGCTGGCTGCGGGTGCGCTCCTCTGCCGAGACCCGGAGGACAAAGACGATATACGCCACGCTGCACACGAAGGGCATGAATTCCACCGCCGCCTGATTGCCCTGGGCGAGAAGGTCGGTGTAGATGCGGGTCACATAATCGAAAAGGTAGCCTGCCAGCGGCACTACGCCGAACAGAAGCTGCATCGAGCGCGGATACCGGGCAAAGCTGCGGGCCGCCGGGGCAACATAGCGCAGCAATACCGCCAGCAGCGGCAGCGTGACCACAATCTCGACGGCGGGCTGCAGCCAGTCGATGCCCGGTACCATCGCAATGACCAGCAGTGCCACCCAGCGCCGAAGCTGACAGCACAGATATGCCGCCAGCACCGAGATGGTGGGCCAGAGCCATTTTCCGCTGAGGACGCTGAGGATGATGGTAAGCGGCAGATGGGTGATAAGCGGATACGTCTCCTGCATCGCCGTCCAGCTATCCTTATAAGTAATAAGCGCCTGCATCAGGAGCATGGCTGCTGAGCCGACCGCCAATATGATGCAGTTCTTCTTCGTCCAGTGGATGTCGCAGAACGCCGCCGAGAGTGCGATGCCAAAGAGCGCCACGGCAACGCCGTTTGGTACAGTAAGAGCGTTCACTACATGACCACCTGCTTTCGGTCAAAAATATAGCTCAGGTAGCGGTCCTTCGTTTCCGAATACTTCCCGTGGGGCAGCGGCACCACGGCTCCGTCCTGCATCGTGATGGAGCGGGCTGCGATGTTGGCGATATACTCCATATTGATCAGGAAGGAGCGGTGGGGACGGAGGAAATTCGGGTATTCCACGAGCTGGTCGCAGAGGTCGTCCAGCCGGCCCATGCTTTCCAGCACGACGCCGTTGTTCAGGTGAAACGTGAGCGTCCGCCCCATCACTTCGCAGTAGACCAGCTCTTCCAGCTCCAGGCGGACGATGCCGCTCTTGCTCCGGAGGATGAGGCTGTGCTTCTGCTCCCTGGTGCAGGCCGCACAGGCCGAGTCCATCAGGCGGAAAAAGTCCTCTCTCCGGATGGGCTTGAGCTGGTAATACCATGCATCCACCGCGTAGGATTCCACCGCAAACTCCGTGCTTGAAGTAAGGAAGATGATCTTCACATTCGAGTCATATTCCCGTATCTCCCGGGCCGCAGCCATCCCGTTTTCGCCCGGCATCAGGACATCCAGCAGGATGATGTCGAAGCGCGTTCCCTTCTCCACCTCCGCCATCAGCTCGACCGGGCTTTGATAAGACGTATGGACAAAGTCCTGCCCGCGGTCAGCAGCATATTCTTCCAGCAGAGCTTCCAGCCGTCTGGTCTCCTGGGTCTCGTCGTCACAAAATGCGATCTTCAGCATGAGGGGATCGATCCATTCCCTTCTTTGTTTATTCTCTTCTATAGTATAGAGATTCTTGCATTTTTCGTCAAGTTGTGATGGCAGTCCTCCTGGCTGATCGCTTGCCGTCTGCGGGCGGCCGTGCTGATCCGCCAACGATCACTTTTGCACAGAAAACAGGCCTCCTGCATCGATTTTCCAATGCAGGAGGCCTGTTATTACCATATTATGAGGGAACCGTAATTTATAATTTCGCACCCGGCAATCAATGAAAAATGCCACAAGGAAATGACGCAGAAAAATATTCTTTTCAACCCGCCTGCTGCCGCTTGTCCAGCCGCATCTTGTCGGCGATCATCGCGATGAACTCCGAGTTGGTGGCTTGCCGCGCAGGTTGTGGATGGTGTAGCCGAAGTAGCTATTCAGGTATCCACATCGCCACGGTCCCATGCCACCTCGATGGCGTGGCGGATGGCCCGCTCTACCCGGCTGGCGGTGGTGCCGTTTTTCTTGGCGATCTCCGGGTACAGGCGCTTGGTGACGGCGTTGATGTACTCCGGCTCGTTCATGGTGAGCAGGATGGCATCCCGCAGGAACTGGTAGCCTTTGATGTGGGCAGGGACGCCGATCTGATGCAGAATGTCCGTGACCTTCAGCTCGTCGCTGTCCACGCTGGCCGTGATAAGCCGCTTCTGGTGGCCGTGGGCGACTTTGAGCACCCGGCTGGCAAGGACATTCTCGTCGAAGGGTTTGACAAAGTAGTAGCGAAGCCCTCATCCAGCAGCTCTTGGACCATTTCCTCGCTCTGGAAGCGCCGGTGACGAAAAACGTGGTGTGCGTTTCGCCGGCGGCGACATATTTCTGCTTGACGGCCAGAGCATCCAGCCCGGGCATGAAGGCATCCAGCAAAACCACCTGCGGCCGCACCACAAGCATCTTCTGCAAAATCTGAAGGCCGTCTTTTTCCACGACGGTCACTTCCACGCCTTTTTGCTCCAGCGCCTCTCGGCAGGCTGCCGTACGTCCGCACTGGTATCTGACATCAAAAATCTTACTTTATCCATCGTACTATCCTCCAATGTGTGCAGTTCCCTTTACAGTCTAGATTTTACCATAATTTACCATGGATTGCAACAGGAAATTTTTACATTTTCTGGAATTTTCGCAAAAATTTTCTTGTTCATTCTGCGGTCTGCGCTTCGGCACCGTTTTGAACGGCGTTTTTTGCCTGTTCGAGCATCGTCTGGGCGAAAATCCCGTAGCCTCGAGTGGGGTCATTGACCAGAACATGGGTCACAGCACCCACGAGGCGCCCATTTTGGAGGATGGGGCTTCCGCTCATGCCCTGCACGATGCCGCCGGTCGCAGACAGAAGCGAAGGGTCGGTCACCCGGATGACCAGATTCCGGCGAGGGTCGGCGTCGCTGACCCGCTCGATCTGGATGCGGTATGCGCGGGGCGTTTCCCCCTCGATGGTGGCCCATATCTCAGCGGGGCCGGTGACGACTTCCTGCGCGAACGCGATCTCCCGCAGCTGGCCCGAGAAGTGGGTGCGCGTCGTGCCGTAGACGCCGTTCTCGCCGTTGATGCGGATGGTGCCGATGGCGTGGGCGCTCAGGAAATGGCCTTTAGCTCACCGGGGCTTCCGGCCGTTCCGGCACTGCAGCCGGTTATCTCGCAGGGAACGATCTCGCCGCTGCGCAGGGCGACGCTTTCGCCGGTGTCGCTGTCGCTGATGGGGTGGCCCAGTCCCGCAAATACGCCGAGCTCCTCGTCGGCGAAGGTCAGTGTACCCACACCGGCGGAGGAGTCCCGCACCCACATTCCGGCCCGCCACTGCCCGGCGGCACCGTCCCACACTGGGTCAGGGCAGTCAGCTTCTGCTCACCGCTGCGGATATACACGACCTCCACGGACTGCCCCTCGCAGCGTCCAGGGCTTCCTTTACGGCGTCATTGCTCTCGGTGCGGGTCTGCCCGATGCAGATGACCCGGTCGCCGAGGCGAAGCCCGGCCTCCTTGGCGGGATTCCGATGTCCCGCCGCCAGCCTGCCCGATCTCCGAAAATCCTACGATGAGCGCCCCTTCGGAGAACATCTTGACGCCGAACGGTGTACCGCAGACGGTCACTCTGGGCCGCTCTGTCACCACCGCCCGGATGGTCTTGATGGGGAGCCACCCGCCCAGCGTCAGCGTCGTCTGGTAGCTGCCCACCGCCCGGGTGCTGGCGACATTCCGGCTTCCATGGCCGCGCTGCGGCTCGACCCATGCAAAGCGGGGAAGATATAAGGCTTGCCCCGGCTCCAGATAGACCCGGTCCGGCAGACAGCTGTACAACCAGCCAAAGCTGCCGCAAGAGCCAGCAGCAGATATGCCGCCGCAAGCTTTGCCCGCTGCATTCTCTTCACGCCCATGGCCTCCCTCGCTGTTTTTGGGGTTATTATGCGGACGCAAAGAGGGAATTATCCTTCGGCAGTTGACTTTTGCGGCGAATCTTGCTACTATAAATAAAGTTTCCGTGCGGGAGTGGCGGAATGGCAGACGCGCTGGTTTTAGGCACCAGTTCCAACGGAGTGAGGGTTCGACCCCCTTCTCCCGCATAAAAATGACCTCAAGCTCAAGGCTTGAGGTCATTTTTTATCTTGCGGAGAAGAGGGGTCGAACAGCACGGCCGCCCGCAGGCGGCAAGCAATCAGCAGTGCAACGGCGACGACCGCAGCCAGCGGCTGAAACAGGGAGGAGCTGTTGGGGCCGCGTTCTGATTTTTCAAAGCCCTGCCAAGGGGCTGCGGAAAAATCAGCTAACGCAACCCGTCGCTGTTGCTTAGTGCGCGGGTCCCACGAGTCAGGAATGTCTACGGGGACCGCAGCCGCTGATGGCCCCAAGCTCAGGCTTGGGGTCATTTTTTATCTTGCGGAGAAGAGGGGTCGAACAGCACGGCCGCCCGACGGTTCGTACCATGATATGGACAAATAATCCCCTTGATGAATCAGGCCGCTGTCTCTGTTTTACGGAGACGGCGGCTGATGCATTATTTTTGACTACTTTTTGTCCCGGGGAACCCCCGGAAAAATTCTGCTATGACCTACTTTTTTCTGACTACGATCCTGACTACAAAGTACCCGGCAAAAGCAGACAGTACCCGGCAGTATCTGGCAGTATCCGATAAACGCAGATAACAAAAATCCACGAAATATCGACTCTTCATCGCATTCCGTGGATACTTCTTGGTGCGAGTAGTGATACAGCATTTTTGAAAATCATCGTAGTACAATTTGTTTTTGAGGTCATCGGATAGCAACTTGCTTGTAT
>ENA-OQDD01000589-OQDD01000589.1-human-gut-metagenome-genome-assembly--contig:-NODE-589-length-14249-cov-2.059623_pt1 | contig 14249 bp, 14 predicted proteins | sample MGYA00242507_ERZ504598 | MGnify/ENA primary metagenome ERZ504598 (study PRJEB26092, sample SAMD00036318) | human gut metagenome | host: Homo sapiens | study: EMG produced TPA metagenomics assembly of... | reverse complement strand
TAAACATATTCAGGATCTGTTCTACCGTCATCTTCTGACTTCATTCCATTGAGAGCTTTTCGCATAATGTAAACCGCTTCCTGTTCTTCTTTACTCAGCAGCAGATCCTCTCTTCTTGTACCGGATTTCTGGATATCAATTGCAGGGAATACCCGCTTTTCCTGCAGTTTTCGGTCAAGCACCAGTTCCATATTACCGGTTCCCTTAAATTCTTCATAAATTACATCATCCATTTTACTTCCCGTATCCACAAGCGCTGTAGCAAGAATAGTAAGGCTTCCGCCCTCTCTCATATTTCTGGCCGCACCAAAAAAGCGTTTCGGCATATGAAGAGCCGCCGGGTCCAGACCACCGGAAAGAGTTCGTCCGCTCGGCGGTATGATCAGGTTGTATGCCCTTGCCAGTCTTGTAATAGAATCAAGAAGAATTGTAACGTCTTTTTTATGTTCCACCAGACGACGTGCACGTTCTATTACCATTCAGACACACGTTTATGATGTTCCGGAAGCTCATCAAATGTAGAATAAATGACTTCCACATTATCGCCACAGATGGCCTCCCTGATATCTGTAACCTCCTCAGGACGCTCATCGATCAGAAGAATGATCAGATGCATGTCCGGATTGTTTCTCAGAATAGACTTTGCCACATCTTTCAGCAAAGTTGTCTTACCGGCTTTCGGAGGAGATACGATCATTCCTCTCTGTCCTTTACCGATAGGCTGATCAGATCTACGATCCTCATGGCAACTGTGCCGCCCGGTCTTTCCATTATCAGTCTCTCATTTGGAAAAATCGGTGTCATATCTTCAAAATTATATCGTCTCTGCCTTCACTGGGATGGAATCCGTTGATAGAGGTCACATATAGCAGGGCACTGAATTTCTCTCCCTGTGTTTTGATACGGATATTCCCCTTAATAATATCACCTGTTTTCAGGTTAAATCTGCGTATCTGAGAAGGCGATACATAAATATCATTTTCCCCCGGAAGATAATTCTCACATCGGATAAACCCATATCCATCCGGAAGTACCTCAAGGATTCCGTCTGCTCTCTCTCCACTGTCAAGCTGTACTGCCTCTGCCGGGGCATGATACTGTGTACGTTCCGGTGTTTTGTTATACTGGGGGATTCTCTCTCCGTTACCTTCCACTTCACTCTGCTGCGGTTTCTCCCGGACTGTTTCCTGTTTTTTGTCTCACCTTCCAGTTCATCTTCGTGAAGCATTCTCTCGATCAATTCCGGTTTTCTCAATGCTGAAACCCCTTTTAATCCTCTGGCTTTTGCCAAATCCTTTAAAGTTGCCAGTGATAATGATTCATACTTTCTCTCATAAAATAATCCTCTGCTTTTTGTTTTGATTGTTAATATTGATAATTATTTTATTTTGTTTTCTGATTTCCTATGTATCTGAGTAATTTATTCTTTATTAACTTTTCCTGTAACAGTTAGTGGGATAATCTGTCTGAAGTGACACGAATATCAGATCTGCAGCAATGCATATCGCAGGAAAATTATACTCCTGCTCCTGTGTCGACAAGTTAATTCCTGTAGTAATCCTGTCTGCACACTGGTATCTTTATATTTATCTTAGCACATCTTCTTCATAATTGACAATACCATATTATTCCAAATCTTTATTATTGGCAAGCTATTTTATACGTCATAAAACTGATATTATCGACAGAAAAGCAGAAATCCGGAGACATAAAATATGTCCCCGGATTTCCGGTAAATCAGATATTAATAACACTTATTTAAGAAGACAATTAATGTACCAGATTTCCCACTAATCCATAAGAAACAATATACATAATGACAGTTGCCATAATAATGCCACAAAAAATTGCCAGAGAGGACTTCTTAATATCAATTTCCAGAAGAGATGCAATCAGAGATCCTGTCCATGCCCCTGTTCCCGGAAGCGGAATTCCCACAAACAGCATCAGTCCCCAAAACTCATATTTCTTTACCTGATCACTTTTTCTCATTGCCCTGTCTTCCAATTTCATAACAAGTCCCCGAAAGAGTTTCGTCTTTTTTAAAACCTTGAAAATCTGTCTGATAAACAACAGAATAAACGGAATAGGAATAATATTTCCAACAATACACAGTGGAATTGCCTTTGCAGCCGATATCTTAAGTAAGGATGCTGCAAGCAATCCTCCCCTGAGTTCCAAAAGCGGAATCATTGAAATAATAAAAACTGCCCCTTCCGGTGAAATATATTGTGACAGATTCTGCGAGAACCAATGTACCAGTGCTTCCATAAAACCTCCTAACTTTTACTTCAGATAATCCTTCAAAAATCAATAAATTTCTGCATTTCTTCCTTTGTTCCAACTGTGATACGAAGGAAATTGTCAATTCTGTCCTTCTGGAAGTAACGAACATAAATATGCTGCCCTCTCAATGCCTCAAAAAGTTCTTTCGCTAGGGCAGGTTTTATGCGTAGCAAAATAAAGTTAGACATAGAATCCTGAAAGAGAATCCCAGTGCCTTCAATTCTTTCTTTGTCCATTCTCTTGTCTCTATGATTTTATTACATGTCTCATCAAAATATGCTTTATCTTCAACTGCCGCCACACCTGCAGCAATCGCTGTACGGTCCATAGTATAAGAATTAAAAGAATACTTCACATCATTCAGGAATCTGATCAGTTTCTCATTTCCACACGCAAAACCAATTCTCATCCCAGCCATAGAACGCGACTTGGAAAATGTCTGTACGACCAGAAGGTTGTCATATTTTTCAATCAATGGAAGCGCCGACTGACTACCAAAATCCACATAAGCCTCGTCCACGATCACAATCACATCAGGATTATGGCGGATAATATCCTCCACTTCCTCCAGCGGCATCTCCACACCTGTCGGCGCATTCGGATTCGGGAATACAATTCCTCCGTTTTCTCTGAAATAATCTTCCGTCCTTATATGAAAGTTCTCATCCAGTGCCGGTCTCTCATATGGAATGCGAAACAGGTCTGCCCATACATCATAAAAAGAATATGTGATATCCGGAAAAAGAACCGGCTTCTGTGAATTAAAGAATGTAAGGAAACTCATGGCAAGCACATCATCGGAACCTACTCCCCACAAAAACCTGTTCATCCTTCAGCCCGTAATTCTTTGCAATGGCATGTACCAGTTCTCCTGCTGTAGGATCCGGATAAAGTCTCATAGTATCTGTATCCATCTCCCTCAACGCCTTCTCCACTCCAGGTGCCGGCGGATACGGATTCTCGTTGGTATTCAGCTTGATCATATCCGGCTGATTGGGCTGCTCGCCTGGTGTATATGGTATTACTTTACGTATATTTTCTTCCCATCTGCTCATTTATCTGATTCCTTTCATGTTTTTATTGTTTTTCACTTTCGTCAGTATAACATTAATCTCTATTTTCGTAAATCAACTTTTTGCATTTTACTGATTGACAAACCCACTTTGCAAGTTTATAATAGGCGGCAGAAAAGATAAGAAGGATTAAAACGTTGAAGAGAAGAGTACGCTGAGGAACGTTACAGAGAGAAATGTATATCGGTGCAAGCATTTCATCGCTAACCAGCCGAAGACCACCTCTGAGTGACTTTAATACAGTCCGGTGATTCCGTTACCATCGAATGAAGCGGTTCTGATCAGATGATTTATCCATCAGTAATGTATCAGAACAACCGGGGTGGAACCGCGAGTAATGTTATCTCGTCCCCTACAGTATTTAACCGTACTGTAGGGGATTTTTTATTCTTTCTTTTACCCCTTCGCAGTACAAAAACCTGTTACTGTTCACTCCGTTCTCAACAACACGCTCCGCGGGATATCAACAGTGAACAGCAACTATAACAAATCCATACTAACGTAAAGGAGATAATCATCATGATCGTAACATTAAAAGACGGCTCAAAAAAAGAATACGCTGAGGCAAAATCCGTAATCGACATTGCTTACGACATCAGCGAGGGACTTGCACGTGCTGCCTGTGCAGGAGAAGTAAACGGAGAAGTTGTAGACCTGAGAACAGTTATTGACAGTGACTGCGAATTAAACATCCTGACAGCAAAAGATGAAAAAGGACTTGCAGTTCTCCGCCATACAGCATCCCACGTACTTGCCCAGGCAGTACAGACCTTATTCCCGGATGCAAAGGTTGCTATCGGACCTTCTATTGATACAGGATTCTACTATGATTTCGACTGCCCTCCATTCTCCCGTGATGACCTGGATGCAATCGAAAAAGAAATGAAAAAGATCATCAAAAAAGGCGCTAAGATTGAACGCTTCACAAAATCAAGAGAAGATGCCATCGCATACTTCCAGGAGAAAAATGAACCATACAAGGTAGAACTTATCGAAGATCTTCCTGAAGGCTCCGAAATCTCTTTCTATTCCCAGGGAGACTGGACAGACCTCTGCGCAGGTCCTCACCTTATGAGTGTAAAGGGTGTAAAAGCATTCAAGCTTCTCTCCTCTTCCAGCGCTTACTGGAGAGGCAGCGAAAAGAACGCAATGCTCACACGTATCTACGGAACAGCTTATGCTTCCAAGGATGAGTTAAAAGAACATCTGGAACAGATGGAAGAAGCAAAAAGACGTGACCACAACAAACTTGGCCGTGAGATGAAGATCTTCACAACTGTAGACGTGATCGGTCAGGGACTTCCACTTATCATGCCAAACGGTGTGATCATGATGCAGGAGCTTCAGCGCTGGATTGAAGACGAAGAAACAAAACGCGGATATATCAGAACAAAAACTCCGTTAATGGCAAAGAGCGACCTCTACAAGATTTCCGGACACTGGGATCATTACAAAGAGGGCATGTTCGTTCTCGGCGACGAAGAAACAGACAAAGAAGTATTTGCGCTTCGTCCTATGACATGCCCATTCCAGTACTATGTATACAAAGCAGAACAGCACAGCTATCGTGATCTGCCTCTTCGTTACGGTGAAACATCCACTCTGTTCCGTAATGAGGATTCCGGGGAAATGCATGGTCTGACACGTGTGCGTCAGTTCACGATCTCCGAAGGTCATCTGATCGTAAGACCTGACCAGATGGTAAAAGAATTTAAAGACTGTATCGCACTTGCACAGTACTGTCTGCAGGTTCTTGGTGTAGAGGAGGACGTAACCTATCACCTTTCCAAATGGGATCCTAACAACAGAGAGAAATACATCGGTGATGCAGAAGTGTGGAATCAGACAGAAGCTCATATCCGTCAGATGCTTGAAGAACTGAACATTCCGTTTACAGAGGATGTTGGCGAAGCTGCATTCTACGGACCTAAAGTTGATATCAATGCCAAGAACGTATACGGAAAAGAAGATACTATGATCACGATTCAGTGGGATGCTCTTCTGGCTGAACAGTTCGACATGTATTATATCGATGAAAACGGTGAAAAACAGCGTCCATACATCATTCATCGTACATCCATGGGGTGCTACGAGAGAACACTGGCATGGCTCATTGAGAAATATGCAGGTATGTTCCCGACATGGCTCTGCCCGGAACAGGTTCGTGTGATTCCAATTTCCGAGAAATTCCACGACTATGCTGCCAAAGTTGAAGCTCAGTTAAAAGAAAACGGAATCCGCTGCTCTGTTGACCAGCGTTCCGAAAAGATGGGCTACAAGATCCGTGAAGCACGCCTTGCAAGAGTTCCATACATGCTCATTGTTGGCGCCAAAGAGGAAGAAGAAGGCAAGGTTTCCGTAAGAAGCCGTTACCTTGGCGACGAAGGAATGAAAGACCTTGGTGAGTTCCTTACATCCATCAAAGAAGAAATCAAAAACAAGACAATTCGTAAAATCGAAGTTCAGGAAGAAAATAAATAAAACAGGTATTTTACTTTAACCTGTTCAAATAAGTCCCCACCCTCTGCTTTAATTGCATCAGGCAATAAGCAATGGTGGGGACTTTTATTTATCAGTTATCCCATCTGTACAATTACATGGTATTCGTTTCTGCCATTGACCATAGGAATCTGGTTTCCATTTATCCTCTCACCATCTACCTCAATCCATCTGACTCCTTTCTGCACACCTTTCGGTTTATGGATCTCAATATGATAATCCGCCCCTCTAAAATGACGGTTCACTTTAAAATCGCCAAACGTTTCCGGAAGGCAGGGGTCTACGATCAAACCATCATATCCTGGCAGAATACCAAGAAGCGCCTGTGACAGGTTTATAAATGTCCACGCTGCAGTTCCTGTCAGCCAACTGTTTTTGCTCTCCAAATCCTGGTGCATCAGCTCCCGCGATCATCTGCGAATATACATATGGTTCTGTCCGGTGAATATCACTGATTTCCTCAATATAAGATGGACATATTTTACGATAAACCTCAAATGCCTGTTTCCTCTTCCAAGCACAGTCTCCGCAATGGAAATCCACGGATTGTTGTGGCAGAAAATTCCTGCATTTTCTTTATATCCAGGCGGATAAGAAGTAATTTCCCCAAGTTCCAGATGGTATCTTGTATAAGCCGGCTGAAGGATCATTATTCCATACTTTGTTTCCAGCAATTCATTCACAGAGTCCAGAGCTTTTTCTGCTATTCCTTCTTCCTTGCCGATTCCTGCCATAACACAGAATCCCTGTGGTTCAATAAAATCTTTCCTTCTTCGCATTCTTTTGAACCAACCTTTTCAGACTGTGCATCATAGGCACGCAGGAACCATTCTCCGTCCCATCCATTATCCAGCACTGCCTGATACATCTCATCCACTGCTTTCCCTGCTTCTTTTGCAAGTTCTGTGTGCCCGGTCCGCTCACAGAGCTCCTCAAATTCTTTTCCATATTTCACAAACATACCTGCAATAAATACAGATTCTGCCACAGGGCCTTCCGACGGCCCTGTTGTCTGAAAGGATTCTCCAGGTTCACTGGAAAAACAGTTCAGATTCAGGCAGTCATTCCAGTCTGCCCTTCCGATCAGAGGAAGTTTGTGAGGACCAAGATGGGTTACTGTGTAATAAAAAGATTTCTCCAGATGTTCAAAAAGCGGTACCTCTGTTCCCTTCTTACAATCAAAGGGTACCTGCACATCAAGTATCCCATAATCACCAGTCTCTTTGATATATGCTGCTACTGCTGCGATCAGCCATAACGGGTCGTCATTAAATCCGCTTCCAACATCCAGATTCCCCTGTTTTGTCAGCGGCTGGTACTGATGATATGCACTTCCATCCGGAAACTGTGTAGATGCTATATCAATAATCCTTTCCCTTGCCCGCTCCGGGATAAGATGCACAAATCCCAGAAGATCCTGACAAGAATCGCGAAACCCCATCCCCCGTCCTGTTCCTGATTCGTAATAAGATGCTGATCTGGACATATTGAAGGTTACCATACACTGATATTGATTCCAGATATTTGCCATGCGGTCAATATGTTCGTTCTCGCTGACGACTGCAAAGCGTGCCAGCAATGTTTCCCAGTAATTTTTCAGTTCTGCAAAGGCCTGCATCGCTTTTTCCATTGTATTAAATCTTTCAATCAATGCTTTTGCAGAGGTTTTATTGATAATTCCGGGAGCTTCCCATTTATCATCTGCCGGATTTTCACAATATCCCAGCATAAAAACAAATTCTTTTTCCTCTCCCGGCAGCAGAGTCAGATCTATCTGATGTGCAGCAATGGGATACCATCCGCTTGCAATAGAGTTACTGCATTTTTCTTACATACAGCTTCTGGAAAAGCATTCCCGTTTCCTGCTCCCAGAAAAGCATCTCTGTTGGTATCATAATTGTCCACCTGTGTATTTACTGTAAAGAAACTGTAATGTTTCCTTCTTTCTCTGTATTCTGTCTTATGATAAATCGTACTCCCCTGTACTTCCACTTCTCCGATACTTAAATTTCTCTGGAAGTTCGATGCGTCATCCACTGCATTCCAGAGGCAGAATTCCACGTATGAGAACAGAGAAATATTTTTTTCAGTTTCAGAGTTATTTTTCAGTTTCAGACAATTAATCTCACATGAAGCATCAGAGGGCACAAAAACCAGAAGCTCTGCTTTTAGATTATTTTTCGAAGAACAGAAGCGACTGTATCCAAGACCATGTCTGCATTCATAAGTATCTGTTTCTGTTGCAGACGGCATAGTTCCCGGATTCCAGATTACTCCGTCATCATTAATATAATAATACTTTCCGTTGGAATCTGCAGGAATATTATTATAACGGTACCTGGTAATTCGCAACAATTTTGCATCTTTATAAAAGCTATATCCTCCGCAGGTGTTGGAGATCAGTGAAAAGAAATCATTACTTCCCAGATAATTGATCCAGGGTAATGGTGTATGTGGTGTAGTGATAACATATTCTTTCGCCTTGTCGTCAAAATATCCGAATTTCATTGAAAAGCCTCCTTAAAAAGAATAAATAAACACTTGTGAAGAAAAGGCCGAAAACAGACTTGCGAAAACGAATACGTTCAGAATTTATATGTTTATTATATAGTTTAGATTGGATTTATCACAGTATAATTCAGTTTTTCAAAAAAATCAACTACATTTTTAGCAGTCAAAATATTTCACAACTGTTATTTTAACTTCCGTAAGATCATCGCGAAACTTTTCGTTATATTAAAGCCTGTTTTTTGTGAAATTAATAAATTATTATAAATTCTTTTTTGTGCAACAGGGATAAATTATACAAATATAACAAAAATACTTGAATTTTATCTGAAAATAAAGTACGATTAGCTTGCGAAAACGTTTTAGAAACAAAAACAGAAAAGGCTGGACTATAATATGGTATCCATGAAAGACATCGCAAAACAATGTAACGTATCTGTTGCAAGCGTCAGCAAAGCACTTAATGGTTATTCGGATATCAACGAAGAAACCCGACAGCTTATTTTGAAGACTGCATCAGAAATGGGATATCTTCCAAATTCCTCAGCAAGAGCACTAAAGACCAGACGCAGTTATAATCTTGGCGTACTTTTTGTAGACGAAGCCATGAGTGGCCTCACCCATGATTATTTCAATCATGTACTGGAAAGCTTTAAACGCACTGCCGAATCCAGAGGATATGACATCACTTTTACCAGCGGAAACCTCTCCGGTCAGCATCTCAGTTATTATGAGCACTGCCGTTACCGTGGAGTCGATGGAGTGGTGATCGCCTGTATCAATTTTTTTACAGAAGAGGTACAGCGCCTGGTACAGTCCGAGATACCGGTAGTCACTATCGATCATGTATTTGATGGAAGAATTGCTGTTGTTTCCAACAACATTCAGGGAATGGAAGAACTTGTCTCTTATATTCTTGAACGGGGACACAGAAAGATTGCCTATATTCACGGAGAAGATTCCTCTGTCACACGAAACAGACTTGGAAGTTTTTACAGAACTCTCCAGAAAAAACGAATCGATATACCTGATGAATATATGCCAGTCATTCCTTATCGAGATGCAGAAGCTGCAGCAATAGCAACTTCAGAGCTTCTGGATCTGAAAGATCCTCCTACCTGTATCCTCTATCCGGATGACTTCTCCGCACTGGGTGGCATCAATGAAATCCACGAACGTGGACTTCGAATACCAGATGATATTTCCATTGCAGGCTATGACGGACTTACTTTTGCACGCATCCTGGAGCCACGGCTGACAACTCTGTGTCAGGACACAGAAACGATTGGACGGCTTGCCGCACAGAAGCTGATTGATCTTATCGAAAATCCTAAAACAACGATCATCGATAAATTCACCGTTGATGGAAGACTTTTCCCCGGTGCATCAGTCAGAAATCTGGCAAAATAAGAAAATCTTCAGTATCTTCACAGTTGGTGGACTGCTGAAAAGTTACAATCAACCCAAAACAATTATCACAAGGAGGTAATAACATGATGAAGAGAAAAGCTATGGCAATTACATTAACAGCAGCTATGCTTGCCGGTCTTACAGCAGTTCCAACATGGCTGAAGATGCAGCCGCTGACGAAGGTAAAGTTTTAAACATTTATTGCTGGAATGAAGAATTCAAATCCCGTCTGACTGACCACTATCCCGGATATGAAGAAGTTGACGGAACTCATGGCAAAATCGGAGATGTTGATGTTGTATGGAACATTACTCCTTCTGATGACAATGCATATCAGAATAATCTGGATGAGACTCTTCTGAAACAGGCTGATGCAGCAGCAGATGACAAAATCGATCTCTTCCTTGTTGAAGCCGATTATGCACTGAAATATGTAAATACAGATTATACAATGTCTGTGGCAGATCTGGGAATCACAGATGAGGAAGTTGCAGACCAGTATCAGTACACCAAAGATGTTATGACAGATTCGGATGGCAACTTAAAAGGTCTTTCCTGGCAGGGCTGCCCGGGTGCTATGATCTACAGAAGAGATATTGCAAAAGAAGTATTCGGAAGCGATGATCCGGCAGAGGTTCAGAAGAAAGTTGCAGACTGGGATACATTTAAGGCAACAGCTGAAGAGCTGAAGGAAAAAGGCTATCAGATGACTTCCACTGTAAATGATGCCTACCGTGTATTCTCTAATAATGTAACTTCCCCATGGGTTGTTGACGGAAAGATCACTGTTGATGACAATATCAAAAACTGGGTAGATATGTCCAAGGAAATGGTTGATGCCGGAGAAACAGCTACCTATGAATTGTGGAGTGATGACTGGAGCAAGGGCTTCTTCAAAGACAGCAATGTATTCTCATATTTCGGACCTGCATGGTTCATCGACTTCTCCATGAGCGCTGACCAGGATGGTTCAGTTGGTAAAGATGGCGGCTGGGCTGCAACAGAAGGGCCACAGGGCTTCTACTGGGGCGGAACATGGATCACAGCAGCTGCAGGCACAGACAATCCCACACTGGTTGCTGATATCATGAGAACGATGACAACTAACGTTGACGTTATGAAAGAAATCGTTACTGCTGATAATGACTTCGTAAACAATAAACCTGCCATGGAAGAAATGGCTAAAGATGAAAGCTACGGCGATGCAGTTCTTGGTGGACAGAATCCTCTGGCTATGTTCTGTGCAGGCGCTGATAAGATTGATCTGAGTAACATGAGTATCTATGATCAGGGCTGCAACGAAGAATTCCAGAATGCCATGAAGAACTACTTCGAAGGCAACGCATCTTATGATGAAGCTCTCGACCTGTTCTATAAGGCAGTTGTAGAAAAATATCCGGAACTTTCCTATTAATCAAACATTGAAACCTGTGTGCCTGCCTGACCATCAGGCAGGCACACTTTGGATTACAGCAGACTATGGAGGAAGATAATGGCAAAGAATAATAACCATAAAGCGGTCAGCTATAACAAATGGGGATATATCTTCCTGATACCGTTTGTAGTAGTATATCTCATATTCCAGCTCGTTCCGCTTATCAGTACAATTTATAACAGTTTCTTTGAAAATTACAGATCTGGATTAACGCAGATAGGACCGAATTTTGTGGGACTTGCCAATTATGCAAAGCTCTTTCAGGGTGGCGATATCTGGATTTATTTTAAAAACACAATGATCATGTGGGTAATGGGATTTATCCCACAGATCCTGGTTTCCCTGCTCCTGGCTGCCTGGTTCTCCAATCCAAGCCTCCGGCTTAAGGGACAGCGCTTCTTCAAAACAGTTATTTATCTGCCAAACCTGATCATGCATCCGCCTTTGCAATGTTATTCTTTACCTTATTTGCAGACGGCGGTCCCATCAATGCAATGCTGATGCAGTCAGGAATACTGAAACAGGCATATTCCTTTTTCAGCCATGCCTGGAGTGCCAGAACCCTTGTTGCAGTCCTGAACTTCCTGATGTGGTTCGGAAATACAACTATTCTTCTTATGGCAGGTATGATGGGAATTGACTCCTCGCTTTACGAGGCAGCTGAAGTAGACGGTGCAACTTCCTCACAGATTTTCAGAAAGATCACTCTTCCACTCCTTCGTCCAATCCTGATCTATGTTATGATCACATCCCTGATCGGCGGCATGCAGATGTTCGATGTACCTCAGATTCTGACAAACGGAACCGGCGACCCATGCGTTCCACTATGACACTGATCATGTTCCTGAACAAGCATCTGTTCAGCAAGAACTACGGAATGGGTGGTGCATTATCCGTATTCCTGTTCATTATCACAGGAGTGCTCAGCCTGATCGTATTCCGCTTTAACAAGATAAAAGACTGATGGAGGTGAGAAGAATGAATGAAAAAAACTCCAAAAATAAAAAAGGAATGAGCATGAAAGGTCAGCGTACTCTTGCCTATATCGTACTGATCATCATTTCCTTCTTCTGCCTGTTCTGGTTTTATGTACTGTTTATCAATGCCACCAGATCTAATGGCGCACTGAAAAAGGGATTCACAGCCATTCCCGGAGGACATCTCATTGAGAACTGGAAAAATCTTCTCGCAGGAACACTCCCTGTATGGATGGTATGTTCAACAGTATTTTCATTGCTACCTGCTCCGCTGTTTTATGTACCTATTTTCAACAATGACTGCTTACGCTATCCATGCATACAATTTTAAAGCAAAAAAATTTATGTTTACATTTATCCTTGCAGTCATGATGATCCCAACTCAGGTAACTGCTCTTGGATTCCTTCAGCTGTTGGGAAAAATAGGTCTGGACGACTCCTTTGTCCCACTGATCGTTCCAAGTATTGCTGCTCCTGTTACTTTCTTCTATATGAAACAGTACATGGAAAGCAACCTTCCTCTGGAGCTTGTGGAAGCAGCACGTATTGACGGTTCCGGTGAATTTAATACCTTTAACAAAATCGTATTCCCGCTTATGAAACCGGCTATCGCTGTGCAGGCAATTTTTACCTTTGTACAGAGCTGGAATAATTACTTCATTCCGGCGCTGGTCCTTCACTCAGATAAAAAGAAAACACTTCCTGTACTGATCGCACAGCTTCGAAGTGCAGACTTCCTGAAGTTTGACATGGGACAGGTGTATGTAATGATCGCCTTTTCCATCTTCCCGGTCATCATTGTCTACATTCTTCTTTCCAGATTCATTGTAGAAGGTGTTTCCGCAGGTGCGGTTAAGGGTTAGATGCTGATACAACAAAAGCTGTCTGTTCCGGATGCAAATACATCCGGAATCCAGACAGCTTTTTTAATTATTTGCAGTACTGTTCGGACTTCCGACCACCTTCACTTCGTTTGCCATCTTTATTTTCCTTCCTTATTCTGCTTCTTTCAGTTCCTTACTCAGCTCTGACGCAAAGTATTTTATACTATTCGCATCCAGTCCAAAGGCTTTCAATATTACTTTCTGGTTCGCTGTTACTGCATGATCCAGACGGTATATATTGTCTAACTGACGTACCATTTCTATTTTTTCCAGCTCTTTTATTGCCGCCGGTACAGTCATATAGTTCAGTTTCTTATCCAGTTTTTTCATTTCTTCTTTTAGTTTTATATACATCTTGCAGCGCACTATCATGGCTACAAATTCAACAAATATCTTCGCTCTTGCTGATTCTTCTGAATACACCCGGATGCTCTTATTCCCCAAATATGATTTATCTCCGCGGAATAGTTTCTCCGATACATCCCTGCTCTTATACAGTTCGATTGCTTCCTTCGCACTCATCTTTTCCGATGTAACGATACAAAAATATCCTGCCAGATCCAGTTCTCTTTCTACCACACTGCACCGTTCTTCCGGTAGTATAAAAGCCTGGCTCTTTTCATCATAATGAAGGTTAAAATACTTCTCAAATCCAGGACCGAATTCCTTTACTTTATTCTGGTACTTTTTCAGATACTGCGTCATCTGGTTGATCCGATTTTCAATCTCTATCCGTTCTGCGCTTTCTTTGGAAATACTATGATACAGATGAAAATAACGCTCTTTTTTATCACTTGCATACAGTTTGTGCCGTATTGTCTTTCCGTAAACTCCATATTCATAGATATTGTTTACCCGCTTATTTTCAAATGTCCCTTTATTTTCCAGGATCAGTTCATTCACAAGGGCAGACATCCCTTTCACCATGATAACAAAACTATACCCACATTTATCCATATATTGTATATTCTCGCAGCTGAAATATCCCCTGTCCAGAATGAATCCGATCTTCTTATAACCATATCCGGATGCTTTATCCAGCATGAACTGAAGCTGGGAGATATCATTCAGACTTCCTGGATATTTTCATAAATAATGGTTCCTGATTATGAGTGTCATACGCAACTGCATAATTAAATACCGGCTCTCCCATATCTACTTTCGGATGCCCAAATTC
>ENA-OQDD01000587-OQDD01000587.1-human-gut-metagenome-genome-assembly--contig:-NODE-587-length-14273-cov-3.161318_pt1 | contig 14273 bp, 15 predicted proteins | sample MGYA00242507_ERZ504598 | MGnify/ENA primary metagenome ERZ504598 (study PRJEB26092, sample SAMD00036318) | human gut metagenome | host: Homo sapiens | study: EMG produced TPA metagenomics assembly of... | reverse complement strand
AGAAAGTTGCAGAATTGAAAGTACCTGCAAAATTTGGAGCCGAATTTGTAAAACAGGTTACAAGCGAATAAAAATGGAATGCCAAAAGGCATTCCATTTTTTAGAATACGGGAAGTGATCCATTAATCGGTAATGCTTACTCCAGTAATTGCAAGACCTGCATCGGAAGTAACAACCAAGTCACCGAAACCGATATTATCGGTTGGATTCTGATGATAAGCCAGTTTTACTTTCAGTGTAGTGGTTTCGTTACCGGAAATAAGTCCTGCGCCGCCAGAAACATAAGTAACATTCTGGTTGAAACTGATAGTCAGAACCTGGCTTCCTTGGTATGATCAGCATTATGCTTTCCATTTACCTGAATACGGTAATCGCCACGTCCGTTTTCTGGAGTCTGGTGAATATATGCAGATGCAGTATAACATCCACTTGCCGCATAAACACCTTCAGCCATTCCTTCATCCAGAGAAATTACAGGTTTTACATATTTACTCATTTTCTGCACCCCTTCCGCGGCCATTCTGGCTGCTTTTTCTGTGAACCATATCTTTTCAAACGAAGCGAAAAGATATGGTTCACATACATGGTTCATTTTTTAGTTCACTGAGTAGTCAAATCCAGTGAGCTGCAGATCGTCGATGCTGGTTCCATGGTTCAGATGAATACCAATGGTCAGCGGATTGGTTGCTGTGCTTACAAAGTGAGGGTGGCAGTTTTCCAGACCAGGATTTCTGTACGGAGGCATCATCTGTCTCGATTGAATCAACAGTATCATTGAAATTAATATTCAATGTGATGGTTCCATCCAGATCAGACCAGCTTGCCTGTGCAAGTCCTTTACCACCATTTGTGCCCCAACGATCCCATACGCCATAATAAGTAACGTTCAGAGTTCCTTTTGTTGCACCACTTGCCGCATAAACACCTTCTGCCATACCAGAATCAATTGTAACGATTGGTTTTGTGTAATTTTTAGTCATATATATTCACGTCCTTTTCTTGCAAAATCATCCTTGGTTACAATTCTTATTATAGGAGGAAAATCCCGCAAATGTCAATAGATTTGGGGTAAAAATGTTACTATTTCGATTAAAAAACAAGAACGTTCCGATAACGTAATGCCAAAATAGATGCAGATAAATTTCCGCCTCTGAATATGGAACAAAATTTACTTTTCAAACTGTGATTTCTGCGGAAAAGTTTGGAAAAGGCATCGTTCAGTTCCCGTTTTACATGTTCATATGGGATTTCAAAATTGCTGTCATTGATGCAGATGCACTTTGCAGTCTGCTTTGTGATTGTCTTTACCAGTTCCGGGTTTTCCGGTTTTAAATTGAAGTATTTACAGAACTTGTGCGTGTTTCTTGGAACGAAATCACCACTCAGTTTCTGATATTCCCGCAGAACATATTGGCTCACATCATCTTTATGACGAAATGGGTGGCTGCAGACACCGTCTAACAATTCTTCTTCCTTTTCCCAGAAGAAACGATAAGTCTCCTTTTTCAAAGGAGACGGGCCATGAACGGTGTAAAAACCGGTAAATCGTGAAATGCCATTTCCAGAAGATTATATCCAAAGTACATGGGAGGATATCCGATGTGAAAATAGGCACCTGGCTGCTTTTTCATGTTTTCCCGTTTGTCAAAGTACTTGGCAAGCAGCATAGTATTGTTCAGATAGATATATGGCATAATGGTATCTTCTACGTTTGCAACATCGGGCTGCAGGGCAAGCATATCAACGGGTTTTCCGTTTTCAAAAAAATCGGTTGGCTTTATTGGATGCAGCAAAAACATATCATCATTAAAATAAACAAAGTGTTCCGACAGATTTTTTATCCGGTGGAAATTCCACTCAATGGAATGCGAGTTAAAGGTGGGGAGATATTTTTCGGGAATAAAATCTTTGTGTGAAACAATCATGCAATTTTGGACATTCTGTATTGAGCCACGCCGGCAGATGACCGCATGTTACAAAATATACGTTATTTACCCATGGAGCAAAGCTTTCTATCGAACGAAATAGATACTTTAGAATTTCCCAGTCGCGATAGCGTTCAATACGGTCGTCGATATCAACAGAAACTCCTTGCTTTTTTTTGGCGTTCTGTTTTTGGCGAAACCATAAGGGGTCTGATCCGTCCACCCATGTGATGACAAAATCAATGATCTGTTTTTTCGTTTGTAACGATCCTTTCGTATATTGTACCAAAAAAAACAGTATACTTTCGATAACGAAACAGTACAAAAAATCAGTTTACATTGTCAAAGTTGTTCAATTTTCTTTGTAGAAGTTGATATATTTTTTTCTTTACTTTAATAGTGAGAACGATTTATTTAGTGTTTAAGGAATTTTTTGATATAATGTATAAATGTTGTTGGTATACAATTCAGTATAATCTTTTTCCAGATATGTTTGTACAATTTGGTTTTGAATCTGCACATTGCGCCCTGTTACTATGTACATAGGCTCTCTGTGCTCGAATAAATTTTGAATATGCTGAAAAATTTCATTTGAAAGCATCGAAAAATGGTCTGCTGTAATACAGTATTTGTCATAAGGTTCAAGTCCAGACAGCAGCCATTGGGAACTTGTCTCATAATTATATACACTGGACCGCTCATTTTCTGGTATTTTATTTAAGATAGCATCTGGTAATAATGGATATATCCATTTCCAAGATTCATGATTAACAACATGACAAAAGCATCCAGACAGATAAAACGTATTTTTTTATGATCTGTTCGCCAAAGCCATATATTGATGCAACTGCTAAGTAGGAATACTGCCAGTAATGTCCAACGTGCAGAATATATCCGAAAAATGTTTTCAGGAAAAATAGGAATGGGTGTGCAAATGTTTGACCCTTTTATAACTTTAGCACAACATATACTGTGGTGTAAAGAGTGGATGAGAAATAGCTTGTTTTATAGAATAATGGAGGAATCAATACGCTGAGACATTTGTAAATGAAAACAAAAAGAAAGCAAAGTTCAGTTGACGTTTCTTTAAAAATCCGCTATATTTTGGGTACAAAGAATAGGAGAAGAGGAAAGAAAAAAGATGTTTTATCCACTGGTAAGTGTGATTATTCCGGTCTATCAGGCGGAAAAATTTCTGACGGAGTGTGTTGAGAGCGTACGAAAACAGGACTATTCAGAGTTGGAGATTGTTTTGGTGAATGACGGTTCAACAGATCGTTCCAATCAAATGTGTGAGGAACTTGCTGCAGCAGATCCAAGAATCCGTGTGATTCATCAGAATAATAAAGGCAGTGGAGCAGCCAGAAATGCAGGGATAAAAGAAGCAACAGGAAAATATCTTCTCTTCCTGGATGCAGACGACAAGCTGGACGATTCATCTGCCATACGTTCCCTTGCCGCACGGGCAGAAAGAGAGCAGGCAGATATTGTGATCGGAACATATCGCAGATGGAGGGCGAATGGCGAAAAAGTGAAATGCTGCAGTAATCTGGAAAAAGAAAACCCGGACAGCGCAGAGTTCCGGTTTCATGGATTTTTTCAAAAAGGAACGCTTTCTTACGACTGGGGAAAACTCTACCGCAAATCTTTTCTGGAGTCTCACGATTTGTGGATTCCCCCATACAGTTACGCCGAAGACAAGGCACATAATTTAGATGCTGTGCATGCCATCCGAAATATGCTTTTGTCCCACAGAGCATCGTTCTTTACCGTGAAAATCTCCAGTCCCTGACATATCAACCGAAAAAGAATCTGATGAGAAACTGGATTTTGATTGCATCTGATTTTGAACAGTTTCTGAAAGAAAAGCATCTTTCCAGAGAATATGGAGATCTGATTTTCTTTCATCTGCTCATTGGTGCAATGTATCTTGCCAAAGAAGAAATGACATATCAAGGGAAAAAAATTCGTGTCGCGGCGAAGATATTAAAGCAATACAGCAGAAACCCGTTTGTAGAACAAAAACTGACACTAAAAGAGTGCATTCGTTATACAAGGCAGATTAAATCGCTGTTTTGGAAATTATTAGCATTTACCTTGGTACTTTTTATACAGATGCATATGTATTTTGTTGTGGCAGCTGTTTTTGTATGGATGTCAAGCCTTGGAATTGATAGTTTATAAATAAAAAATCAGTCTTTATATTTCCTTTCTTTATTTCCTTCTTGAAAGAGCTGTTTTCCAGTTTTTCATTTTTATAGCCATTCCTTTCACTTCACACAGGTGCAAAACGTTATGAAAATGTAATCTGCTTTTTCGAACGCTTTAAACATTACAAATTTCTTCGTTTCTATAACTGCATCACAACAGATAGGAGTGTGTAAAGAATGGTTGTAGCCGTTTTAAAATGAAAAGATGTGATGGAAGAATAAGAAGATCGGGTTTTCTGCGCTGTCTCTGTGCGACCAGTTCTTAAAATCCTGTCTTTTTTCTGAATATTCCACCTCTCCGCTTGCTATTTTCATTCTCATATAGTATCATGAATCCAACAGCCAAGAAATCGGAAAGGAGAGAGGAGCATGGAATATGCAGTGTACTGGCTGATTGCGCTTGTGGTTTTGCTGGTGATTGAGGCGGCAACGTTAGGTCTGGCAACCATCTGGTTTGCGGGCGGCGCCCTGATTGCTCTGATCGCAGCTATGTGCGGAGCCGGATTTGTAATTCAGATGGTCTGCTTTCTTGTTGTATCGCTGATACTTCTGATTTTTACACGTCCTGTAGCCGTCCGTTTCCTGAATAAGGATACCTTAAAAACAAATGTAGACCGCGTGATTGGAATGGAAGGGATCGTCGCAGAAGAGATTTCCAACCTGGCAGGCACCGGAAAGGTATCGCTGGGCGGAAACACCTGGACTGCGAGAACGGAAAGCGAAGGAGGCATTATCCCGAAAGAGACCGTGGTGGAAGTGCTCCGTGTGGAAGGCGTCAAGCTGATTGTAAAGGTCAAAGAAAAAGAAGGAGGAAATGAAACATGAGTGGTGGAGGAATTGCAGGAATTTTAATGATTTTTCTTCTTGTGATTGTACTGTTTATTGCAGCATCGTGTGTGAAGATCGTGCCGCAGGCAGTGCTTACGTTGTTGAGAGTCTTGGAAAATACAAAGGCACCTGGGCAACCGGTCTTCATTTTAAGGTTCCGTTTATCGAGCGCGTGGCAATCCGCGTGAACTTAAAAGAGCAGGTGGTGGATTTCCCGCCGCAGCCGGTCATTACAAAAGATAACGTTACGATGCAGATTGATACGGTCGTATTTTTCCAGATTACCGATCCGAAGCTGTTCGCATACGGTGTTGTAAATCCGCTGATGGCCATTGAAAACCTGACCGCAACGACACTTCGAAACATCATCGGAGATCTGGAGCTGGACGAAACACTGACATCCCGTGAGATTATCAACACGAAGATGCAGGCAGCTCTCGATATCGCAACCGACCCGTGGGGCATTAAAGTCAACCGTGTTGAGCTGAAAAACATCATGCCTCCGGCAGCCATTCAGGAAGCCATGGAGAAACAGATGAAAGCAGAGCGTGAACGCCGTGAAGCAATCCTGATTGCAGAAGGTGAGAAAAAATCGACCATCCTGGTTGCCGAAGGTAAAAAACAGTCTGCGATCCTGGATGCAGAGGCAGAGAAGCAGGCAGCGATTCTTCGTGCTGAGGCAGAAAAAGAGAAACGAATCCGCGAGGCAGAAGGCCAGGCGGAGGCGATCCTCAAAGTACAGCAGGCAAATGCCGATGGTATCCGTGCCATCAAAGAGGCAGGTGCTGACGATGCGGTTCTTACCTTAAAGAGTCTCGAGGCACTTGGTGTTCTGGCGAATGGAAAAGCAACGAAGATTGTTGTTCCGTCCGATCTGCAGGGACTGGCAAGTCTGGCTACCACATTCAAGGGAATCGTGGAAGAGCAGAAAGGCCCGGCAGGGAAAGAAGGACAGAAATAAAAAAGCAGGATTCTCCCGTGAAACGCATCATGCCGGACACGGGAGAATTTTTATTGCTCTGCATCCGGAGGGAGCTGCCACTGGCAGATTCTGTAGTTGCCGGTAAGAATAACAGAATAAAAATGTATAAAAATACATATATTATGAATAATACAAGTAAAATACGTAAAAATATACATTTCACCCCTTGACAGATGCGCCGGCCTGTTTCATAATAGAAACCATCTTAAGCGATAAAAATACATTACATACCGATATATTTAAGGAGGAACACACCATGGATTTAAAAGGACGCGATTTCTGACATTAAAGGATTTCACCCCGGAAGAGATTTCCTATCTGCTGGATCTGTCCGCAGAGCTGAAGGATAAGAAAAAGAAAGGCATTCCGGTGGACACCCTGCGCGGTAAAAACGTTGCGCTGATCTTCGAGAAAACCAGCACCAGAACCCGCTGTTCCTTCGAAGTAGCCGCACATGATCTCGGCATGGGAACCACCTATCTTGACCCGACCGGTTCCCAGATCGGTAAAAAAGAGAGCATCAAAGATACGGCCCGCGTTCTTGCAGGAATGTATGAGGGAATTGAGTACCGTGGATTCGGCCAGGAGATCGTAGAGGAGCTGGCAAAATATTCCAAAGTCCCGGTATGGAACGGACTGACCAACGAGTACCACCCGACCCAGATGCTCGCCGATATGCTGACAATCCAGGAAGAGTTCGGCCACTTAAAAGGCATCAAACTCGTTTACATGGGCGACGCCCGCTACAACATGGGAAATTCCCTGATGATTGCATCTGCAAAAATGGGTATGGATTTTGTAGCCTGCGCACCGAAGAAATACTTCCCGAACGCGGAACTCGTTGCACAGTGTGAAGAGTATGCAAAGGAGAGCGGCGCAACCATCACCCTCACCGAGGATGTAAAAGAGGGAACGAAAGACGCCGATGTTATCTATACGGATGTCTGGGTATCCATGGGTGAGCCGGACAGCGTATGGGAGGAGAGAATCCACGATCTGACTCCGTACCGCGTGACAAAAGAAGCAATGGCAAATGCCAAGGATACCGCGGTATTCCTGCACTGCCTGCCGTCGTTCCACGATCTGAAAACAAAGATTGGAAAAGAGATCCACGACCGTTACGGACTGGATGAGATGGAAGTTACCGATGAGGTATTTGAGTCCGCACAGTCGAGAGTCTTCGAGGAAGCAGAGAACCGCATGCACACGATCAAAGCTGTGATGGCAGCAACGCTTGGTGCATAAACTTTCTGGTGGAAAAACCGGAACAGACTGTGTATAATAGAAGAATGGCAAGACACGTACAGCAGCGCTGCGGAGCACGTCTTTCGCAGCGCTGCTGTTGGTTTATGTGAGGAGTGTGAAGATATCATATGCTGGAAAATAAAAGAGCTGAGACACTGCGCCTTCTGCGAGAATCAGGAGAAAATGTTTCGGGTCAGGATTTGTGTGAACATTTTGGAATTTCCCGTACTGCAGTGTGGAAGATCATGAATCAGTTAAAAGAGGAAGGATACGAGATCGAGGCGGTACAGAATAAAGGTTACCGTCTGCTGAACGAGCCGGATCTGATGACGAAGGACGAGCTGGAAAGCCGCACGCATACGAAATATGTTGGACAGACGGTCTATTACAGCCATGAAGTAGATTCGACAAATACGTGGGCGAAGCGCCTGGCGGAAGAAGGAGCGCCGAACGGTACACTGACAACGGCCGAGACGCAGACCGCTGGAAAAGGCCGCCGCGGAAGAGTCTGGAAATCGCCGGAGGGAACTTCCGTTTCGATGTCCCTCCTGCTGTACCCGGATCTCGAGCCGGCCAAAGCGCCGATGCTGACGATTGTGATGGGACTTGCTGTTGTGCAGGGGGTACAGAGAGCGCTCGGCGTCGACACGAGAATTAAGTGGCCGAACGATGCGGTGCTGAACGGGAAAAAGCTCTGCGGAATCTTAACCGAGATGAGTGCACAGATCGATTACATCAATTATGTCGTCATTGGAACGGGAATCAATGTGAACCAGACGGAGTTTCCGGAAGAAATTGCTGAGATCGCGACGTCACTGGCGATCGAAATGGGGCATCCGGTCAATCGGGCGAAAATAGTCGCAGCGGTGCTGGAGGCGTTCGAGGAGAATTACGAAAAATTCCTGGAGGCGGGAGATCTCTCGGCGCTGCAGGAAGCCTATGAGGCTGTACTTGCAAATAAGGATCAGCCGGTGCGTGTGCTGGATCCGAAAGAGCCGTTCGAGGGTGTGGCGCTCGGCATCACGTCGACGGGTGAGCTGCGTGTGAGAAAAGAGGATGGAACGATCGCGGAAGTGCATTCCGGCGAGGTTTCAGTGCGCGGCCTGTACAGTTATGTATAAAAAACTTGGATCAGGAAAGGAAAATATATGTATTCAGATGATGAAAAAGTAGTGCTCTGCGGAGCGAGTGCGTATGAGCAGAAATATTATTTTAACCAGGATTTTGCATCCCTGCCGCAGTCCGTGCAGGATGAGCTTCATATCATGTGCGTTATGTTCACCGTGGAAATCGGCGGCATTTTCACCATGTGGTTTGACAGTGACGGCAGTCTGCAGTTCGAAACAGAGGCTGTAGATGCGGATGCGATGTACGATGAGATCGGCGGTGCGCTGCGGATCAAGCAGTATCAGGAGGAGAAAAAGGATCTGCTGGAATCTCTGGAGCTGTATTACCGCGTTTTCTTCCTCGGCGAGGAAGTGCCGGAGGAAGCGTTCGCAGAAGAAGACGGAGAGAAGCCGGATGGAAAGTAAGAAACGTACGCTCCAGACGATGTCTCCGCTGAAAATCGGAAATGTGGAAATGCAAAATCCGCTCGTGCTCGCACCGATGGCAGGTGTGACGGATCTGCCGTTCCGCGTTCTCTGCAAGGAGCAGGGAGCAGGCCTGATCTGTATGGAGATGGTCAGCGCGAAGGCGATTCTGTATAAGAACAAAAATACCGAGGATCTGATGACGATTCATCCGGGTGAACATCCTGTATCGCTCCAGCTTTTTGGCAGTGATCCGGAAATTCTGGCGCAGATTGCCGCACAGATCGAGGAGCGGCCGTTTGACATTCTGGATTTTAACATGGGCTGCCCGGTGCCGAAGGTCGTCAACAACGGCGAGGGCTCCGCGCTGATGAAGGATCCTGCGCTGGTGCGGAAGATTGTGACCGGTATGGTAAAGGCAGTGAAAAAGCCGGTGACAGTTAAAATTCGAAAGGGATTTAACGAAGAGTCGGCGAATGCTGTGGAGATTGCAAAGATTCTCGAGGACTGCGGTGTGGCTGCGATTGCGGTGCATGGAAGAACGCGGGCACAGTTCTATTCCGGAAAAGCAGACTGGGATATCATCCGTCAGGTAAAAGAAGCGGTTTCGATTCCGGTCATCGGAAATGGCGATGTGGTTGATGCGGCGAGCGCCGAAGCGCTGGTTGAACAGACGGGCTGCGATGGCATTATGATTGGCCGCGGCGCGGAAGGAAATCCGTGGATTTTTAAACAGATTCTTCATTACAGGGAAACCGGAGAAACACTTGCAAAGCCGACGCAGCATGAGGTAAAAGAGATGATGCTTCGCCATGCGCGCATGCAGGTGGAATACAAAGGCGGCGCGATCGGCATCCGCGAGATGCGGAAGCACGTTGCGTGGTACACGGCGGGATTCCCGCACTCGGCGAAACTGCGCGCAGCGATCAACCAGGTGGAGAGCCTGCAGGAGCTGGAACAGATGCTGAATGAGTGGGAACGCGGCTGACAAGTAAGTAAAATAAGTCAAAAAAGTACCTATGATATGCCAATATTGATATATCACGGGTACTTTTTCTATGCTATACTGACATTTAGAGGTATTGGGAATAAAAAAACAAAAGAGGGAGTGTAGTGTATGACTATCAAAGAACTTTTCGCACCGTCCGACATGACGGTGGGAAAGCCGTGGGAAAAGATTGTAGCTTTTACAATCCCTATGCTGATCGGCAACATTGCCCAGCAGCTCTACAACACGGTTGACAGTATTGTAATCGGAAAATATGTCGGGGACAACGCGCTTGCGGCAGTTGGAAGCGCCAGCCCGATCTTAAACCTGCTTCTGGTTCTGTTCGTCGGAATTTCTGTCGGCGCTGGCGTCATGGTGTCGCAGTATTTTGGAGCAAGACAAAGAAAAGAGCTTTCGATGATGATCGGAAACTGCGTCACGCTGACAGCAATTTCTTCCATCATTATTATGATTCTGGGAGCCGTCCTCTCAAGACCGCTGCTGGAAATGCTGAAAACACCGGATTCTATCATCGACTGGTGTACCTCGTATCTGGTGATCCTGATGGTGGGCTGTGCCGGTAGTGCGTACTATAACATTCTATGTGGTATCCTTCGCGGACTCGGCGATTCGATTTCGGCGCTGATTTATCTGCTGGTGGCAACGGTCATCAACATTGTATTGGATATTGTATTCGTTTCCCAGTTCCACATGGGCGTTGCCGGAGTTGCATACGCGACCGTGATTGCGCAGGCAATTTCTGCAGTACTCTGCATGTGGCGTCTGATGCGTATGACCGACATTTTTGATTTCAGACCCAAATATCTGAAAATGAAAAAACAGTATTCGATGGAAATTATCCGCCTTGGTCTGCCGTCTGGTATTACCCAGGCGATCTTCTCCATGGCGATGGTTATCGTACAGTCGCTGACCAACAGCTTCGGTGAAATGGTTATCGCCGCGAATGTTATCATCATGCGTGTCGATGGCTTTGCAATGATGCCGAACTTTTCGTTTGGTACCGCGATGACAACGTATGCCGGTCAGAATGTCGGTGCACGCCGTATGGACCGCGTAGAGCAGGGCGCAAAACAGGGAACACTGATTGCAGTCGGAACCTCAACGACCATTACCCTTTTAATTGTTATTTTCGGCCATCATCTGATGGGAATCTTTACGAATACCACAGAGCTCGTAACATTAAGTGCCAATATGATGAAGATCCTTGCGGTCGGCTATATTGCCATGGCAATAACACAGTCGCTTTCCGGCGTCATGCGTGGAGCAGGCGATACGATGACCCCGATGTGGATTTCGATGGTTGTTACCGTTGTAATCCGTGTGCCGCTGGCATACGGTCTGGCCTTTCTGACCAGAACGCCGGAGCTGCCAAACGGACGATATCAGGTACTCTGGATTTCCATGCTGGTAAGCTGGTGCATGGGTGCGCTTCTGACGCTGATTTTCTATAAAAAAGGAAATTGGAAAAAGAAAGCACTGACAGGAAGCTCATCCGAAAAATAAAGGAAAAATAAGAGAAAGATGCAGGAAGGATTTGTGAAAAAGAAAATCTTTCCTGCGTTTCTTTTTTTCTTGACATTCCGTGGGCAATCCTTTATACTACTTTAATTGTTAGGATAGGCGGAGTCTATCCTTATTTCAACCGGGAATACTGAAAATACAGCGCATTTCCGGAGAGTTTACAGAATAAAATCAGATATGACTGGATACAGAAACGATAGAAAGGGTGTATAAAATGGAACAGAAAAAAACGATTCTTACCTATGCCGGCCTGAAAAAACTGGAGGACGAGCTTCATGATCTCAAAGTAAACAAACGTAGAGAAATTGCCGGTAAAATCAAAGAAGCAAGAGAGCAGGGAGACCTTTCCGAGAACGCCGAGTACGATGCAGCAAAAGATGAGCAGCGTGATATCGAGGCAAGAATTGAAGAGATCGAAAAAATCCTGAAAAACGCAGAGGTTGTTGTTGAGGACGAAGTAGATTCTGATAAGATCAATATCGGATGTAAAGTAGACGTACTGGATCTGGAGTATGACGAGGAAATCGAGTTCCAGATCGTTGGTTCCACCGAGCAAATAGCCTGGAAGGAAAAATTTCCAACGAGTCTCCGGTAGGAAAAGCTCTGATCGGCGCGCACAAGGATGATATTGTCGATGTAGAAACACCGGCCGGAATTATGCAGTACAAAGTACTTTCTATCCAGAGAAATATCTAAAAAATACAAAGAAAAGGGAGTGAAGAGATTGGCACAGCAGACACAGGAACAGGACATTAACCACTTACTGAAGGTTCGCCGCGAGAAACTTGCAGAGCTGCAGCAGAACGGAAGAGACCCGTTCCAGATTACAAAGTTCGATCAGACACATCATTCGCTTGAGGTGAAAGGTCTTTACGAGGCACATGAGACTGAGCTGTTAAAAGACCGCCAGGAGCCGAACGTAGAGGGAATGGATGAGGAGCAGGCGAAAGAAGCGCTTAAAAAGGATTACGAAGAGAGAAGAAATATCATGGACGCAAGCCCGATCCATGTGGCAATTGCAGGACGTATGATGTTTAAGAGAGTCATGGGCAAGGCCTCTTTCTGCAATATCCAGGATTTACAGGGAAGCATCCAGGTATACGTTGCAAGAGATGCGATCGGAACAGAGTCTTACGCTGATTTTAAAAAATCGGATATCGGTGATATCTTCGGAGTGGAAGGATTTGCTTTCAGAACAAGAACAGGTGAGATTTCTATCCATGCAGAGAAGGTGACACTCCTCTCCAAGAGCTTACAGATCCTCCCGGAGAAGTTCCACGGTCTGACAGATGTAGATACACGTTACCGTCAGAGATATGTAGACCTGATCATGAATACAGAGTCTAAAGATACCTTTATCAAGCGTTCCAAGATTCTCAGTGCGATCCGCAAGTATTTAAGCGGAGAAGGATTCATGGAAGTTGAGACTCCAATGCTTGTACAGAACGCAGGTGGAGCAGCGGCAAGACCGTTCGAGACACATTTCAATGCCCTGAACGAAGATCTGAAGCTTCGTATTTCCCTGGAGCTGTACCTGAAGAGACTGATCGTCGGAGGACTCGAGAAGGTATATGAGATCGGACGTGTATTCCGTAATGAGGGTCTTGATACAAGACATAACCCGGAGTTCACTCTGATGGAGCTTTACCAGGCATTTACAGATTACCACGGCATGATGGATCTGACAGAGAACCTGTATCGTTTTGTCGCACAGGAAGTGCTCGGAACGACACAGATCGTATACAAAGGAATCCCGATGGATCTCGGTAAGCCGTTCGAGCGTATCACAATGGTTGACGCAGTGAAGAAATACGCAGGCGTTGACTGGAATGAAGTTGAGACTCTGGAGCAGGCAAGAGAACTTGCAAAAGAGCATCATATTGAGTTTGAAGAGAGACATAAAAAAGGTGATATCCTGAATCTCTTCTTTGAGGAGTTTGTAGAGGAGCATCTGCTTCAGCCGACGTTCGTTATGGACCACCCGGTTGAGATCTCGCCGCTGACGAAGAAAAAGCCAGAAAATCCGGAATATGTAGAGCGCTTCGAGTTCTTCATGAATGGTTGGGAGATGGCAAATGCTTATTCTGAGCTGAACGATCCGATCGACCAGAGAGAACGTTTTAAAGCCCAGGAAGAACTGCTTGCACAGGGCGATGATGAAGCCAATACAACAGATGAAGACTTCATGAACGCATTGGAGATCGGTATGCCGCCGACCGGTGGTATTGGATTCGGCATTGACCGTATGTGTATGCTTCTGACAGGAGCTGAGGCAATCAGAGACGTGCTGCTCTTCCCGACAATGAAATCACAGGGCGCTGCTAAGAACGAAGCAAACAACGCAGCTCAGTCTGGTGCAGCAGCTCCGGCAGAGACAAAAGTAGCTGAGAAGGTTGATTTCTCCAATGTGAAGATTGAACCAATCTTTGAAGAAATGGTTGATTTCGATACATTTGCAAAATCTGATTTCCGTGCAGTTAAGATTCTTGAGTGTGAAGCAGTTCCGAAATCCAAGAAGCTTCTGAAGTTTGTACTGGATGACGGAGAACGCAAGGATCGCGTGATTTTAAGTGGTATTCACGAGTATTACGAGCCGGAAGAACTGGTTGGTAAGACAGCAATCGCTATCGTTAACCTGCCACCGAGAAAGATGATGGGAATTGATTCCGAGGGTATGCTGATTTCAGCAGTACACGAGGAAGATGGTCACGAGGGACTGAACCTTCTGATGGTAAATGACAGAATCCCAGCAGGTGCTAAGCTCTATTAAGATGATGTAAAGATGTACCGTTTTACCAAATAGACGGGACGTACTTCATTTGATAAAAACTAAAAAACAGCGATTTACATTAAACTTACATCAATTGATGCAGAAATCGGTGCAAGCAAGGGAAAATCGCATAATTAGTGCAATGGGTGGGCAATTCCAATCGGAGTTGCCCATTTTCTAAAATGAATGGAAATGCAAATCGATATTTAGCGAGGTAAAGATATATGCTTCATTTAGAATAATGGTAATAA
>ENA-OQDD01000586-OQDD01000586.1-human-gut-metagenome-genome-assembly--contig:-NODE-586-length-14289-cov-2.623641_pt1 | contig 14289 bp, 24 predicted proteins | sample MGYA00242507_ERZ504598 | MGnify/ENA primary metagenome ERZ504598 (study PRJEB26092, sample SAMD00036318) | human gut metagenome | host: Homo sapiens | study: EMG produced TPA metagenomics assembly of... | reverse complement strand
CGAACAGCTCCCAGTCGCCGGCGCCGGCCGCGCCGTCGGCCAGCAGGCTCGTCATGTCATACGCCCTGCGCGAGAGGCGGCGGCTGGCTTTCGCCACATCGTCCTCATGGTCCGCCGGCGCGGCGGCGAGCTCCAGTCGCAGCCCGGTATGATCCATCGCCTGGTCAAGCATGGACAGCATCACGGGCAGCGTGGGCTTGTTCGGCGACTCGGCCACCAGCGACTGCAATATGGTGGCGAAGGCCACCCGCGGCGTCACGGTTTCGGTTTCGGTTTCGGGTTTCTCGCACATCTATCCCTCCTTATGGGTTTTGACTGGTTTGCGTTTCCACAGGCAGACCGCCGAGATCTGGCGGCGTTCCCGGTCGACCATCACGTCCGTCCAGCGTGGCGGCAGTATGGTCAGTGGCCATGCGTCCGTGCGGTTGAGATGCTGGATGGTGGCGAGCAGGCTGTCCAATAGTTCGCCCGCGCTCATGCGCATCCCCGCGGAATCCAACGGCCATTCGAACGTGGACTCGCCCTCGGCGCGATGCTCGTAGTCGTTTCGGCTGGCCGGTCATGCGCTGGCCTCCTTGCATTCGCGCAGGTTGGCGCGCATGAAGCCGAGCACGGCCTCCTTCGGGTAGAGGACGCGGCGGCCCGGGATTTCACGTAGGCGGGTCCCGTGTGCGTTCCGCGCCATTCGGCCAGCGTGGATTCGCCGATGCCGCTGAGCTCGGCCAGCTGGCGTGCGCTGTTCAACGGCATCAGCGCCTTTTCCAACGCGTCGAACATCGCGGGTTCTGTTTCGTCGGCCATGGTTCTCCTTTCCGGCCCGTATGAGGGGCCTTCGATGTCGGTGGATATGGGGGTGGACCGTGCCGAATCGAACGGCTTCCCGCTGTTTGCCACGTACATGACACCGTGATCTCCAGCGGGGGCGAACCTGCCGGCCCCATGCGCCACACCCGCTGCTCCGAGCGCGGCGCGATGGTGTTAACGACTGTCCTTGTCGATTGCCGGGGAAGGAAAGAACAGGAACCCCGGCAAGCCTGTTATTCGACTCCCGCCTCGCTCAGCACAAGGCACAGGAGCCGCAATGGCGCGCAACCGAATCCCACAAGGGAGGCCAAACCATTGCCGATGGGATGCGCGCAACCGGCGTGCGACATCACCCAGCCGATGCAGAAGGCGAAAACCACGGCCCAGAGAATCAACCGGACCATGAAGCCGCGAGGCAATTCGTCGAGCTCGGGCCTGCGGTAGCCGCTCGCGTGCTGTCCGTAATCCCGGGCGTTCATCGTCCGGCCTCCGCGTCGAGGATTCGACGGGCCAACGCCACGAGCTCGCTGTGCGGCCCGCGCCACACCGCGTCCGTGATGCCCATGTCACCCAAACGGATTTCGTCGATGCCGTGGCTGAGAGCCTGATAGGAGAGGGGACGGTTCCCGTCCTCGGGGTTCGCGATGGTGAGTTTCTCGCTCATTGGTTTTCTTCCTTTTTATGCCGTTGGCCCACCTCCCCTAAGCTGGACATTGCCTAACTACCAGCAATGAGAGGAGGTGAAAAATAATGACGTATCGACTCGTGTTTGAGATGACCGCCGATAAGCGACGGTTTGTCGATTTAGCGGGAGAAGAGTATCCGTCGAAGATTCTCAATGAATTGGAGAGCGCCGCCGCGTCGGGTGGCGTGGTCTCGGTTCGAGGTCGGGCTCTCGGTGTCCCAGAGGGGTCTCTTATCTATCTCAATCCGCGTGCCGCCCTGTGGTGGTCGCTGGTTGAGATCGACGACTGACTCCGGCATGGCGGCGGCGCGGACGGAACGATGTCCGCCGTGCCGTCGCCCGTTCATGCTGATTTCGTAATCGAACTGTTTGGCGATGGCATCTCGCGCGTCGATCAGGTCGCTTTCCGACTGGGGATAGCCGATGATGAGAACGATGCTTCCGAGCCCGTATCTCAGGACTTTGAAACCGTCCCCTTCTTCAATGCGGGTGCTGACGGTTCCCATCACTTCACCTCCTTGCCGGCGAGTTCGAGCGAGACAATGAGGGCACCCACGCAAAGAAGGGAGGTGATTACATGGCGCAATGGAATATCCGTTTTAACGACGAGCTGATTGGACCGTTCGACGACGCCGAAACGCAGGCGATCTCCCAGAAGCTCACCACGTCGACCAGGACGCAAGGAGGGGTCGTCTTCAGCGGCAAGCTCGCGGATTCCGAGAACGACGTAACTGCATACTGGACGCCCGGATGCCCCATCAGCTTCGAACAAATCTGAGAACGGGCCGTGACCACGCCCCTGCGTTTGCACCGCAGGGGTTTCCTTATATCCGCTCATTTCTCACCTTCCTTTGCGAGGTATTGGACGATGTTCCAGATGCCCAGAAAAGCGACTACGCTTTTCTGCATGGTTTTGGGACAGATTGATTTGGGACAGATTCTTGTGACCGCGCTGGTCTCCGCAGTCGTGTCTTTCGCAGTGACGGTGATTCTGCGTGTATGGGATCGCAGAACGGTCGAATGGCTGGTCGCCGGAGAAGCGCATCCCACGTACTTCGCCGGTGAGAAAAAAGACATGGTGCTTAATCTCGAGTTGTGGAACACCGGTGATGCCGATGCGTATGACGTGAGGCTGATTAGGTGCAATGGCGTCAATCCGGATACCGGCAAGGAGTGGGAGTGTTGGGAGACATTCGAGGCGGGGTGCATCAAGGCCGGGGAGCATGTCGCTTTCACGATGAAGCCTTCTTTTGCGTCCTGGGAGACTTGTTGGGTGAAGGTCGTGTTTCGTCCTTCACCCGTGTATCGGCACGATCCACGGTGTTCCCGTAAATATCTCTTGTCAAAGGAGATCGGCAATCAGTTCGAATATCGTCGGAGAAATCGGAGATGGCCGTGTATGGGAGAGGCAGGATTCCAGCACGTCCGAAAGATGCTTGATATAGGAGAAATGCACAATCTGCACTCTCGCGATTATGACAATCAAGACAAACTGCAGAACGTCGACAAAATTCTGGCCACTCATTTCGCACCTTCTTCGGCGAGCGCCGGGATGATGTTCTCGGCGGCGAGCGCGGGATCGGTGTTGTCGGCGTTGAGCGCGTTGGCGAGTGTTTCGATTGGGTCGCCGCCTGAGAGTTGTTGTGCGGCGATGTATGCGGCGAGGCTGATGTCGTCGCCGTCTAACCATTTGGCGACGGTCATGCGGTTGCGGCCGCAGGCTTCGGCGATGCTGGTCATTTTGGTTTTGGATAGGAGCACTCGGGTGCGGGTGTCGTGCACGGCACGTTTCGTGGCTTCAACTGCTGGTAGGTTAGACATGTGCTAGTTCCTTTGACTGATTGGTGGTTACGGTGAATGCAGCTGAGTATCTGATTGGCTTTTTCGAGGCCGGGACGACTGACGAAGCCGACAGGCAGGGGTATCGGTTTCCTGATGTCGTGCAAGCCCTCAGCGAAGTCGAGTCAGCGATTGACTCATGGGAGTCCATGGGTGTGGATGTGCATCTGATGAGGTCATGCCTTGAACGGTGGAAGAAATCGGCATTGAACACGTTCATGGACGTTGATGAACTGCAGTGGGACATGTCGATGTTCACCCATACGAAAACGCAGGAGAAACTTACCGACGGCGATCTCATGGGATTGCAATCCGTAGCCGAAAAACTATCGGCTTCCACCGTCTCGTACTCCGAGGATGCCCGGCAAAAATGCGGAACATGATCGAGGAAGCCGTCAAATGCGTCCGTGCGGATGACAGTCTGCCCTCCGACTTGCTGGCGTACTTGTCCCGGTTGATTCGCGAAGCCAGCGAAGCGTTGGACGAATACGAGCTGACCGGCGACTTCAAGCTGTCGGTGGCGTTCGACCGACTGTGCAACGCATTGCGAGTGGCCGAAACAAAAACGAAGAAGCATCCCGTGTGGGAAAAGTTCAATGAGCAGTTCATGGTTCCTCTTATCGCTCAGGTCGGGGTGAACGCTGTGGTGTGGGGCCTGACTGCTGCTCAGGTGCTGCCTGCGATCGGTGGTTGACCTCGACAATCATGGTCGTTGACCGCTCATCTCGTACTTGTCAATTGCCTCGGCGGTCAGATTCCTCTCGCGCAACAGGCGACGCATATCCGTGCAGAAACCCATCACGAGATTCATGTACAGATACAGCTCCCTGACCGGAATCTTCCTGTAATCGATCCGTGCCATCTCAACCACCTCTGCTATCACGTGCTATCTAACGACGGTTTTAAGATAGCAGTGATAGCATTGTTTGCATGTGATAGCGTGTCGCGTATAGAATTAGTTCATGAAAAAATTTTCGTGGTCCGTTCTCGATCAAGCTGCATACAGAAAAGTGACTCAGCTCATCAAGCAAAGCGGATATTCAGACCGCACAATGGCCGCCAAAATAGGGGACATTGTGAGCTACAACGCATTCGCGATATACGGCTAGGCCTCAAGGCCCCGGTCAGGATGTCGGAATATTTGGCCATTTGCGACGCTTGCGGTGCCGATCCGGTGCAAACCCTGCGCGAGATCATCACCGAGGCAAGACGTATGGAACTCGAACAACAAACCGCATCAACAAAGAAACCCGCTGGCGAGCGCTTTGTTGTTGATGACGAGCAGGCACGAGTGGCTGAAACTCTCCGAAAACTCCAGCGAGGCGATATGGACATCGTTGCCTACGAGGACGAGCACAAGTTCGACGGGGACGGTGACGAGCCGGCGTAAAGCCGGATGTGGTGCCATGCGGCGCCTTCGTTTTCATGTCCGATCGCGATTTAATTGATATTAATTAGGCCATCAGCTACATTTATTTGACTTATTTCTCTCCTTATCTTATAGTTTCTATAACTAAGAGCCTAATCGGGAAAGAGAGACGGAACAATGGATATGAAATATAGGAGTTTGGCACGGTCATTCCATGCCGATAGGTCCAATGACGCTTCAACAACCATGCGAAGCTTGCCCGGCAACGGCTCGAGGCGGACTCCACGTTCAGGACCGGGGTCGTCACCCCTCTGGGCGAACTGTTCGCCGCCACACCACGCGAGACATCCATGCTCACGGAAAAGATACTCCTCGCGGAACGGCGGGTATCCCGGCTCTGGAACCAGATCCCCGGCGTCATGCGCTGGGACTACATACGGCACTCCATCAGCGAGGAACTGTTCGCCACCAACGAGATGGAAGGCGTACGCAGCACCCGCAAGGAAACCCAGGACGCCGTGGACGCGGCCGACAAAGCTCGGAAAGACGGCGACGACCCCAAGGCTCGGTTCAGCGAATTCGCCAAGCTGTACCTGAACCTCACCGACAAGGACTCCGCACTGCCGGCGGGAATCGCCGACATCCGCGACATCTACGACAAAGTCGTGCTCGACGAAATCAACGAGAACGACAAGCCGGACGGCGACCTGTTCCGGAAAGGCGACGTGGAAATACAAGGCCCGCACGGCCTCGCAATCCACAACGGAGTCAAAGGCGAAGGCAACATCGGCGCGCTCCTCACCGACATGATCCATCTCGCGACCTCCGACGAGATTCCCCGACTGCAGTCGGCCATCATGTCGCACTTCCTGTTCGAATACGTCCACCCGTTCTACGACGGCAACGGCAGAACCGGCCGGTATCTCCTGGCCCTGTATCTGAACCATGATCTGACCATGCCCACCGTGTTGTCACTGTCCCGCACCATCGCGGAGAACAAGAACGCCTACTACAAAGCATTCATGGAGGCGGAGGACAAGCTGAACTGCGGCGAACTCACGCTCTTCGTGAACACCATCCTCGGATTCATCCGGAAGGCCCAGGACGAGCTGATCGACGAACTCGAAGTCAGAGTCGATCAGCTCGACAAGCTGGGCGGTCTGCGACCAGCTCGAACGGAAGCACGGCCTGTCCACGAAGGCGGTCTCGATACTATACGGCGTGATTCAGGAGGAGATGTTCGACTCAACCAAGTCCATGACATTGAACGATGCCGCATACCATATCAGACTATCCAAGCAAAGCGCGAGAAAGTACGTGGGAGAGCTCATGGACGCGGGCCTCGTCATCCAGTCCGGGAAACGTCCCCTGAAAATACGGGCATCGGAATCGTTGAAGGACATCCTTGAGGCCGGAATGGGCGAGGACACCGGAGAGCATGGCGGCAAAACCCAACAAGAAGAAACAGAAACCGTCCACGAGGATGATTCTGTATAAGCCAGTTATCCGGAAATACCGGATAACTCAGCTATCCGGAATTTCCGGACGGTTCAGCTATTCGGAATTTCCGAATAGCTGAACCAAGGAAGAATATTCGGCAGTTCACCCGTCAAATATTATTTGACAACCTCAACCCGCAAGCATCCACTACAAGTTCAAAACCGTTGGAAACACTGAATTCCATTCATTTTGTACACCACTACAAAATGACTGACCTCACTGGAAGGAACCATGGAGAGGACGGACAAGGGTGAACATCCTCGTGGACCCGGAGCGTTATCTGGTGGTGTTGGAACCGCATCCAGAGAAGCCCCGGCCATACTGCATGCTCGTCACCGCTTACTATCTAGATCAGGAACGCAGCTACAGAAAACAGCTGCGCCGCTACGAGCAGGCCAAGAATCGTGGAGACAAAATACAGTAGAAAGAAACAAGGGCCGCCGCAGCGACCCAGGAAACTCCTTCTACAACTAGGCAGATGAGCTACTTCTTTTCTTGCACACGACACTCCAGAAGTCAAATCAAACATCACAAGCTAAAAACAGAAATAATCGGAGACCGGCCACAGGAGCAAAGGAATTCTCGACCCAAAGTCCTACTCCCCATTCGGGAACCCAGCCGTAATCCACAAAGCCGATCCCCTCCCACAAGTTAAGTCCGCGAGCGCCGGGACTGTCAATGTCGGTGTGTCCATACGGGCACGGAAAGGTCGCATCATGAACCGCGATGCAGGCATCATCGACGCGATGAGGCGAACGGAGACTGTCTCTTTTCCGCCGCTGTCGCCACGAATGAGTTATGGGCGGATGCGAATGGCGTTGTACGACGTGGCTCCGGAGCTTAACGTGTCCAGCGCGCTCCTTCCCGGTATATTGGACGGAATCTACTGCCTGGAGACGAACACGATCCTCATCGACCGGCGCATCACCTACACGCGCAAACGTTGCACGCTCGTGCACGAGCTCGTCCACTGGAGCACGGCGACGACACCACAAGCGGCTGCATGGGCGGCAAGATGGAACGCCGCTGCCGAAGGGAGACCGCCATACTGCTCATCGACCCGGCGGAATACGCTTTGGCGGAACGAATGTACGATGGCGACCCCTACCAGATGGCCGCCGAACTCAACGTCACTGTCCAAATCATCGAAGACTACAGGGCGCTGCTCTATGAGCACGTGAGATGAAGATGGAGCATACCTATGGCACGAGTGTTCATCGTTGACCGTTGCTCAAAAACGACGAGAACGGCAATCCGCCGACTGCTGCGATGAAGCGCAGTCTCGCCAACGCCAAAGACCCCATGAAGGCCAAGGTGCCCGCCGAACACCGCAGCAGCACCTACGGAAAGTACGACCGCTGGCGATGCCGCTGGTACGCCGAGGCACAGGGCGTGAAGACCGAGAAGTCCAAAACGTTCCGGCTCCTGTCGGACGCGGAGGAGTTCAAAGCCGCCATGGAGGACGACATCAGGCGCGGCCGCTACCACGACCCCAAGCTCGCGCAGAAGCCATTCCGTCGGGTCGCCGAGGAGTGGACGGCAACGAAAGCCGACATCAAACCCGGCACCCTGCGCCGCTACAAGCGAGAACTTAGAATCTACATCAACCCCCAATGGGGCGACACCCCCATAGGGGACATCAAGACGGAAGCGATACAGAAATGGGTGAACCAACTGTCGGAGGGCGGCTATCCGGCCGACAGAAAACGCGGAACGGAAAACACTCGCGCGTTGAAGCCACGGTCGATCCGCAACATCGTGCGCGTGGTCATGGGCGGTGTGCTCGGCCATGCTCTGAAACAGGGATATATCACCGCGAATCCCATGCAGTCCGTCGCCACTCCACGCGTCGTCGACGATGACGACGACATGGTATTTCTCTCGATTCCCGAGGTGGAGGATCTAGCCATCGAGCCGGCAGAGTAAAGAACGACCCGCAGGACACGCTCATCGTTCGATGGCAGGCCTACGTCGGGCCGCGCATCGGCGAGACCTTCGCTCTGCAGGTCAAGGACATGGACTTTCCCCGTCGGCGAGCGCGCATCCGCCGCACCTGGGCGGAGGATAAGGACGGGAAGATGATTCTCGGTTCCCCGAAAAACGGGAAGGCGCGTTGGGTGGCGTTCCCTGAATTTCTTGTGGCTGGTTTGGAACGTCAGTGCGATGGGCGTGATCCTGATGATTATGTGTTCCGTGCGGCCCGTGGCGGCAATCTGTGGGTCAACACGTGGAGGTCGCGCATTTGGAGTCCGGCCGTCAGGCGTGCGGGTATGGAGGATTCCGGCGTGCGCATCCAGACCTGCGCCACACGTATGCGAGCATCGCGATTGCCAACGGCTGCGACGTGAAGACGTTGCAGTCCCAGTTGGGGCATTCGAGCGCTATGGTCACGCTTGACACGTATGCGCGGTTGTGGCCGGAGAAGCTGGATGAGGTGGCCGATGCTGTGGGCCGTGCCAGGGCGGAGGAACTGGACGAGGCGGCGTAGGTTCTGCGGTCATCGGATAAAATCGGATAAATCGGTTTGAACCGGATAAAAGGAAAAACCCCGGAATCGTTGAGATTCCGGGGTTTCTGGTCGGGCTAGCCGGATTTGAACCGGCGACATTCTGCTCCCAAAGCAGACGCGCTACCAAACTGCGCTACAGCCCGTTCACGTTCACACCCCGCGAATCCGCCTCACGGAATCGCATCAAGTGAACACGAGTTTCTATTATAGCGTATGGTTGGACAACGACAGGCTTACAATAGCATTTCGGAAGGGAGAGTGGCATGGGACGTCACCAGCAGGCCGAATCGTCAGGCATCATCTCCTTTGTGACATGCGCCGTTATCGCCTGGTTCGTCATGAACGCATACATGCAGTTCGCCCCGGCCATCTGGCGTGTCACGCAGCGTCTGTTCACCGTCTGCGCGGGAATCGTGGCAGGATGCGGAGTCGTTTCATTCAGTTTGGGTTACGCACGAAAATCACGTTCGCTGACACTCAAACATGGTTGGGCTATTCCGGTCCGTCGTATTTTCGAGATCCTCGCGCTTTCCATGGTGTATGCTTCGACCATTTTCGTCACATCGTTCATGATGTTGTCCATCGTCAACAACATGATGGGCATCCGCACGCTGAAAGGCTATCTGCCGATCCTATGCGCGGCTATCGCAGGCGTTGTAGGCTATATCACTTTCGTGCAGGCGGAACTTATGAATGCCAAAACGATCGCTTCCCTACTGCCGTTTTTCGTGGTGTCTGGCGTGAGTATCGCAGGATTGACGTCCGACGATCCGTACTGGTACAACAATAATTTCTCTCAATTGGGCGACCGTACGACGTTCGCCGCGCGTATGTTCAATTCGACGCTGACGCTCGCGGGCATCTGCATTGTGATCATCAGCTATTTCGCCGTTTCCGAGCTCATCACCACGTATCGTCTGCAATTGCAGTATCTGGATTCCAATGCCATCAATGAGACGCCGAAGCATTTTCGTACGAGGATTCTGCTGCTGTCAATCATGTTGACGTTGGCCGGCATCGCTTTCGTAGGTATCGGCATGTTCCGTTACACACCGCATCCGATTTTGCACAACGTGTTCGCCCGCGGCCTACCATGTTTGATGAGCGTGCTGATGATTGCCCTGCCTTGGCTTGCCCCGCAACTCTCAAAGGTCGTATACGTGGTTTCCGATCTTGCGATTGCGATTGGGCTTATGCCGGATTCCAATGGCTGAGCGGGCATAACACGCTGACGAATGTGGAGGCGTTGGCCGGCATGATGTTCCTTGGCTGGTTCATCATTTTCTCGCGTCAGATCGCCGCCATCGAAGCGGATCGCGTGCAGACGCAGCTGATACTGGCGCAATCTGAGAGACCACGCTCCGTCGAGGATCTTGCGGAAGTCAGCGAAACTGTTCCCGACACAGTTTCGAGGCTCGCCGCACAAGTCTGATGCAAGGCTGACCGGCAACCGCCGGATTTCAACATATACATACCAGTGGGGTGGAGCCATCGCATTGGCGACGACTCCACCCCACTAGATTCTGACGGCATAACGCGAGTGCGCGTCAGAAGTTGTAGTGCTTGTTGGACGGCTTCTTGTCGCTCATCAACAGCAGGAAGCTTCTTGATTGCGCAGTAATCGCAAAACCGGCCTCATAATTGAGTTCTGGCCCCTTTGGATTATGCGTGTCGACAATTAAGCGCCATTTCTTGCCATATTGCTCATCGGGCAGGGTGAACATGATCGGCTCGTAATGCGCGTTGAAAATCAGAATGAAATCATTGTCGACCATCTGATTGCCGTACCAGTCGGTTTCCGGAATATCGGAACCGTTCAGATAGATCATCACAGTGAAGGCGTGTGTGTTTGACCAGTCGTCCATATCCATAATGGAGCCGGTATGATCCATCCATTCGACCTGCGGAATCGCAGTGCTGTCGTCTCCCTGCTCGCGACCGGAGAAGAAGCGGCGGCGATGCAGCACAGGATGCTCAAGCCTCAAATGGATCAGCTTCGATACGAATTCGAGCAGGTCCTTTTGATCCTCGTCCAGATCCCAGTTCGTCCAGGAGATCGCATTGTCCTGGCAGTAGGCGTTGTTGTTGCCCTGCTGGGTGCGCGCCACTTCGTCGCCGCCGCAGATCATCGGAATGCCTTGCTGAGCAGCAACGTGGCGAACATGTTGCGCATCTGCTGTTGACGAAGCTCGTTAACATCCTTGATGGTCGTAGGACCTTCGACACCGCAGTTCCAAGAACGGTTGTTGCTTTCGCCGTCGCGATTGCCTTCGCCGTTGGCCTCATTATGCTTCTCGTTGTAGCTCACCAGATCGTTCATGGTGAAGCCGTCGTGCGCGGTGATGAAGTTCACGGATGCGACCGGTCGGCGGCCATTGACCTGATACAGGTCGGAACTGCCCATGAATCGGCTGGCGAATTCCGGCAACGTGGACGGCTGCGAGCGCCAGAAGTCGCGCACGCAATCGCGGTAGCGGCCGTTCCATTCGGACCAGCTGGACGGGAAGCCGCCCACCTGATAGCCGCCAGAGCCGAGATCCCACGGTTCCGCGATCAGCTTGACGCGGGAGATCACCGGATCCTGTTCGACGATGTCGAAGAAGGCCGACAGTTTGTCGACTTCCTGGAACTGACGGGCCAATGTGGCGGCAAGATCGAATCGGAATCCGTCGACGTGCATTTCGGTGACCCAGTAGCGCAGGCTGTCGGTGATGAGCTGCAGGGCGTGCGGCGAGCGCATCAGCAGCGAGTTGCCGGTGCCTGTGGTGTCGAAGTAGTGTCTGCGGTCGTTGTCGACCAGACGGTAGTAGGCGCCGTTGTCGATGCCCTTGAAGCTGAGGGTCGGTCCACGGTTGTTGCCTTCGGCGGTGTGGTTGTACACCACGTCGAGGATGACTTCCATGCCGGCATGATGGTATGCCTTGACCATGGATTTGAATTCGTTGACCTGTTCGCCGCGCTGTCCGGAGCTGGAATACGCGTTGTGCGGGGCGAAGAAGCCGATGGTGTTGTATCCCCAGTAGTTGCTCAGGCCTTTTTCCTGAAGGAAGCTGTCATTGACGAACTGGTGGATGGGCATGAGCTCGATGGCCGTGACGCCCAGCTTCTTCAGGTATTCGATTACCGAGGGTACGCCAGACCCGCATAGGTTCCGCGAATGTCCGGCGGCACGTCCATGTTGAGGTTGGTCATGCCGCGTACGTGGGCTTCGTAAATCACGGAATCATGATATGAGATGTTCGGATGCTGGTCGTTGCCCCAGTCGAAATAGGGGTTCACCACGCCGCTTTCATGGTATGGGCGGCCGAGTCGAGCGTGTTCATGCTGGTAACGTCATCGGGGCTTCTGAACCAGTACGAGTAGAGGCTCTCATCGCCGTCGATGTTGCCTTCGATGGCTTTAGCGTAGGGGTCAAGCAGCAGTTTGTTCGGGTTGCAGCGCAGGCCTTGCGTCGGGTCGTATGGCCCGTACACGCGATAGCCGTAACGTTGCCCCGGTTGGATTCCGGGCAGATAGTTGTGCCAGACATAAGAGTTCTGCTCGGTCATTTCGATTCGAGTTTCGTTGTCTTCCTCATCGAAAAGGCAAAGCTCGACTTTTTGTGCCACTTGGGAAAAGAGGGCAAAATTCACGCCGCGCCGTCATAGCTTGCGCCGAGTGGATACATCGATCCGGGTCTGATTTGCATGATTCAAGTATCTCACGTTTCAGCCCCCAAATCGCAATTTCGTGTTGTTCGGCGATTATTTTTACGATTCGAAAGACTCTTGCCTGTATTTTGCCGGTTTCGTCGAATTTGCTCGTGAAGAATAGCGATCATGGAATTGGAGGCCGTAATACGGGTGCCGCGCAGCCGCTGCCAGGAGACCCACGCCGATTCGACGTGCTCATCGCCGTCGAAATGACGTTCGACGGGATGCCATGCATGCAGGTGAAGCACCATGATGTTGGCAAGCTCGTCGGTCATGCCTTCGGACGAGTAAAACTGCCCCACATGGTCGAATTCGACACCGTCACGCCCGGCGGGCTCCACACCGGTTTCCTCACGAAGCTCCCGCAGCGCGGCCTCCTCCACGTCCTCTCCCCCGTCGATGAGTCCAGCCGGCAGACCGTAGGCGAAGGCGTCGCAGCCGATACGGTATTCCCGTTCGATCAGATACAGGTCATTCGCGCAATCATGCACCAGCATGACCACGCAAGGCGCGTGACGCATCACCTGACGGCGAATCACCGTTTGCCTCCGTCACGCATCGGCAATGCGATCCGCAGGTCGTCGACGCCGAAAATCGCACCCTGATACACGTGCCTGCTGTCAAGCACCGTGACCATACCGGACATGTCTACGCCATCGCTGGATTCATCCAGCAATACGTCCACCTGGGTTCCGTCTACCGCCTCGTCACACATGACGCGTCACCGTTCCTGCCCGCTCGAAGGAAATACCATATTCCATGGATCGGTATTCATGGAAATCCAACGCACGGCAGGAATGTCGCCGGTCGCTTCCGCAACCGCATGGGGAACGTCTTCCATCGCATACTGGAACCACATGGATTCGATAGCGCTGTGCGGAGTGTTGACGAACGCCGGACGCACACGCCCGTCACCATGGCCCATGGCAACGCCGGAAGCACGCATGGAAGCCTCATAGCGGGCCTGCTCTATGGCGTCCGTCACCGGATGATGCCGCAGATCACTGGTCACATACACGTCGGCACCGGCCGCACGCACCTCATCGAACAAGGAATCACCGGAACCCGGAAGCACCGCCACCGTGCTGACCGGAACGTCCAGATCGCCGCAAACCTGCACGCCAAGCTCGGTGTACGGCAGCGCGCCAGCTACTCGACTGGCGAAATCACGCAACGCCACAGGTTCGGCAAGACGCCCCACACGCCCCAAACCGACCGGATGCTCGGCATCCGGATCATCGATGGGCACCAGCGGACGCTGATCCACCAAACCGAACATGTCAGCCGCAGCCATGCCGACGCCACGATACGCCGCATCGGCATTCGTATGCCCCACCCACAACGCACATCCGGCAAGATTGAGCTTACGCACAATCTCACCACGGAAACCCAATCCCGACACCGCATGAACGGAACGGAAGAACAACGGATGATGGCAAACCAGCAAATCAATACCACCGGCAATCGCCTGATCAACCACCGCCATAGAGGGATCAGCCGCAAAAGCGATACCGCGCACAGGCTGACGCAAATCACCCACGATAAGACCAGGCTCATCCCACTGCTCCGCATAGCGAAGCGGATACAACGTTTCCAGCACATCCACAACCTGCTTCAGCGTTGCCATCATTCCTCCTTATGCCATTGCTCGACCACGCACATCCGCAACACACACGAAACCCAGTACCGTATCAGTGCGCGCAAGCTGCCAATCCGAACCAATACCCGTGAAACATCCAACGGAACCGCCATATCGAACGCATGCTCCATGGCATCCTTCACCAACGCAGTGACACGCTCCGCCTCACCCGGCGCAACCTCCACCACAAGTTCATCATGAATCTGCAAATAATCCGACTGGCAAGACCAGCCTCATGCAACGCATCATCAG
>ENA-OQDD01000585-OQDD01000585.1-human-gut-metagenome-genome-assembly--contig:-NODE-585-length-14302-cov-5.005785_pt1 | contig 14302 bp, 15 predicted proteins | sample MGYA00242507_ERZ504598 | MGnify/ENA primary metagenome ERZ504598 (study PRJEB26092, sample SAMD00036318) | human gut metagenome | host: Homo sapiens | study: EMG produced TPA metagenomics assembly of... | reverse complement strand
CAATCCTGAATGTACAGGGCATGATCACCATAATCGAACTGAACGCGAAGAACGAGAGCGCGGCCGTGATCGTGCCAACAGTAAACTACGATTCTTCAACACGCTCAAATTCAACAGTGGCGGCTGCGCTTCAGGATTTTCAATCTGCCTGCGCGCGCATGAATCTGGCGGAGCACAAACCAAATAATTCCCACAATGCCAATCACCATTGGCAGCCAAACCATAGGATTTACAAACGAATACGATTCAATATTCGTAAAGCCGAACATTAGCCCGCCGAAACCGAAAATAGACAGTCCAACGGAAAAAAAGTCAGCCTTCGCGGTTTTATCGTTCTCACCGAAATTATGCAATCCAAAATAGGCAAGAAGCAGTGAAATCACGCCGATAATGGTCAACGTGAGGAAAATTGAACGCCAACCGTTCAAATCCGTCTGCACACCGCCAAGCGTCGGACCGATCGCCGGAGCCACGCTCATCGCCATGCCAACCGTACCCATTGCGAAACCACGGCGAGACAGCGGATAAATCGAAAACACCGTGATCTGCAACACCGGCCACATCACACCCGTGCCAACCGCCTCAAGCAAACGCCCGATCAGCACCATCAAAAAAGTGGACCAAGCCAAGCGAACAGTGAACCGATCGTGAACACAACCATGGAAACAAGCACGATTTCGCGCGTCGAAAAACGTCTCGTAAGGTATGCCGTAAGCGGCACCATCACGCCCATGACCAGCTGGAAAATCGACGTCAGCCACTGACCGGTCGTAACGGAAATACCGAAATCACTGACGATCGTCGCAACGCGGCGCTCAACTGCAATTGCGTGAAATTACCGACGAACGTGATAAATGTAAGAATCGCAATGGAAATAAACGCCGTGCGCGTTAAATGACCGTCCTGATACGATTCCTCTCGAGTAAGCGCTCGAGACATGCTCCGCTTCGCTGACATCAATCACCTTCTCCACATTCAAACGCACAAACTATATGATAGCCCGTATGACAGAGGCATGGATATTCGCCTGCGGATTCCTGTTTTTGTCATTTCGGGGTAACGCTCCCCTATTTAGAGGTATCATGGCACACGAAAGAGGTAGGCAAGTTTTCGACGCAGGCAGCGTCGAGGGGGGGGGGGTGGAGGATAATGACAGTCAGGGCCATGTTCCACATCTGCATGGAGTTGTGGGGTATTTTCATATGCCTGATTTGCGCAGGCGGAATTTTCATTGCAACACCACACAAAACCAGACGAACTCGCATCAAAATACTCATGCAGATCGCCTGCATGCTTCTTCTTGGAACCGACGCGCTCAGCTGGTATTTTCGCGTAGATGCAGACGAAACCGCATACTATATGGTTCGCATAAGCAATTTCTCAGTATTCTGCATCAACTATATTTTCATGAGTTTCTTCGCAACCTATGTTTGGTTGACAGTGAGCAAACATCAGCATCGCAAACCAGCCGCATTGCGTGCTGTCTACGCATTATCCGTAATTGGAATTCTCTTACTTATCATCACACAATTCACTGGTCTTTTCTACTATTTCGATGACCACAATCTTTACCATCGCGGTAATTTCTATCTTCTTTCGCAGGCAATTGCGGTCTTGGGAATCGCATTATGCCTCTTCATGCTGATCTCATATCGCAAGAACCTTGATCGCATTATTTTCCTTTCCATGATGTCGTTCTTCGTGCTACCAGTATTGGCGACCATCTACCAAGCACTGGCATACAGTTTTTCATTGCAATGTTTGGCGATTGTGATTTCCACACAGATCATGTTCGTCATGGACACCGTGGAAATGAACATGCGATTCCACTCGCAACAGGCCGCCTACGAAAAAGCAAGGTACGAAGCCGAACATGACGGCATGACCGGTTTACTGAACAAAGAAGCGGGATGGAAGCACATGCGCAAATACTTCGACCGCATGGATTCGCACGACGAAGCGATGCTGATGTTCGTCGACATCGACGATTTCAAAACCATCAACGACACATACGGACACACGGTCGGCGATTTCTGGATCCGCGAGGTCGCTTCCCAGCTTCGGCACATCTACCGGCACGATGACATCATCTGCCGATACGGCGGCGACGAATTCATAGCACTCATCCGAAACACCGCCAGCGAACAGGTGCTCGAAACCACGCTGGGCATGTTCTTCCAACAGTTGGCACGCGCCTCGGAACAGCACGGGCAAGACGTGCATTGCAGTGTGGGCGTGTGCCGTATTGCAGCCGCTGACGGTGCCAGCCTTGGCACGGGGAGCGCCGATGGAGACGCGATCGGAAGCGTGGATTTCGACCAATGCGTCGCACAGGCCGACTTGGCGCTGTACGAAACCAAACGATTCAACAAAGGAACGTTCACCGTCTACAACTACGACCGTTCCCAGCCAGCACCCGCAAATATCCGCGCTTAAATGAGCAGCTTCAGCTTTCCGGCAATTCCTGCGCTGGGCAACCGTGCAATACGGAAAGCATCGTCCGCTTTTCCTGCGAAGTGACAGTCAGCCCGTACTTGTCTTTCACGCCAATCTGCCGGGCCACGTAATCGCAACGGTATTCGCTGTTCGTCGGCAGCCAGTATGCGGCCGAAGCGGAACCCTTCTGCTGATTCGCGGGCCCATCCACGGCCAGCAGATTGTACATGTCGTTGCCGAATTGGTACAGCTTCGCATGATCCCACGTGTTCGCGCCCGACTGCCACGCATTTTCCAACGCGACCACATGATCGATCTGCACCGCCGAAGACGTTTTCACTCCACGTACGAATTGGATGGTCTGACCGGTATACGGATCGTCAAGCGTGCCCGACGCAACCTGGCAGCTACGGCCGTTCTTATATTGCACGTCCGTCAGATCGCGCGCGAGCACGTCTTCGCGCACGTCGCAACCGTTGCCATCGTCGTCGGTTTCGCGGAATCCGAACGCATCGCGATCATATCCGGCCTTGCTGGGATTGTCGTCGACGGTAAGTTTTTCCAACGTTTCCGCAGCTGTGCCGGTTGCCGTGTACTCGCCGGTGATTTCGCCTACGGTCGGATTGACTTTCGGCAGCAGCATGCCGATAGTGACGCCGATTACCGCAACGACTACCAGCAAAATAAGAATACGTTCCAGCGGACCGTCGGCGTTGATCCAACTTTTTTTGAACCGCTTGCCGGCCCGCTGGATATCACGCACGTCGCGTTCAATATTCCGATAATTATAAGAATTACGATTATTCTTTCGAGGCATAATTATTAAAAATAATACGAAATTACGGAATTACGGAGTATCAGGCGTACGTGAACGTCATCGGATCATGTCCGGCGCGCGTCGGACCGTCAAGCGCGTCGATCGCGGCATGTTCTTCAGGGGTGAGCACGAATCCAAACAAATCGAGATTCTGCTTCTGCCGATCCGCATGTACCGACTTGGGATGATGATCGTGCCATTTTCGATATGCCAACGCAGAATCACCTGCGCAGGGGTAACCCCATGCTCCGCTGCGATGCGCTCAATCGCACCATTTCCGGCGTTCAAATCAGCACCGCGAGCCATCGGCGAATATGCTTCCACGGCAATGCCGTGCGCCTTGCAATAGTCCACGACCTCGCGCTGCTGCCAGGTCGGATGCAGCTCAATCTGGTTGACGGCAGGATATTCGCCGGTCTCCTCATGCAAGCGGTCGAGATGCTCGGGCAGGAAATTGCACACACCCAGCGTGCGCACGCGCCCCTCCGCGCGGAATTCCTGGAACGCCTTCCACGTTTCGCTGGAACGCCAGTCGAACGGGGTGGGCCAATGCAGCATGTACATGTCGACATAATCGAGCTGCAGCAAGCCAAGCTGGCGGTCGAACGCCTTGCGTGCGCTGTCATACCCCTGCTCGGAATCGCGCAGTTTCGTCGTAACCCACAGGTTTTTGCGCTGCTCACCTTCCGTGAATCCCGCATTGTTCAGCGCGCGACCCACGCCGGCCTCATTGTTGTACCCCGCCGCGCGTCGATATGACGGTAGCCGCTTCCAGCGCACTCTCCACTACGGAGGTAACGCCCTCATCGTCGATGCGCAGCACGCCCAAGCCGATTTGCGGAATCAGATTGCCGTCGTTCAATGTGACCATGGGGGTATGGAAAGTTGCCATGCGTTGTCCTTTCGAAGGCTGTGTTTCAGGCGATTATTCTCAACCGTTCTTATGCTTGTTCCAGCTTAGCCGCAGGTCGCCGCAATTCGGCCATATTTCGTGGCACATGCCTCGCATTGCGTCTTGGAACGGTTCGGACGCGCCGTTGCACGAGTCGCGCATATGCCGACAGATGATATGCGCGTACGTAACATAACCGCGCAGTCTCGTGCGCTATAACATTGCTCGGATAAGAGGGCGACGAACATGAACAGTACAGACGACGCGAACGATATGGACGGCATGGGAGGCATGGTCAATGCGGGTGCGACGGATGGCGTGGAATGCTGGGAAACGGCACGGGCGAATCACGATTTCTCTTCCCGCCACGGCACGCGCTTGCCGGCATGCTTGGACCTGCTTTTGTGGCGGCCGTCGCTACGTGGATCCCGGCAATGTGGCGGCGAATATCACATCCGGCGCGAGGTACGGATATCTGCTGGTGTGGGTGCTGGTACTCGCCAATTGTATGAGCGTGCTCATTCAATATCAGTCCGCAAAACTTGGTATCGTCACCGGAAAAAGTCTTCCCGAAATCCTGGGAGAACGACTTGGCGACGGCGGTCGATTCATGTTTTTCATGCAAGCGGAAGTCATTGCAATAGCGACTGATCTTGCGGAAGTAATTGGCGGCGCAATCGCACTGAAATTATTATTTGGACTTCCGCTTTTTATTGGTGGGTGCATAATCGGCATTATTTCTACGGTCTTGCTTATTTTTCAAAAGAGTGCCACGCATCATATTTTTGAAAAGCTGATTATTGCATTGCTGCTGGTGATTACTTTTGGATTTATTGCAGGCCTTTTTATTGATCCACCAAATCCTGCGCAAGTTTTGCAAGGTCTTGTTCCGCATTTCAAAGGAACCGAAACGGTATTGATGGCAACTTCTATGCTGGGCGCCACGGTGATGCCGCACGCGATTTACCTGCATTCCACGCTGGTGAACGACCATTACGTGCCAGGAGAGCCCAAACCGAGCGTAAAGACCCTGCTACACGGAAGCAAAATAGACGTGTTCTGGGCATTATTACTTGCTGGATCGGTGAATCTTGCACTATTGATTCTTGCGGCGAATTCATTGCATGGCATGACCGGCACGGATACGATCGAGGGTGCGCAACAGGCCATTCAGCATGTGCTAGGTCCGGTGATCGGCACGATTTTCTCGGTCGGATTGCTGGCTTCCAGCCTGAGTTCCACGTCGGTCGGCACATATGCGGGCGCCGAAATCATGCATGGACTGTTGCGGATCAAAGCGCCGATGTGGGCATGCCGCGTGGTGACGCTCGTACCGGCGTTGGTGGTGTTGTGGTTTGCTAAGAATCCGACGGAAGCGCTGATCATAGGGCAAGTTGTACTGTCGATCGGCATTCCATTTGCGATTATTCCGTTAATGAAATACACGCACGACCGTTCTTTAATGGGCGATTATGTGGATGGTCCGGTGAAATTCGCGATCAATATGGTAGTTGTTTCGCTGATTGTCGCACTTAACGTGATTCTTGTAATTCTCACGCTCTCCGGTCGTTCCTGATGTGGGTCCCATTTCGGTGTCCGCACAGTCGACCGGCGCAGCTGCGTCCGCACAGCCGCCTCGCGCAGTTGTCCGCCAGCCGACCGGCGCAGCTGCCCGCGCAGGAATTGCCGGAACACCGAAGTTGATTCGGGTCTGCACAACCTCGGTTCCGTGTCTGCATAAGTCTGATTTTGCGTCTGCACAAGTCCGGAATTGGCCCTGAAATCGGAGTTGTGCAGACGGGCCAGGAAACCGAAAACGCAAGTTCGGACGAAACCTGTCTACCTAAGTCGCAAGTCAGGCCTGAAATCAGACTTGCGCAGACGGAAAAACCTGCCAAACCGGCAATACGGGAATGAAAATCAAGAACAGATACCCCCTAAAAAGGCATTTGGCAGGGAAACAGCACAAACATCGCGAGCTGCGTCGCGAAGCCAACGATACGAAATCAACAGCACAAAGGGCGATAGCGCGAAATCAACGGCACGAAGGACAACGATACGAAACCGATGGCTCGAAGGGCGACGACACAAACCAACGGTACGAAACTAACGTGCGAAAGCCGGCAGAGCAAAACCAACAGCACGAAAGCCGACGGCACGAAACCAACGGCGAGCTACACGCGCGTGGTGGCGCGGGCGATCACGTGCGACTGGGTGGTGATGTAACTCGGCTCCAGCACACGCGTGCCGTCGATCCGGTCGAGAATGCGGCTGACCGCAGTCGGCGCAATCCAGTCGAGACAAGAATCCATGGTGGTCAGCGGAGGCTGGAAATATGCGGCTTCTTCAATATTGTCGAAGCCGATCACCTGCATCTGTTCAGGCACGGAAATGCCGTTCGCAGCCAAAGTGAACAGCGCACCCAACGCAAGCTGGTCATTGAACGCCACAATACCGTCGAATGGAATCCCGGAATCAATAAGCTGCTGCGTAATGCGAGCGCCGGAACCAATCGTCCAATCCTGCCCAGCGCTCATTACCAGTCGGGAATCGAATGCCGCTCCCCGCGCGGCGCACGCTTCGAGCACGCCGCGAAGTCGCAGTTGCGCATTGCCTTCCACCGCTTCACGCACGGAATCGATATGCTCCGGTTCGGTTCGCGATCCGACCACCGCGAGCCGGGTTGCGCCATGGTCGAACAGGTATTCGGCTGCGAGTCGGGCTTCCTGAATATCGTCGGGGGTAACGTGGTCGGCTTTGCCGTGTGTGGAACGCGCGCCCACGCATACGAGCGGATAGTCCACGTCCAAGTCCGCCGCTTCAAGGTTTTCGACTTCGGAGATCGACAGGATCATGCCGTCCGAGACGGTGGTGTTGAAGTTGCGCAGGAGTGATTGCGCTCCTTGTGCGGATCCTTCGGCGTAGGTGGTGACGTATACGGAGTAGCCGTAGCCGCGGGCCGCGTCGATTACGCGGTTGGCGAGCTCCGACAGGTATGGGGCGGTCAATGTTGGTACGGCGAGTGTGATGAAACCGGTTTTGCCGCGGTTGAGATTGCGCGCGGACACGTTCACGCGGTATCCGAGTCGGTCGATGACTTCCTGGACTTTTTCTCGCGTGGAGTCGGTCATACGGCCGGAATGGTTGATCACGTTGGATGCGGTTTTGAGTGAAACGCCTGCCTCTTCGGCCACGTCTCGTAGGGTGACGCGTTTTTTGTCCGGCTTCGGCTCCGGCTTTGACTCGCCCATGTTCGTCTCCGTGATTGTTGAATATGCCGGTAAAAAGTTTACCAGTTATGGCAAGCCCGCCATTCTTGAGTTTCAGAATGGCGGGCTCAGGTTGTGTGAAATTGTTGTGTTACGCAATCAATTGCGCGAAATTACGCGAAATTATGCGGAATTATGCGCGCTTTACGACGAGTACGCCGTTGCGATGCACGGTGTAGCTGCCCGTCTGTTCCTCTGCTTCCGCTTGGAACAGGTAGATTGGTTCGCCTTCAATGCCCTGCAATGCGATTTCTTTCTTGCCGCGCGGCAGATAGAAATCGAAGGTTGCGTCGGCGGACTTGCGCACGGTGTGCAGTACGTCGGAATCGGTCGGATTGGCGACATTTGCGGAATCTTCCACGATATTCTCGCGCACGAATTCCGTAAGATCGGCGACGTTGAGATCGCAGCCGACGAAGTATGTTTCGCCGGAACCGTACGGATTGCGGGTGATTGCGGCGGTGCCGCCGAGTTCCCATTCGTCGGCTTCTTCACCTTCGTAGGTGGCCAATACCTGCGCGCGTTCGCCGTCGACGTTCACATCGTTCTGCCACAGGCGGGTGACCGCACCGGAGCTCAAACGAATTTCGGACGGTTCGCCTTCGGCTTCCGCGCCGAGAATGTTGAATTCCTCGCCGCGAATACCCAGCATTTCGCGCAGCAGGCCGTCTCCGGCTCCCGGGTATCCGCCGAGCCAGGTGTGGAAGTTTTCGTCGATTAGTCCGGTTGCGTAACCGATGACCACACGGCCGCCGGCAGCTGCGAAATCGGCCAAACGCTGCGTATCTTCGGCGCTGAGCATGATCACGGTCGGCAGTACGACGGTCTTGTATGCGCTCCAATCGTATTTCAGCGGCACAATGTCGGCACGGGTGCCGGCGTTAAGGAACGCACGGTACCAGTCGCGCACGTCATGCCAATGGTTGAGCTTCATGCTCGGCAGGGTTTCGGAGCGTGTGGCCCATTCGGATTCCGCGCTGAACAGGATCGCCGTATCGGACTGTTCCAGTTCGGTACCCTGCACGCCAGCGTCGCCGAGGGTTTTCAGCGCTGCGCCCAGTTCGCACACTTGGCGGAACAGTTTGGTGTCTTCGCCTGCGTGGGGCACGAGTGCGGAGTGGAAGGATTCGGCTCCGAATGCGGAGGCACGCCACTGGAAGAAGTTGATGGCGTCGGCACCCATGGCCACATGCGCAATGGAGTCACGCACGGTTTCACCCTTGCGCTTGCGTGCGTTGAGCGGCTTCCACTGCACGGCCGAAGTGGAATGTTCCATCACATACCACGGCTTGCCGAGCGCGAGGGAATCCATCAAAGCGTCGGAGCAGAACAGTTCGTCGATATGCGATTCGCCCTCATGGAAGTAATGGTCGTTCGACACGAAATCGACTTCCTCGGCCCAGTCGGCGTAGTCCATGCAGCACTGGTCGGTGGAGACCATGAAGTTCGTGGTGAACGGCTTGTCGGGGCAGATTTCGGCGATGGCGTCGCGTTCGGCCTTGTAGAAGTCGAGCAGCATATCGTTGCCGAAACGCTCGAAATCAAGCTTTTGACCGGGGTTCACCATGGAGTCGGCGCCCATGAAACGCGGGATGAGCACTTCGTGGAAACCGTTCATTTCCTGACCCCAGAAGGTGGTGCCCCACGCCTTGTTGAGGTTTTCGATGGTACCGTATTTGCGTTCGCACCACAGACGGAAGGCATTGAGCGCGTTGTCGGAGTAATCGTAACGGTTGTTCCAGCCGTATTCGTTGCCCATATGCCATGCGGTGACGTACGGGTTGGTGCCGTAGCGTTCGGCCAGTTTGCGGCACAGGGTGAGCGCGTATTCCTTGAACACCGGGCTTGTCGGGCTCCAGGATTGGCGCGATCCCGCGTTGAGGGGATGGCCGAATTTGTCTTGCGGCAGCACTTCCGGGTGCTTTTCGTACAGCCACAGCGGCGCGGTGGCGGTTGCGGAGGCCAGATCGACCGCGATGCCGGCTTTGCCGAGCTTGTCGATGATGCGGTCAAGCCAGCCGAAATCCCAACGGTTTTCTTCCGGCTGAATGCGATCCCAGCTGAAAATGGCCACGGCCACGGTGTTGACGCCGGCCTGCTTCATGAGGCGGACGTCTTCGTCCCACACGTCTTCCGACCACTGGTCGGGATTGTAATCACCGCCGTATGCGATGCCTTTGCCGTTGTCGGTCAGCAGTTCCGGCCATTTGAACGTGCGATGCATGGATTACTCCTTTGTGTGCGTATGGCATCCGCTATAACGCTGAGGATGCCAGCTCGACAGCTTCCCTTCGAAAGCTCTCGTAAAATCTTTTTATAAAATCTAGTATATATATTTACTAAGATATTTGAGATGGCCCCGGGGATGTCCACGATGACACCCCCGAGGTCTTATTTTTTGTTCTTTTCGGACGATTGCCGAAAATCGGTATGCGCTTTACCGAAATTTCAGCATGCGACCGTTGCGATCATTCCTTGACGGCGCCTGCGGCGAGACCGGACTGCCAGTACTTCTGCAGGCACAGGAACGCGATGACCAGCGGGACGATCGTGATCAGCGAGCCCGTGATCACCAGGTTCTGGATCGCCTGGCCGCCCGCGGTGCTCGCCTGGTCCTTCCACTGGTTCAGACCGATCGTGAGCGGATACCAGTTCGAATCCTTGAGCATGATCAACGGCAGGAAGTAGTTGTTCCACGTCGCCACGATCGAGAACAGGGCCGTGGTCACGATGCCGGGCGCGAGCAGGGGCAGGCTCACCTGGAAGAACGTGCGCAGCTCGCCGGCGCCGTCCACGCGGGCAGCCTCGAGCAGCTCGGTCGGCACGGCCTGCTCCGAGAAGATCCACATCAGGTACAGGCCGAACGTCGATACCAGGCTCGGATGATCATGGCCCACGGGGTGTTCGTCAGGTTCAGCTTGGCGAACAGCAGGAACTGCGGGACCGCCAGCGCGATGCCCGGCACGCTGATCGCGCCGATGATGACTGCGAACACGGCCCTGCGTCCCGGGAAACGGAACTTCGCGAGGCCGTAGCCGCCCAGGATCGCGAGCAGGGTCGCGCCGCCCGCGCCCACAACCACGTACAGGATCGTGTTCAGCAGCCAACGCCCGAAGATGCCACCGTCGTACGTGAATACGGTCCTGATGTTGTCCCACAGGCGAACGTGCGGCCGAAGCCCAGACCGAACGTGGACGTGAAGTCCGCCTGGGTCTTGGTCGCGTTGACCGCGAGGTAGACGAACGGGAACAGGCAGTACACGGCGAACACCGCGCACACCAGGTCAGCAGCTTGCTGCGCCTCGGGTTCGACACGTTCGCGAACCCGCTTCTCGCCGCGCGTCTGCGTTCCGCGGCCTCGTCCCTGGCTATCCTCTTGGCGCGCTCCCTTTCGGCCCTGCGCACGGCCCTGTCATGCTCGCGGGCCTGCGCCTGCGCGTTGTTGCTGCTCATGATTTTTCGCTCCTTACCGGATGGAATCTTCCGTTTCCCCTTGCGTCCCGGGCGCCACCGACCGGGACGCGGCCCCTCGGGGCCTCACTTCATCTGTTCCTTCATGCTGTTGATCTGCACCACGTACGCGATCGCCATCGTGATCACTGCCATCGTAATCGCCAGCGCGGCCGCGTAGTTCGACTGGTTGCCCGCGAAGGACAGGTTGTACGCGTACATGTTCGGCGTGTAGTACGTGTTGATCGCGTTGCCCGGGACCATGTTCTGCATGATGCTCGGCTCGTTGAACAGCTGGAACGAGCCGATGATCGAGAAGATCACCGTGATCGCGAGCGAGCCCTTGAGCTCGGGCAGCTTGATGGACTTGATGATCTGCCACTCCGAGGCGCCGTCGATCGACGCGGCCTCGTACAGCGAATGCGGGATCGTGGACAGCGAGCTGTAGAAGATCAGCATGTTGTAACCCGTGAACTCCCACGTCACGATGTTGCCGATCGACGCGAGCAGCACGCTCGGCGAGAGCATGTCCAGGTGTGTGCCGAAGAACCCGTTGAACGAACCCACCAGACCGTACTTCGCGCCGTACATGACCCCCAGATCAGGTCGACACGACCGCGGGCACCGCATACGGCAGGAACGTGGAGATACGGAAGAACTTCGCGCCGTGCAGCTTCATGGAGTCCAACGCCAGGGCCATCGCCGCGGCGAGGAACAGCATGATCGGCACCTGGACCACGGTGAACAGCGCGACCCTGCCGACCGCGCTCCAGAACTGCTGGTCGTGGAACAGGCGTATGTAGTTCGCGAATCCCACGAACTGGGTGCCGCCGATCATCTTCTTCTGGAAGAAGCTGATGTAGACCGCGTACATGATCGGATGATGAACACGAACACGAACACCAGGGCGAACGGCCACATGAATTTCCATCCGCGCCAGTCCGCGTGGTGCTTGTTGACGCGCACCTGGTCGGCCGGCGTGTGCAACGGCGCCGCGACGCTTGCTGCTGCTTGAGTCATGGTTGCTCTTCTTTCTTCACACGATTGTCTTCGCACGATTACGGGCATAGACAAGGCGGGAACCCGCCCGAGGCGTTTCCCGCCTTGGTATGCCTCTTGGTTCTTGCTGACTGTTCGCCTGCAGGCCGTGTTGGCCATCACCTGCCGGCGTTGGCTTCAGGATGCGATACCCACGATCAGCTCTTGTTGGTGACGGTGTAGCCTGCTGGGTGCCATGGTCGGCGAGCGCCTTAGCGTAGTTGGCGAAGGCTTCCTTGAGGGTGATGCTCTTGCTGTAGGCCTTGGAGATCTGGTCGCCGAAGCTGGACTGCGCGAACGGGTTGTACGGCAGGTAGGCGAACTTGGAGACCTTGCGCTGGGCCGCTTCGGACAGGACCTGGTTGACGTTCTGGCCGCCGAAGTAGTCGTTGACCTTCTTATTGGCTTCGGTGTTCGGGTCGGTGAAGCTCTTTGAGGTCAGGATACTCTTGAGACTTGGGAAGGTGCCGGTGTCGGCCATGGTCTGCGCGCCTTCGCCGTGGGTCAGGTATTCGACGAACTTGTAGGCCGCGGCCTGCTGCTTGGACTGGCTGACCACCGCGAGCGCGGAGCCGCCGTCTTCTGCGGAGACCTCATCGCCCTCGTTCCACTGCGGGAGCTGGGCCACACGCCAGTTGCCGGCCTGGTCCGGAGCGCCGTTCATGAGGTTGACCGGCATCCAGCCGCCGATGGTGAGAGAGGCGATGGTGCCGTCGTTGAGCTCGCGGTTCCATCGTCGACCAGTTGGCGGTCTTAGTGTCGATAAGTCCTCGTCGATGAGTTTCTGCTGGAAGTCGATGTACTTCTTCATGCCGGCATCGTTGGTCATGTCGATGGTAATCTTCTCCCGTCGACCTTCCACGGCTGGGCGCCGGCCTGCCAAGCCTGCGCGGTGAAGCTGGTATTCCATGGAGGAGCCAGAGTTGTTGGTCATGTAGGAGCCAGCGGCCTTGACCTTCTTGGCGGCCTCATAGTAGTCGTCCCAGGTCTTGATCTTGGTGCCATCGACGCCGGCCTTCTTGAAGACCGCGTCGTTGTAGAAGAACATTTCAGGGCCGGAATCAATCGGCAGCGCGTAAGGCTTGTTGTTGTACTGCAGCTTGTTCCACGGGCCTGCGGAGAAGTCGTCGGCAATCTTGTCCGCACCGAACTGGCTCAGGTCGGCGAGGTCACCGGTGACGGCGAACTGGGTGACGGTCGGATCTTCAAGCATCACTACGTCCGGGGCGCCCTTACCTGCGGCGATGGCGTTGCTCAGTGCGGTCTGGGTGTCGGAGGCGGTACCGGTGTTGTTGAATTTCACGGTGATGCCGGGGTTGGCCTTCTGGAAATCTTTGATCAGGTTGGTCATAGTGTGGCCGGTGTCCCAGCCCCAGAACACGATCTCGGCTTTGTTGGCGTCTCCCGTGCTGCCCTTGCTGGCGTTGTCGGATCCGCCGCCGCAGGCCGCCAGACCGATGAGGGTCGCAGCTGCGGTCAATGCCGCGAGAGCCTTCTGTGTGGTGCGCATGTTTCCTCCTTCAGGTGCCGACCGGCTTCGAAACATTGGCTAGATGGTGTTCATCCGTGCCGGACGTTTCTCTCCTGAGTCTCTGGGGCGGCCGCCTTGTTCTTGACGGCGTTCCCGGCTTCCAGACTTTCCTTGTCTGGGTTCCTCAGACTTCCTCCCTCTTTTGGTACATCGGTGTATCATCAGCTAAACCGACAACCGCCAGCTTCGCGATGCTTCCGATGTCCATTGAGTTCGGCCGCCTTCGTCGGCCTTTGTTTCTCACTGGTACAGCCGTGTATCAGTAATTCATATGGTACACGGCTATACCAATAAGTCAAATCGTTATGCGGTGTCGCTAGAGCTGAATCGCTTAATATGTTGCGAGATTCGGCGTTTCCCGATGTCGCTCCGTCAACGGCCGCTTCCGTGCATGGCCGTTCCGCGGCGCCCGTGGCGTCAGCTGGCGTCGCGGTCGCCGGCCGCGCGTCCCGAAAAAACGTTGTGGACAAGTCGGTGTATTACTGGGGATTGTTTTTCCGATGGATTCCCCGGTATTGGCTGGGATTGGAAAGCAACGGACCACAGACCACGGATTACAGGCCCAGGAACAGCTCGTGGATGCGGGTGTCTTCGGTGAGTTCGGGGTGGAACGCCGTGGCGAGAATCTTGCCCTGACGCAAACCGACCACATTGCCGTCGACCGACGTTTCGACCGTGGCCCGCTCGCCAACCTCAGCCACGAACGGTCCACGGATGAACACCAGCGGGAAATCCTTCAGCACGATAGACTCGGAAGCGGCACTTTCCGGAACGTGCTCCCCGACGCAACCGGAACGGCGGAATCGCCAGTAGCGGAACCGAAATCGGCAGTGGCAGCAAACGAACCAACTGACGGCCGTAGCATTGCGA
>ENA-OQDD01000584-OQDD01000584.1-human-gut-metagenome-genome-assembly--contig:-NODE-584-length-14305-cov-2.215334_pt1 | contig 14305 bp, 15 predicted proteins | sample MGYA00242507_ERZ504598 | MGnify/ENA primary metagenome ERZ504598 (study PRJEB26092, sample SAMD00036318) | human gut metagenome | host: Homo sapiens | study: EMG produced TPA metagenomics assembly of... | reverse complement strand
AAATTTACATATACTATACTTCGATGCTACCACAATGTCAATACATATATAAAATTTTTATATATATTTTTCGGAACTCAATCGTTATGGTATCTCTGGATAATCTGCAATGGATTTCTGATATCAAACTATTCATTTGACTATCTTTTGGAGTGTGTTTGAATATATCGGTATTTCGTGGAGTCTGACTCCGATATGCATGACCTCATGTGGTCATAAAAATATGCGCATCAGCCGTAAAACTGATGCGCACATAAAAATTATTTTACTGTAACTGTAATCACTTTATATACACCATTCTGTGCATATACCCATATCTTACAGTTTCCTTTTCTCATAGCTTTGATTACACCATCAGATGTCACAGTTACTACTTTTGTATTACTGCTTTCATAGCAGAGATTTCTGTGGTGTTTGATTTTTTGTCTTTCTTTATTTCTATAGCTGTAATCTGAGCAGTTTTACCTTTCTTTAAGGTTACTTCTGTATCATTCTTCTTATTTCCAATCTTTATAATGGAAACAGCTTTGCTACGCCGTATTTTCCATCCTTAGTTATTGAATGTACTGCTACGGAGGTACCTGTGATTACTTTCTTTCCATCCACCATCTTGTAAGCCTTTACAATGTACTTGTAGTAAGTTGCTTTTTTCAGCTTAGTGGCGTACAAATCAGAGCTTCTGAATCAGCGGATGTTCCCGGTAGTACATCTTGGTGAAGTTCAGGAATTTCTGCATATTGTCACTGATATATTTCCCCTTTTTCCATATCATTCCGATCTTTATGCGGATGGGTGGACTGAGGGGAATTCCTTTTATGCCGGAAGAGGCAAATCTGTCGGTCATGCTGGAATAGAGAAAACTTCCATATTTACAGGTCTTTACTAGCTGCAAAATAGTATAAATCTGGCTGCTGCGCATGATGATGTCCGGAACGTAACCGTCCGTTTCAAAGCGTGTTTTCAACAACTGGTTCTGTACGGAATCGGCATTGAAAAAGATCAAAGATTCTTTAGACATTTCTTTTGTGGTCACAACTTCTTTGTCTGCCAGTCGGTGGTCATCACTTACACAAAAAACAACCTGGTCGTTGGCCAGAAGAGCCTTGTTAAATTTATCAATATTATACTGTTCCATATTTACCAGAGCCAGATCCAGAGTGTCGTCCTGTACCAGATTGCAGGCACGGACAGAACCATATTCCTCCAGAACAACAGCGATTTCCGGATATTGGTCATGAAATGCGATGAGAAGCTCAGGAAAAAAGACGGTGCTCAGCATAGGCGGAATTCCGATACGAAGAGGGGGTTTTACTCTCGCCATACTGGAGTAATCTGCCTGAAGCTCGGTGCAGTACTGAAGAATGTAGGTAGCTTTGTTATAAAGCTCTTCGCCTTCTTCGGTAAGAATCAGTCGGTTTCCCTTTCTATAGAAAAGGCTGATGCCGAATTCAATTTCCAGGTCACGGATGGCCACGGACACAGTGGTTGAGTAACGTATAATTCCTCGGCTGCCTTTGTGATACTGTGGCAGCGGCTGGCTGTGCAAAAGTAACGGAGTTGGTTAAGTGTCATAAGTAATTTCCTCTAAGTTCGTTGTAGTGTGTCGAAATATGTCATTTCTATAGCAAGTATAGTATTTTCTGAAACTGCTTTAAGTTATCTTCAAATAAAAAATACCATATACCTATCATAATTTCCATATTTATTTCTAAAGTTTTTTTTTAATGTAGTAATATTGCATAAAAAAAACCTGCTAAAATTGAGATTATAAAAATTTTTTATGGGGATATGCAACCCATTAATTTGTTTTTTTATACGTGCATGATTTATAATAAACTCATCAAAGGAAACGTGCACGGCCGGTACCTTTCAAGAGAGATTAATAAAAAAAAGACAGATAAGTAAGACAAAAGCGAAGAGCAAAATAAAAAATGAAATCACAGAAAAAAGTGAAAGGAGATCAATAAAATGTCTCAACAAACAATCACACTGTTATTTCTTGTGTTTACGATCATTAGTTTCATCCTCGAAAAGATACCACTTGGGCTTACAGCTTCGATCTGTGCAATCGGATTGACACTCACCGGAGTAGTGGATGTATCTACAACGTTTTCACAGTATGTAAACAGTAACGTAATCCTTTGTGTTGGCATGTTTGTAGTAGGCCAGGCACTATTTGAAACAGGAATGGCAAATAAAATCGGAGGTCTGGTTACCAGATTTGCCAGAACAGAAAGAACATTGATCATTGCAATCATGGTAATCGTAGGTGTGATGTCCGGATTTTTATCCAACACAGGTACAGCAGCAGTGCTGATCCCTGTAGTCTGTGGAATCGCCGATGAATCCGGCTATTCAAGAAGCCGCCTTCTGATGCCGCTGGTATTTGCAGCAGCACTTGGCGGAAACCTTTCCATCATTGGCGCACCCGGAAACCTGATGGGTGTAAACGCACTTCAGGAAATGGGGCTTTCCACAAGCTTTTTCATGTATGCACCGGTGGGAGTCCCGATGCTTCTGGTAGGAATTATCTACTTCGTTTTCATTGGATACAGATTTCTTCCGGATGGAAAAGGGGCTGTAGGGGCAACTGTTGAAAAACAGAAAGATTTCAGTGATGTACCGAAATGGAAACAGACTGTTTCACTGATAGTTCTGATACTTGTGATTCTTGCAATGATTTTTGAGAAACAGATTGGAGTCAGCATTGAGATTTCTGCATGCATCGGAGCAATCATTCTGGTGCTGTTTGGAGTTCTTTCAGAAAAAGAAGCACTGGCTTCCATTGATCTGAAAGTAGTATTCCTTTTTGGAGGATCTCTTACACTTGCCAAAGCCCTGGACACAACAGGTGCCGGTGAACTGATAGCAGATAAGATCGTAGGACTTCTGGGTGCAGACCCGAACCCGATCGTGCTTCTTCTGGTAATATTCATTGTAACCTGTGCACTGACAAACTTCATGTCAAACACGGCCACAACCGCACTGATGATCCCAATTGCAGTTTCTCTGGCAAACAACCTTGGTGCGGATCCGAGAGCTGTTGTTATCGCAACTGTTATCGCAGGCTCCTGTGCATATGCAACACCGATTGGAATGCCTGCAAACACTATGGTAGTAGGACTTGGAGGATATAAATTCAAGGATTACGTGAAATCAGGTTTACCGTTGATTCTGGTATCCTTCGTGATCTGTATGATCCTTTTGCCTGTTCTGTTCCCGTTCTATCCGTGAGAGGATAAACCATATGAGACGGAAGATTTTCCGCTTAATGTAAATGTATCAATAGAAATAAAGCAGAAAACATGCTGCTTTAGATAAATAACCCAAAATTAAAAGCCAAACAACCCTAAACCATTGAATGATCAGGAGGTAAATCATGACTAAGGAAAATGGAGTTAAAGTATTAACAGACATGGTAGCAGACTTTGTTGCCCACATCGGAAAAAAATTACCGGACGACGTAGTAGAAAAACTGGAAGAACTTGGCTCTCAGGAAAGTGCAGCACTCCCAAAAGTACTTTATGAGACAATGACCAAGAACCAGGGACTGGCTGTAGAACTGAACCGTCCAAGCTGTCAGGACACAGGAGTTCTTCAGTTCTGGCTGAAATGCGGAACTAATTTCCCGTACATCAACGAGCTGGAAGCCCTTTTGAAAGAAGCTGTTGTACAGGCTACTTTTGCAGCACCATTAAGACATAACTCTGTAGAAACTTCGACGAGTACAACACCAAGAAAAAACGTTGGAAAAGGAACTCCGACTGTATGGTGGGACATCGTTCCAAATAGTGATAAATGTGAGATTTACGCATACATGGCAGGAGGCGGATGTACTCTTCCGGGAAAAGCAATGGTACTTATGCCAGGTGCAGGATACGAAGGTATTACCGATTTCGTTCTTGACCAGATGACAACCTATGGACTGAATGCTTGTCCTCCGCTTCTTGTAGGTGTAGGTGTAGGAACATCTGTAGAGACAGCAGCCCTCAATTCCAAGAAAGCACTTATGCGTCCGATCGGTTCTCACAATGATAACGCAAACGCAGCAAAAATGGAGAAACTTCTGGAAGACGGAATCAATGCAATTGGCCTTGGACCGCAGGGAATGGGCGGAAAATACTCAGTAATGGGTGTAAATATCGAGAACACAGCCCGTCATCCATCTACAATCGGTGTAGCAGTAAATGTAGCTGTTGGTCACACCGCCGCGGTCACCTGATCGTAAATTCTGACCTTACAGTAACCTGTGATACACATTCCACATGGAAATTCAACGCATAATCGGAGGGAAAAAACATGATCGAAATCAGAGGAGATAAAAAAGTTCTTATTACACCAATCAGTGAAGAAGACCTGGCTGACATCAAAATCGGTGATATTGTATGGCTGGACGGAGATCTGATGACCTGCCGTGATGTGGCACATCGCCGTCTGGTTGAGTATGGAAGAGAACTTCCATATGATATCAAGGACAAAGCAATTTTCCACGCTGGCCCAATCGTTCGTAAAATTGAGGGAACAGAAGATGACTATGAAATGGTTTCCGTTGGACCGACAACCTCCATGCGTATGGAGAAATTTGAGTATGAATTTACTAAGCTTACAGGTGTAAGAGTAATCGTTGGAAAAGGCGGAATGGGACCGAACACAGAGCGTGCATGTAAAGAGTTTGGTGCGATCACTGTGTATTCCCGGCTGGCTGTGCAGTAGTAGCTGCAACAGAGGTTGAGAAGATCGTAGAACATCACTGGGATGAGCTTGGAATGCCTGAGACCTTATGGTGCAACAAGGTAAAAGAATTTGGTCCACTGATCGTATCTATCGATGCACAGGGCCGCAACCTGTTTGAAGAAAACAAGGTTATCTTCAATGAGAGAAAAGAAGCCGCTAAGCAGGCTATTTATCCGGAAGTTAAGTTTATTAAATAATGCATTTCAGTTTTACAAAAGTAAAAACCGTACGATTTCTTCTTTATTGTTTCAAAGATAAAAAAGATAAACATCATCTAAGATGAAAAGAAAAGGTGGCTCACAGATTTTCTTCATACATGGTCTGTGGGCTGCTTTTTTCTGTATACGAAATTTAAATAAATAGTAACTTTAACCGAATCAAGTAAGTCCCCTGCGGAGGTTGCGAAAAGCAATAAGCAGTGTGGGGACTCGCATACAAATGATTATGCCACTGCTACATCTTTTTCCTCCGCCTTGAAATAAAAAAAATTATCCTGCAAGATTGTTTCAGGAATTAACATGTCGACACATTAGAGCGTGTCTGAAAAATCATTCCCGCAATCTGCACGCCCCACTTTGCGGTATATTTTGTCCGAATTCGGTTGTCGTAGCCCATGAATTTTGGCAAGTAAAGATTATCTGAAAACTGAAAAAATAGGTATAAAAAATAAATATAGGGCTGTTGCAATGACGGAAAATAAGGTATGATATCTGCAGAAGCATGTTACACGTTTCTATAACCCGGGTGAAGTAAATGAAAAAGGCAATAATCTGTTGAGATATCTTCACCGGATAGACACAAAATCATTTGGAGAAAGTTATATGAAAAAGTTTAGGTTAAATGTACAGAGACATATCTGCATTTTATTATGCTTTATTTTATATATTACCGTGCTTCCCCTTCCTGTATCAGCAGAGGAAGCAAAATCCAAAACAGTCAGAGTAGGCTGGTATGAAGGAACTTATAATACCACAGGAGCAGACGGTCAGAGGAGAGGCTACAGCTACGAATACCAGCAGGCAGTAGCTGCGCATACCGGATGGAAATATGAATATGTGGAGGGAAGCTGGGCAGAACTGATGAGTATGCATGAAAAATGGACAGATCGATCTGCTGGGAGGCATTTCCTATACAGAGGAACGTTCCACTTCCATGCTTTTTTCAGAATTGCCTATGGGAGAGGATAAATATTACCTGTATGTGGATACTTCTAATACAGATATTCTCCATTTCAGATACTGACTACAATTAAATGGAAAAAGAATCGGTATGCTGCCGAATGCACTTCCTGCCGAAATGTTCCATGAGTGGGAGAAAGTCATGGAGTGAACACGCAGCAGGTTGATATTACCGGTGCAGATGATGTTCGTCAGAAATTGAAAAATCATGAAATTGACGGATTTGTTTTAAATGAATCTCCACAGTGGGAAAGAGACGATATTTCTCCTGCTATTCTGATTGGTAGCTCCTATAATTATTTTGCAGTCAGCAAAAAACGCCCGGATTTGAAAGAAGAGCTGGATCAGGTAATGCAGAAGATAGAGAGGGAGAATCCTTTTTATACAGACGATCTTTATAAAAGGTATCTCTCTGCAAATTCCCTTGAAACTCTTACGGATGAGGAACAGAACTGGCTGGAACAGCATGGGGCGGTCAGGATTGGATATCTGAAAAATGATGTGGGTATCAGCCTTGTGGATACGGAGTCAGAGAAACCGGTAGGAATTATTAACGATTATATTAGTCTGGTATCCGGTTATCTGGGTGAACAAGCCATAGAATTTCAACTGACAGGTTTTGAATCCCAGGAGAAAGAGCTGCAGGCATTAAAGGATAACAGGATTGATATGATTTTTCATATGAACCAGAATCCATATGAAGCTGAGCAGAATGATATTGTATTGTCAAATACTGTTTTGAAATTAATGTTGCAGTACTCACCGGTGTTAAGAAGTTTGATGAAAATAAAGAGAATACAGTAGCAGTGAGCAGGAATAACCTGCTGGGGAAGTGGTATATTTCTTTTAATTATCCATTCTGGAAAATAAAGGAATACGACTCATCTGCTGAGGCCGATAAAGCAGTTCAAAGTGGCGAGGCAGACTGCTTTGTTGTGAAGGCAGGACAGTCATTAAAGACACTGGAGGACAGCAAAATGCGCAGTATTTTTCTTACGAAATCCGGCGCTTCCTGCTTTGCGGTCACCAGGGAAAACACAACATTAATGAATATCCTGAACAAAACCATTCAGACTCTGCCTGCTTCCAGACTTTCCAGTCAGTTTTACGTATATGAAAACGCACCGGGCAAGGTTACTCTGGCAGAATACATAAAGGATAATCTGCGGGTAGTTCCATTTTGGGTTTGTAAGTGTGGTCTTGATTATTGTATGGATTATAGTTTATCTGCTGATACAAGCGAGAAAAGCCAAGATTCAGGCAGAAAAGGCTAATGCCGCCAAATCAGAGTTCCTTTTCAATATGTCTCACGATATCCGGACACCCATGAATGCCCTGCTGGGATACAGTGAGCTGATAAAAAGGGAACTGACTGATCCGAAACTTCTGGATTATCAGGAGAAGATGGAACAGTCCGGAAATCTGCTTCTGTCTATTATCAATAATGTGCTGGACATGGCCCGGATTGAAAGCGGTAAGGTGGAACTGGATGAAGATTATGTGAAGATCAGAGATATTTATCAGGGAATTTACAAAATTTTCCAGGCGGAAGCGGAGAAAAAATGTATTCACCTTAAGATGGAATATGATGTCAAGCATGAGCACGTAATCTGCGATGAGACGAAGAACAAGGAAATTTTCCTCAATCTGATCAGTAATGCGGTAAAATATACAGCTTCAGGGGGAAGAGTTACCATAAGGATCACAGAGCTTGACTGTGACAGGAAAGACTATGTGCGGATACGGACTCAGGTAATTGATACAGGTATCGGAATGAGCGAAGAATTCCTTCCATCTCTCTTTGAGCTTTTGCCAGGGAACGAAATACAACAGACGGAAAGATTGCGGGAACAGGTCTGGGAATGCCGATCATAAAGAAGTATATTGATATGATGTACGGAACTATTGAAGTAGAAAGTAAGCAGGGAGAAGGAAGTAAATTTACAGTTACCCTGGAATACAGGATTGCTGATAAGAGCTACTATGAACAGGATACGGAAAAATCTTCAGATGTGGATGAAACAGACAGAATCAGCGGAAAACATATTTTGCTTGCCGAGGATAATGATCTGAATGCGGAAATCGCACAGTTTATCCTGGAGGATATGGGACTTATGGTTGATCGTGTTGAGGATGGAGTTCAGTGTGTGTCAAGGATAGAACAGAAACCGGCAGGCACCTATGACCTGATCCTTATGGATATCCAGATGCCGAACATGGACGGCTACAGGGCAACTGAGATGATCCGCGGACTGTCAGATAAAGACAAAGCCACTATTCCAATCATAGCCATGACAGCCAATGCCTTTGAGGAAGACAGAAAAAAGGCACTGGCAAAAGGAATGAACGGACATATTGCAAAACCTGTTGATGCAGAAAAAGTTGAGAAGACTATTTGTTCGGTTTTAGGCAGCCAGAGTGAACAGTAACGCGACACGTTAAAGTACAGAACAGGTATTCGCTTGCTCTGTACTTTTTTTATATGGGATGATATACTGAAAATATGTGCGAGCTGTGAAATCAGCATAGCTGATTTCCCCTAGCGAGCGGAAGAAATTCTGCAAACTTTGGTAAGCTGATAACAATACAGTAGGAAAAGCCTATCAGGTAAGGTCTAACCAACCGCCTGTACCGAGTCCTTGGAACTGAAGTGGTAACACCAGGTTTAAGCGTAGGACAGGGAGCAACAGAGCCGAAACGAAAGTGAAGCGATTGAGCTGGGAAATTAGTATGAGGTTGGAAATGGTCGATGTGTTGTATTACACAGTAGACAACACTGCTGTAACCGCTACGGTGAGGTTATGGCGGCATCCCCCAGTCTGAGAGCTTGGCGAGGTTGATGATAAGTATGTTATCGGAACAGCTGAGGTCCTGTCATTTCCTCGTAAGAGGTATGGAAACCAAAACAAAGAAATGCGTCAGGAATCCAAATGAATGGCAGGAAGTCCGACACAGCCATAGTATCGAAGAAGCCTGTGAAAACAGATGGAGAAAAGGGCTGTGCACTTTATAGCTTCAAGTAATAAGAAACTATGCAGACGAAAGAGAGCTGATGGACATGGTAAACGAGTTGCTTGGAATACAGTACAATATCGCAAAAGCAAACAGAACAGACAGAAAGGTTCAAAATCTTGCGTCATATATCAATGAAAATACACTAAGGGCAATCCATAAAACGATGGATAAAAGAAAGGCGTATGGAATTGATAAGGTAACAAAAGAGGATTATGAACGAAATCTGGAGGAAAATCTTGCGAACCTTGTAAGACGGATGAAGAGTGGAAGTTATCGCCCAAATCCAACAAGGCGGGTCTATATCCCGAAAGAAACAAAAGGCAAAATGAGACCACTGGGAATCTCGTGTTATGAAGATAAACTGGTGGAAAATGCGATTGCACAGATACTGGAGCAGATTTATGAACCGAAGTTTTATAATGAGAGCTTTGGTTTCCGTCCAAACAGGAACTGTCATCAGGCGGTGAGGGAAATCATAGAGATGGTACAGTATCGGAAGACGAACTATGTGGTGGAAGCAGATATCAGAGGATTCTTTGATAATGTAGACCATGAATGGCTGATGAAGATGCTGTCACATGACATAGCAGACAGAAGATTTCTTGAGATAATTGAGAAGTTTCTGAAAGCGGGAATCATGGAAGATGGCAAATTTCTTGACAGTGAACGTGGAACCCCACAAGGAAATGGAGCCAGCCCAATACTTGCAAATATATATCTGCATTATGTACTGGACAACTGGTTTGATGTAATCGTAAAGAGACAGTGTAAGGGTGAATGTTATCTGATTCGCTACTGTGATGATTTTGTCTGCTGTTTTCAGAATCCATACGAAGCGCAGATATTCCGGCAGAGACTGGAAGAGCGCTTTAGAAAATATGGGTTGGAACTGGCGGAGGAAAAGACGAAGATTTTGGAATTTGGGAGGTTTGCCAGGCAAAACCGAAAAGCAAGAGGAGAAAGAAAACCAGATACCTTTGACTTCCTTGGTTTCACGTTTTATTGCGGAATGGACGGAAAGAAGCAGTTTTTTCGTTGTAGGGTAAAGACCAGTAAGAAGAAGTACCGAAGCAAAATCAAGGCAATGAAGGAATGGATAAAGATTCACAGAACAATGCCATTAGAGCAGATATTCAAAACAGTCAATGCGAAACTGCGGGGACACTACCAGTATTATGGAGTGACCGACAATATAAAGGAAGTGAAGAACTTTCTAGTGCAGACAAAATGGTTATTGTTTAAGTGGCTCAACCGGAGAAGTCAGAAAAGAAGCTATACAAAAGAAGCTTTCTTTAATGGTTTGCTTAGGACATTTCCGTTACTTGAACCAAGTATCAGAGTGAGTTTGTTTTACAGATAGAGTATGAAAATATAGAGTGAAAAGCCGTATGCGTTAATAGCGCACGTACGGTTTTGAGTAGGGATATGGGGAGTAATCCCCATATCTACTAGAGAACCATATTAAACATATTTCAATTTTTGATAAGTGAAATTTGATTAAAACAGGAGAATATTATGGATCATTTTGAATTGCATTCCGAGTACAAGCCAACTGGAGATCAGCCTCAGGCAATTGAACGTCTGGTCAGAGGCTTTAAAGAAGGCAACCAGTTCGAAACTTTACTGGGTGTCACCGGTTCCGGCAAGACATTTACCATGGCGAACGTCATCGCCCAGCTAAACAAACCAACTCTCATCCTCGCCCACAACAAAACTCTCGCGGCGCAGCTTTACGGTGAGATGAAAGAATTCTTCCCTGAGAACGCAGTGGAATATTTTGTCTCCTATTATGACTACTATCAGCCGGAGGCTTATGTCCCGTCTTCAGACACCTATATTGCCAAAGACTCCTCCATCAATGACGAGATTGACAAACTCCGTCTCTCTGCCACAGCCGCAATGTCAGAGCGGAAAGACGTAGTGGTCATTTCCTCCGTTTCCTGTATCTACGGACTGGGTTCCCCTCAGGAATTCTTTGACATGATGATTTCCCTGCGTCCGGGAATGACCAAAGACAGGGATGAGGTAATCCGGGAGCTGATCGACATTCAGTACACCAGAAATGAGATGGACTTCCACCGAAGCACCTTCCGTGTCCGTGGAGATACCCTGGAAATTTTCCTGCCAACAGCTCCGATACAGCCGTGAGAGTAGAATTTTCGGAGATGAGATCGACCGTATTTCAGAAATTGATGTACTGACAGGAGAAATCAAATGCCAGCGTTCTCATATCAGTATCTTCCCTGCATCCCACTATGTAGTGCCAGCAGAACAGATCCAGAGAGCAGCTGTAGCAATAGAAGAAGAATTAAAAGAACGTGTAGAGTATTTCAAAAGCGAAGACAAGCTTCTGGAAGCCCAGCGAATCTCAGAACGCACCAATTCGACATTGAAATGATGAAAGAAACCGGATTCTGTTCAGGAATCGAAAATTATTCCAGACATCTGTCAGGATTAAAGCCCGGACAGCCGCCATACACACTGCTGGACTATTTTGGAGATGACTTCTTACTTATTATAGACGAATCTCATATCACAGTACCTCAGGTAGGAGGAATGTACGCCGGTGACCAGAGCCGGAAGCAGACATTGGTGGACTATGGTTTCCGTCTTCCTTCGGCAAAGGACAACCGTCCTTTAAGCTTCGAAGAATTCGAATCCAAACTGGATCAGGTCATGTTTGTATCTGCCACTCCGGGACAATATGAGTATGATCATGAACTCCTCCGTGCAGAACAGATCATCCGTCCAACCGGACTTCTGGATCCGAAGTAGAAGTCCGCCCCATTGAAGGCCAGATCGATGATCTGATCGGAGAAGTAAACAAAGAAGTGTCAAAGAAACACAAAATCCTGATTACCACTCTCACCAAACGAATGGCAGAAGACCTGACAGAATATATGAAAGAAGTAGGAATCAGAGTCCGTTACCTCCATTCCGATATCGATACCTTAGAGCGTGCCCGCATTATTCGTGATATGCGTCTGGATGTTTTTGATGTTCTGGTAGGAATCAACCTTCTTCGAGAAGGCCTGGACATCCCGGAGATCACCCTGGTAGCAATCCTGGATGCAGACAAAGAAGGCTTCCTCCGTTCCGAAACCTCTCTCATCCAGACCATCGGACGAGCTGCCCGAAACAGTGAAGGCCATGTAATCATGTACGCAGACAACATGACCGATTCCATGCACAAAGCCATCACCGAAACCAACCGCCGCCGAACCATCCAGGAAGCCTATAACAAAGAACACGGAATCACTCCGACTACTATCAAAAAGCAGTCCGCGACCTCATTGCCGTATCCAAAGCAGTAGCCGAAACCGAAGTCCGACTCCAGAAAGACCCAGAGTCCATGACCCGCAAAGAACTCACCAAACTCATCGCCCAGGTAGAAAAACAAATGCGCGCCGCAGCCGCAGACCTCAACTTTGAACAGGCCGCCGAACTCCGCGATAAAATGATCGACCTGAAAAAGAATCTGGATATTTTAGATAAATAGTGCTATACTGAGTCTTTTTCATCTGTGTAATCGAATTTGAAGACAAGCAAGTGATATAGTTATTCTATAGCAATCCTCTAAAATAATGTATCTTAATCCAGCCCATCAGAGTGTGAAATCCTGCGTCAGATATCTTCCTTGTCTTTCGCACTTTGCTGAACTGTCTTAAATGCATTATTTACAAGGATTGCTATAGAAGAGGCGATTCGCCTCCCAGGCGAGAGCCCCGCCTGTATAATCGTCCTGAACAGCCAGCGGGGAGAAATTATTGATATTGTGTGCATTTGCAGGATGCTTAGAGATACTTAGTCTGCAGAAATCTGCGTTATGAGCCGGCTGCATCACCTGTCTGAGCGGAGTCTGAGACGGAGCGAGTTTGACAAGCCGGCTCATGCCTTTAGCAGATTTCTGCAGACTTAGTATCTCTTAGCGTCCGAAACCGCACACAATATCAATAATTTCTCCCCGCGTCCCTTTTCTATAACATAATCTTAATAACCCCTATTGTTCATAAAATAACAAAAAATTCACAAAATAATATTGACAAACCAAATCAAGAGTGCTATCTTATGAGCATAAGGTGTTAGCACTCCTAAAACATGAGTGCTAACAAACCAAAAACAAAGGCAGTAAAGGAGTGGAACTTCATGGATCAGGAATTAGATGATCGTAAAAAGAAAATACTAAAAGCCATCATCAAAACCTACATGGAAACAGGCGAACCGGTGGGTTCCCGGACATTTCCAAGTTTGCAGATTTAAATGTAAGCTCTGCCACCATCCGGAATGAGATGTCAGACCTGACAGATATGGGATATATCGTACAGCCCCACACCTCAGCCGGAAGAATTCCTTCTGATAAAGGTTATCGCCTCTACGTAGACGAGCTGATGAAAGAAAAGGAATCAGAGGTTCAGGAAATCAAGGATCTCATGATAGAGAAAACTGACAAACTGGATAAAATGTTGAAGCAGGTAGCAAAGGTACTGGCCTCCAATACCAACTATGCAACAATGATCTCTGTTCCACAGTACAGCGGAAGCAAGATTAAATTCATCCAGCTTTCCCGTGTGACACCCCTTCAGCTTGTGGCAGTAGTAGTGAGTGATAACAATGTCATCCGAAACCAGATCATCAATCTGGATGAGGAGATGGACGATCAGACAATCCTGAAATTAAATCTTCTTCTTAACACCAACTTAAATGGGGTGCCCATTCAGGATATCAACCTGGGAATGATTGCCCGCCTGAAAGAACAGGCAGGTGTACATGGCTCTGTGGTTGGCACAGTCCTTGATGCAGTGGCAGACACCATCCAGGTAGACGAAGACGATATGCAGATATATACTTCAGGAGCAACCAACATTTTCAAGTATCCGGAGCTTGCAGACACAAGCAAAGCGAGCGAGCTGATTTCAGCATTTGAAGAGAAGCAGGATCTGGTAGACCTGGTGAAAGAGAGAATGTCTGATACAGAGAACACAGGAATTCAGGTGTACATTGGTGATGAGATGCCGGTGCAGACCATGAAAGACTGCAGTGTAGTCACAGCCACTTACGAACTTGGAAAAGGAATGCATGGTACCATCGGTATCATCGGTCCCAAGCGTATGGATTATGCAAACGTAGTTGACAGCCTGAAGGCTTTGAAAGTCCAGCTGGACGAACTGATTAAGAAAGAGAGTTAGAAAGGCGGTAATAGAGAGTGTCAGAAGAAACAAAGAACACAGCTCAGGAAGAAGAGACAACAGATACTCCGGTAACAGAAGAAACTGTTGAGAATGAACCTGAAGTTGTAGAGAACGGCGAAGCAGAAACAGAGGAAATCCCGGTAGAGGACGGAGACGAGGAAGCTTCCCAGGATGACAAGAAAGACAGCA
>ENA-OQDD01000583-OQDD01000583.1-human-gut-metagenome-genome-assembly--contig:-NODE-583-length-14337-cov-1.710556_pt1 | contig 14337 bp, 18 predicted proteins | sample MGYA00242507_ERZ504598 | MGnify/ENA primary metagenome ERZ504598 (study PRJEB26092, sample SAMD00036318) | human gut metagenome | host: Homo sapiens | study: EMG produced TPA metagenomics assembly of... | reverse complement strand
AACACAGAAAATATAATTGTCAGACACATCTATCACGACAAAGACCGGCACATCTGGCTTGCCACCAATACCAATCAAGTCATAAAATGCGTGCTCGAGTCTAATCAATTAAAAGCAACGAGTATTTTTTCCGTCCCTTCCGTACTGTGCATAACGCAAGACCGTAACGGAACAATATGGCAGGCAGCTTCAGCCAGGCAATATATGCCCTGAAAAAAGGTGAAAAGGTATTCACACCCGTATCACTTTATCCCCAGTCATTTTTCACCTTTACTCCTACCCTACGTCCCCTCTCCAATGGAGAAGTATGGATTGCCTCCTTTGCCAACAAGATTCGTTCAATAAATCCGGATACATGGAAAATCCGGATACCGGACATCTCGAGGGCAGACAGCCTGGCCTGCATACGCTGTTCTAAATTTATCCCTTCCGTATTATACGAAGACAGCCAAGGAGATATCTGGATTGGAACCTCCCATAACGGTCTTTTACGATATACTTCGCAGAATCATAAATTATCTCCCATATCCGGCATTGGCTGCACAGAGATTTGCAGCATCGAAGAAGATATGCAAGGGAACCTATGGATATCCACATTATACGGATTAAGTAAATATGAGCGCCGGACCAATCAAATCAGCAACTACTATGCAAGCGACGGTATCGGCGGCAATCAATTCTACGACCGTGCATCCTGCCGACTTTCAAACGGAACCTTAGTATTCGGCGGCACTCACGGAATGACATTCTTCAATCCGGTGGAAACTCCTTTCAAATACGATGTTCCCCTGACGTTCGAGAATCTGAAGATTCATAACAAGCTTGTATATCCCGGAAAGAATGCAATCATCGACAAGGACCTCTCCTACCAACCGGACGTATATCTGAAACATAGCCAGACCAGCTTCAGCATATCATTTGCCGCATTGGATTATAGTGAATACGAACGAATACACTATCACTACCAATTGGAAGGCATTGACCGCTACTGGATAAATGCACACACCAACCGGGAAGCTTATTATGCCAACCTTCCCACAGGAACCTATATGTTCAAAGTAAAAATCACCAATGAAGACCAAAGCATAATCGGAGAAGAAAAACAGTTGCGCATCATCGTCAAACCTGCTCCTTGGAATACCTGGTGGGCAAGATGTGCATATGCTCTGGTAATCATCGGAATAGCCGGTACACTTATACACAGTTGGCGGCGCGTAAGAATTGAAAAAGAAACCGCCTGCCGCGCCGAACAAGAAAAAGCACAAGAGCAGAAAATGAATAAGACATACATGAGCTATTTTACCAACATATCCCATGAGTTCCGGACACCACTGACCACGATGTTGGGTTCCATCAGACAACTGTGTGCCGCCCCCGGCCAATACAGTGCCAACCGGGAACTACTGAATGTTCTGCAAGACGGTATTCTGCGGATGCTCCAGCTAGTCAACCAATTGCTCGATTTCAACAAATTAGACAACGACAATCTGGGACTGGAGGTCCAACAGACCAACCTTGCCTCCACCATCAAACGAATCATCAGTTTCTTCAACATCAATGCCCAAAGCAAGAATATAACCCTTAGCATTCAGGGATTACACCATGACATCCTCTATTGGGCCGATGAAGACAAAGTAGAGAAAATACTGAGCAATCTGCTTTCCAATGCCATGAAGTTTACTCCTACAGGAGGTGAAATAGAAATCTCGTTCGCCATCGTCACACGCCAAGAAGCCGAGGAGTTCTTCTGCCTGACAGAACAAGACAAAAGCGTCCGGTATATCCGGATTTCCGTAACCAACACCGGAGAAAACATTCCGGAAGAACAGCTGGAAAAAATCTTTGAACGGTTCTATCAGATAAAAGGCAACAAAGGGCCTTACAATTGGGGAACCGGCATCGGGCTTTATTATGCTCGCAGCCTTGCCCGGTTGCACCACGGATACCTGAAAGCAGCAAACCGGAAAGAAGGGAACGGAGCCATGTTTATCCTGATTCTGCCCGCAGACGATTTCTCGTACACAAAAGAGGAACGGTTCTATGGCAAAAAAAACTCATAGACAATACTTCCATAGAACCTGCGAAAACAGAACCGGATGCTACCCAATGAAGGCAAAACAAGTCCAAAAACAATACTGATAATAGACGATGACCCGGCCATCATGCACTATCTGCAGATTCTGCTGACCCCGCATTATCACATCATCAGCCGACTCAATTCCACCAATATCTTCCAAACCATTACAGATGAAGCCCCAGATTTAATACTGAGCGATGTACTGATGCCGGACAAAGACGGTTACCAGCTTTGCAAGGAGATTAAAGCAAACCTACAATTCTGTCATATACCCGTCATTCTGGTAACCGCCAAATCCACCGTGGAAAACCAGATAGAAGGATTGCATACCGGAGCTGACGCATACGTGCCCAAACCTTTTGAACCGGCTTACTTGCTGGCCTGATTGAATCACTATTGACGAACCGTGATAAAATGCGCAGTTTCCTGACGAACAATACCCGGACAAGCCGGATGAAAGAACTTGCCCTTGCCCCAAAAGACGAGGCTTTCATGGCAGAACTGTATAAACTAATGGAAAATGAACTGGATAACCCCGAACTGGACATCACGCGGATGGCCGAATTACTCAAAATCTCCCGTACCAAATTTTACTACAAGGTGAAGGGATTAACCGGCAAGAATCCAAGTGTCTTCTTCAGGACTTATAAACTGAACCGCGCAGCCGAACTAATCAAGGAAGGAACCTATACCATCTCCGAAATAGCGGACATGACCGGTTTCAATACCCTTCCCCACTTCTCTACCTGCTTTAAAAAGCAATTCGGCATAAATCCGAGTGAGTATCAATAAACCTTGTATGTCCCTTACCAGCACCCACGGCTCCCTCTAATTCCCTTAAAAGAAAGAGCCGTGGCCTGTATAGAGATTACTTCTGATAAAAGCCGCCAATCATCGCTTGCCATAAACCAGTTTCTTCGTCCGCGGGTCGCGGGAGAATTGTTTCATGAAATCCCACATCAACCGTGCATCAGGCTTGAAGTTCCAATGACCGTAGTCATTCACAGCCACGACTTTAATCAGCGGAATGTCTCCCTTGTAAAGCACTCCCGCTTCCATCGTGACGCGCTTGTTGGTGGAAATCACTTCCCTGTCCTTCAGTGCCATGCCGAAGGTGGCATCTTTCGAAAAGTCAGGCCGGCTACTCACCTCCATGCCGTTCATGGTCTGATAGGCAGTCCAGGCACAGAAGAAGGCATTGGTGCGCCAATTGTTTTCGTTTACAAAAGGCACGACTTCGTCGTCCGTACCCGTCACAGAGAAATAAGCGGTCTCCACACTGCCCCGTTTCTGCACCGCCTCGTTCATCAGGGCTTCGCCACTGTAACCGAACAGTATACCGGTCGGGGGTCAGCCCAGCCGATTGGGCACCCACAGCGGCAAATACGTGCGACTTGCGTATACCAAGTCCCGTAGCCGTGGCGGCTCCTGCCGAAAGCCCTTCGGCATATACCCGCGAAGGTCTATCTGCGGATAGGTCTTCAACAGATGATACACCACCTGCTCGATGCCGTCCAACCCCATAGGAGCATAACCGTTGCCCTGCCACTCCAATTCGGCAACAATGAAGTTCTCCTCAACCGCCAACTCAATGAAGCCGGATGTCTCAGCCTGTGTACGCGGATCATTGTTGTTGCCATGCAGCAAAAGCAACAACGGCACAGAAGCCTTTTCTGCCTTCAAAGTAGCTTCCGGATGGAATTCATACCATAGGAAATCGCCTGTACCGATAAGGTCTTTCTTCATCACACGACGAGTGATTCCCCAATCTTCGGGCATGATATACGGCTCCAGCTCATACGTACCATATTGGTCGAATTGAGCTCCCGTGTACCAAGTATGTTCGTAATTGTTGAAACGGTAGTTCTTGCAAAGCAAAGTCTTCCAAGCTTCCGCAAAAGCTTCTTTCAGGGAAATGTACTTGTTTGCACTCACCACAACCTGCTGTAGAGGCTCCTGCCGGTTGGCATAACAAGCCAACCCGTCTTCTTTCCGCACCGGTTCCGCCTGATTCTGCAAGATATAGGCTGCCGCTACCTGCCGACTGTGTGTTCCGGCAATAAAAGCAGGAACGGGGGCGCACCCTCAGCCGTCTTGGCCGGTCGGCCATTCAGCGATACGATACCGGCAACAGCACCCGCATGTCCGGCAATGGTTCTATTAACGAACGTCGCCCCCTTACCTATACCGATTATCTTCAGATTAGTAAAAACACGCATCTTGTTCAGGAAATTCTTATAAGCTTCCAAATCCTTCACCGCATCATACTCCTTTCCCAAGGGTTCATCACACAGACCGTCCCCGAATAGGTGTGCGCATAGGACGCAATACCCAATTCATCCGTCAACGCCGCCGCTTCGGAAGCATCGCACGGCTTGTCCGGATAAATCACGAAAAAAGGGAGAAGCCGGGAAAACGTCCCTCTACACTTTTGCACGTATCACGCGTAATGTAAACTTCCTGCTCCAACCCAGGAAAACGAACAAACGGAGGAAGCCCTTCAGGGGTTCCACCAGCCCCTTTCATCTGCAATGCAACTACAGAAAACAAGAGCCCAAAAATGAAATTCAGTTTCATAGTATCTTTAACAATTTGTTTTACGACCGCAATATTAGCGAATTACCCTCAAAGCATTCTTTCCTATTTGTTCAAATGTTTATCCTCCGGTTCAATTTTATTCATTACATTTGCAGTGTTTCTTAAAACCAACCGTATATGGCACATCGTCTTAATACCAACAAACAGTTTATGGTAGCAACGGCATCCTTGCCTTTGCCGTGATTTTCGTAGTCGTCATCTTTGTCTACATGAGCATGAGGCTGCAACAACGGAAAGAAGGAGAACGCAACTTCATCGAGACATACACCATCACACTGACGAAAGGATTTGCCGGAGATTCCACTTCCATATTCATCAACGACAGCCTGCTGGTGAACCGCACCATGACGGAAGAACCTTTCATCCTCGAGGTGAAACGCTTTGCCGAACAAAGCGCACTGATGATTGTGAACAATGCAACCGAGAAGCTTTCCCTGTTTGAGCTTAGCGAAAAAGGAGGAGAATACCGGTTCGAGAAGGAAGGAGAAGAGGTAAAACAACTGGCGCAGGAATAAAAAAGCTCAGCAAGGAGTGTTGTCAGACGTTATCAACTTTCATTTTATTTTTCTTACATCAATATAAAGCAAATCATCATGGTCTGTTATACTATACAGTTCCATAAAATCCTCTGTTACCAAGTAATATTCGTCAAGCCCCTCACAGTCGCCGATAAATATATGTATATCAGACATTCTTGCTTTATAAACGATAAAATCCCTGTTCCAATAATCAATAAAAAAATAGAAAACGATATTTTTGTCAATTATATCCAATAGATGAAAATAAGGATCTTCCATGTTACAATCTATACTATATGGCACATATTTAAATTTCAGCCATAATGCACGAGGATTTCCAATTACAAATGTGTCATATAACCGTTGTATTAAAAATCTCTTTATCGACATCTCCTATTTCCTGAAATGGAAGATGGTTATCTTTGATTGTTCGTTCTATTTCTTTATAATCAAACATGACATTTTGCTTCTGTTAATAATCTCGCATTATCCATACCGGTATTAACTTTCTGAGATACCTTTCAAACGTGATAGAAGAGGCAGACCGCTATATCTCCGTTTTGTATTTCCGGAGTTCTGTTCTCAATGCCTGGGCCCTTCCATCAGTCATCCGGTCGAGCAAAGCCCAGAAACGTTTCCCGTGATTCATCTCGCGGGTATGCGCCAGTTCGTGCAGCAACACATAGTCTATCAGATGTTTGGGAAGAAGTACCAGGTAATAGGACAGATTGATATTGCCACGCGTGGAACAGCTTCCCCAACGCCCGCTACTGGAATTAATCTTCACACTCTTGTAAGGAAGGTTATGTTGCATGGAAAGCATATACAGGCGGGGAGGAAGAATAATCTTTGCATTCCGTCGCAAAGCCTCCTCAATCACCTTACGTAGCCAAGCCTGCAGATTCTCATCCGAGAAATCCGCATCCGGCGGACAGATTATCTGCATTTCTCCCAACTCGGAACGGGACAAGAACCGTTCCCGTTGTCCGCCGACCAACGTCAGCTTGAAGAACTCCGTATCAATGCGGTAATCCAAATCAATCAGCTTTCTGACCTGCTTCTGTCTGGCAGCCCTCAAACGCGAACGAAGCTGCTCGATGGCATTCTCTACCTCGGCAAGAGAAGTCCGGGGAGGCACGGTCACGTGAATTCCATCCTCCTTTGTACGGAAAGTGAGACGCCGTGCCCGGGCATTGACCCGGACAAACAAAGGACCTAGCTCTTTATCTTCTATAATGCGGTTTACTGTCATAAATCAAAGCCTCTCCCGTAGGAAGGGGCGGGGAAGAGGCTTTGCAAATGAACAAAGAATCGTCCAAAAAAGCAAGCAAACACCTGACAAAAGCGGACGGAGTGTCCGATAATGAACACTATGTAAAAGTTATTACACTTTAGTTATCAGCGACTTACACTTGTGGCACAATAATTGATTAAAGTATGATGACCGAGCGTCCTTTGAAAAAAGCATTTCTACATGCAACTTTTTCAAGGCAAATCACGTCTAACTAATAAATACTGAATCACAAAAAACAAAAGAATATGAAAGCTCTAACAACATTTATCGCAATCGCCTTATTGGCATTCAGTACAACCGCTTGTTCACAACAACACACATACCGTTCCGGAGGCTTCGGCAGCAAGACGGTCAAGGCAAGCAAGAACTATGTAACCAAAGACATAAAAGTGAACAACTTCACCAAGCTGAGTGTAGCCGGCAGCCCCGACGTGACCTACACGCAGAAGTCCGGCAAACCGACAGTGGAAGTATACACCTCGGACAACATTGTAGACTTACTGGATATCCGTGTCAAGGACAATACCCTCTACATCGGCTTCAAGAAGAACGTCAGCGTATCCTATAATAAACTGGAAGTACGTGTGTCCGCAGAAAAGCTGAACGGCATTGCCGTGGCAGGTTCGGGAGACGTGGAACTGAAAAACGGACTGAAGACGGACAACCTCAAAATTTCCGTAGCCGGTTCGGGTGACATCAGTGGAAACAACATCTCCTGCATAGACCTCGATATTCCATCGCAGGCTCGGGAGACATCAACAGCAGCGACATCACTTGCAATGACCTCCAAGTATCCGTTGCAGGTTCAGGTGACATGAAGCTGAACAACGTAACGGCCAACTTCACCAAAGCATCCGTTGCCGGTTCGGGCACCGCTATCCTGAGTGGCAGCACCCAAGAAGCTGAATACAGTGTGGCAGGTTCGGGTGATTTGCTTGCTTCCGATTTCGTTGCCAAGAAAGCATCTGCAGTGTTGCCGGTTCAGGCGACATCAAGTGCCATGCCACAGATTTCCTGAAAGTACGCACCAGCGGAAGTGGCAGTGTAGGCTACAAGGGCAATCCGGAACTGGATTATCCGAAGAAAGGACTGTATAAGCTCTAACATTGGAAAATATAGACTTTAAGATTAATAATTATAAGCCTAAACTAAATTCTCTCTCAAATAATTACCTATAAAGATGACGAAGGACTCCCGCAAGGAAGTCCTTCGTTTTTTGTACGCCCCACATCTCCGAAGCACGGGAACAACTATCATTTATCTACATTCAGAATACCCGACTCATTGTCGCTGTTATTGATGCGTCTGTCGGATGATTTGTAACGCTTGCCGAACTCGAAGTTATAACTCAGCTTGATAACCGCCATCTGTCCTATCTCTTTCGCATGGCTCCACGAGGTATAGGGTGCCACTTTGCTTACCCGTTCCTTACCCGTCTTGTAGTTGTTGGTGAACGGGAACATCATCCCTACCCCCAGCTGCAGGCGCTTGTGGTATAAGTGGCCAGAATGGCAGTCTGATTCTCGCCCTTATAAATCGTTTCGCCCATCAGTTCGTTCGCCCTTTTACTGAATTGTCCCAACAGAGAGAACTGCTTATAATTGAACACGGCAACCAGATTGTAATAGAAGTCATTATACGTATGGGTATAGGTATTGCCGTTAGACCAGTAACGTGTAAATCCACCATCTATACTCAGCGTCAGGAAATTCTTCAGACTACCAATGTTCAGTCCGCGGAATGTGAAAGAAGGGCCAAAGCGCAGAAACTGTGCAGAACGCTGGTTCTCGCTCATCGAAACCAACTTGTCTCCCTCGGCAAACACACTCTCCATGATGATATTCTTGTGATAGCCATGTGTCACATTCAGCATGAAGACGAACTTCTGCTTCATATAGGAGTAGTTCAACGTATTGTTAAAGACACTGTAAGTCTCCAATGCCGGATTGCCGCGTACTATCTGGATGGTATCTATCGCCTGCTCCACATTGGTCAACGCACTGAGCGAAGGAATCTTGGGTTCGACATTGAACCGATAGTTGATGTTGCCGTTCTTGTGCGGCGAGAAGTTCAGACGGACAGTGGGGGTAAAGGTGTAATAGGTATGTTCCTCCCCTCCTTCCTTGAAATAAGAGCGGGTCAATCCGGCACTCACACCATAACTCACTTTCTTGATATTTCCCTGCACCTCGCAAACGCCGCTGTCTTTGCCTGGTTCATTTCCGAAACGACGGGTGAGGAGCCTGCATACTCGTTCCTGGCATACATCCGGTAGTGCCGCAATCCGGAACTGAATACGAGGGACTTGAAACGCTTGTCGTAGATGGCTTCACCGATGATGGAACGCTTGTTTCCCGTCACATCGGTTTCAAGCATCGCCAGGTCTTCGGCTTGAGGAGTATATTCGTGGTAGAGCCTGTTATTGTCGGTGTGCATCAGCGTACCGGTCACGCTCATCGTAAGCATCTGATTCTTCGGTAATGTACGCTGGTAATAAAGGTCGAGCGAAGGAGTGTAGCCGGACTGCTTGTTCTTCAGTCCGGAGAAGATATAGTTATCGGCATCCGCAGCATCATACAGCTTGTTCGACTGGTTCAGAGAGGGAGCATCATAGATACTGTTGCGGAACACGACGTTGAATACGTACTTATCCTGCTCCGTCAGATTGTAAGAGAGGTCGATATTGTGGGTAAAGTGCTTGTTTTGGTCGTGAAGCCCCTCCTGCACACGATGTATCGTCTTATTTTCCAACACATATGTCTCATCTATATCCGTATACGTTTTCTTGAAGTTACGGGCAGACAAGTTATAGAACAATCCCCATTGTGACTTTTTATGATTGAACTTGGCCACCACATTGTCCTCGCTAAACAATATGTGGGGAGCATTAGTGGCTTGTATATTGACCAGTCCGCCCGTTTCGCGGCGGCGGACAATGATGTCTACCACAGCCCCCAGGCTGCTGTCGCCATAGCGCTCTCCCGGATTTTCAATGAATTCTATTCTTACAATCTCCTTGGGCAGGAGGGCTGCCACTTCGGTGGAGGTAGCCACAATACCGTTGATACGTGTCTGTACACTACCGCCATTGGCTTCCAGGCCTTTGCAAGAGCATCCACCTTCAAGTGCGGAATGGCAAGGTTCAGCATCAGGTCGTAGGGATTGTAGGAATTCTTCATGGCAGTGGCGGTAGGTACTACAACCATGCGGTCCACTTTCTGCGTGATATTGCTGCCCGATATCACCACCTCGTCCAGCGCTACCGACTGTTCTTTCAAGATGATATCCCCATCTCTACAGTGCCTTGGGGGTTCTTGATGACAATCTGCTCGTCGATATAACCGATGTAGGAGAATTTCAGCAGGAAATCTGAACCGGTGGCGGTTTTCAGAATGAATTTACCTTTTCCATTCGTAGTGCTTCCCGTAACGAATGAAGAGTCGGGTAAGGAAATCAGGGCTACATTGACAATTCCACCGGCCGTTCTGCTCGTCTATTACCGTACCGTTCACTTTCACTGTTTGCGCCGCTGCGGCAAAGCTACCCAATAGGTATATGATAGCTATAACAAGAATCTTTTTCATAAATGTCGGCGTTTAGAGTTTGTCTTTTAAAGCTGACTCGATGATTGCCTTTATCTCTTCTGACGAAAGAGTTTCTTTATTGGTCCACTCCTTGTCTCTCTCCTCCGAGATATCCAATACGGAATCGCAATGTTCCGACATCAGCAGAAAGAGCATTTTCTCTGAAGTTTCGCCCGACGCGCTTATTACCTCATAGTGCACTTCGGCATACTTGCAAAATTTGCCGTCTACGTTACGACCACATTTACGCTCCAGGTATCCGTAACGGAATTTCTCACCTTCGCCTAACTGCGACTTAACATATTCCTTAGTTGCCGACTTTATTTTATACTGGTCGCTTCCGGGGAAGTAACATGAAGTAAGAGATACAAGTGCGAAACACGCTGCGATTGCCATTGTTCTGAATGTACTTTCATAAGACTTTCTGTTTTTTGATTTGATGCAAAGTTAAGGCAAGAAGTCTCTTAACTCCTACTAAATCGCACTATTAAAAGTCTTAATACTTAGCACATAAAGCACTGATTATCAACAATGACATATTATAAAAGTCTTAATCCGGCCTCTTCCGGTCTAAATGCCTCTTATGCACTCCACAATATCCTGTTTTTCGCCTGCATTTATCTTCTTTCGGATGGAAGTCTTACGCACGTAGATGGTTGCACTTGTCTGTTGGGTGACCACACCGATTTCTTTCGTGGAGAAACCGGCACAGAGCAGACAGCATATCTGCACTTCCTTATCAGACAATACCTGTCCGAACTTTTCCATCATGCGGGAATAAAAGCCATCGTATAGTTTATCAATTACCGGATAAAGGTCTGCCCAGCAAGAAGTCCTTCCACCGGAATCTCCTTATTGCCGATGCCCGAAATAAGTTTCAGCAACGCCTGGTTCTGTGAGGTAGGCGTATTGGCAACAAGCCGTATGATACCCAGCTGCTGAAGAAGCAGCTTCTTGAAGAAAGCACCGCTATTCTCTTCCTGATTGTCCGATACCTTCTGGGCATCTTCCAGCAGGCGGGTCAGTGCATCAATACGTTCCTCGGCTTCGGCAAGGCGCTTCCGTCTGTTACGGATATAAAAGGTAAGGGAAACAAGTACCCCGACAAACACAACAACAACCAGCATCGAATACATCCGTGTCTTCTGCCGTTTGATTATCAACTCATAGTTCAACTGTTGAAGCTTGTTCCTGGTCACCAGCTGTTGCTCTATCACGCTATTCTGGTCCCTCATCTCATTCCTGACAGAATCAGCAAACCTACCGAAAGTGACAATGTCCAAAGGTGCCCCGGAAGTATAGTCCAGAATTGTTTTCAACTGTGCCAGCGCACTGCGTACAGAAAAGCCCTCGGCTCTCTTTTCTTCCTGCTTCAATTCATTGTTCCACGCTTGCTCCCAATAGTAACGGGCAGAATCCAACTGATGAAGGTTCAGGAAGTTTTCAGCAAAGATTACCTGCAGAATGGGATAGTTGTCGGTCATAGGCATCAGCCGTCTAACCCGGTGAAGCAGTTCATTGGACTTGGTATATTCATGGCTGTTGGCAAGAAAAGCGGCATAATTCCTCAGATAGTGACAGGCCGAAGCTGTATCGGCTGCCGCCAATGCCATGTCAATACTCTGTTCCAGGTAATCCGAAGAAGAAGGGTGGTTGGCAAGCGCCATATTGAGTCCCAGGTCATAGAGTATGGAGCAATGTTCCCGGACAGATAGCTTATCAGCATATTGCAATATCTTTTCCATCAACTCTATCGCCTGGGAGTGGTCATTTCTCAGATAAGCTATCTCTGCCTTTCCCCGATAAAAAAGAAGAAGCCAGAAGGTGTCTTTTCGGGCTATGGCATAGTCCAAGCCATTCTCAATCGCTTCATCCATGCGTTCCTCCTGCTTCATCCATTTATAATAGGAGCTTCAAGCAGGTAGCCATCAAGCATACGGGAAGAGTCTTTCCGCTCACGATAGTAGTGTATCGCTTCAGGAAGCAGCGAATCTTCCGCCAATGACATACCCATACGGTAGCGGGCCTGCGCACAGTTCCAAACGAACTGCATCCACTCCGCTTCTGAAAACCCGACATCCTTTTCTATGGAATTAAGCAACTTCAGCGCACTGTCCGGACGGCTCTGCAACAAAGAGTCGGTCTGCGCCAAAAGTTTTTTGTTGCCATGACAGTCATTACAGCCTACAAAGCACATAATGCCTAAAAGCATAATACAGATGTATAGTATGTTTCTCATCTTCTCCATTGTATATATTTGCAGTGAGTAAAGTTGAGAAAAAAAACGGCAGACTCCAAACTATATATACTGTAAATAATAACTCCCTTAAATAAAAAGCCTTGTAACCCACAGGCAAGAACAACAAAGGGACGCTGCATCACGCGGCGTCCCTTCTATTTTAGTTAGTTTTTATAAGATTTTGAGAGAATTGAAACTTCACAGCCTCAAGTTGTTTTAATAAAGCACACTAACTATTATTATGTTTAAAGCAAATGAAAATGTTATTTTAAAAGCAAATGAAAATATCTATTCCTTGATTTCCAGCTCCTTGTTCACCCGGCGCAGGCTGTCCATCACCTGCTTCTCATGAGACACGGGCACATCTCCCGAAAGAGCTACCGACGGTGCGGAAATCTGTTTACCGATAGTATCGGCTGCGGGCACCTCCTCTACATCCGAGAAAAATGAATGTTGCATCACATTCCCCATAGAAAGGACCACTGCCACTACTGCAGCGGCTTTGAACAACGGCATGAAACGTGCGGTCAATGTCATGCGCTTTGCCTTGACCACCGGAACTTCCACTTCGGCAAGCACCCGGGCATCAAAATCCTCACCCAAATGCACTTCCTGCTGAAGCTGCTGATATACGAACAAGTCCTTGTAGCGAAGCAAGTGTCCGGGAACATCGTTACCGCTAAAGAAAGCACGCAGGCATGCTTCCTCTTCCAAAGAAGTTTCGCACTGCCAGTAGCGTTCCAAGAGTTGTTCTATATATTTAGAGTCCATAACCTTCTATATCAATAAACGTTTGTTTTACTTTTTGCCGCGCCCTGAAGAGGTTCACTTTTACCTGCTCCTCGGTCAAGTTCAGGACCGCTGCTATTTCTTTATAGCTCTTACCTTCCACATCCCTAAGCTGCATAATCAACCGCTGTTTTTCGGGAAGCTTGTTCATCAGCCGATGTATCAACGCCATCCGTTCCTTGTTCACCAGCTTCTCGTAAGGGCCCGATGCATCGGAGGCCTGCTCCATTTCGGGGGTCAGCTCCACGGTACGGGAGTCTTTTCGCTCGCTACGGTCTATCGCCAGATTTCTTGCCACTGTCAGGCAATAGGCTTCGATAGAGCCGAATTGCGACCACTCGTCACGCTTGTTCCAGACCCTTATCAGCGTTTCCTGCACGACATCCTCTGCCTCTGCCCTATCGAACGTAATTCTCAGGGCTAACCGAAAGAGCTTGTCCTTCAGCGGGAGAATGTCATTGCGAAAGCTGAGTTCTTGCATCTCTAATAAATTGACGGTTAAGTATTCAGAAAGTTACAGCCTATTGCCGTTTTTTTTGAATTATTTTCGGATACGGGTTCCACTGTTCCCGTTGATGGCTGATGCTAAAGTGATTACGACTTCGGACACACCCGCATTCAACGCCTCGAAAGAGTTCTCCAATTTTGGAATCATGCCACCTTGAATCACTCCATCGGCTACATATTGCTTAAATTCCTCCGGCGTTATCTGTGGAATCACGCTGTCATCATCGTCTTCGCTGCGCAGCACACCCTTCTTTTCAAAGCAGAACACCAAAGTTACATCGAACAAACCTGCCAAAGCCTTGGCGGTCTCTCCGGCAATAGTGTCGGCATTCGTATTCAGCATGTGCCCGTCTCCATCGTGTGTCAACGGAGCCATCACGGGAACCACACCCTTATGAATGAGGTCTGCCAAGAAAGCATCATTCACCTGCTTCACATCGCCCACAAACCCATAATCCACCTCCTTCACGGGACGCTTTACCGAACGGATTACATCCATATCGGCTCCCGTCAAGCCCAGTGCATTGACACCACGCGCCTGCAAGCCGGCAACGATATTCTTATTCACCAGTCCGCCATACACCATGGTCACCACCTTCAGCGTTTCGGTATCAGTGATGCGGCGGCCATTCACCATTTACTTCAATACCAGTTGGCAGCGAGCTTCGTGGCCGAGCGTCCGCCTCCGTGTACCAAGACCTTGTACCTTCGATGGCTGCAAGTCATCCAAT
>ENA-OQDD01000582-OQDD01000582.1-human-gut-metagenome-genome-assembly--contig:-NODE-582-length-14351-cov-4.578248_pt1 | contig 14351 bp, 17 predicted proteins | sample MGYA00242507_ERZ504598 | MGnify/ENA primary metagenome ERZ504598 (study PRJEB26092, sample SAMD00036318) | human gut metagenome | host: Homo sapiens | study: EMG produced TPA metagenomics assembly of... | reverse complement strand
CGGTTCTCTTCTGCCCCAAAGCGGCTTTGTGATGCTGTGCGGCGGCACGTGCCACCAGAACACCTTTTTGCTCAGCTTGGGCCTGCCGGGCTGTTCCACAACGTCACCACAGGCATCGTGCTGGGCGTGAGTGCCGGCAGCATGAATGCCGCCCACATCGTGTACGCCGCGCCCGAGGAACCGGGCGAAGCCGCCGACCCGCACTACTCCCGCTGGATGAACGGCCTTGGCCTGACCGAGACCCGCATCCTGCCCCACTACCAGTTCATCCGGGATCATGTGCTGGACGGACAGAAGGTGGAGGACATCGCCCTTGCCGACAGCAAAAAGCGGCATTTTCTCGCTTTGCCGGACGGCTCGTATATCCTGTGCGCCGACGGCAGCGAGGCGCTGTACGGCAGAGGCTGGTACTTTGCGGACGGGATGATGGAAGAGATCAACGAAGACGAAGATGTGCTGCCGCTGCGGTAACAATATGAATAAAAAAGAAGCACGCAGATGCGTGCTTCTTTTTTTATGATGTTCTGCTGCGCAGAAATGAGGTTGCTGCGCAAAATGATGTGTGCTATCGCACATTCTATCATGCCCCGCAGGCAGACATCATTGCGCATACAATGCGCACATCATTCCGCCGCAAGGCGGATAAAGGGCGCTATTGCGTTGGTGTCGCCGTGGCGGACGATGGAGTAGGTGATGTCGCAGTAGGGCTGGATGGCGGTACTTTTTTCAACGGTGGAGATGAGCAGCACCTGCAGCTGCAGGCGGCGGAACAGCTCCATCATGGGGCGGATGCGGTCGCTGGTCATCTTGCTGAAGGCTTCGTCCAGCAGCACAAGGCGGATGCTGTTCTCGCTCTTCTCATAAATTTGCAGCAGAGACGCGCAGATGGCCACATAGAAGGGGGCCTGATTCTCGCCGCCGGAGGAGTCGCGGCTGACGCGGGACAGATACGCCTGCTGGCCGGTGACCCGGTTCGTCACCTTGATGTCATAGTCCAGATAGGTGCGGTAGTCCACATAGTCCGAGAGGGTCACGCCGCCGGTGCGGCCCTCCTGCCGGGCGCGGGTGTTCTCGTCCACATCCGCCATGATCTTTTCCATCAGCTCGTCCACCTGACGCTCATAAGCAGGGTCGGCGGTGGCGGCAAGGTTGTCCAGCGAGTCGCCCTCAGTCATCTGCTGGTTGCCCTTGTCCACGATGACCTGATAGAAGGCCGCCAGCTGCGGGTCGCGGCTGGGCTCCAGCTCAAAGCGGTAGACCTCCTCGCCGTAGGTCAACTGCTCCATCACCTTGTTCAGCTCCCGGAACTGCCGCCGGGCGTTGAAGATATCGTCCTTCATGCGGAACAGGATATCCTTGCGGAAGCGGTCCTTGCAGTCCCGCTGGGCCTGCTCCAGACGGGCGGCGTAGCGTTCCAGATCGATGCGCACAAGGCTCTCGTGCTGGGCGCGGTACTGGTCCAGCCCTGCAAGGCCCAGCGGATAATCGCACACATAGTGCTCGTTGTAGGCCTTCTGGGCCGGTTCCAGCGTGCCGGTCAGATAGACGGCCAGCGCATCGTCCAGCTTGGCCTGCGCCTTTCCGCAGCTGTGCGGCGGCGCGGGCTTATCTGCCGGGGCCAGCGCCAGCATCCGGGTGCGGGCCAGCGGCTCCACCAGCGGATGCGCCGCAAGAAGCTCCGGGCAGCATCGGCGCTCTGCTGGGCCGTTTCCCCTGCCTTTTTCTGCTCTGCTTCGCAGGAGGCGATCTGCTTTTGGCACACGCGGATGTCGCCGCCCGTCTGCTCCACGGCGGCGCGGGCAGTCTCCCACGCGGCTTCGCGGGCTTCTTCCTCCTTGTAAAGCTGCTGCAGCAGCGGGTTCTCGCGGCACTCGGTGAGCTTTGCTTCCTGCTCGGTCACAGCATTCTGTGCGGCAGTCAGTGCGGCGCGGGCATCCCACAGCGCAGCCAGCTCGTCCAGTGCCGTGCCCCGCAGCAGGGTCTGGTACTGGTTATAGGCGGCTTTCAGGTTCTGTTCTGTCTGGGCGGCAGCACGGGCGCTTTCCCCCAGAGCTTCCAGCTCGGCCGCCAGCGCCCGCGCGGGCGCGGCGTGCGTCCAGACCGATATACCGCTGGGGAGTGCGCAGCCGTTCCAGCCGGAAGGGGTGGTGGCGCAAAAGGTCGCGGGTGGCGCTGTCAGGATGCTGTTCCAGCGTATCGGGGGTGTCGCAGCAGACGATGCGGCCCAGAATGGTCTGGGCATACTGTGCAGCCAGCGGGTTTTCGCTGCTCACCTGCGCGGCAAGGCTGTCCGGGCCGTACTTGTCGGCGCGGCGGTTGGCCTTGCGGATGCCCGGGGTGTCCAGCAGGCTAATGGGGCCTACCTTGTCCTTCAGAGCCACAAAGGCGCTTTTGGCGGCTTCGTAGTGGGCGGGCGGCACAAGGATATCAAAGCGGCGGTCGCCAAGGCAGGCTTCCACGCAGTCCTGCCAGCTTTCGTCCTCCACGTTCAACAGTTCACAGAAAATTTTCGCATCCGGCTGCATGCCCCGGCTCTTGAGTTCCGCATTCACGGCATCCCGCACCCGGGTGGCGGCATCGCCGTGGGGGTAGACCCACTTGCCGCCGGACACCGCGTCCAGCTCGGCGCGCTTGCCGGCCTGCTCCTTCTGCAAAGCAGCAGTGTTCTGGCGGGCAGCAAAATAGGCTTCCTCCAGCGGTTTTTCCTGCGCAGAGAGCCATGCGGTGAGCTGCGGCAGAGTGTCCGCCGTCAGCTCTTCGGCCTTGATGCCGGCAGCAAAGCCGCTGCGGCGCAGCACAGCCAGCAGGCTCTGGGTGCGGGCAAGGGCACTTTCTGCCTTTTCGGCTTTGCGTGCGGCGGTATCCAGCGCCGTTTTGCGGCGGGAAAGCTCCTCGGTCAGGGCATCCAGTGCCCGGCCCTCGCCGCTGGCGCTGGCGGCACCGTGGGCGGAAAGATAGGCCCGGCGGGCTTCCGCTTCGGCATTTTTGGCCTCGGCATAGCGGGCGTTCAGCTGTTCCAGCTGGCGGCGGCCCACATCCAGATGCTCCTGCCAGACGGTCTGTTCGCTGCCGTCGCAGCGGCGCGGGCCAGCAGCGCCGCGCCCCGGTTCACAAGGGTCTGGGTCTGCTTTTCGGCAGCTTCGCGGCCAAAATCCACGATCTCTTCCAGCGCGTTGGCGCGGGTCTGTGCTTCGGCCAGCACGGCGTGCAGATTTTCCAGTTCCAGCCGGTCGCCCTGCAAAGCGTCCAGATCCAGCTCCGGCTGGGGCAGGATGTACTGGTACATCAAGTTGGGGATCTCGTCCATGCTGGTGCCCATCTGGAACACCTCATTGAACTTTTTGCCCAAGGGGCTGGAGGCGCGCCCGATGCCCAGCGCACGGCAGATGCGGTCCCGCGCTTCGCTGGGGCTGCGGGTGTAGGAGAGACGGCCCGTTGCGGGCTTGAAGTCCTCCTTTGCGCTGGGTGCACCGGTCTTGGGTCGATGAAGGGCAGCTGTTCCAGCGTGCAGCCGTCCTCCGAAAGATACCATGTCTGATCGCCGGGGTGCAGCTCCTGCATGGGGCCTTCGGACTCCACCCGCACCGCGATGACGAAGGGGGTGCGCTTGACGCTGTCCCAGAACTCCGCCCCGATGTAGGCCACGGTATGGCCCGGGCGGCGGTAGGCGTTCTCGCCGCGCTGCTTTGCGTGCACCGAACCCTGCAGGGTGCGGCCGCTCTTTTTATTGCCCAGCGCATTGAAATTGCGGTTGGTGGTCAGGCAGTAGCGGATGGCATCCAGAATGGTGGTCTTGCCCACGGCGTTCACGCCGATCATATAGGTGAGCCGTGCGCAGTCGAAGGTGACATTTTCAAAGTTGTGCCAGTTGATAAGCTTCAGCCGTTTGAGTTCGATCATTCTTCACCCTCCCTGCTTCTTCCGGTCGTTCATAAAGGCCAAGCTCTGTGCGGGTGCGGGCAGATTCTGCCGCTGCATCCGCAAGGTCGGCATCCGGCAGGGCCAGCAGCACGGTGGGAAATACTTCAATGCGGCTGTCCAGCCCGGAAAGCCGCCCCACAGGCCGCGCCAGATTGTACCGGCGCAGGGTGCGCATGAGGTTTTCCAGCGTTTTCTGGTCCAGACGGCGGGGCAGATTCATCTTCTGCAGTTCGGTCTGCACCTCTTCCACCGTCACCAGCACCTCGTCGGCATTGGCCGCAAGGCTCTCGCGCTTTTGCAGGTACAAAAGCCGCAATACCAAAAGCAGGATGCTCTCGTATTTCAGCAGCCGGGCCTGACTGCCTCGTGGCCGTTGACCAAAGCCGCCGCCTGCAGGGGTGCCGGGTACAGCAATACAGAATAGCCCAGCGGGGCGAACACAGCGCGCACCTCGTCCAGATGGTCCTGCACATAAAGATATTTTGCCCGCTGATCCTCCACGCCGCCCAGCACGAAGCAGTGGTTCAGCAGGTAATTCGCGGTTTCTTCCAGCATGTTAATGGTTGCCATTTTCTTCCTCCCTGCGGCGGGTGAGGACAAAATCCTCAAAGCGGAAACCGCCGCGCTCCACCCAATTGCCGGTGAGCTGAATGTCATAATCCGGTGCGGCGACTGCGAGTAGGTGTGCAGGCCGATGATGCGGGCAAAATCGTTCGGGTATTCGTCTGCCAGAAGTGCCGCGTTCACCTGCGGGCGGGCGGCAAGGGCCTGCCGGGCCAGCAGGGCCACGTTCTCCTCGGTAACGGCAAGGCGGGCGTAATCCAGCAGCAATTGCTGCTCTTTTTTGAGCTGTTCCGGATCGAATACTTCGGTGCGCACCGGGGCCAGCGGCTCGGCGGTGCGCTGGGCAGCGGGCGGGTACAGAAATTTTTCCCCGAACACTGCCGCTGGGTACAGATGCAGCCGCTTTGCCACCGGGCCGTCGTCCGGCTCAAACAGCTGCTCCGGGGTGCGGATGTCCTCGGCGTAGCGGCGCAGCAGGGCGGTGACGCTGCCCTGCGAAGAACGGTCGCTCAGCAGCAGGAACTGTGCCCGCTGCACAGCCCGCTTGCGGTAGCGGATGTGGCTTGCATCGATCTCGCGCATGAGCAGGCTCATCTCTTCCAGCGCGTCCCGCTGCTTCTGGATGAGTGCACGCACGGCAGGTGTCGCTTCGTTCGGGGCGCAGCGCTCCACCCGGGCATAATCAAAGGCCAGCTGCGGCAGGTAGTTCTCCTCGCAGTCGTCCAGCTCTTCTTCCAGATAGGCGCGGTAGTTGAACAGGTTGTCGCTGGTCTTGAAGCGGTGGTAGGCCGCCGCCACCACCTTTTCCTCGTACTGGTCGAACAGTTCCAGCACCTCCTGCGGGGTGCGGTTGCGGGTGAGCCGGTCGATATAGTGGCCGATGGAGGCATTGAGCGCCGGAGAGAGCGGTTCAGCGCGTCAAGGTCTGCGTCCACCTCTCGCAGAACGTTCTCATAGGGGCTTTTTTCCTGCCCGATGCTGCCCAGCAGCTGCCATGCCTTGTATAGCTTTCCGGTATAGGTAACTACGCGTGGATTCAAGATTTCTTCCAGCGCTTCCAGCAGCGGCGTTACCTCCGGCACAAAGGCAAGGGACGCTTCCCCCTCGTAGCTGCCGGGCTGCTCTTCCAGCCAGCCGGTGCGGCGCAGCCGCAGCAGAAAGCCCACGGCCAGCGTGTGAGGGTCGCGGGTGGGCTGCTCGTCTTCATCGCCCGCACCGTCGGCATCCAGCGCAAGGGGCTTTGCCAGTGCGGCAAAGTAATCCTCGGCACGCCAGACGGCCTCCGCACGGGAAATGCTGTAATCCGCCGTGTGGCGGCACTCCTCCCAGAGCAGAAGCAGCAATTCCGCATAAAAAGCCCGGTTCGGCCCCGCCAGCGGGCGGAACAGCCGCGGGGACACCAGTTCAAACAGCTGCATGGAAACGTCCTTTCTGTCTTGGTTCGATACCCTTTTATTGTACCACAGCGGGCGGAGTTTGTCACAAAAAGGCGAAAAAAAGCCTGCCGGGTGGGCGGGAGGATTTGAAATGCGCGCCGCGTGCGCTTTACGCATAAGCAGCGGAAGAATTATTTTAAATTTGCAATGCTGGAAACTCTGCGGATTTTCCAGCATTGCCTTTTCACAGGGAGGGGTCGCAGCAGGAAACGGCACCTCTGCCAAAAGGCGCAAAAAAACCCCGGGGAGCGAGTGCTCCTCGGGGCAACAAAACTTTATTAACTACGAATCGTACCTTCACACTTGATGGCAATGCAATGTAAGTCTTGCCATTGGAGGCCGTGTAGGTTGCAACACCGACATCTTTCATGGTAGACAGCTTTCCAGAAGGAGTGCCGGGGGTCACATTCTCCAGGACATCATCCAGTTTTGCCTTGAATTCATCGTTAACTTCCAGCGGCTTTACATCTTTCAGTTCAGCTTTTGTAACCGGTGTCAGCATTCCATCCATTTTATTCGGGTCAAATACATACATCACAAAAGAAACAGTGTTTTCAGTTTCATTCACATTGAGGTCAGAAACACACTGCATGTATTTGGCCGTTCCGCTTTCATCATTCTGCACATACGGAACATCTTCTGCTTTGATAACGCCAGTATCATCCGTTTTGGCCAGAACGGCACGAACCTTGCTCTGCAGATCGGCATTATTGCTGTAGCTTGTGCCATTGACAGTATTCAGATACTTCAGCACCTTGCTCTCGATCTCATTCGAGCTGTTTCCACCAGCGCCACCGCCGCAAGCGGTGAGCATTGCCAGAACCATCACGCCGGCCAGAAGGGCGGCTGCAAAACGTTTGAACATTTTCATTGTAATGTTCCTCCTGCTTTCAAATTCTGACGGTTTGGGCGACCCCAAATCGCTTTACCCGTCTGAATTTATTTTATCCATACCCCCCGCATGTCAACAGCATATCGCCCAAATTCCGCCCTTCTTTTTGGCAATTGTCCCCAAACACAAAAAAGCCCCGAGGGCGGGGCAGACTCCTTCCGTCAAACCCTGCGGGTTTGCACCTCCCTCAGTGAGGGAGGCAACCCTCTCAGTCATCGCTGCGCGATGCCAGCTCCCCCGAGAGGGGGAGCTTATTTGCTGCAAACCGTCAGATGCCTAAAAGCTCCCCCCTTTGGGGGAGCTGGCACGCCGTAAGGCGTGACTGAGAGGGTTCAAACGCAAAAAAGCCCCGAAGGGCGGCCTTGCAGCCACGCTCCGGGGGAAAGGGTGATAGATTTTTACTTGTAGTAGTTCTTAATGCGGATGGTGATGCCAATGTAGCTCTGCTCGTTGTTGCTCTGGACCACCACGCCTATATTCGACCAGATGCCATCCTGACTCACGTTGCCGTTGACATCCGTTTTAATATACCGCGAGATATAAGTCAGAACCGTGCTCAGGAACGTATTCTCATAGTTGTGCCGGGCAGTAATGGTAACAGCCAGATCATTTCCCACTTGATCTTTATAGAACTTGTACGCTCCTGCATAGCCGAGAAGTTTATACTGGAGAGACTCATCCAGTCTTCTTTCAGCCACTGCGCGGAGCTCTGCGTCATTGGTCACCTGGACGCCCTTCTCCTGACTGATCTGGGCCAGTACTTTCTGCTCTTCGGTTGGGCCGCCGCCACCGCCGCAGGCCGTCAGCAGGGCCAGAGCCATCACACCCACCAGAAGCAGGGCAGCAAATTTCTTCAGCTTTTTCATTGTAAAGCGCCTCCTGTCATTTCAAGATTTTGTTGATTTGTCTCATTTCAGTGCTGTTTTTTCGCACTACAGAACGGGTGTCGTTCTGGCCTGATTATATCCGACAGCAGTTGGTTTTGTCAATCGAGAAGATGCATAAAGTTTCCGAAACATTTTCGTTCAAAATCAATGAAACAGCGGCTTTTTTGTTGCAGTATTGAGATATACTGTCCTTATTTCGCAAAGGTTCTTTACCGTGCTGGAAAATCTTCTTCCAGCCGGAAGCTCCATGCTGTTCTTTTCCGGGGCACAGTCCTTCCCGGTTTGAACAGATGTTGTGTTCCGATCCATCTTGATCCGTCTTTCAGAATTCTTTCAAAAAATTACGATTTTACACAATTCTACCATTTTTGCATGGTAAAATAAGGTCGTAGAAAAAACAAAGGATGTGGCTCAATATGCAACACTGTCCCGCCCGCGCGGCACAGCGGCTGGCGGCGGCAGTTCTGGCGCTGTGCCTTGTGCTGGCTCTGGCCGTTCCCCACGCACACGCAGCTGCCCTGCAGGAAACGCACGGCATCCGGATGCTGGACTTCAGTACCAGCCAGATCCTTTCCATCGGCAACCAGACCTCCGGCAAATGCAGTTGGTACGCCTTGCGCTATGCACGCACCATTCTGGATGGAAAAGTTTCCTCCGGCAGCGGCATGTGGTCAAACGGTGCGGTCTGGTCTGCGGGCGGCTACTACGGTTATTCCGGCAGCCTGTCCGAGTGCCTGCAGAAGCTTTACACCGAGCTTTCCGCCGGGAAGCCGGTGATCGTGCATCTGAAAAACACCGCGGTGAGCGGCGTAAAACGGCATACGAACCGCACCTCCAGCTATGAATACCACCTGACCAGTTCCGGCTGGAACAAGGTCAATTACCCGCACATCGCCACCAGCGCCGCCTATGGCCACTGGGTCTGCGTGGTGGGCATCCGTGCGGATGCAGACCCCGCGAACCTGAAGGAGAGCGATTTCTACGCGCTGGACCCGGCCCGTGTTTCCGCAAACGGCACTCTGGCTGTGACCCGGCTGCTGGACGGCACCATCTGGACAGACAATTCCCCGCTGAAAACAGCAGGTTGATAAATTTAGAAAGAGCAAAAAAGCTGACGCTTTCGCGTCAGCTTTTTTGTTTGTACGAACCCTCTCAGTCTCGCTTTGCTCGACAGCTCTCCCGAAGGGCGAGCTTTATAAGCGGGGATCATTCAAGATCCTCTTCCCGAGAGGCAGTGCTTGCCAAAAAATGTCAAAAAGCTCCCCCTCGGGGGAGCTGGCAAAGCCGACAGGCTTTGACTGAGAGGGTCTCGCATCAATACCCTTTTACCGAGAAGCCCCGCTCCCATGGGTCGGGCGGCAGATCCTTCTGGCGGATGCCGGTGATCTGGATATAATCGCTTTTCTGGATCATGGCGAACAGCCGCAGGAATTTTTCCGGGTCGCCCTGCACTTCCAGCGTCACGCTGCCGTCGTCCTCGTTCTCCACCCAGCCGGTCAGTTCCAGCGTCTGGGCCGCATAGCGGGCGCGGTAGCGGAAGCCCACCCCCTGCACCTGCCCTTCGATGGAATAGCGGCGGCGCACAGTGCCTTCCGGCAGGGCGGGCGGCGTGCGGTCTTTTTTGTTTAAAAAGTTGAACATATCATTTAAACCTTTACCGGGCTCGCCCTCTCCGTCATTGCTCCGCAATGCCACTCTCCCAGAGTGAGAGGCCTTGGCAGTCCATGCAACGTTTGCGGTTTTGCCAAGGGCTCCCCCTTTGGGGAGCTGTCGAGCAAAGCGAGACTGAGAGGGCAAGGAAGCTTTCCTTTCCCTCAAAGCTCCTGATAGGCGGTCATCAGCGCCGGGATGAACTGCTTTTTGCGGCTCACCACACCGGGCAGGGTAAAGCTGCCGTCCTCGGCAGGCTGGGTCTCAAAGCCGTCCGAGAGCACCTCGGAAGCATAGCGGCCATCGCTGATGACCACGCTCTCCTCCTTGGGCACGTCGGTGAGCAGCATGTAGATATCCTCCACGTTCTGCTTGTTGCGGCTTCTTCCAGATAGGGCTGCAGCAGCGCTTCGGCGGCAAGCAGGTTCTTGCGGGTCATGTAGCTGCCCTGCGCCACGCCAAAGCGGATATCGCCGCACATGAACACCTTGAAGTCCTGCAGGAACACCTCCTCGGCGGTCTTGCCGTCCAGCTTTTCGCCTGCTTCAAACATCTCGCTGGCAAACTCGTCAATGTCCACACCGGCAATTTTTGCCAGACGCTTTGCAAGGGCCTCATCCAGCGGGGTGCAGGTGGGGCTGCGGAACACCAGCGTATCCGAAAGGATGGCCGCCAGCAGAAGGCCTGCGATCTGCGGCGGGATCTCCATACCGTTCTCGTCGTACATCTGGGTGATGATGGTGGCCGTGCAGCCCACCGGCTGGTTGCGGAAGTACACCGGGCCGCTGGTCTCCAGGCTGCCGATGCGGTGGTGATCGATGATCTCCAGGATTTCGGCCTGATCGAAGCCCTCCACGGCCTGGGTGGCCTCGTTGTGGTCCACCAGGATGATGCGGCGTTTTTGCAGATTGATGATGTTCCGGCGGCTGACCATGCCGCAGTATTTGCCGTCCTCGTCGAGGATGGGGAAATAGCGGTGGCGTACCTTGGCCATCACGCGGGTGACGTCTGCCACAGGGGTGACGAGGGTGAACTTCATGATGTCGCTGCGGGTCATATAGTAGGAGATGGGAGCGCACTGGCTGATCAGCTTACCGGCGGCGTAGGTGTCCACCGGGGCCGACATGATGGCCACGCCCATTTCCTCGGCAATGCGCTGGATGGTGCGGCCCACCTTGGAGCCGTTGCAGATGATGAGCAGCGACGCTTCTTTTTCAATGGCGCACAGCTGGCTTTCGTAGCGGTTGGTCAGGATGACGATGTCGCCTTTTTCCACGGTATTTTCCAGCATTTCGGGCGTGGCGGTGCCGATGCGGATGTGGCCGGTGGTGCACACGTCGTCCTCGCGGCCCACCACCATGGTGCCGCCCAGCGTTTCCAAAATATTGCGGTAGGTGGTCTGGCTCTTGGCAGGATGCCGGTGTCGAACACGTCCATGTTGGCGGTGGCAATGTCCTTGACCGTGATCACGCCCTCCAGCTCGTTGTCCGGCTGGTGACCGGCAGGGTGTCGATCTGCTTGTCGCGCATGATCTCCCACGCCTTGCGCAGGCTGGTGGAGCCGGGGATGCCGGGCATCTCGCGGTAGTCCACATCGCGGATCTTCGGGTTCACGTCCGTGCACATGCGCGGGGGCTTTACCCCGAACTTTTTGAGCACGAACTCGGTCTCCTGATTCATTTTGCCTGCACGGCGGGGCTCACAGACCAGATCACTGGTCTTGTTTTTCAACTCTGCATAGCAATGGCCGAGCAGATGGAATCGGTATCCGGGTTGCGGTGGCCGATCACGACCACCTTATGGGCTGCTTTTGGCATATTGTTCCCCCTTTGGGTTCTGATTTACCTTTTATTTCTTATCTCATTTACCACAGTGCACTCCCCGCTCCTGCAAAGCACAGTGCACCTCAGGTTTATTTTATCACAATTGCCTGCACGGGTAAAGTGGAACAAACACGCTGCGGCGCGGCTTTTCCGCCTGCCGCAGTCCTTGACAGACCCTGCCAAAAACAGTAAGCTTTACCTGAAAAAAAAACACAAATGGAGGCATCTATGAAAAAACCGTTTTTCCGCATCCTCTCCTGCTGCGTGCTGCTGGCCTGCCTGTGCGCCCTGCCCGCCTACGCACAGGAACCCAAGGCCGCACAGCCCGCCGCAAAAGAGGATAAGGTGGTAACAGATATCACCGGTTCTGCCGACCTGATGCTCAATGTCGTTGGCTTTACCACCAACTTTGGCGGGCCGTACCACTTTGCGCAGGCAGACCACAAGTCCCCTGCGCAGGCCTACGGTGATGCCCCTGCCGAGGGAGCCGTTGCGGTGCTGCGGCTTTTTGCCCGCGCCGATGACCACGGCGATGTTCCCCTCAACACCAGCGGACACAGCTTCCTCACCATCACCAATGTTTCGGAGCAGGATATCAATGTGGGCGGACTGCTCATTGCGCCGGATACGTCCATCACCGTAAGCACCCGCGGCAACCGCTGCGAGCATTCCGGCATCTGGTACAATCTGGAGGGCTACTACAAATATTACCTGAACGCTTCTTACTATCAGAATCTTTACGGCATTCAGTCTCACTGGACCAGAGCCAGCTAGACACTGTAAATCAGGCATTGGCCAACGCAGACCACTGGTCGGCCATTTACAACTGCACCTCGTTCTCTGCGGGCCTCTGGAATGCCGTGTGCTCCGATACGCTCTGCGCCGGTGTGCCCGAGACCCCGGCCGACCTGAAAGCGGACATGCTGAGGAAGTACCCAGACAAGACGGTGTTCGGGCCGACCGTCCCGTATGATTATATCGTATATTACGGCACCAACCTGACCCCCAGTCAGGAATTTTCCTGACAGAAGATTTTCTCTTGTAATTCTGCGCGTTCTGCTGTATGATATAGGTCATGTATCCAAGTGCATCTTGTCACCGTCACGGAGGAACCTATGACAGCAACCAAAACGCCCGCGTTCCATAAGCCGCCGCTGTTCACCCGGCAGCAGCTCATTGCCCTGCTGCTGCCGCTGATCGCAGAGCAGGCGCTCAGCGTGACCATCGGTCTGGCCGACACGCTGATGGTCTCCTCGGTGGGGGAAGCCGCTGTTTCCGGCGTGAGCTTGTGGACAGCTTCAACACCTGATGATCCAGATCATGAGCGCCCTTGCCACCGGCGGCGCGGTGGTCACCAGCCAGTACATCGGCCGGCAGGAGCCAAAGGATGCCAAGAATGCAGCGGCGCAGATCCTGTTCATCCTGTCCAGCTTCAGCCTGCTGGTGGCCGCCGTTGTGGTGGCGGGCCGCCATGCCATCCTGCGCGGCATCTTCGGCTCCATCGACGTGGACGTGATGCGCTATGCCGAGACCTACTTCCTGCTCTCGGCCCTGAGCTACCCGTTCATCGGCCTGTACAACGCCGGTGCGGCCCTGTTCCGGGCGCAGGGCAACAGCAAGATCAGCATGATGTCCAGCCTTGTAATGAATGTGGTGAACATTGGCGGCAACGCTGTGCTGATCTACGGCTTCAAAATGGGCGTGATGGGTGCCGCACTGGCCAGCCTTGTGTCCCGCGCCATTGCCTGCGTGGCTGTGCTGTACCTGCTGCAGCGGCCCGCCTGCCCGCTGCGGGTGGACGGCCTGCAGGCCCTTGCCCCGAAGGCACGGCTCATCCAGCAGATCCTGCGGGTGGGCATCCCTGCCGGTATTGAAAACGGCATGTTCCAGATCGGCAAGCTGTCCGTTTCCAGCCTGACCTCCACTCTGGCACCGCCGCCATTGCGGCCAACGCCGTGGCAAACACCACCACCACCTTTTTGAACATCCCGGCCAACGCCGTGGGCATGGCTGCGCTGACCGTGGTGGGCCAGTGCCTTGGCGCAGGCGAAAAGGATCAGGCCGTGTATTACTCCCGCCGCCTGATGCTGTTTGCCTACTGCGGCGCATGGTTCATGAACCTTTCGGCCTTCCTGTTTGCCAACAAATTTGCACTGGGCCTGTTCAACCTCTCGCCGGAAGCCTACGCCATGGCGCTGGAAGTGATGGTGTGGTTCAACATCGTTTCGCTGTTCATCTGGCCTTCCAGCTTTACCATGCCCAACATCCTGCGTGCGGCAGGCGATGCCCGCTTTACCATGACCGTGAGCATCGTGTCCATGTGGGCCTTCCGGGTGGGCTTCTGCTACCTGTGCGTGCTGGCCTTCCACGGCGGCCTGCTGGCCATCTGGATGGGCATGTATCTGGACTGGGCGTTCCGCTCCCTGTGCTTCTTTGTACGCTTCGTGCGCGGCAAGTGGCTGGAACAGCAGGTCATCTGAATCTTTCCTCTGCATTTTATAAGAGCCTGCCGCGAAGGCAGGCTCTTTTTTACGCAATACGCACAAATAATTTATCTGTTTTTCAGCAATGTTGTCTGCTTTCGTTCTTGTTTTTGTCACATTCCCGGCGTATAATTTCACAGTGCTAAGAGCTTTCACTTCTGCAAAAAGGAGGCTTTTTCAATGAAACGCAGTTGGTTTTCGCGCCATCCGCTTTGCTTCATGGCGCTGTATCTCATACTTTATCTTTCCGCATTCAATTTCCTGAACACCCAGATCCATATGCCGCACATCCTCGTGCACTGCCGGCTGGACGATCTGATTCCCTTCTGCAAATATGCGGTCATCCCCTATTTTGCATGGTTTCCGTGGATCCCGTTCACCCTGTTCTTCCTTCTGTGGAAGGCACCCCGGGAGGACTTCTGGCGGCTGTGTATGCCGCTGTTCAGCGGTATGACCATTGCGCTGGCCTGCTACGTGATCCTGCCCACCGGGCTGAATCTGCGCCCCTGCTATGTGCCGGGCACAGACATCTTCGCCCGTGCGGTGCGGTTCCTGTACAGCACCGACACACCCATCAATGTCTGCCCGTCCATCCATGTGTTCAACTCGGTCACGCTGATGCTGGCTATCACCGCTGCCGCATCTTTGAGCAGCCCCGGTTCCGCTGGATGCGCCCGGCCGCTGATGTGCTGTGCA